>ERZ795060.894-NODE-894-length-38113-cov-12.911241_pt1 | contig 38113 bp, 31 predicted proteins | sample MGYA00375144_ERZ795060 | MGnify/ENA primary metagenome ERZ795060 (study PRJEB30189, sample SAMN05720157) | activated sludge metagenome | isolation source: anaerobic digester from wastewater treatment plant | place: Japan | collected 2015-05-15 ... | reverse complement strand
GAGTCTGGAGCCTTCATCAGCTCCCTTTCCATCAAAACCATAAAAGACATCGTCAAATTTATATTTTGATAGAATAGCCACACCATTATAGGATTTTTCTCCTTTAAAGGCAATCTCATAACCCAAGGACTGGAAATCCTCTGCAGGGAAATCCTTATCCTCCACCTTTGTCTCCTGCAAAGCCACAACATCTGGATTTGCCATAGGAAGCCAGCGCTTTAAGACCTCAATCCTTGCACGTATGGAGTTACAATTAAAACTTGCAATAACCATCAGTCAAACTCATTATAGAATATATTCAGTATAAGCTTTATCTCTTTGTCTTTTACTTTTATATTTTCTGATTCAAGTTGCTGCTTTATCTTTTCCTTAGTGAGATCTGGATTATCTTTTCGCAGCTCAATTACTCTTTTTATAATCTGTGGCGAAACAGGGGTATTGCCAAATCCCAGAAAGCCGGTGTTTTCAAAATAAAGCAAAGCATTAACTATGCGGTCATATTTATCTTCCATAGTTTTTTCTGCCTTTATCTGAGCCTCCTCAAGCTCACTCACCTTTCTGAGAATATATTCAGGATCCCGACGTTTGAGGTAAGTTACAGGATCATCCACAGCCTCTTTTATTCTCTGACAGAGAAATTTTTCATCCAGGAACCTATCGTTAAGCCTCAAAAAGAAATCGTCCTTTGTAACTCTGAAATTATAGCGGAGATCATAATCATATATAAAGATTATTCCTCCTGGAACATGGGGCAAAAAGTTAGTTCCCTCAAAGGTAAAATAAGATGGGATAATCAATATCTCCAGATTATTATTACTGGCTAAAAATTCCATCCTCTCAACCTTCATGTATTCCCATGTCCTGAGCTCTTTGTTTAGCTTTGCAATAGTATCAACCCATTTCTGTGGGAGTTCTCCCTGAAATTTAACCTTGATATTGTTGGAATTACTATCTTTGAGAATAATGAAATTTTCCTCTCCAGAGCTACCTGAGTCAATCAATTCAAGGCCACTATTACTCAAATCATAGGCATAGAGATTCAGACCAAAAATCAAAATAAAAAATATAAATAAAAAACTCTTAGCTTTCATATATCTTTCCTATTTAACTTTTATTAATATTCTGTCAAAGGGTCGAAGCTTCTCCTTCCCTGCAAGGCTATCAAGCTTACCTTTAATTCCATCTGATGTCCTGTATAAAATTATCTTTCCTATATACAGATCATCAGTTCTAAAAACAAGAGCCTCATCCCCATCATGTACAGGAATAAGCCTATTTATATGAACTGATATTTTTGATGTATCCTTTGCAGAAATTATATAGCCGCTTTCTGGCTTTTCTTTCAACACTGCATCAAGGGCTATGCGATAATCCTCAAGCTCTGAATTCTTTTCCTTAACTGTAGACAGAAGGCTAAAAACTAAGGTCTCATAATCATTAACAATTGAGTGAGATAAATTATCTATAGTGCGCAAGGCAACTGGAACAGAATTTTCATATCCCACACCAATTAGACGCTGAATTAGAATATTCTGGTCATAAATCTTTTGCCTTGTCTCATCAAAGCGTTTTTTGCTTATAATATTTTCTTTTTGGTAAAGGTCATCATAGCCCTTTAAATTAAGTGCCTCATCCCTTTTCATATTTCTATCAAGGGCTGATTTGACCTCTCCTGAGGAAAATAGTGGATTATACTTTTGAATTATATATCTGACATACCTTTCGTAAAAATTGGCCATTAGAGCAAGGCCGCTTTGAGAGGATTCTGTAAGCATTTTCATTTTCTGTTCATAGACCTTATTCTCATCACTGAATTTGCCAAATTTTTTGCTTTGCTTTTCCAGCTCTCTGAGGGCCTTAATCTTTTCCTGCTCAACAGAGCTTACATAAGCGCGCTTTTCTGATATAAGGCCATCATATTTTTTCTTTATAGAGTTAACCTCTGCCTCTTCTTCTTTTTTTAACAAGGCAAGCCTTGATTTTACCTCTGCATCTGAATAGCCTTTATCAAGAAGGGCATTCTGGCTCTGCAAATACCTGTTATTTACCTCAAGAATAGCATTTCTCATTTCAACCTGAAGTTTTATAATATCATTCTTGGCCAGTTGTATATTGTTATCTGTAATTCTGGTGCTATTTAAGATCTCTTTTAATCTCAGATCATCAAACTCTGTTATATTTACCTCAATATTACGATCTTTATCTGTTGAGTAGTTATAAATCAAATAAGTAATAAGTGAGATAAAAAATATGAATCCCACAACAGTAAATATAACAAACCAATTTTTATTCTTTCTGGTCTTTGCATATTCCTCTTCCAGAGAATAAATTTCTGTTCTGCCATCGGAGTTTACAATTTCCTCTGGTAAAAATTTACCAGCCAGAGAAACTATCTCTTTACTTTCATCTTTCTTCTTTTTCATTTTGTTGTCATTTGCCATACGCCATCCCAGTTGCTCGGACACTTTTGAGATGTCCTTTCTTTAAATATATCAGCCAGCTTCAAACTACATCTGGCAAATTTCTTTCTGGCATCAACCCATTTCCCTGCATAGTAAAGCTCAAGACCATACTCAAAGGATTCAATATCTTTTTTAAGCTTTTCATCCATCTCTGTTGCCATAATAGGCCAATAAATTTTCTGCGCACGGGTCTTACCCTTTACCATAACCCTATCTATCTCAAGAAAATATATTCCATGATCTGGAACATTTTCCTCTATATCCTGCTTAACATATTCAGAGCATATTACAGGGGCCTTATAAATTCGAGTCAGTCCTTCAAGTCGTGATGCTGAGTTTACATTATCTCCTATAACTGTATTGGTCATTCTCACATAAGAACCAATTGTTCCATAGAATACATTCCCACCATCAATGCCTACTCCTATCTCAAGAAGAACTGCCTTATAAACCTGTAATTCCTCTTTTGTAAGCTTTCCTTTCTCTTCCTCAACCTCTGCTTTAATCCTCTCCATCCTGAGACGAAGCAACTCTGCCACCTCATGAAGTTTATAAGCAGCCTTCACTGCCTGATAGGATTTGTTTTCATTGGAATCATCCAGTGCACCAAAAACAGCCAATAGGGCATCTCCAATAATTGAGCCTATAACTCCATCTAACTTAACTATTTCCCTTATGGCACGGTCATAATGCATGTTGAGCAATTTAATTATATCATTGCCGAGAGTCTCTGTAATGTATGTGAAGCTCTTTATATCTGAAAACAAAACAGTTAATTCCCTCTTTGTGCCCTCAAGCTTAACCTCAAGCTCATTGTAGGCCTTGCGAACCACGTCCTGATTTGCAAACTTCTGGAAAATATTGACAAGATTGCCCACAGTATTTGCAAGAGAGTTAAAGGCCACTCCCATATATGTTACATCATCATTGGTAGCTCCCTCCAAATTGATCAAGGTGAGTTCCTTGCGTGCAATCATATTCATAATTGAATCAGTTATTACGTTAATATATTTTAGTATTCTTCGTAAAATCACTATGCCTATAATAGCAGTGAGAAGTGTTATAGCAATAATAAGAGCACTTACCTGAGCAAAAATAAGCCTGGACTCTCTGAAGAACTCATTCTTTTCCTCTGCCCTTAGTATAAAGATATCCCACTTAGGATTGTATTTAAAAATGCCAAAATATTCTTCACCATTAAAGTAAAAATTAATATGGCCTTCCTTTCCTGCATCTGAATCACTCTCCAGATGTTGCGCCATTGCTTTAAGAGCGCTAATGTCATTAAAGGTATCGTATTTGCTGAACTTTGAGCTCTGGAAAAAGATCGCTCCATCTCTTTTAATGCCAAGAACAACTGCCTTTTCATTTTTTATATCATTGAGCCCCTTATCTTCAATACTTTTTATTGAATCTTCCAGCTTTCTGTCAAAGGCATAAATCTCGTACTGATTATTGCAAAAGCTATACATGGATTTTAAATCCTTAATCAGTAATTGATTCATGAGGCGCAATAGCTCAGATCTATTAAGTATGAGATTTATATAATTTGAGGCAAAATTCGATATAAGTATGAAAAGGGTAAAGGCTAAAACAATCTTTGTTGTAACACGGAAAACCCGTGTATTATTGACCTTCCTTGCAAGCATAACCTATTACCCCTGCTTTTTAAATAATAGTTAAGTTAACAAAGAAAGCATAGAAAACTCAAGTGAAAAAAAATTTTTTTCTGATTTTAATTTAGCAATTATCAATTTAAAACTATTTTATCATTTATTCCTTAACTTCTTTATAAAATAAAAATACTCTATTATCCCCGAAGCCTTCGGCTTCAGTGTGCTTAAGAATTTTTGAGTGTTGAAAAATAAAAAATAACTCTTTATAGGCAATTATGGAAAGATTAAAAATCAAATCCTTCAACTTTTTATGGGATTAAGTTAATAAAAGGGCTCAATTTATCAATATAGCCAAAATAAACCTTCATAAAGTGATAATTAGCACCGTTATATGATGTCATCTGTGAGCTCTGTTGCAAACTCTCCACTTCATCATAAATCAAATATTTTGTTGCCCCTGGCAATTTTGTCCAGCTAACGCCAGATCCAGTTTCCGTTACTGTAATAATGCCAGTAGATACAATAGAACCCATGGAAATTGCATCTATATTAACACTTGCTTCCTTGCCTGCCACAAGTGTCAAAGGTTCCGCTTTACCATAATAAAGAATTTCATCAACTGTTTCTCCTGTTTGGACTTGATATATTGCCTCAGCTAAAACCAGAATTATTATGTTTTCACCTTCTGGAACTTCAAATTCAGTTGTTTCAATATATGGCTTTTCAGGGTCTTTAACTACAACTTCGCTTATATCAAGACTTCGCAAAGCTATTAAACTATCATTCTTCCAGGCGACTAAATGGAGTTTTTTTACCTGATTTGGATGATATGCATAGGCTTCCTTTGTAAAAAGCATAAAGATTTTATCTATGAAAGATCTCTTTGGCATTTCTCTGGCAATTGGCATTCCAGATAGGTTTATATGAACTATTGCCCTGTCTTTTTCTTCATAACATCCATATAATAATAGTGCAACTATAATCAATGGCATAATTTTTATAGACTTCATGGCTTACCCCCAATGAATAAGGCTACTTTAAAAGTGTTTTTTAATCACCTACACCTTACATTAAAAATATCTGAATCCCCTTTGCCTTAAAATAAAAAAGGCAACAAAATTTATATAAAGAACATTTATTTGTTGCAATATACTAAAAAAATATATATATTACAACAAATTTTTCACAAGGAGCGTTAAAATGAAGCATTTTTTTGTAGTCATATTTTTAAGCGGCTCTTTATTATGTGCAAGCAATTCCTTTGCTGAAATTGTTGTTACAAAGGTTGAAGGAACAGTTGCCTATAGAGATGGCAATAAATGGTCTCCTCTTAAAGAGAAAATGAAGTTACCAGAAGGGGTTAAGGTGAGCACAGGAGCAAATTCCTATGCAGTTATCTCATTAAATTCTATTAATCATACAGTAAAAGTAGAGCCTCTAACAATGATACAGATCTTTAGCAAAGAGACAAAATCCGAGACAGATACCCACATTGGCCTTAAGAGAGGACAGATAACTGCCAATGTCCCAAGGGATGAAAAGGTCAAAACTATATTCAAGGTTTCCACTCCCGTGGCAACTTCTTCTGTGAGAGGAACTGAAGAGAGAATTACCTACGGGAATAGAAGCGGGATGACTGTTGAGGTTTTACGTGGTAGCATAGAGGCTACAAATAGGCTTGGGAGAGGAAATTTAATTTCTGGGAGGCAGAAATTTGTGCAAATGTCAAATAGTGCAAATTCAGGAAATATTCTCTCATCTGTAAGATCTATCACTATTGTTTCTGTAAATGGTTATGGCTTAATCTCTGAAGAAACAGCAACTTCTCAATACTCTGGAGGAGATCAAACTGGAAGCCCAGATGGCGATACAGGAGCATTTTTTAATAATATTCAAAGAAACTCAACAGTCTCCGTCAACATTGTTTGGCCATGGTAAATGGGGGATATATGTTTAAAAAGATCATATTCGCAATGTTCTTGCTCTTAATGCCTGCTATATTATTCAGTCAGGAGATAAACCAGATTGAATGGCTGAGTCAATTGGATTCAAAAGCCATTGCAACCTTTGGCGATGGGAAGAAGTTATTTTACATGACTTTCCCTGAGTTCTCTGAGAAACATAAAGCAAGTCCTATGGACGAATTAAATAAATATAGTGACAACTCTCCACTTACACGAGGCATGATTGCAGCAATAATAGCCAGAGAGTTAAATCTCAAGGGCAGCTTTTTATATATCCTTACAGGGTGGGAGAGATATGCCTGCAGAGCATGTATTGCCGAGGGAATAATGAACTCAGACTCTTCAGAAAATGACCCAATAAGTGGGCCAGAACTCCTTGATATTATGATTCAGGCAAAAAATGCAAAGGGGAGAAACTGAATATGAATAAAATTTTCAAGTCACTAATGGCTATTTTTATTATATTCCTTACTCTTGTTCAGGCTCAAGGCTCTGTGCGGGATGAGGATCGCTTTTTCCCATCAGAAAATATTGATAAAGATATGGAATCCTTTTCTGCTGCTGATTCCTTTTCCACAAAGGGGATTCAGTATGGTCTAATTTTAAATCCTCTCTATCTTTATGAGGACAATGACAGCGGAAAATTAGGCTCATATATAATAAATGCAAGGTTATGGGGGAAAGTATACCTCTGGGATAATGCATTTTTATATTTAAGGGTAAAAAACTCATACCTTGGCACAACTACCACTGAGGGAATTTATGACACTGTGGAATCGGATAATGTGGCTGATCTTGATTTATCTTTTATATCATCAAAATTCAAAAATGGAGCAATTGTAGTATCTGCAGGGAGAAAGTTTTATTCCATGGGAACAGGGGTTGTGTTAAATGGACGGGGAGATGGTGGTGAAATTTCCATCTACACTTCTTTTCTTAGTATAAACCTTCTTGGACTATACACAGGCCTCTTGCTTAAGGACAATAACCCCTACGGTTTAAGCGATAGGGACCTATCCGATGGAGCAAAACGAACCTTTGCTGGAGCAACAGCATCTGTTGATTTCTGGAACCAGAAATTATATATATTCGGGCTTGCTCAAATTGACAATGGCAAAGAAGATGAAACATTAAAATCCAGGTATAACTCACAATAGTATGGTCTTGGACTTGAGGGAGTTTTAGGAGATCTCTCTTATTTTGCTGAGTTCATTGCGCAGCAGGGGAAAAGCTATATAGATGGAAGCGATGAAAAGTCCTCAATAAAGGCCTTTGCAATTAACAGCGGTTTAGATTATTTCTTGACGCTACCTCTAAATCCAGCAGTAAGCCTGCAATACTCCTTTGGCTCTGGAGATAAATACAGAAACTCTGTGAAATCACCAACAAGACCTATGGGGGCAACAGGAGACGATAGTGGCTTTATTTACTTTGGAACATTTTCCGGGGGATATGCCCTAAAGCCATACTTAAGCAATATCCACGTATTTAAGGCTGGATTTTCTTTTACTCCCCTTTCATGGAGCGATGTTTTTTATCTAAAAAAGATGTCCCTTGGAGCTAAATATCTTTATTATGTAAAAGATAAAAAAGAAGCTCCAATTGCACAAGGGGAGGCAAACCTTCCAGAATCCTTTATTGGACAGGGAATTGACCTTTCTTTAAGATGGCAGATTTTCTATGATCTATCAGCTTATATAAACTATGGCCTCTTTATGCCAGGGGATGCCTACAACTCAACTGAAGGGAATCGAAACTTTATAATGTGTGGAGCTAATTTAAGCTTTTAGAAAAAATTTTTAAAAAAAAATTACTGGGGGGAAGATGAACTTTAAGCTTAAAAAACTTGAATCTATAAACAGCTTTTTCCAGAATAATAAATTTTCTGGCCTGATTATTGGATTTATTGCATTTCTGGTTATCTTCCCCCTTAGCTTCAGTGATCTTTATGAAACCTTTGAACTTAAATTATACGATCTCAGATTTGCACTGAAGCCTTCAATATCTGAATGGGATAAACTTTATTTCATAGATATTGATGAAAACAGTATAAGCAGTCTTGGGCAATTCCCATGGACAAGGGATATTTATGCCAGAGGACTTTCTACTTTAAAAGATGTTGAGATTTCTCAGATTGCCTTTGATATAATGTTTCCAGAAAACTCCCCATCACAAATTGACAGCTCTGCCTTTCAGCTCTTAAAAGAAAAAATTGCCAGTAAAAAGATTCCCTCCACTGATGAGGTGGAATCTGTGGTAAAAAACAATGATGAACTTTTTGCTCAGGCTATAAAAAATCATGGACATGTTATTCTATCTTTTACCTTTACAGGAGAGCCCTTAACTATTGATGCCATTGAAAGACAGAAATCAAAAAAATTCATAGAAGCAGCAAAGCGATTCACTGAATTATCTTCAATTCCAGTTCCTCAGGGTAAAGAAAAGCTTTTTGCCTCTCTTGAAAGCTCAGATGCAACAGCAATAGTTTATCCTATTCCTGAGTTGATGAATGCTGCAAAATCCTTTGGTTTTGTAAACAGGTTCACTGATATAGATGGCACTGTCCGAAGGGTTAAACTCCTGCAGGTATATAATGGAAGAATTTACTTTAACCTCTCATTGATGATGTTGTTTGATGAGTGCAATATTGCTCTCAAGGATATAGAAGTAAACCCTGGAAAGAATATCATCCTAAAAAACGCTTTAAACCCAATGACTCACTCAAAAAAGGACATTGTAATACCAATTGACAAAGGAGGAATGATCTATGTTAACTGGGCTGGCCCTGGGCCAAGGGAAAAATCCTTTCACCTCTTCCCTTTTATGGGACTTCTTGAGTATCCTAAGTTTGCCTCTTCGGTCCACGATTTTTTTGATTCAGCTCTTGGAACACAGGGGATTACAGAGAGAATGCAAATTGAGCAAGATATTGCCTCTCTTAAAGAAAAATACATCTCTGCCAAAAATGATGAAGAAAGAAAAAATATATCGAAAGAGCTTATATCAAAAAACTCTCAGCTACGGAATGAATATCTGAAAGCTCTCCAGTTGCTTAAAGAGGAAAAGAAAAAGCTGGAAGAAAAGGCAAAATCTGACCCCAATAACCTCCAAAAGGAAATCGAAAGTATTGATAATGACATAAAGGCTGTGGAGCTTGTATTAAATACTGAATCCCTTAAAGATAAAATGGGAATAGTAGGGCTTACTGCAACAGGAACTCACGATATTGCATCAATCCCTCTTCATAACGAATATCCTGGTGTTGGAACATATCACAATACAATAAACACAATCATAAATAACGAATACATCAAAAGAGTGTCCACAGCTTTTTCAATCTTTATGATTTTTATCATAGCCCTTATCTCCGGGTTTATAATTCAAAAGCTTGACTCTCGAAAATCTCTCACTGTGGCTATTTCTGGCTTTATTTTGCTTAATATTATCTGCTTTTATTTATTTTCATTTCACAATGTATGGATTGAACAACTGGGGCTGAATCTTGCTTTTATTGTCCCTGCAACTTTCATTATATCAATAAAACTCATAAACGAAGAAAGCCAAAAAAGATTCATCAAAGGTGCCTTCTCCAGATACCTGGCTCCTGATGTTATTGAACAGATAGTTGCTCATCCAGAGACTCTGGAGCTTGGTGGAGAAGAGCGAATAATTACAATTTTCTTTTCTGATGTAGCGGGATTTTCAACTATATCAGAGAAACTTACTCCTCCTGAGCTTGTCTCTTTGCTCAACGAATATTTATCTGAGATGACAGATATCATAATTTCCCATGGAGGAACTGTTGATAAATATGAGGGAGATGCCATCATGGCTTTTTATGGTGCTCCTCACCCTTATGTTGACCATGAATTACGAGCATGTCTGGCAGCAATTGACATGAAAAAAAGACTCAGGGAATTGCAGGAACACTGGAAAGCTATGGGGCAATATGCACTTTCTGCACGAATGGGTATGAATACAGGTAGAGCAATTGTGGGCAATATGGGTTCACGACTTAGAATGGATTACACAGCGATGGGGGACTCTGTTAACCTTGCCTCAAGACTTGAAGGTGCAAATAAGTTTTATGGAACCTCTGCTATGATAAGTGAAAACACATACAGAGGAGCAAAAGATCATATTGAAGCACGAAAGCTTGATATAATAAAAGTTGTTGGCAAATCTGAGCCTGTTGAGATCTATGAACTGCTGGGCAAAAAAGGAACATTACCTCAGTATGTATATGATTGTCTTGAACATTATAATAAAGGTCTTGAGTTTTTTCAACAACGCCAATGGAAAAAGGCACACTCTGCTTTTTCAGAGGCTCTAAAGATTCTACCTGATGATGGCCCATCAAAAACATATATTGCAAGATGTGAAGAATTTATAAAAAAACCACCTTCCAAAAAATGGGATGGAGTTTACACATTAACCTCTAAGTAATTTTTTTCTTGCAGCCCTTTCAATCTTCATTTTATATGGTGAAGATTTTTTTAAGGGAGTTTTTTATGGAAAACATTACTAAAGCTCAAAAGGGAAGAATTGCTATCAGGATGTTTAAAACTGTTGCTGATGCTCTGTCCCTTCGCGGATACTACAAGCCATCAGGCAGATCAGGACAAACTCTGGAAGAGGCGTTAAAGATGCTTTCTCCAGAAATTTATGGCACAATGAACGACCCCCGGATTATAGAGCTTAAAGGCCTTGAATATGTTATGGACAGGCTTCCCAGAGGCATTGAGGAATGCAACAGAATAATACTCACAGCAGAAGAGCAACTGGAGCATACTGCCTTTGAAAAGATAATACCTTCAAAAAGACGCAGAGTTTCTTATCGCATAAGCGAAAGAGAGATGAACTTTGTAATAACTCAAGGGATGAGCGAAATATACGATATTTTGACACATCTGACTTTTTTGAATATAGAATCTCACAAAATAAAAAAACAAATTTATGATGAAAACAACAGACTTTCCCGTGAATGGTCTCTCCTTGAGACTCACGTCAATTCAGGGGAACTTAAAGGCCCTGAGCTTGATAGAGCTCTATGGAACTTATCTATAATACTGGGAAGGACTTTTCAAGAAACAAAAGAAACATACCTCTATATGGAGGCAGGCCGTAAAGAAAAAAACAGCAATAGTGGGCTCTTTAAAATTATATATAACCTTGGGAAAAGAGCTCTGGCTGATGATACTGACAAAGATAGCATGGTTACAATATATTTTACACCATCTCTGCGGGATATGATTGGAAGACACAAATTTGGCAGAGTCTGGGCAAACAATCTAAAAAACAAGATCCTCAGCCTTGACTTGCAGAACAGACCTGTTCACATAATAAGTGCTAACATGCACAGCGTCGTCAATGCCCTCTATGGCTTTGCTGCTCTAAAAGATAGATTTAAAAACGAAAGCCTGGATCTATATGAGTTTATAACCCGCTCAAGAGATAGCCAGGATAGGATAAAAAGCTTTGCCATAAACCACGGGCTTCATGAACTGCCAGATCTATCGGGATTTGCAATTGATGCTCAAATTATTGATACAGCAAAATGCAATAATCTGGAGGTCCATCCTGATTTACAAATAAGCACATCCTTTGGTGAGAAAAGCCCTGTTATTATTGTCCTTGACTATGCCTTTGGTGCTCAAGCCTATGAGGTTATGGATGAATTGCTTAGCCCACATACTTCAAGTGACAGAGAACATTTCCTTGATGTCTGTTCTATTTCAATCATGGGAAAGGCAGGAATACTACCAGGGCAAAAGGGAGATATAATGCTGCCAACAGCTCATGTATTTGAGGGCAATCCTCACAACTATATTGTAGAAAACGACCTTAGCCCAGAAGATTTTGATGGCTCTATACCTGTTTACATTGGACCAATTGTCACAGTCCTTGGAACTTCTCTTCAAAATAAAGATGTTCTGGAAAAATTTCAAAAATCAAGCTGGAAGGCAGTTGGACTTGAGATGGAAGGAGGCCATTACCATAGGGCAATAAGCGCTGCGATGATCAGAGGCCACATTCGCAGAGACGTTAAAGTCAGATACGCCTACTATGCCTCAGATAATCCAATAATAAGCGGCCAGACTCTTGCCTCTGGACCTTTAGGTGAAGAAGGAATAAAACCCACTTACATGATAACAAAGGTTATCTTAGAAAAAATTCTAAACTAAAATCAGTATTTGTTCCTTAACTTCTTTTAAAATAAAAATACTTTATTATCACCTCACCGAAGGTGAGGTGATAATATTTTCTTAATTTTACACTAAAAATTATATTGAGGACTAATTACTGAAGTAAAATATCAAATAGTGTGGCTGTTACCTTAGTCTTGCTACAGTTACACCATCTCCTCCCTCTCCATATTCCCCCGGTCTAAAATCTCGCACATAGATATTCATCTTGAGAGCATCCCTTATAGCCTGTTTTAAGGCTCCTGTTCCATGGCCATGTATTATAATCACAGTTCCAATATTATTTCTATCCATTCTGTCAAGTTCCCTATCCAGAGAAATCAAGGCCTCTTCTACTCTCATCCCCCTGAGATCTATAGTGTTATATGATGTCTGTATTGTGCAGGGGATTGGATCTATCTCAGGCATAGATTGCTTTATTTTAATTGCCCCCTTTTTATCCGCTGGAGTGCTTTTGGGCAATATAAATAAATCCTTGAGATTAAACCTTGCCTTAATTGTGCCACCAAGAATAACCTGTGCTGTTTTGCCAGAGCTATCCAGATCATCAAGAACCCCTTCCTTCTCTATAGTAGCAATAAAAACTGCCATACCCTTACAGGCCCTTTGTGGATCCAGGGGCTCCAGTTCATCTGAATATCTCTCCCTTGTTTCTTCAGCAAGTTGCTCTGTTATTTTCTCTCTTATCTTTGAAATTTCCTGAGAGAGATTATTTGCAGCATTGCGATCAAGATTTTGAAGATTTTCAAGATGCCTTGCTATAGCCTCTCTATATTGAGACAGTTCATCAAGGAAATCAATGCCCTTGCCTTTCTTTGTTTCAAAAATAAGCCTCTGGAGCTCCTGCTGTTTTTTTTCTATTTTTTCCCTTTCAAGGAGAAGCTCCTCAGAAAGGTTTTTGACCTTCTCTTTTTCTTTCAGTATTTCCTCTTCATATCTCTGGACCTTTTCAATTAAGGCCTCAATAGAGGTTTCTTTGCTATCAATAAGCTGCCTTGCTCTGTTTAGTACAGAGTCCTTTATTCCAAAATTTCTGGCAATCTCCAGGGCATAGCTTATTCCTGGTATGCCTATTTTAAGCTCATAAGTTGGCCTCAGTGTATCCAGATTAAAAGTTACAGAGGCATTCTGAAATCTTGAATCATTTACAGCCAGTTCTTTTAGCTCTGTGTAGTGAGTTGATACAACTATTTTACAATCTCTTTCTATCATATTTTCAAGTATGGCCTGAGCAAGAGCAGCGCCTTGACGTGGATTTGTACCAACAATAATCTCATCTATGATAACCAAGGTCCTATGATCTGCCTTTTGTAATATATCATTTATAATACTTAGCTGCCCAGAAAAAGTCGAAAGTGACTGAGATAGATTTTGATCATCACCAATATCAGCCATTATGTTATCAAAAATTCCGATCTCAGAATCAGGCCCAGCAGGAATATGAAGGCCATACATGGCAAATAAAGCACAGAGGCCAATTGTCTTTAGCATTACAGTTTTTCCACCTGTATTTGCACCTGAAATTATAAGACAATTAAAATCCATGCCAAGGCTCACATCATTGGAAACTGTGCTCTCCGGTTGCATAATCTGTAATAGTGGATGGTGTGCACTATAAAGCCTCAAGATAGCATTGGAAATTATTTTGGGTTCATTACTTTTTGTTTTTATGCTAAATTTTGCAGCAGCTGTAATAAAATCAAAATAGGTAAGAGTTCGAAGATTGGAAAGCAAAACATAGTGATTCTGGGAAACGGCAAAAGAGAGTTCCGCAAGGATCTTCTGTATTTCCAGAGAGAGTTCCTTTTCTAACATAACAAGATTGTTATTAAGCTCTGTCAACTCAGCAGGCTCTATATAGACAGTTGCACCGCTTGCGGATATATCGTGGAGATTTCCCTTTATCTTCCCTCTCTGATTGGATTTTACAAGGAGAACATATCTGCTGTTTATTGTTGTATAAGTTTTTTCCTGGATAATTTTCTCATTTTCTGGGGAATGAATGATGGAAGAAATTTTCTTTTCAAGACTTTGCCTGGTACTATGTATTTCATTCCTTATTTTCTTTAAAATGTGATATTTTCCCTCATTTATATTTCCCTCATCGGTTATGGAGGAAGAAAGAATGCTATTTAGCTCTGCAAGAGATTCTATCTTAGAATATTCATCCTCCAGTGGGGGAAATTGATCATAAACTTCAAAAAGAAAACTCTTTATTTTTTCAGAGAGATGAACAAATCGCCTTATTTTAAAAAGCTCCTCAAGCTCAAGAATACCGCCCTTCCCTGCCCTTGCAGCATAAAGAGATATGTCATCAATTGCTGCTGGAGGAGGACTATCCCCTCTTAAAATAAGATTCTTAAGTGCAGAAATTTTTGCCATCTGAGATTTTATTTTATGCTCAGGAATAGGTCTTAATCTAAAAACTAAATTCCTTCCAGGCTCTGAGGCGCAGAGATCTCTCAATTTTTCCTCAATAAGAGGCCATTCAAGTATATCAAGAATTCGCTTTTCCAGTGACTTTTTCATACTTTTCAATAATCTCTTTTTTGTGCTTTTTTTGTCAATTCCAAATATTAGTTGACTTATGCCTGATTACTCTTCATTATGAAAGAACTCCTGCTGGGGTTTAAATTTTTGCTAAGCATGATGTGACATAACATAGAAAGGAGGGATAATCCTTGAATAGAGGCCGATCGCTAATTCTTTGTTTTTCTTTATGCATAATCTTATCTATCTCCTTTAGCCATCATATTTTTAGAGGAGAGAGTGCTGAAAATGCCATAAGTCTAAATCAATCTGGCTGGAAAAATCTCGAAAATGAAGATTATAATCAGGCCCTATATAATTTTCTGGCATCCATACGGCTTAATCCCTCCTATGTGGATTCACGACTTGGCGCAGGTAAAGCATATCTCTCCTTAGGAGTCTATGATAGAGCCCTTGATATGTTTACCTCTGTGTTAAAATTCGACAATCAATCAGTTGATGCTTTAACAGGTGTTGGAATGATTCTTGCAGAAACAGGAAGATTTTCTGATTCTATCTCTTACTTTGAAAAAGCTCTTGCAATAAAGGAATCCTCACTGGAGGCTCATTATGGACTTGCTTACTCTTATTATAAAATGGATAAAAAGCTATGGGCAAAAAGACGACTTAACACAATACTTAAGATAAATCCATACCACTTTGAATCTTTACTTTTACTTGCTGATATAAAAACAGAAGAAGGTAGATTAAAAGAAGCTCGTGAACTTGTAGAAAAGGCAATTGATGCTAAGGGACAATCTCCAGTGGGATTTGCCCGTTACGGAAGGATACTATTTAAAAATTATATTCTGGAAAATGACGAAAACTCTCTTACTGAAGCCAGGGAATACTATGCAAAATCCCTGTCCATAAAGCCTGATTATTTTATTGCAAACTTTGAAATGGGGCTCATTGAGCTATACGATCTTGAGAATAAAATCTATGAGGCTACTATATCAGGCTCTAACATAGATGTTGTGAATCAAAGCACTGCAGCTCTCAATTACCTTAAAAAAGCAGAAGGGACTCTAAAAAATCCTGCTCTCCTATATGCTCAAGCTGTTGCCTATGAATTTATTGGAGATAAAAATCAAAGCGCAGAAAATCTTCTAAAACTCTATAAGGCAAATCCCTCTGATTCTATAGTAAGAAGCAAGCTGGAAGATTTTCTTGTGCTAAAGGAATTTAAAAGTGCACACCCCACAAGGGTTATGCTCTCAGGGGAAAACATCGCACTGGCAGATAAATCCTTAAGGGAATCTCTGCACAATAAGGTGATATATTATCTCAGAAGAGCTCTTCTTTTAAATCCTATCAACAAAGAGGTAAGAGAGAGATTGATAAACTACTACTCCATACTTGATTATAATGCCATAATGATTGATGAGATAAAAAATCTACTGAGGCAATATCCAGAGATCAAATATCAGGAAATGCTAAATATAGAGATTATGAAAAGGCGTGATCGCCTTGACTATAGGGAAGGATATACCCTTGAGGGCATTCAAAGAGATGTCCCTGTTGTTCTGGTAATGAATTTTGACACCAATGGAAAAATCCTTAACCATTTTGATGCAGGAAAAACTCTTGCAAGGAATATTACCTTTGCCCTTCACCAAAATGGCAGAATGAAGGCTATAAATATTAAAGACAGAGAAGAAATTGCATCAATATTAAAAACTAATGGTGACAACCTCACAAAGAGCATAAAAAAAATAAAAGAATACGCTGAGGCCAATAATCAAAAGATTGACTATATTCTCTTTGGTGATATTGCAGAGGTTGAGGATTACATAAAGCTCAACTGTAAGCTCCTTGATTTGCAGAGAGATTTTATAATAGCGGAGTTCTCTGAATCGACAAAAGGGAAAGAGGCTGTGGCTGAGATTTCTCTATCTGTAGCAACCAGGCTCTATGACATTATACCATACAGCGGCCATGCTATAAAGATAAAAGAAAAAGGCATAATAGTAAACCTTGGACTTTTTGATGGAATAAAAAATGGCAGTCAGTTGATATATTTCAGAACTACCACATCACGCAAAACAAAGGACCTGCAACGCTACGTTGAACTTCTTACTGTAAAGGAATCCGATACCTTTATATGCTATGCAGAGCCTGACAATCCCGATTTAATGAATGAACTGGATACCTCTTCTGTGATATATCCTTTAAAAAATCGCAGAGCAAAAAAGATAGAATAAATTTTATGTCATTGGGACAAGAATCTTAGCGTATGTCTTTGAGACACCATCTGTGGAGACAACAAAATTCTTACTGGGTATGTTTATATTTTTAAGTAGCACAACAACCATAGAAAGCCCAAGTCCCATACCCTCTGCTTCTGGATCCGGGTTTTCAATAAAAAACTGTGCAATGTTATCGTATTTTGTAGATTTTCTTATTCTCTCATTAATTTTATCCATCTCTTTTTTGGATAATGGGATATTGTTTATAACCTCTATAAAAAGATGGCGTTTATATACCTTAAAATAAATCCTTGTTGAAAGATTATATCTTTTAGCCTTAAGCCCATATTCCAGAAGAGCCCTTTCGTTTAAAATCTTCCTTACCTTTGTTACAACCTCTTGAGGATCATTGGGGTTTTTGATTACTCCATCGTCAATGAGAATCTTTTTTGCTGTTGCCTTTGTTGCATTGGATATTAATTCTTTTATGCAGGAAAAAATTGGCGTAAAGAGATCAACCCTATCGTATTTCTCAAAAATTTTTGCAAGAGCAAACTTAATCTTCTCCTCTGTCTTTTCAATAGAAGAGTAAGTAACAAAGACAATATCGCTCTCGGAGTTTATTGCCATTATTATCTCATTCTGGTATGATATGTCCCCTGTAACCACTGCCATAAAATGCCAAGAAAAATCCTTTACATTGAATAATAACTCCAGCACAAAATATGCTTGTATTTATTAACGATAATTTATTGATTTTTTTCAAGAATAAATTTCTAATGCTTATAATATTTCTTGAATAAATTTATCTTTTATAGAATATCCGGCGGAATTTATGAAATCCATATTTGATATGACTGGCACAGAAAAAGCTGCAGCTCTTCTTGTGATACTGGGTGCTGAAATTGCTGCAGAGATAATGAAACACCTTGATGAGGAGAGTATTGAAAAACTTAGCAAAGAGATGATAAAGATGCAATCCCTTCCACCTGAAGAAAAGGAGGAGCTAATTGGAGAATTTATCATAGAATTAAAAAGAAATTCTAAAAATCTATACGGTGGCAAAAATAGAGCAAAAAGGCTACTTTCTGATACCTTTGGTGAAGAGATGGCAGAGGAGCTTATAAAAAAAATAGAAAACAGAGACGCTGAGTCTGCTTTTAAATTCATAGAAAATATACCTGATGGAGATTTTATAAATTTGATAAAAGATGAGCCGCCTCAGGTAATTGCTCTAATTATGAAATACATTGACCCCAAAAAGGGGGGCAAACTTCTAAAATCACTTGATACAAAAGTTGCCAAAGATGTTGCACTGCGCCTTGCAAAGCTAAAAGGTCATTCAGCGGAGGCCGCTGTTGCTGTTGCCCGTGCAATTAAAAAGAGATATAACGAATACAAAAAACAAAGCTCCGATGGACTTATGGCTGGAGGGATTGACTCTCTGTTAAGCATTATATCCCATATGAGCAGCGAGCAGGAGAAAAAACTTCTAAATAATATAGATATATCTATTCCAGAAATTTCAAGGGAACTTGCCGAAAGAATTTTTACATTTGAAAATGTTGCAAACCTGACAAATATTGAGATGAGAATACTCATAGATGAAATAAATGACGACTACCTCATTGCCAAAGCGCTCAAGGGTGCAACTGATGATATAAAATTCAAATTTCTCCGTAATATGAGCCAAAACAGGGCTACAGAAATTATAAATGAAATGAACCTTATGGGACCAGTAAGACTTTCTGAGATTGAAGAATGCAGAGCAAAGATTGTTGATATAATGAGATACCTTGAGGAAAATGGTGTGATCACATTGAAGAGAGATGGAGAGATCTATGTTGAATGATCAGTTTCTGTCTCCTATCCACTCAGATCCATCTGTGTAATACTCCTTTTTCCATATAGGGACTCGCTTTTTAATTTCATCAATTATATATCGAGAGCCTGAGTAGCTTTCTTCCCTGTGAGGTGAGGATGTTATTATAACGATTGAAGCTTCACCAATATTTACTCTTCCATATCTATGAACTATTATAACCCTGCTTAGATTCCATTTCTCAATGGCCTCATCTGCAATTTTGCTCATCTCCTTAATTGCCATTGAGTCATAAATTTCATAGTCAATAAATAAAACTTCTTTTGATCTGGAGTTGTTTCTCACCTTACCTATAAAAACAACATCAGAGCCATCATGGGGCATGGAGTTTTCTGCTAAAATAAGGCCAATCTCTATTGGTTCTCTCTGAGTAAAAATCTTCTTCACCTTAACCTCCGCTTACTGGTGGGAATATTGCCACAACATCGCCATCTTTCAATAGAGAGTTTCTGTCACAATACTCTTCATTAAGAGCAACAAGAAGAGATTCCTCTTGAGCCTTTAAAGCAGGAAATTGTTCAACAATGTAGCTTAAAAATTTATTTACTGACATAGAGTCACTTAATTGAATTTCCCTTTCTGAAAATTCACAGATATCTCTAAGGGATGCAAAAACTTTGAGTCTAACTGTTATCATAAAAAATTATTGTTTTTTAAGATTTCTTTTTGTCATAAAAACATAGTGCTTTATATAGGGCTGAAGACCCTCAGGGAATATTGAAGTATCTGTGCCTTTTGGATCCCCCATAAGTTGATCTATATCATTTTTGGGAACATCCTCTTCACATGCGTCAATAAGCATCTTAAACCTTTTTAAGACCTCATTATCAACAGCATCTATTGAAAGCTTATTCATATGATTGTATAATTTCATGAGATTTGTTTTTTTTGCGCTTTTGTTGACTTTTTTGGTTGTGCTCTTTGCCTTTGGCGGCATAAAGGCCCCTCCTTTAAAAGTAAAAATGATATTTCAGATTTAAGAAAAAGCTCTTAAACTGTAAAGACAATTTTTTACAGTTAATGCTATTTGCCTAAAATTTCAATATATTTTTACGAATTATCCATAAAAGAAACAGTTTCTTAAACTACAGGCTCATTTATCCCTTAAGTTTTTTTAACCTAACAATGCTTCTACCTTAGATGGTAGAAGTATAATGTTATCACTGAAAAAATTCTAAGATATTATTAGAAAAATAATACACTTTGGAGCTACTGCAAATTTTTCTAAAAAAAACAAAGAAAAATTTTAACTGGCAACAAAGTTAAATAGATAAAGAAAGCTGCTAAATTTTTTAAAATAATATCCACTTCTGCCGATAATATAAAAAATACATTTCAGGGGATAGATTTATGAAATGTGCACGCTGCGGAAAAGATATAAATAAATTAAATCACTTCTATATACCTATAAAAGGAAGAAAAGAAGGTATAAGATATTGCATTGAATGTGCAAGAGAAGAAAAAATAGTTACTCTTGTATAAAAGCAATTGATACTATTTCACCCTCTGTATTTTAAAAGCCTTTAATGAAAAATCGCTTACTTATAATTTCAAGTTTTGTAGTACTATACCTGACTTTACTTTTGCTATTGTGGATAGTCAACTATAACAAAACAGAAAAGCCCTATGGGTATAATGAATTTCATAAGGTAGTGTCTCTGTCACCATCTGTCACGCGAATGATTTTTGATCTGGAAGAAAAAGAAAGGCTCATTGGAATTACATCAAACTCCATAGACGAAAAATGCGATATTGAAATTATAGGAAGCTATGTATCCTTTGACATAGAAAAAATTCTAAATCTCAAACCAGATATAGTCATAACTACAGAGGATGAGTTAATTGTAAATAAAGCCAATATACTTCGCTACTTAGGCATAAATGTATTGGTTCTTCCATCAGGAAAAGATTTTGATTCCATTGAACAAAACTATATCACACTTGGTAGTTTATTTAACAAAAAAGATCTGGCTATAAAAAAAATTTCCTTATACAGGGAAATGCTCCATTTAATAAAAAAAACTCAGCAACAGGGTAAAGTAGCATTTCTTGTATCTGGAAATCCCATCATTGTAGCAGGTGGTAGATCTTATATCTCAAAAATACTTAAAGATGCTGGAGCTATCAACGTATTTGAAAACAGTGACAGACTATACCCTCTAATAACACTTGAGGCTTTACTGACTAAAAAGGCAGATGCAGTTATAGTAATGCTTAATTTTGATGCTAATTATCTAAGAAATACTTTGAACGACTTTAAATCTGTTTCTTTTATTTACAAAAATAATATTTTTGTTTCAGATGATAAAAACTTGCCATATTACACTCCTCGTGATTATGTGGAATCTGTTAAGCAAATTTCAGAACTCATAAAAAACATAAAAAAATGAAAAAGACTATAGTTTTTTTTACCCTACTCCTCTTATCAGCAGTAAGTATTGCAATAGGCATATCTCTCGGCAGCGAAACAATCAATCCCATAAAAATCTTTTATAATAAAAGTGATTTGTTATCCACTGAAATAATTACAAGACTACGCCTGCCACGGGTAATTACAGCCTTTATTACAGGAAGCTCTCTTGCGGTATGCGGAGTTGTGTTTCAATCCTTTTTTAGAAATCCCCTGGCAGATCCCTTTATAACAGGTATATCTGGCGGAGCTGCACTGGGATATGCTATTTCTGTTGTCCTTGCCATTCCACCTCATTATGGGATCTTTTTTTCCATAGGAGGAAGCATTCTTGCTATTTTTATACTGAGTTCTTTAATTTCTAATTTTTCTGGCTCTACATCTTCATTTATATTATCAGGGATCTCCTTGAGCTTTATTTTTTCATCCTGCGTAATGTTAATCTTTGCCATTGCCAAAAGTGAAAGCGTTCACAAAATAATAATATGGATGATGGGGGATCTAAACTCAGCCAATAACGCTGCTTTCTCTATATACCTTGCACCACTTTTTATATTGGCAATATGGTCTTTTCATAGACATATAGATCTAATCTCTCTTGGTGATGATTTTGCAAAAACCTCAGGAGTAAATCCATGGGAAGTCTTGCTAATATTCTTACTTACCTCTGTGCTTGTTGCTCTTTCTGTTTTAATGGGAGGCATAATACCCTTTATTGGTCTTATGATTCCCCATATAATAAGGCCCTTATCCTCCTCTTTGACTTTTTATTCAATTCCCTTCTCTGCTCTATGCGGCGGTGCTTTCCTTGTTATATGCGACTCCATTTCCAGAAGCATAATCTCACCCTATGAATTACCTGTGGGAGTTATAACTGGACTCCTTGGGGGATTATTTTTCTTTATGACTATTTTCCGCCAGAGGTCTACATCAGAATGAAAGAAATTATACTCCAGTGCAGCAACGTATCTGCAGGATATAACAAAAAAAACTTTATCACAGATTTATCCCTGGAGATATATAAAGGAGATTTCCTTTGCCTCATAGGGCAAAATGGAGCAGGCAAGAGCACTGTGCTTAAGCTTTTGTCTTCGATTCTAAAACCATACAATGGCGAGATAAGACTCAGAGGACAAAATATACTCCATATAGGTCATAAAAAATTATCATCTCAAATGGCTGTTGTTAGAAGTATCAATGGAATTATTCCAGATTTTTTAGTTAAAGACTTTGTCTCCTTTGGAGCATTTCCTCATGGAAGAGCCCTCTCCAAAATAAAGCAAAACCTCTGTAGTGAGATAATAAAGCAGACAGGCATTGATGATCTTAGCAAAAGAATCATAACAACACTTTCCTCTGGAGAATTTCAGCTTGTTCAAATTGCAAGAGCGCTCCTCCAGAGTAGGGATATTTTGCTTCTTGACGAGCCTGTTTCTAACCTTGATTACAGACATACTGTGGAGATAATGAATCTGCTCAAAGAGTTTAACCACCAGGGGACAACTATAGTATGTGCCATACACGATCTTAATACTGCCTTGAATTTCTGTAACAGAATAGTTGCTCTAAAAAAAGGGAAAATCCTCTTTGATGGAAAACCAGAAGAATTAAATGACAAACTCTTAGAAAAAATTTATGATATAGACTTTATCTCTATAAAAAATCCTGTAACAGGGAAACTTATGGTTTCCCCACTACAGGAGGTGACTAAAAAATATCACTCAAGCAAAGAATAAAAGTATATTACCACTCATCACTTTGCTTGTCTTTATACTTATCTCTAACAGTTGCTGTTATATCATCAAGATAAAAATACTGCCACTGAGGATGAATCGTCTGATTTGCTGGTTGATACTGTATGTGCATTATCCTGAGCTTTCTTTCCTGCTCAAGGTATTGATCCTGCTGCTTGATCCTGCTGTCTAAATTAACAGTGAGTTTTTTCCAACCAAGAAAGTTTAGCTTCCCAAAAGAAATTCTGTGATTTGTCCCATTGGCATCCTGTAAAATCATAAAAAGCTCTGCGGAAAAGTTCTTTCCATAAACCCAGATTGATATGGACTTACAATATTTGTTAATCTCCAGGGGCTTTGCAGGAAAAATCTGAAAGGTATCCCCTTTTTTACCATAGACCTTTACTCCGAGATATTTTTTGGAGTTATTAAACTCAGCAGGATACTGTTCCCTTATTTGAATGGAGCCCTCCTGGTCTTTTGACTTGATAAATTTTAGATTGTCAGGACCATATTGTGTGTTTTCAAAATCCTCCAGAGTAATTTCTGTATAAACCTTCTGAAAGACCTGATTCACCTCTTCCTTCTTAGCTTCAGTCCCTTCTTGAGAAAATAGAGGTATTGCAATGAGTGCAAAACACAGCAGTAATATTTTTTTCATTATACTATCCTCCGCATTTTTTAAACAATCATAAAATAATCTTAATATCAGGTGATGTCAATCAAATCTTGATGTTTTATCCTAATTTTTATAGTATATTTTTTGAGTTGACATGTAGCAAGGATAAATTTAATTAATCAGATAATAAAAATTATACTTATGCAAAAAAATAATTTTCCTGTAAAGACTTTACATTTTTATGAATTTATTATAAAAATGGCACAGATTAAAATCCTCATTATTTATTTGAGGATTTAACAGGATATTATGTTGAAAAATTTTAAGATAAAAACATTTTTTATATTTTTAATTCTCCTATCCTTGCTTTATGGAGAGGCTTCCTTTGCCAGAACTTCCACTGAAAAGGAAAGCCCTGATTGGTTCTGGTTTTTTTATGAATATTCCAGTGATGAAAAAGCAGAAACTGTAGTCTATAGGCCCTTTCTTCTTGAATCAGAAGGCTCTGGAAAGCTATTTCAGGCATCCCTCATGCCTCTATTTTTTTGGAGATATAAAGATGAGACAAAGGATGTGGTAAAGGGATTTTTTGGATTATATGGTTCAGATAGCTACTCTCACACTAAAAAGGGAGATGATTATGACTCAGGGCTTTTTCCTCTATATCTCTACGGTAGTGGAACTTCTCATGAGGATAACTATCTCTTTGTTTATCCAATTGGTGGAAATATAAGGGGCAAATTTGGCTATGATCGAATTTCTCCATGGGTTTTCCCTTTTTTTACTCTCTTTTTTCTATTTCCTCCTTCTTCTATTTTCTCATGGCAAAGCCTCTTCCTTGGACTTGCTGCCCTTATACCAGTTTATACTGAATTTGAATTTAAAGATTATGAGGCTAAAGCTATTTTTTGGCCCTTTATTGTCTGGGGCAAAGGGGATAAAAGAGGAGATTTTAGAGTTCTGCCTTTTTATGCTCATAATTATAAAGATGGATGGTATGATAACTACTCATGGCTGCTGCTTATCAATTATAGAGAGCTCTATTTGAAAAATGATACTCACTATACCTTTTTCTTCTTCCCTTTCTATGGAAAAAAATGGAGCGACAGCGGAGATTTTCAGGCAACTACAATACTGTGGCCATTTTTCTCATGGGGCTACAATAAAAAAACAAATGATAGATCTTACAATCTGCCATGGCCCTTTGTCCAAATACGAGACTGCGACAGACCAAAGGTTTACAGCAGAATCTTCTTCCCTTTCTATGGAAAATACCACTATGAAAATAGTAAAACTTTTTTTGTAACGCCTTTATATTTCACGCTTCAAAAAGAAACAGATAGTTATATTTCTGATTATAAGTTTATCTGTATAATTATGTGGTATTTTAAAAGGGATTACCTTAAAACTCATGAATACTATGGCAATTCATGGGGTTACTTTAAACTCTGGCCTCTTTTACAGATTGAATGGAATGACAGAGGCATGTATGGAATCAATATACTTTCTCTCCTGCCATTCAGAGACACCATGGGATACGAGAAGCTTTACCAGCCATTTTGGACTATCTTTGAATACAGAGTTAAAGAAAATGGAGAGAAGCACCTTGGAATTTTGCTTAGAACCTATTATCAGGTATGGAGTCAAGAGTTTTTCAAAATGAAAATACCTCTAATTGTAAGCTATAGTTCCAAAAGAGGAACAGTTACAAAAGCCACTTTTCTCCTCAATTCCTTTGGCTATGAGAAAAACTCTCAAGGCAAATTCTTGAAATTTTTCTGGCTTCCCTTGCGAATTGGAGAGGGGGATAAAGACCTTGAAATTTCCAATAATATAGACGAAGATATTAGTAACTATGAGACTCAGTCAGAGCATTATGTAAAGCTCTGTGGTTTTAATTATAATCACTCGGATTTAAATAATGACTCTTATTCTCAAAACTTTTATATTGAGAGGAATTGCTTTTAAATGGAAAACATAGCTAAGGAAAAGAGCATCTATAGTTTTTTCCATTCCATTGGCCAAAAGATGCTCTATCAAATATGGTTTTCCGGATTTACAATTGTTCTGTTTTTTAAGGCCTTACTGCAGATGAGATTTGCCTTTGCAAAGAGAAGAGAGATTGTAAAGCAAATGTATGTCTCTGGTATAAAAAGCATGCTTGTTTGCTCAATTGTTGCTCTCTTTGGTGGGATGATACTTTCTCTCCATACAGGTGTTGAGCTAAAAAGATGGGGGCAGCAGGATGTAGTCCCTACATTGATGATAAATGTAATGAATAAGGAGATGGGGGCTTTCCTTACTGGTATTATTCTCACAGCCTTTTCTGGTGCAGCCATGGCAGCAGAGCTTGCCACAATGAAGGTTTCTGAGGAAATCGATGCCCTTGAGATGATGTCAATTAATCCTGTGCGTTTTCTTGTAATGCCAAGGATTGTGGCTCTGATGATAATGCTGCCAACACTTTCAATATATACTGTTATACTGGGAGTTTTTGGAGGAGCTTTAATCTCTTACTTCCAACTTGGGCTCACATTTGAAGACTATTATCATAGAGTATATGAATCGATCTGGCTCAAAGATATGTATGTTGGCCTTCTCAAAAGCCTTGTCTTTGGTATTATAATTTCATCCATAAGTTGTGCCAATGGTCTCATTGCCGAAAATGGAGCGGAAGGTGTTGGTCGTGCAACAAGGATTTCTGTTGTCTCTTCTTATCTAATGATCCTCATTGTGGGTTATTTTATAACAGCTCTTTTCTATGGAGGCTTTTTATGATAGAGCTGCGTAATATTTGCAAACGCTTCGGCAGTAAAATTGTGCTTGATGATGTATCACTTAAAATAGAAGATGGAGAAACCTTTGTTATAATTGGTCAATCTGGCGTTGGCAAAACTACTATATTGCGCGCCATAGCTGGTTTTTTTAATCCAGATTCAGGAGAGGTGCTCATCGATGGGATTCATATGGACAGAGCTACATCAAGAGTAAAAGCAAACTTAAGAGAAAAGATGGGTTTTTTATTCCAATCTGGCGCTCTCATAAACTGGCTATCTGTTAGGGAAAACGTAGCCTTGCCCCTTGTTGAACACAGAATTGGCACAAAGGAAGAAATTGATCGCATAGTAGATGAAAAGCTTGAGTTGCTACAATTGACAGATGCTGCTGAAAAAATGCCCTCTGATATAAGTGGAGGCATGAAAAAGAGAGTGGGACTTGCCCGTGCAATAGTTCGCAATCCGCGGATAATTCTCTATGATGAACCTACATCTGGCCTTGATCCTGTCATGTCTGCAAAAATAGATGAACTCATAATAAAAATGAAAAATGAGCTTAAAGTAACCTCTATTGTTGTAACACACGACATGGAAAGTGCCTATAGAATAGCAGATAGAATTGCCATGATTTACAAAGGATCTGTCCTTCAATGTGGGACACCAGAGGAAATAAAAAATACAACAAACCCCTTTGTGCGGCAATTTATAGAAGGAAGACTCCATGGACCTATAGAGGTATAAAATGTTTCAAAGTAAAAATTTTAATATAATAAAAGAAATAGTTTTATGAAGAGAATAAATGAATTTATGGTTGGAATAGTATTTGTGGCAGCAATGACTGTGCTGGCATACTTTACCATTGTTAGAGGAGAATTCTTTAGCAAAAAAGAATACTATGAGATGTCTGTAATATTCTCTGATGTGGAAAGCCTTGCAGTGGGCAACAAGGTCCTTGTAAATGGAGTGGAGGCAGGAACTGTAGAGTCCATTGAACTTATGCCAGATGCAAAGGTTCTGGTAATAATGAAAATGTTTAAAAAATTTACTTTATATGAAAATTATAAAATTCTCCTGAAAAATCAAACAGCAATTGGTGGTCGTATTATTGTAATATACCCAGGAGAGGCAGCTATAGAAAATATTGCCTATGAAACTGTTGATACAGTTAAAAATCTCCATGGTTCAACTATAGGGGATCCTATTTCAAAAATATCTGAGGTAATTGATGAAAACAGAGAGGATCTTCGCATTGCAATTAGAAATTTCAGGGAATTCAGCGAAAAGATAAATAAGGGCGAAGGCACAATAGCAAAATTAGTCAACGAAGGAACAATTCACGATGACACAGGAAAGCTAATTCAGGAATTACGTGATACAATTGAGGATTCCAGAGAGCAAGCTCCTGTCACAAGTTTTATAAGAGCTGCACTTACTGCATTTTAATGTAAAATTTCCTTTGATAGGCCTATTATTATTGACAAATTTTCAAATACAAAAAAATTTTCTGCAAAACCTTAATTCTTAAGGATATTTATTTTTTGTCATAAAATGGCTTTGATATTGACAAAAAGTATAACAATGCTTTTATACAAACAATAATATATATAAGGAAGGTAGAAGTGCCTAAGAGGGAAGATATAAAAAAAATATTGATTATCGGATCAGGACCTATAGTTATAGGTCAGGCCTGTGAGTTTGACTACTCTGGTTCTCAGGCTTGCAAAGCCCTAAAAGAAGAGGGATATGAGGTTATACTGATAAACTCCAACCCTGCAACAATCATGACAGACCCAGAACTTGCAGATAAAACCTACATAGAACCAATAGTCCCTGAGGTAATTGAAAAAATTATAGAAAAAGAACGACCTGATGCAATTCTTCCAACTGTTGGAGGTCAAACAGCTCTTAATGCTGCCATAAAGCTTGATGAGCTTGGGATCCTAAAAAAATATAACGTTGAACTAATTGGAGCAAAGATTGATGCAATAAAAAAAGCCGAAGACAGAGAGCTCTTTAAAGAGGCAATGATCAAAATAGGCTTATCCGTTCCAGAATCTGGTCTGGCTTCTACTGTTGAAGAAGCTATGGAAATCCTCAATAGAATTAAACTCCCCATTATAATAAGACCTGCCTTCGCCCTTGGAGGAAGTGGAGGAAATATTGTATATAACAAAGAAGACTTTGTAGATCTGGTAAAAAAAGGACTTGATGAATCCCCTATCAATCAGGTTCTTCTTGAAGAATCTGTCATAGGTTGGAAGGAATTTGAGCTTGAGGTGATGAGAGACAAAAATGACAATGTGGTCATTATCTGTTCCATAGAAAACTTTGATCCCATGGGAGTTCACACTGGCGACTCTATAACAGTAGCCCCCCAGCAGACCCTCACAGACAGAGAATACCAAAACCTGCGAGATATGGCCATTAAGATAATCCGAGAAATTGGAGTTGATACTGGCGGTTCAAATATACAGTTTGCAATAAATCCAGCTGATGGAAGAGTTATAGTCATAGAGATGAATCCACGAGTAAGTAGAAGTTCTGCCCTTGCATCTAAGGCAACAGGATTTCCCATTGCAAAGATTGCGGCAAAACTTGCAGTAGGACTCACCCTTGATGAAATTGCAAATGATATAACAAAGGAAACACCAGCCTCCTTTGAACCAACAATAGACTATGTAGTTGTCAAAATTCCAAGATGGGCCTTTGAAAAATTTGAAGGTGCAGACCCAAGGCTTGGCACTCAGATGAAGTCCGTTGGAGAGGCCATGTCCATTGGCAGAACCTTTAAGGAATCCATGCAAAAGGCTCTGCGCTCACTTGAGATAGATCGCTTTGGTTTTGGGTCTGATGGCAAGATTAAACTTCATCACAATCTTGCCTCTCTATCGGAAGATGAAAGAGATACTGTCTTTAGAAAAGAATTCACCTACCCTACATCAGAGCGAATCTTTTACATAAGAGAGGCCTTTAACTTTGGGAAATCCGTTGAGTGGATACATAACTTCACAAAGATAGATCCATGGTTTTTGAATCAACTTAAAGAGATAGTGGATGAGGAAAAGGCCTTTGTTAAGAGCTTTAAACAGGAGGGGCTTGCTGTTGAAAATGTTCTTAGAATGAAGCAATTAGGATTTTCTGACAGACAGATTGGATACCTTATAAACAAAGAGACAATAGATGAGCTATATTTAAAGGGTCCCCTATTTCAGAAAAAATATTCCATGGCTCTCAGGCATGCAGAAAAAGACGTCCGTGATTTCAGGTTCAGCCACAAAATTTTTCCTGGATTTCGTGTTGTTGATACATGCGGCGGTGAGTTTGAGGCCTATACTCCTTACTACTACTCATCCTATGATACAGAGAACGAATCTTTAGCAACAGAACGCAAAAAGATAATGATACTTGGAGGAGGTCCAAACCGCATAGGTCAGGGTATTGAATTTGATTACTGCTGCTGCCATGCATCCTTTGCATTAAAAGAAGAAGGCATAGAGTCAATAATGATAAACTCTAATCCTGAGACTGTGTCAACAGACTATGACACCTCTGACAGGCTTTATTTTGAACCTCTCACCTTGGAGGATATACTGCACATATACAACAACGAAAAGCCCGATGGAGTAATAGTCCAATTCGGCGGGCAGACTCCTCTTAGACTTGCCCGTGATCTTGAGGAAAATGGAGTGCACATCATAGGTACATCTCCAGACTCAATAGACAGAGCAGAAGACAGAGAAAGATTTGCAAAGGTCATTGAAAAGCTTAAACTTAATCAGCCAGAAAATGGAATAGCCTTTAATCAGGATGATGCAATAAAGATTGCTAGCCATATTGGATATCCTGTTCTTGTACGACCTTCTTATGTCCTTGGTGGAAGGGCCATGGCTATAATCTTTGACGAGGAAAGCCTTGTCAATTATATAAACACAGCAGTTGAGCTTTCACCTGAACATCCAATTCTTGTTGATAAATTTCTTGAAGATGCAGTTGAGGTTGATGTTGATGCAATATGCGATGGGGAGGATGTTTATATAGGAGCAATAATGGAACACGTTGAAGAGGCTGGAATTCACTCAGGGGATTCTGCATGTATAATTCCTCCTCTGACAATATCTGATAGGCTACAGGAAGAAATAAAAAATACCACAAAGGCTCTGGCACTTGAGCTCAATGTAATTGGCCTATTGAATATTCAGTATGCAATTAAAGATGAAACTCTTTACGTAATAGAGGTTAATCCACGAGCATCTCGAACTGTTCCCTTTGTGTCAAAGACCATAGGAATATCTCTGCCAAAAATTGCTGTAAAGGTAATGCTTGGTGCAAAACTCAAAGATCTTGGCCTTATTGAAATGAAACGGATACCTTACGTCAGTGTAAAGGAAGCAGTTTTGCCTTTTAATAAATTTCCAGGAGTTGACATATTGCTCTCCCCTGAGATGAGATCAACCGGTGAGGTCATGGGCATATCCATGGATTTTGGAGAGTCATATTTTAAGGCTGAACTTGCAGCGAGAGACAGACTGCCTTTAAAGGGAACTGTATTTTTTAGTATAAATGATAAAAATAAGCCGGAGCTCCTTGAAGATGCACGCAAACTCGTCTCCAATGGCTTTAAGATAATAGCAACAAAGGGAACTGCAAAATACTTCTCTGATCATGGCATTGAATGCGAAATGGTATACAAGGTAAACGAAGGACGACCAAATGTTGTCGATAGAATAAAGGATCAAGATATAGACCTTGTAATCAATACCCCTCTTGGAAAAATGACCAGAGATGATGCCTATTCCATAAGACAGACAGCTATAAGATATAAAGTCCCAACAGTTACAACTCTCTCTGCTGCAAAGGCTGCAATAGAAGGGCTTATTTATGTAAAAAATAAAAATGGCGAACTATCTGTTAAATCAATTCAGGAATATTATAAAGAGGTCAGATAATGTCAGAAAATAAAATACTGTCAGCAGGTGATATTGCTGCAATAATAGAGGAGCTGTCCCATAAAATCTATCAGGACATTCCATCTATCGATAATTTTGCAATAGTGGGCATCCACACAAGGGGAGTGGAAATTGCAGATAGAATAAGAACAAAGCTTGAGGCTCTTTCTGGCAAAGCTATTAAGCATGGAACTCTTGATATATCCTTTTACAGAGATGATCTTGCCACACGGGGGAAACTCCCTGTTTTACGTGAAACACTTATAGAGTTTAATATAAACAATAAAAACATACTTCTGGTTGATGATGTCCTCTATACAGGGAGAACAACAAAGGCTGCACTGGAAACACTAATGGCCTTTGGCAGACCTACTACAATCAAGCTCTGTGTCCTCATTGACAGAGGTGGCAGAGAGCTCCCTATTCAACCGGATTATTGTGGATATAAAGTGCAGACAGAGCACAGCGATCTTGTAAAAGTCCGCCTTAATGGAACTGACAAAGTGGAAGATGCAGTTTTCATTGTAACTCAATAAAATAGGTAATCTATGGAAGATAAGATATATGACGTTGTAATTATTGGTGCTGGCCCTGCGGGACTTACTGCAGGAATTTATGGAGCAAGAGCTGGCCTTGATATTGTTATAATCGAAAAATTCGCTCCAGGTGGACAGGTTGTAAACTCCTATGAGATTGAAAACTATCCAGGCTTCACTGAGCCCATTGCTGGATGGGATCTCATGGCAAAAATGGAAGAGCAGACAAGACGTCTTGGAGTTCCTATTGAATCTGGAGAGGTTACTTCCATGGAAAAGATTAATGATCTCTTCCATGTTAACACTATTGATAAAAAATACTTTTCCAGAGCAGCTATAATTGCCTCTGGTGCTCAAAACAGAAAGCTCAAAGTTGCAGGAGAAGAGGAATTTCTCGGTAGAGGTGTTTCTTACTGTGCCACCTGTGACGGAGCATTTTATAAAGACAAAGTAACAGTTGTTGTTGGCGGAGGAGATGTTGCCCTGGAAGAAGCATTTTTTTTGACTAAGTTTGCCGCAAAGGTTTATATTATACACAGACGTGACAAATTTAGAGGAACTGATATTTTGCAAAAAAGAGTTTTTGGCAGCGATAAAATATCTATTTTATATAATAGTGTTGTAAAAGAGATATGTGGAAAGGAGAAGGTTTCCTCTGTCAGGATAGAAAATATTGCCACAGGACAAGAAAGTGTTATTCCAACGGATGGCCTCTTTATATTTGTAGGATACGATCCTGTGAATTCTTTTGTTCCTCCTCAATTACTTAATAAAAATGGGGAGATCAAAGTAAACATGGATATGCAAACAGAAATCCCTGGACTTTTTGCAGCTGGGGATGTCCGCAGCAATTCCAGACGTCAGATTGTTATGGCTGCTGCAGATGGAGCAACAGCCCTGCTTGCAGCCCATGAGTATATCAATAATATTGCCTGTAAATAAAATTTAAGGAGATGACTTATGAAAAAACTTTTAGTGGGTTCACTTGCGGGATTTCTGTTTTTATTTGGCTGTGGAGGTGCTGGTAAATACGGAGATATCAAGGCTTTTATCAATGATGTGATAAAAACTCAAGAGGAATTTTTGACTTCCATTGAAAAGGCAAATAGTGCAGATGAAATGGTGGTAACCATCAATACTTTTAGTGAAAAAATCTTAAAACTTGCCCAGCAGAGTAACGAGATCAAAAAGAGATATCCTGATTTTGAAAAATGGGACAAAGAGCCTCCAGCAGAACTTAAAGCAGATATTGAAAGGCTTGATGCTCAGGCTGAAAAATTTGGACAGGTTTTTTTAAGCGAAAAAATTCAAAAGTTTTATGGCGACCCCAAGGTTCAGAAAGCCTTGCTTGACATGAGCAAAAGAATGGAGGATGAGAAATTTTTTAAGTAAATTCAAATCTTGTTTCGATAGGTTTAAGCGATCTATCGAAACACTTTCCTACCATAGAAGCTCGGATGCTATAAGCTAAATATATGACCTTTAATAGGCCCTTTTAAAAAACTTTTTTAATCCTTCAAAAAAAAGCTCTTTTATATACAACAACCGCTTTGAATCAATTGTGAGATTGTCCAGATCAAAAAAATTATCTGTCAAAAACAGAGATCTTGACAGAGATATATTCAACATATCAATGCCTCGTGTTCCATAATTACGCATAATATAACCACCACTGTTATCCCAAATTTTAAAATTGCCAGCAACAGTATCACCTTCACCAGAAAAGATCTTTCCCATAATTGAAGCTAAATCCGAAGCCTTTTCAAAACTTGCAGTTTTTTTCAAACCTGACTTTGTGTTTGCTGTATAAGATACAAGGACCAGCGGATTTGGCTCATCCCTTCCTGGACCATACTTTAATCTAACAGGTGTATGAGTATGACACTCCAATATAAGACGAATATCATTATCCTTTATTGTATTGCGAACTCTTTCATGGAAAGGAAAGTAATATCTTTTGAGTATATTTGAAATTGCAATCTCATCTGGATAGCAGCCTTCTAAAAATATATTGGCTCCTGTTAATGTTTTTGTTTTAATTACCCCATCCTCTGTATTTGGATAAAGCTCGGTAAATTCTCTATCCATATCAACAAACAATCTGGAGATATTGCTATAAATAACTCCACATAAATAATTATCTAAGGAGAATATATCAATTGCCCCTGCATCTGACTCAAAGAAGAGATTAAAGGAGTTAAGACTTTCATATCCCATAAGCTCCTCAGGAATAGAAATTCCGCCATGGGGAATTATGACAAGAACAGGAAGCTTTTGCGACATTTACACCCTCGCAGAAGAACAGCTAATCTGCGGTATTGCCTGAGATATAAACATTCCCTGAGAGTAATCTATACCAAAATCCTTTACTGCAATAAAAATTGATTCTGTTTCTACAAATTCCGCAATAGTTTTTATCCCAAGCTCTTTGCACAGCCAGGTAATATTTTTAACTATGGAATTGCTGGTTATATCATAATCAATCTTTCGAATAAGGCTTCCATCAAATTTAAGATAATCTATATTGAGACTGCTGAGATGAGAAAAATTTGAGTAGCCCGAGCCAAAATCATCTATTGCGAACCTGTATCCACATTTTTTTCCAAACTTTATAAAATCTGAAACAAGATTGTAGTTTTCAAAATTCTCTGACTCAACAAGCTCAAGTATAATTCTATTATAGCAGGAAGGGAAATCATTCATCATCGAATCTATAAAATCCATGAATCCATAACTATAAATATCACGGGCAGAAATATTTATGGAAAAAATTTTATCACAACTGGCAGCATTTTCAAAAATTTTTTTAAACATGATTTTTGTTATATCATTATAAAGTCTTGTTTTGTATGCAATATCCAGATATTCTCCAGGAAGACAGACTTCCCCTTCTATCATTTTTATGCGCAACAGGGATTCAAAAATTTCCTCCTTACCTGTTTTATTATTTATAACTGGCTGAAAATAAGGCATTATCCTGTCATCTGCAATGGCGGATCTCAATTCATTAACCTTTTGAATATTGCCAAGATAGCTTTTCTTATCGCTATCTCTTTTGCTATATATATGGAAAGGATGATTTTTTGCAACAGCATGGTGAAGGGCCATATTGGCCTGAGATAAAACATTGCTATCTTCATCTGTATAAAAGGAAATACCAATGTAACAATTTAAAGGTATTGTTATATCTTTATAAAAAAAATCCTTATGAGAAAGATGTTTTAGCAAATCATTTGCAATTTTTTTAATTAACGGCAAGTCCCCTGCTAAGGAATTGCCTTCCATAAGCAGAGCAAACTCCCCACCACTGAGGTGATAAGACTTAAGCTTATGGGATGCACAAAAAGAATTAAGCCTTTCTCCAATAAAAGCCAGAAGTCTGTTTCCAGAGTCATAGCCAAAGAAAGTCACTATATCATGGAAATTATCAATCTTAAGAATAAAAAGCAAAGGATAGACTTTGTGAGATAAGTCCTCCAGCAGCATCTTTCTATTAGGTTGACCACTGGCACTATCATAATAAAGCTGGCGCATAAGAAGTTTTTCTATGTTAGAATGCCTGAGCTCTGCATAATGGGCAAAAATAGCTGTAAAAACATAGATAATAAAAACAGTAGCAAGCTCACCAAAGGAGTAAACAGAATGTATTAGCTGATATTTTACAAGTATACAGAGGGATATATAAAAAAAGGCAAAGATTATGTTCCATATAAAGCCAAAGGTAATGCCAGTAAGATTATAGACCACAATGGGATATATCAAAACAATGGCATATTCATTGATCTTTGCTCCACGAATGGTCACAGCCATGTAAAGAGCAATTATCATTATCAGAGCAATTATTACCCTGAAATTTATCTTATCCCCAACTACTCGATAGAAATAATATAAAGAGACAACAAAAAACAAAAAGACAAAGTGGCTTAATGAAAATACATAAATTCCAGTTAGCAATCGAAGGATTAATACAGAAAGGCCAATTGCTACAGTGGTAATGAGTATTACAGGTATAAATCCATCTCTAACAACTATATTATAAATTACAAGATCGTGCCTTGGGTCTATAACATAGGCCCCTTTTATTTTTTCCCTGAATTTTAAAAGAGCCATATTATTTCAGGAAACTCCCCCACTTTCCCTTATTTGTCTGAAAATATCTCTCATCCTTGAGACAGCAGAGGAGTTAATCAAAACAGTCATAAGAATAAGCAGAAATATTAAGCCATAATCATCATTCATTCCATAGTTTTTTTGAATAATCCGCAAAAAAGGATCAAGTATGGAATATATGGATAGCATCATTATTCGTTCTGGCCTTTGCATCAATCCAGATTTAGTAGTAATACCCACAGCCTCACCTCTGGCCTTAACATAGCTCACAGAGGCAGTGCCAAGCATCAGAAATAAAATCACAACTATCGCAATAAAATCCGACAAAGAGATAGTAAAATCTCCTCCAAAATAATTTTTGCTTAGAAAATACACAGCTATACCTATAAGAACAAAGGAATCGCTATACCTATCACTGCAGGAATCAAAAAATGCCCCTTCCCTTGTAGCTGTGCCAGTCTCCCTTGCAAGCCTACCATCTAACATATCAAGGGTTCCACTAATGACAAGCATCCACCCAGCAAAAGCAAAATTTCCTGTGGCATAAATAAGCCCTGTTATAAACGAAAGAAATATAGAAAGAGTTGTAATCTTATTTGGAGTAAAATGCAAAACTTTGAATATATAAAGCAAAGGATTTGTAAGCCAATACCAGAACTCTATCAAAAATATACCTATAAAGCTCTTGTGCACTCGAGATAAAGTTTCCTCTGAATGTTTTGTTCTTTTGTGCCAGGTTAAGGCAAAATATGTAAAGGCAAAGGCCATACACTCTATAGTAACAATTAAAGGCAGCAATGAATAATAAACAGATTCGTTGTTCATGAAATAAATATTCTCCACTATGCTATGACTTCCTCAAGATTAGCTCTTTATAAGGAATAAAGCTAAAAATACAAGAATAATTTCAGTTAAAGATAATTTAAAGTCAATAAAATATTTTTGAGTCATAGCATAAATTACAACCAACTCATTGGTTGAGCCATCATAATTTAAAAAATGAAAGCTTCTCCTTGAGTAATTCCGCCTTTTTAGTCATATCCTCTGCCGATGAAGCTATTTCTTCTGCAGATGCAGCTGTATCCTGAGTTTTGCGATTTATCTGCTCCATGGTTTTTGTCATCTCTATATTAGAGAGCATCTGCTCATTTGTAGAAGATGAAATTATATCTGCCATTTCCATGAGCTTTTGCATATCAGCAAGAACAACCTCACTTGCCTTTGACTGATATTTTGCAGATTCTGTAATTTTTTGCACAAGGATTTCCATAGCAGCTATTAAGTTTATTATTACATTAAGTGCCTTAGCTGTCTCCTCAACATAATTTTTACCCCTGCTAACCTCAGAAAGCCCTTCACTGACTATCTCTGTAATGCTCTTTGCACTCATGGCTGTCTGATCCGCAAGCTTGGAGATTTCCTCAGCAACAACAGCAAAACCTCTGCCATGTTCACCAGCACGAGCAGCCTCTATACTTGCATTGAGCGCCAGAAGATTGACCTTATCTGATATATCACTTATAGCCATAACCATCTCTGCTATCTTTTGAGTGCTTATATCAATGCTATTCATCCCCTTAATTGCATTTTCCATAAGCTCTCTACCTGCATTTGCCTGAGCTGTCATCTCTTTTGAATTGCTCAAAGCATCAACAGTTAATGACATAACACCTGTTATGTGAGACTTTAGCTCCTCCATGGATGAGCAGGTTTTAGCAGTGAGTTCCTGCTGCGATTTAGTATTATTATTGATAAGCTCAATAGCACCAGAAAGCTCCTCCAGAGACGCTGAGGATTCTTCAATGGCTGCTGCCTGACTCTGAGCAGCGTCAGAGAGCACTCTACTGGTATCAGAGAGAGCATTCGCTGCGGAGGTAAGATCACCAGTTGTGCCAAGAACGCTTTCAATCACCTCTTTCAGTTTTTTGATAAAAATTTTAAGATTACGCAGCATCTCGCCAAATTCATCTTCAAGATAATCTTTTGTTTTAGCATTAAGATCACCGCCGGAGAGAGCTTTAAAGACATTAATTGTATTATGTATTGGACGTGAAAAGGTTCTTGATATGTAATATATCACCATAAAAGCAACTGCAGTTGATCCAATTAAAAGAATAATCATTGCAATTATAAG
>ERZ795060.892-NODE-892-length-38131-cov-11.925727_pt1 | contig 38131 bp, 37 predicted proteins | sample MGYA00375144_ERZ795060 | MGnify/ENA primary metagenome ERZ795060 (study PRJEB30189, sample SAMN05720157) | activated sludge metagenome | isolation source: anaerobic digester from wastewater treatment plant | place: Japan | collected 2015-05-15 ... | reverse complement strand
ATATTCTCAAGTCTGATCATGACATTTACCTTCTAAAAAAGCTCTTATTTTTTAATTGGGCCAAAAGGAGACATCCAATAATTAGAAGCCCTGCTATGAGTTTAAGATCATTTGGAGTAAGTCCTATATGATATCCATAATATCTCCCTATATACATGATGGCCTTATATATAATTGCGCCAATTAACACCCTCAGTGTTAAGATAGAAATCTTATTTGAAGAAAATATAAACTCCCCTATCATTACAGAGGCAAGACCCATTATAACAATGCCAGAACCAAGGCCTACATCTGCAAAGCCCTGATACTGAGCTGCAAAAGCACCAGAAACTGCAACAAGACCATTAGAAAGCCCCACACCTATTGCCTTCATAATATTTATATTCACGCCCTGAGATATAACCATCTGTTCATTGTTACCCATGGCCCCAAGTGTGAGCCCCATATCTGTGCGAAAAAATAGATCCAGAGAAAACTTTATAATCATAGCCACTATACAGAAAAAAATAAGGACAGCATACTCCTGAGGCAAAAAACCCTGAGTAACCTCAACAACATCTGTTATTATAGTATCTTTCTTTAATAGAGGTAGATTTGCTCTGCCACCAAGAATCCTTATATTTATAGACCAGAGCATTGTCATTGTTAATATACCTGCAAGGAGATTTGGAACCCTGAGCCTGTTATGTATTACAGCAGTAATAACTCCTGCAGCGATTCCCCCTGCAAAGGCAGCAAGCAATGCGAAGATTAAATTATATCCATTGACAATCATCGAAGCCATTATTGCAGCGCCAAGAGGAAAAGAGCCATCCACTGTGAGATCCGGGAAATCAAGAATTCGAAAGGTTATAAAGACTCCAAGAACCATTATTCCATAAATCAAACCTTCCACAAAAATACCCTCAATCATATACCTATCCCCTGATACCAAAAAAATTTCTCTTTTCCAGAAGTTCTTTTATAGAGAAACATGTCAATAAAAATAAGAAAAATCTTATAATCCCTTTGGAAGGCAATGCAAAAATTTTAATTGCCAATTTACGCCTTTTTCTGAATAAACTATTACAACTATTAAATTAAGGAACAATCAGTAATGAAAAAAGCCATAGTATTTGATAGAGACGGCACATTGATAAAAGATAAAGGATACATTAAAAAATCCACTGATGTAGAATTTTATAAGATTGATATAAACTTAATGCAAGCTCTCAATAAACACTTTCTCTTTTTTATAGTAAGCAATCAAGCTGGCATAGGCAAAGGCCTTATATCTGATGATGAAGTCAAAGAGGTTAATTTATACATAGAGAAACATTTCAAAGAGCAAGGTATTCATTTTACAGAAATCTTTTATTGCCCTCACAGTGAAGCTGAGAAATGTCATTGCCGAAAGCCGGAACAGTTCTTCATGGAGATTATAAAATCCAAATATAACATAGATTCTGCTTCTTCTTATATGATTGGGGATCACCCATCGGATATAATCTTTGGCAAGAGAGCCGGATTTAACACTATCTATGTCCTTACAGGGCATGGCAAAAAACATAGAGATGAACTCTCCAAAAAGACTGCAGCCTTTCATGTAACCAATAATATAAATTCAGCTCTTATAAAAATAAAAAGGAACTTTATACATGAAACTCATTAAAATAACGAAAGAATCTGATATTCCACAAAAATATTTTTCTTCCCCTGTGGGAGATTTTTTGCGCTATAACAACTTAGGCTTTCCCTTCAAAAAATACAACAACGCAGAGCTTTTAATTGGCATGTGTATGGACAACAGAAAGCATCTTAATATTCCAGACAACTTTGCCTATATAATACGTACAGGTGGCGCAAATCTCAGATATAGCGAATTTAAGGTATCTTATGCAATTGCCATAAGCAAAATAAGGCATATAATTCTCATAGCTCATAATCACTGTGGCATGGTTAATCTCGTATCCAAAAGAGATCTCTTTGTCGAGGGATTAATGGAGGTTGCTCTCTGGGACAGAGAAAGGGCGGAGAGTCACTTTTTAAACTACGCTCCAATGTTTGAGATTGACAACGAAATCGAATTTGTCATTGCAGAGGCAAAGCGCCTGAGGGGAAAGTATAATATAACTGTTGTTCCTATGTTTTATAATGTCGAAAATGGAGAAATATCCCTCATTGATGAGGAATAAAGAATAAAAGAGGTAAATTCTTGCTTATATCTGAATTAAAGACACTCATTGAAGAAAAGGGGGAGATTTGTTCATCAGAGATCTTTGCTATAATAAAAGCTGATAAAGGGCTTATTGAGCATGCTCTAAATCAACTGAAATTAAAAGGAATTATTGAGGAGGTTATCCCGCAAAAGCATTGCCAGGGATGCCTGGCTCAATGCAATATCAAATCAGAAAAAATTTACAGGTTTAATTATTATCATCCTTTGTGATTATCTCTTCAAGCTCGTCAGCCTTTGCTGCTATGTAAATAAGGCTTTTAATAAAACGCCGTGGATCGCAATCCTCAAGCAAAATAGAATTTACAACCACAAGCATATCGCCATCAATAGCCAGTGCACCATAATCAAAAGAAGTATTCTGTTGAAGACAATATTTATATAGCTCTATTGAGTCCTTTTTTATCTTTGCAACATTTGATCTATAGTTGATTACCCTGTCTCCAGACTCATCTTTCTTGAGAGAAACTACTATATCCTGAGATCTGCCATTATCGAAATCAATGGTTGCAGTGTATACACCATTTTTACCCTTATGGAAAGGTATCTTAAATTCAGCAGCAATTGCAGATATAAAGCCATCAAAGATTTCCATTTTCCACCTCTAAGATTTTATATATTAAGTATACTAAATATTTAAAAAAGTCAAGGCATTTAAAAAGATGTATTTATTTTCAGTAATAAATATAGATAAATCTTTATTGGTCAAGCCAGAACTTCTTTGCCAGATAATCTATTCTGGAAGATACATCTCTGTTCCATTTCCTGTTAGCTGGGATATCCTCTTTAAGCTTCCACTCATGAGAAGTGTTTTGAAGGTCCTCTTTGAATTCCCAGAGACTGTTATATTCCTTTCCGCTAAGCTTTTCCAGTGCTACAACTTGAGGGAATGTAAACAGACCCTCTGCAATCTCATATTTTATTTTTTCCATATCAACTTTTATATGACAAATCTCTGCCAATTCAATGACTCGTCTTAAATCCTCAGGAGTCAAATCTGAAGCATTTCTATCAAGAGTGGCTTTAAATTCTACATAATTTTGAAATTCTTTGTTAATAAATTCATCCATTGAATTGAAATAAATCCCCTCGGCAATTAGCTTGCGGCTTACATTTTCTGTTATGTTGTATCTAATATTCTTGTAAACCTTCTGTGAAAAAACATTTTGAAAGATATAAAGAGAAATAAAGCATATAAAGCATGCAACAATAGGAGCAGTAACCCATCCAGAGACTATTCTCCCCAATTGACCAAATTTTATACTCCTCCCACCCTGCAGCAATCCTATACCAATAAGAGCCCCAACAACTGCCTGAGCGCTTGAGACAGGGACAAGAGGTATTGTGGGCAAACCATGGGATGCCAGAAAGCTCTCAAGATTTTGAGATGAAAAAAGAAACAAAACAAATGAAGAAGAAAAAACAACAACAAGAGCAGAGATAGGAGTAAGCTGAATAATACTTGAGCCAACAGTTTTCATAACCTTGTAGGAGTATGTTAAAACACCACTTGCCATTGCCATCCCACCGAGTATAAAAAGCTGCTCCGTTCCTGTAAGCATTCCAAAGGGAGTATTTATCGGATGAAAAGGGGAAACAGTGACAAAGACTCCCATTACATTTGCAATATTATTTGCTCCAAGGGAATAAGCGCCAAATCCCCCAACTACCACCAGACCAATCCTGTTCCAGAAATCTAATATCAGAAGATGAATTCGCACATGATTGAGTATAAATCGGACAAGGAGGTATATCAAAACAGCAAAGATCCCAGTTATAAAGGGAGTAACTATCCAGCTTGAAACTATCTTTACAAGGGAATTATAATCTGTCATTGAACCTGAGAATAGATTCCAGCCAATTATAGCACCTACCACAGACTGAGAAGTTGATACAGGTAAATTAAACCTTGTCATGATGAGTATTGCAAGAGCAGTTGATAACGTCACAATAAAGGCACCAGCAATTTCGTTTACAGCTCCAAGCTTCCCAAGAGTCAAAGCCGCACCAGTGCCAGAGACAACAGAGCCAAGTATAAGAAAGATGCTTGTAACAATGGCTGCAGTGCGGAACTTAACCATCTGAGTTCCAATTGCAGTGCCAAAGACATTGCCTGCATTATTTGCTCCCTGGGACCATCCAAGAAACAAGCCGCTGGAAAGAAAAAACAGAACAGACATATCACACAATCCTTTTCATAGCTGCTATTGCAAGTCTGTTGGAGATGTCCTCTGCAACATCAGAAATTGAATCAATGGAGGTAATAAAATGCTTTATGTGAAGTTTCCGTTCAAGTGGGATATCAAGCTCAAAGAGTTCCCTCTTTGCCTTTTCCGAAACATAATCAGATTCATTTTCAAAAAACTTAACCTTATGAAGATGATCCTTAACAGTGTTTACATCATAAAAAAAAGAACGCGCAGATTGCACAAGTGCCTGTGTAGAATCTACTGCAATCTCTGTGAGCTTTTTAAGCCTCTCATGTAACTCCTGTGGGATTTCTGGTTTTTCTACACAAAAATCAAGCATAATCGATTTAGAAAAATCTATTATCTCATCCATCTGCTCAAGGAGGTCAAGGACGTCCCCCCGCGACTCAGGGATCAAAGTCTGGACATAGAGCTGTGCCTCAATATGTTGCCTCAGCTCATCAGCCCTTGATTCAGCATTTTTTATTATGACAAGCCTTTCGTTAAATTCAGTCTCACTGCCAGCAAGATAAAGCTTCAAGCCTTCTTCAAAATGAAGGACAGATTCCCCAACCAGATCGATGAAGGAATCAATCTTGCGGACCAGATCCTTTGTAGCCTTAAATATTGAATACATAAATCCCAACCATCCCAAAATTTATAAGCAAAAAAAGCGGCAAAAACTTGCCGCTTCCCAACTGCTATGCAAAAAAATCTACTCCTTCACTATGTAGCTCCCTGCATAGCGGGAATCCCTTTGTATCTCCTCAAGAAGAAGAGATGCGCTTTTCTGAGAAGCAACAGGCCCAATTCTTACTCTGAAATAATTCTTTCCGCCAACTATAGAAGATGTAACATAAGCGTCAAATCTTTTTGATTTCAGGATATTCTTTTCCCTCTCTGCCTTTTCTCTTGTATCATAAGATGCTACCTGAATTGAGTAGCCATCAAAGGACTTTTTATTTTCAATCTCCCGGGAAACCTCATGAATAGTCTTTTTACCCTCATGATTATTTGCAGGTTCTTTTGAGGCAATTTTAGCTCTCTCTTTACTCTTGCTTATGCCTTGAGGTTCTCTTTTTGCTATATGCTTTGTTTCTTCCCGAACTTTTTTATGCGTATCAGCAGGAGGAATTATCTCTTTAATATTTTCATTTTTTAACACATCATTTTTTGCAACTTTTGAATTACTAATAGCTTCTTTCTCAGCAAGAGTGTTATTCTGGCTCAGATTATCAGCAGTGATTGGATCTTCTTTTTTGTCTTCAAGAGCAGCAAATTTATCATCAATTGACCCATTATCCATGGAGTGTTCATCTGGCAATGGAGGAATATCCTTTCCAAAGGGGTCCTGACTTTTTTCAAGACTGCTTAAGGCCAATTCCTTTGGAGCAGATTTATCATTTTTGACTATGCCCATGCCAAGAAGAAAAGCTGCTGTTATTATACCTATAAGAACAGATACAAGAATTATTATTCTTGGTGTATCCAGATGGAGAATATAAAAATTCTTTTCCTTTACTCCTTTTTGTTTTGGTTCAAAACTTTCCATATATCAAAAACCTGCCTTTTTGTTTGTTCAATGCTTCCGGAATTATCTATAACATAATCGGCAAGTTTGATTTTTTCATTAAGCGGAATTTGATGTTTTAGCCTCTCTTTTATTTCTTCAGGAGAAATATTATCTCTTTTGCAGCCTCTAAGTATTACCTGTTCATCTCCTGCAGTTACAACAATATTTTTGTCCATATATCTATCAAATCCAGACTCAAACAGCAAGGGAGTGTTTATCATATAAATTCCATTTCCCTTACTTCTCTCAAGAACAATATTAAGTATAATGGGGTGAGTTATTTCATTTAAACGCCTGACCTTTTCCTCACAGGAGAATACATAATTGGCAAAGGCCCTTCTATCAAGAGTCCCATCGCTTTTAATAAAAGAATCTCCAAACTCATGGATTAAATCCTGAAGACCTTTTTTGCCTGGTTCCATAATTTCCCTTGCAATTAAATCAGTATCTATAACTGATGCACCCAACTCTCTAAAGAGTTCACAGACAGTTCCTTTGCCAGATGCAAATATACCTGTAACGCCAACTCTCATAAAAATCTCCTTTATTTAAAGAACTTTTATTTCTTTCCATTTGCCACTTCTATATCTTAAAAAGAGAAAAAAGCAAAAGATCATGAAAGATAAAACAAGGCTTGCCCATGCTGCAATTGCAGACATGGACAATATATTAAAAATTATATATAAAAATAAAACAGCAAGCCAATTAAAGGCAACTGATGCCACCATTGTCCAATGAGTATCACCAGCACCTCTTAAGGCTCCAAGTAGGCTCACCATCATTGCCTCTGCAAGAACATAAATCGAAGCTATTTTAATCATTGAGGCAGCCATTGGAGTGGCCTCAATAAAGAGATCGTTCCTCTGTTGAGGTGCAAAGACCATAACAAGATCCTCAGAAAAAAATAAAAAGGCAATTAAAACTATAAAGGAAAACCATAGTCCAGTCTTAATTCCAGACATTGCAGATCTGTGGGCAATATCAACCTTTCCTGCACCAATGTATCTTCCCACAAGGCTTGTCACTGCAATCTCAATGCCAAGGAGTGGTATAAATGATATTAAATCCCAGCTAAACATAATGGAGCTTGCGGTTGCTACAACCCCACCCTGGGAATGAAAAAGAAAAACCATCATATTAAATGCAAGAAAATTTAAAAACATCTCAAGCCCTGCAGGATAGCCAAAATAAAGCAGCTTCTTCATAACCTCAAGATTAAACTTAAAAGACTTGAATACAGAAAAGGATTTTCTATTATCTGGCAGGAGATAAACAAAAAGCAAAAATAAAAAAGAAGATAAACTGCCGCATATTGTTGCAAAAGCTGCACCCTTGATACCTAAGGGTGGGAACCCAAACTTGCCAAAGATAAAAATATAATCAAGGCCAACATTTACTAACATAGCCAGAATACTTGCAACCATAACGATTCCTGTTCTTCCTGTTCCAGAAAAAAAACAGCTCAGCGTATGGCGCAAAAGACCTGGCAATGCACCAAATACCAGAATATTCATGTATATAATTTGCAGGTTAAGCTGAGACGGCTCTATATCAGACATATAAACAAATTTCTCCACAACAGGAAAGGCAATCAATATAACAGGGCAGGCCAGAAAGGCAATCAAGGCAGACTGCGTTGCTGTTACGGAGGAAAACTCCCTTCTCCCTGAGCCGTAATACTGAGCAGCAAGAGCAGTGGAATATCCAATAAGTCCAAAAAAGAAAAAAACAAGGCTTTGAACAACCAATCCACCGGCCAGAGCAGCATTCATGTGAAGAGGAGAAAGAGCAGACAAAAAAAGCCTATCCGTAAAAGTCATTATTCCGTCACATGCTGTGGATATAACCATAGGCAAAGCAAGAGAGACCATCTCAATTATACCGCCTTCTTTGCCATGGGATAGTTTTATTTTTTCCAGAAAACTCATGTGGACAGATTTATGGAATGAAGAACCTTAGTCAACCTCTTAATATTTATATCAAAATTATTCCTCCCATAGGACTCAATGGAAAGCTCTCTTGCTAAATCCTCTCGCATCAGAAATTTCAAAAGATACTGGAGATCTAAAATCTCATTCAGCCTTTTTCTTCTATAAAATAATCTTTCCCTTAAATTATTTTCCTTTCTCCTTAGAGAACACAGAGAAATAAAATCCTCAAAACTTTTATATAAGACTCCATCAACCCTGAGACCTATATCATTGATAAAAACAATGGAACTATCGAAGCCTCTTATAATACGCGATAGACCGTCTCTGTAATTTAAAAAATTTCTTCTTGTGTATTTACTCTCTTCTATTAATGTTGAAGTCCCTCTAAATATATATGCTCCATTAAAGCTCTCCGGGGACAAAAATCTATTATTAAACATTAAGGAGTATCTATCCTGATAAGCTGTTCCTCTTGCGTAGATCAAATTATCATTAAAGCAAAAATCAAATCCTATCATACCTATATTTTTAAAACCACAAAGTCTTGCAAAGCGTAAAGAATCACCAGCTACTGAGCCAGTGCCAGAATCAATGGATCCAACAACAGAGGGGAACAAACTTTCAATTATCTGCGACAGAGGATGACTGTTAAGGGAAAGCATCCCTTTATATTGGGCAACAATAGAAGGGGGAGAGACAAGAGAAAAAATAGGAATAAAACTATAATTCACCCCAAGAAAATGCTCATGGATTCTTCCCTGAGGATCTATGGAAATAACAAAATCAGGGTTAATCCCGTTTTTCTGCAGCATTGGAACTGCAGAGTCAACTGCAATTATATACAATCCATCCTGATATGCCCTTATATAATCCATATAACTTTCTGCAGAAGGAGCAGAAGAAACTATGAGACAATCACCATCAACAAACTCATCCTTTACAAGACTAACAGGGAACAAAGAATCAAAATTCTTTAAATTATTGAGAGCATTCCTCAAAAAAACTCTACCAAAAGCCTTAACAGTTGCAGCATCAGAAATTCTTTTATCAATAACTCTTTTGATAATTCCTTTAACTTCACTGTAATAAGTATCAAAAATTCTAAGAGATGCTGGATGCTCAATAACTACAAGACCCTTTGCAGATGAAAAATCTATTTCTTCAAGAAGAATTGGCTCAAGTTCCCGAGGAGCAAATCCACAAAAAAATTCAATATTGCTATGTTCCATCAAAAAGGATGTTTGAGTTGAATTCTTTATATGTTCCACTATGCCAGAGAGTATATCGATTATTATTATTTTTGAAAAACTGGACAATCTCTCTTTAAGAGAAAGCAGATGATATCCAATACCACAACCAAGGACTATCAATATGTCATTACCGGAGCCTGCACCTAATTCAGCAGAAATCTTTTCCTTCAATGGATTTATCCTGCTATGTAAGGGATATTCCCTGCCATTAACCATGGCAATCAAGGTAAGATTGCCATCCTTTGCTGTTTCTACATAATATTCTATTTTATCCATAAATAATGACCTTAAAAGATGAGTTTTCAGGCGAAACAGCAAATTTCTGTTTTAAAAAACTCCTGAAATTGAAAACAAAAGCTAAGTAAACATTGAGTTAAAATAAAATTAGCCAAAACATTCTTGTTAAAGAAAATTATTTGTATTTTTTTACCTCTAATTTATAATTGATATAGCGCAGGATGTCAATTCCAAAAAATTGAGGTCTTAAGTGAAAAATTTACAGAAGAATAATCCTAAGATTTTCACCTTTATTCTGATTTTAATAATGATAGGCAATATAGCTACACTTTCCTGCAAAAAGAAAAAAAACACATCAACAATTGATCTTGAGGCAATTGAATATGACGGATCAAAAAATGAGCGATATCTTTTCAGGGAGGAGTTAAAAAAAGAGAAGATGAAAAAGGAAAAAGAAAAGACTATGTTAAAAAAAATTGAGGAGGAAGTTCCAAAATGAAAACAAAAAGAATTTACTATATAGCAGTTCCATTTTTAATAGTTATTGTTGCATTACTCTTAAACTTTTTCTCATGGAACATCAATTCAACTGGAGTGCTCTTTGGAAATCAATCTGAATCACCAATAAAATCAGAAGTTGAAAAGACAAAGGCCTTTGAAATTCAAGACACCTTTAGAAAGATATTTGATCTCTACAAAAACACCGTTGTCTTTATTACAACTGAACAGATAGTAAAAGTCAGGCATCCATTTTTTGACGACCCGGTTATGAGAGAATTCTTTGGGAAAAACAATAATCCACAAGTGCGTAAACGAACAGGTCTTGGCACAGGTTTTATCATATCAGAAGATGGCTACATATGCACAAACCACCATGTTATAAATGGCATGGATAAAATAAATGTAAATATCAATGATAAAAACTATGAAGCTAAAATAATTGGATCAGACGAAAAAACAGATATTGGGCTACTTAAGATCGAGCCAAAGGAAAAACTTCACCCTGCATATTTTGGGGATTCCGACAGGGTTCAGGTGGGCGACTGGGCTATAGCCATAGGAAATCCCTTTGGCCTTGACAAAACCTTTACAGTTGGAGTGGTAAGTGCAGTTGGCAGAAGAGATGTGGACTTCATGGGTGGAGCTCATATACAAACAGATGCATCTATAAATCCGGGCAATTCAGGAGGGCCACTAATTAACATATATGGAGAGGTTATTGGAATAAACAGGATGATCTACTCAAAAAGTGGAGGCTACATGGGAATTGGTTTTGCAATTCCAATAAATACAGCAAAAGCTGTTTTACTTCAATTGCAAAAGTATAAAAAGGTCAAAAGAGGATATCTTGGGGTTAATATCTTCCTTCTGTCAGATGAGGATGCCAAAAAGCTTGGCCTTTCCAATAACGAAGGGGCTTTTGTTGGAGAGGTTATGGAAAACAGCCCGGCCCACATTGGCGGAATCCTTGTAGGAGATGTAATACTTAAGGTCAATAATACTGATATTAAAAGCAGCAGAGATCTTATAGACCTCATAGAAAAATCTCAAATAGGAGATACGCTTAAGGTAGTTGTTCTGCGGAATAAAAAAATCGAAAACCTGAGCGTAAAGATTAAAGAGCGGCCGTGACATGAAAATTTCAAAAAGGATAATTCTCAATGGAAAAATATTAAGTAATTTTAATATAAATTCCGTTAATATGTTAAGAACATTTATACTATTAAAAAGGTAACCAAATGCATGAGTATATACCAGAAAATAATATCTTTGTGGTCTTTCTATTGATTCTCTTTACAGCAGGGCTTTATTATTTCTGGTGGCTTGCCAGAGTAAGTCCCTTATTCGGAGATGACCCTGTAATCAACATTCTACTTACAATATTTACTCTTGGATTATGGGGATTTTATATAAATCTTAAATATATGCAGAAATCAGAAATGATGAATGGCAGAGATATGAAATGGTTTATGATCCTATTTCTTCCGCTATCTCCAGTCATCATCCAGCACAATATAAATGAAAAATTCTTTTCAGACAGATAAAAAAATAGGAGTCACTTATGATCGTCAGGTGCACTAACTGTAATTCCGCTTTTGCTGTGGATGATGAGAAGGTTGCAAACAAAAAATTTGCATTCTCCTGCCCAAAATGTGGAGCAGATAATATTTATGATAACAGGAAAAGTGCAAAAAAAGAAAATCTTATAGAAGAATCTTTTTTAGATGAAAAAGATCACCTCTCTTCTACTAAGGAGGACGCTCTTTTTGATGATGATTTTGTGGCACCTGAAAAAACAGAACAATTCTCTGATGATGAAATTTTTGGCAAGGAAAAGCGCTCACCAGAAGAAGAATTTCTTTCTGACTCATTTTCAGAGGAAGTTCTTGATTCAACAACCCATGAGGAACTCATAGATGAATTTGCGGAAGAGCCAATTACAAAAGGGGAAGGGTCACAAAAAGAAGATCTATTTAACGATGACCTGACCATTGACGAAAGCGATTTTCCTGACGAGGAAGGTCTTGTAATAGAAGATACAGACTTGCAAGAAAAAGGAGACAGAGATACAAAAATCTCCTCACAAGAGGATATAGATGCAATGTTTGCAGATATAGATGAGTTCGAAAAATCCAACTCCCAAAAAGAATCGGAAATAGAAGATGATACGACAGTGGATATAGATAGCCTTGACATAGATCTGGAAGAGGATCTTCATGATGAAGAATTAGTTGTCAAATCAGAAAAGTTAAAAGGCAAGGGCAAACCGCTGGAGGATGATGACGATATCACACTTGATTTAGATACTCTTGATCTTGACATTGAGGAAGAACCTGCACCTCAAAAACAGAAATCTCTTAAAAGCAAAATACAGGAAGAAGGGCTATTTGACGAAGAACTCACCTTATCTGTAGATGAAATGGACGTTAATATTGACGATCTCACAGAAGAACCTCAGGCCCAGACACTTGAACCCTCACCTGCAAAATCAGCAAGAAAAAGCGTCAAAATAGAAGAGAGCACTGAAGATGAAAGCATCACAATCGATCTGGATTCCCTTGATATTGACGTAGAAGAAAGCTCTGATTTACTCTCTGGCGAGCTTACAGAGGAGGAAGAAAAGCTTACGCTGGAAGATGCTGGTCTTACCTTTAGCGAACTGGATGAACGAAAAAAACCATCTGAGGACGAAATCTTCGATGAGGATTTAGTCCTATCCATAGATGAAATAGATCCAGATCTAAAGCTTGAGGTAATTGGCGATAAAATCGAAAAAACCCCTGTAGTTGAAGAGCTGGAAGAGTTGCCAGAGATAGACTTAGAGGAATATGAAGCTACTATACAAGAGGAAACACCATCTAAAAAGATAGCTCAGGTGGAAAGCCCTATGGAAAGCCTTGATGACTTCATGCTTTCTGATGAGGAGATATATACACCAAAAAGCACCTCTCTTGATATTTTTGACTATGATGAAAGAGAATCAGAGCGCTATTTGCCAGAAAAAGGAAGCTGCACTTTTTCTGTGGACTTTTCTCTGAAGTATTCAAGAATAGGTGCTCTTTTGCGACTGCTTCTTATATATGTTATCAGCATGATTCCACATCTCATCGTTATGTTTCTTTATACCCTTGTGTCAGCAGTTCTTGGCTTTATAAATCAAATAGTTATACTTACAACAGGCCATTGCGTTGAGGATTTCTCTCTAATAACAGAAAATACATTGAGATATTTCTTATACATAAAAACAAACATAATAGGCATTGTGGAAGATAGACCTGTATATGCAGGAAGAGAAAAGCTTAATCATCAATTACAGCTTGATATAACCTATCCTGTCAAATACTCAAAAATTATGGCCCTATTGAGACTATCCATTATAGGAATAATTGCAATTCTCATTCCTCATATTATTGTAATGTTGTTATTGACTATTACTGTTCTATTTGTATACTTGGCAGGAATAGTGATGGTAATTGCAACAAGGAGATGGCCAAATCCTCTCTTTGTTTACCTCACAAGGTATTTTAGATATCTTGCAAGGATCTCATCCTTTGCAATTGGTTTAACTGATGAGTATCCACCTTTTAAATTTGACTAAGAAAGGAGTGACCTATGGACGATTCTATGGAAAAGGCCATCAGATTTATATCAGAGGAGCTAAAAGAAAATCCTTCAGCTGATAGACTTAAGCTAATAGAAAGAGCTGGCAGAGAATTTAATCTCAGCCCAATTCAAACAGAGTTTCTAACAGAAAAGTTTGTATTAAACAAGGTATAATTTTTAAATTTTATAAGCATTATTGCTCTAAAGATTTAAATCTCTTCTAATTCAACAAGAGAGCTCATTGTAGAGGCGATCTCCTTCATAGCAGTGGAAACTTCCTCTATACGGGATAGAACTGATTCTATGCTCTTTTCTGTCTCATCATCAGCAAGGCCCTTTGCTTTTTTTTCTTCCAGTATAGCAAGAGTTTCAAAAAAATCCATGACATAGATATTAAATCGTTCACAGGCATCACAAACCATTTTATAAATTCTCATGGTCTCTGGATTATCAGAATTTAAGGGCTTCATCACAAGCTTATACTTTGTTCTCATATTACCTCAAAAGAATTTACAAAAAAGATGCTAAATTTTTAAATTTTCAAAAATTTAAATATACAAAATCGCTTTTATAAAAAATATGGCAAAACATTTTATTGAATTTCTTATTTTTTGAGTTACAATGTCAATTATAGTTATATTTATTTAATAAAAAATTTTTATCTCTGGGGTTAAAATGAAAAAAGTATATGTAATTGGGCATAAAAACCCTGATACAGACTCAATTGTATCAGCAATAGCCTATGCTACTTTAAAACAGGAGCTTGGAGAAACAAATGTCTTCCCTGCACGATGTGGCAAAATAAATCTCCAGACCGAATACATACTCAAAAGATTTAAAATAACTCCGCCAGAATTCCTTAGTGACATGATACCAAAGGTAAGCCACCACATGAGCGAAGAGCCTGTAACTCTTTACCAGGATATGCCTTTGTGGGATGCAATGCAGGTTTTATCAACAAATAGATTCAGAATGATTCCTCTGGTAGATGAAAATAAAAAATACGTTTCCACATTACATTACAACACATTTGCAGAGCACATCCTTAAAAAAATAGACCCTCAAAAAAATACAATAATACAGACATCTGTTCAACATCTTGCCAGAACTCTTAAGGCGCAGCCCATTGTCATTAAAAATGAAAATGAAATCTTCAGTGCACAGATAGTAGTTGCAGCCTCAAAGATTGACACTTTGCGGGAATTTATTGATCTCATGCCTGTGGAAAACACAATAGTAATAGTGGGAGACAGAGAGGATATTCATGAGTATGTTATCAAAAGAAAAGTAAGAGTCCTAATTGTTTCTGCTGGCAGAATGATCTCCAAAGAGATGAAGGATCTTGCAGAGGAAAACAACGTTTCAGTTCTAACAACCCCTTTCCATACAGCAGGAGCTTCATGGCTTGCCCTTCACTCAATGCCTGTAAGATATGCTGGCGATAAAGAACTAAAACCCGTTGCCGGATACGATTATATCAAAAATATCAAAGAGAGATTTTCTGACTCACTATCACGTTCATTGCCAGTAGTAGATGAGGACATGAGGGTAATTGGTGTCCTTACTCAAAGCGATTTAATGAAAGAGCCAAACATCGGAGTTATTCTTGTGGATCACAATGAGCTCTCTCAGTCAGCTGACGGTGTCTCAGAGATAAGAATTCTTGAGATAATTGATCACCATAGACTTGGAAATCCTTCAACAAAATATCCAATTACCTTTGTCAATAGACCTGTTGGTTCCACCTCTACCATAATAGCAAATCTTTATAGAGATTATAAAGTCCCAATAAAAAAAGAAATAGCAGCAATTCTCCTTGCGGGAATTCTCTCTGATACCCTTACTTTACGATCTGCAACCACAACTCCTATTGATCGCGATACAGCAGAATATCTCTCCCAGATAACTGACCTCAATATTGAAGAATTCGGCAAAGATATTACAAATGCAGCAGCTATTATAAGCTCAAAGCCAGCTGAAGAGATAATAAATATGGATATGAAAACTTATAAAGAAGGAAATATATCCTTCTCTGTTAGCCAGGTGGAGGTTAATTCCCCTGATGAAATTCTTGGCAGATCTGATGAGATATTAGAATATCTTTCAAAACTAAAGTCAGGCAATGGATTTCTATTCTCTTCTCTTCTTGTCACAGATCTAAGTCAGCTTAGCAGCTATCTATTGATAAGCGGTGATGATAGCTTTATTAGAAAAATAGAATACCCAAAGGAGGCGGATCATATATTCTTTTTAAAAGACGTCCTTTCACGAAAAAAACAGCTAATGCCATATATTCTTGAGATAATAAGGAGACTATAAGAGCAATTTATTTAGCTTGACATTTACATTTTTACTTTTTTTATTTAGAAAAATTATAAAACTCACAAAATAAATAATGGAGCATTCCTCATGAAAATAAAAACTCTTCTGAAGACAATTTTTTTATCAATTATAGTTGCTGGTTGTGGCGGCACAGAGCTTGTGATAAAAGACAACTATGTATTTAGTCCTGCATCTCATCTTAAAAACAAATACCCCACAACTGCAGCTTTGACAGGCCAATATACATCCAAAAAGATTATACTCAAAGACAATATCCTGGAGATATGCAAGGCAGAGCTTGACTCACAAAAAATATTCAAAGAAGTCGGCATAAAAGGCACAGCTGGATATGATGTGGTAATTGAGATGAATTTTGCTGATGTAGAAAAAGATAAACAGTTGGGCCTTGAGCTTAGCATAAATCTCAAACAATTGCCAGAAAAAAAGCTCATCTACAAAAATAAATATGTAGAATACACAACACCTGAGGCCTTTCAAAGTCCAGATGGTTTTGCAGAAGTACTTAAAAAAGTTATAACTCAATTTACTGCTGACATGGATAGGCTCTTTGAAAAATTTACAAAGGAAGGAAATCTTCCTGTAAACCTTTCTGGAAAAAATGTTATATGTGCAGTCTTTCAGTTCAAGGACACAATAGAAGGTGAAAAATACGGAGACCCACTTGCATCAATGATGATGACATCTCTTACCAAGACTTCAAATATAAAGGTTGTGGAAAGAGAAAGAATTCAAAAGGCAATAAAGGAGTTAGAGTTCCAGACATCGGGGCTTTCTGACTCATCAACTGCTAAGGAAATTGGAAAATTTCTCAATGCTGATTTTCTGGTATATGGAGAGGTTTCAAAGATAAAGGAAACATACCATGTAACAATTCATGTCATTGATGTAAAATTGGGTGAGGTTGTGCTCTCTCGAGATATTGATTCCAATGATCCATCTCAGTTCTCAAAGCTTATGCAGGAACAGGCAAACTACATAGCTCAATTTATATCTAAATAATCTCCCTTAAAATCTTTGCTGGTAAAAGGAAACTTTTACCAGCTATAGTAATCAACATCGTGATGCTTGCCAAGAATCTCCACAGCCTTGTAGGCATGTTCCATTTTTATAAAAAAATAATCTGTATCAAAAGTTGAAAGGATAAATACCGGGATCTCACTTTCTGCCAAAGGCGTTGTTATAGAATTAATTATCCCTGTTTCATTAAATTTTAAATTTTTATTTATTTTAAAGATCTTCATGCTGCACTCGTGGGGATATTCCTCTGGGACAGCCTCTCCTGAACATATTACAGTACACTCCTCCCCTGTATCTGTTATACTGTAGAATCTTGAAGTATCAACCCAATCCGGCAGCTTAGAACCAGAGTCAAGCCTAAAAATTGTGTAATCCCCTGGTAATATGGTTATGGGAAGCCTTAAAATTTTTTTCATAATAAATCCTCTCTTTTAAAAAATCCATGAAAAGAAGAAATCAAAACCCCAGAGAGAACCAGAAGTGATCCTGCTATTTCCGGGAAGCTCAACTTCTCACCAAGAACCACAAAGGCAATTAAAACAACAAAAACAGGCTCTGCTGTTCCTACAACAGAGGCTCTTAGAGAACCAATTCTTTTTACTCCCTCAAGAAATAAGAGAATAGCTAAAACAGTGCTAAAAAGTGACATTAAAAAAACAAGCTCCACCTGCTTAAGAGAGAGGGAAGTTAAAAAATTTAGCTGATTATAAAAGAACAGTGAAATAACAATAAGGCCCACCAGTGACATTGTAAAAGCCACAGAGAGGGAATTATAGCTCTTCAAAGTTCTTTCACTAATTATGCAATAAATAGAATAACTGAAAGCAGACAAAGCAGCCAGAGATATTCCAGTTATATTATTAACCTCAATCTTACTTGCCCCAGAAATAAAAATAATTCCCAGAAAAGAAATAAACACAGAGAACAAAAGAACCATTGATGGTTTTCTTTTTAAAAATATTATGGACATCACAGAGATGATTGCAGGATGAGAAAAAAATATAACAATGGCCAGTGCTGCTTTTATGTATGTGAGGCTATAAAAAAAACAAATACCCCCTGCAGTAAAGGCTAACCCCTGAAGCAGTAACAAGGGAGAAAACTTAAAAAACATAATACCTTTTATGCTTAAAAGCAGAGCAAGTAGCAGAAGAGAAAAAATAAATCTCAATATAAGAACCTCAAAGGGAGCAAGCCCTGTGGAATAAGTGACTTTTGCTATTACAGGCATCCATGCATAACATAAGGCTGAGAGCAAAATCAAGGCAGTTCCAGCAATTGACTTTATAAGTTTTTCACTCATAAGGAATTAGCTGCCAGCATGAGGTTTAAAATCAAGCAAATAAAATATTATCTGCTTTTTTTATTTACATTTTCCCCTTTTGTAAAAAAATAGCTCTTCGAAGGCTTACTATCAAAGTAAGCATAAACTTCTGAGGAGTAGTGCTATGGAAAAAGCTATACAGGATTTCTATCCCGATGAATTTGCCCACTGTTATGGATGTGGACATAAAAACGAACATGGCCACAGGATAAAAAGCTTCCTTGAGGGAGATGAAACAGTATGCCACTATAAACCTGAGCCTTTTTATACTGGAGGCTTTCCAGATAAAATGTATGGAGGTTTAATTGCATCTCTTATAGATTGCCATGGAGCAGCAACAGCCTCTGCAGCAAGAGTAATATCAGAGGGATTTAAAATAGGAGAAAAACCTGCTCCAAGATTTGTCACAGCATCTCTAAAAGTTGACTATCTTAAACCCACCCCCATGGATGCAACTCTTGAGCTCAGAGGAAAGGCTGTAGAAATCAAAGACAGGAAGATAGTCGTCCATGTAACTCTATCTGCAAAAGGAATTGTCACAGCAAAAGGTGAGGTAATACTGGTTCAACTGCCAGAGAAATAGTTTGCAGAGGCTATCTATAATTAGCCTCTGCAAATCTCCTCCTAACCTTCGTTACTATAAAAAGGAGGGTATCCTGTAACTTCTCTTATCTCTTCATAAAGAGGCTTAAGTTTATTATAAAGCTTCATATATACGTTTTCAAAAAGATCTCCATAGAGTTTGCTATTTTTCTTGTCTGGCTCAAAAATATCAGCAACCCTTGTCATTGACTGGACAGCGCTTTTAAAATCAGAGAAGACCTTGATTCCAACTGCTGCATCAATTGCTGCTCCAAGGGCAGAGGTTTCATAAGTATGAGGCCTTTCTGCAGGAAGATTAAAAATATCTGCAGTAAGCTGCATTGCACATCTGCTCTGGGAGCCACCACCAGATACTCTTAGCTTTTCAATTTTTATTTTATTGCGCTTTTCTGTACGAATTGCTCCTTCTTTAAGGGCATAAGACAGGCCTTCAAGAATTGCTCTGTAAACATGAGCCTTTGTATGGACATCGCCAAAGCCAATTATAGCTCCCTTAGCCTCAGGCCCTGGTACTTTAACACCTGGGGACCAGAAAGGCTGAAGCATAAGCCCCATAGAACCAGGGGGAACACAACAGGCCATATCATCAAGAAGCACCTCAACTGGAATGCCCTTTTTCTGCGCCAGGACCATCTCATTGTGGGCAAATTCATTTTTAAACCAGCTTACCATCCAATAGCCGCGATAAATCATTACCTCTGTATTGTAAGCCCCTGGCACTGCACTGGGATAAGGAGGCAAAAATGGAATTATTTCAACATACTTGCTATTTGTTGTTTCAATTGTTGCAGTTGTGCCAAAGCTCAAGCATGCTATATCAGGGCTCAAACATCCAGATCCCAAGACCTCACAGGCCTTATCAGCTGCTGCTGCAATAACAGGAAGCCCTTCAGGAATACCTGTCTCTTTTGATGCCTTCTTAGAAATAGCCCCAAGGAATTCTGAGGGTTTTACAAGAGTTGCTAACCTATCCCTTGTAATGTAAGGGAACATCTTCCATTTAAAATCACTATCCTTTGACCACTCTTGTTTTTTAAAATCAAAGGGCACATAGCCCACCTGATTCCCTGTAGAGTCTGTAAACTCCCCTGTCAATTTATAGGTAAAATATCCAGATAAAAATAAAAATTTATAGGTCCTGTCCCATATCTCAGGTTGATTTTGAGCTATCCAGTTTGCCTCACACTCCATGATTGTATAAATTGCAGTGTCATACATGTTTATTGCTTTGAGAATATATTTAAGATATGCAGGAGGCCAATTCTCTGCCTTTGCCTTTCTTCTATCCAGCCATATAATTGCTGGTCTCAAAGGCTTCCCATCTTTATCGAGATTTATCATGGTGTTTCTCTGAGTCGTAAGAGAAACAGCCTTTATTGAATCCTTTTGTATAGACTTATCAGAAAAGAGTTTTTTTGAGGTTGCACATAAAGTCTTCCAGAAATAATCTGGATTTTGCTCTGCCCAGCCTGGTTGGACAGAAAAATATGGTTCTATTTCTGTTTTTACAATTTTTTTTATGTTACCATTAAAATCAATAAGAGCAGCTCTTATAGACTGAGTCCCTGCATCAATAGCAAGAACACAGTCCCCCCATGTATTTTTTTTTGCCATTTAACTCTCCTCATTAATCTATTTTATGTATTTTCTGCAGAGCCTTATCAATACTTTCTATGGATTCGATATATTCAGTAATGCCAACTATATCCATAACGCGGTAAAGATGTTCAGTAAGCCCAGTAAATATAAAATTGCCATTGATCTCCTTATGGAGATGAATCAACTTTATGAATGAAGATATCCCTGATGAGTTAACATAGGTGCAATCTTTAAAATCAAAGATATAAACCTTTGCTTTACTGCTTTTACGTATTTCATGATAAACTGAACACAAAAGAGGATCTGCCTCGTAGGTAATATCCCCTGATAAATACACTACGGGTATTTCCTTAACAATATCCCACTTTAAGCTAAATTGTCTCATATTCATTTTTCTCTTTTTATTGCTTTTTTTGCAACGTCATAATCTCCTGCAGCATTCCACAGTGAATATCCGCTGCAATTGCCTTCCTGTGAAGCGCGGATCTGACTTTTTATATATTCCGGGCTCCATGTTGGTGAAAGCAAATTAAAGGCCTGCAAATATGGCCTTATAATAACTTTTTTATTTATCATTACAGAAGCTCTTAATGCTCCATCTCTAACAATATAATAAGGTCTTGTATCTGTGGAAAATTTTTTGTAAAAAGATTGGCCAAAATGTGAAGGATAAACCATTGGCGATATTACATCCACCACATAAGAAAATTCCTCCATATCCTGACCTATTCTGTTTCCAAAGTAATACCAAGAATTAAATCCATAGATGTCCACAGACACAGGTATTTTAAGATTATAATTAGCTCTTTGCAAAAAATCAATTAAAATTTCCGATTTATAAAAGGATGGCTCCTGTTGAAAAGAAAATTTGCAAAGATGTATTGGCCCATCTGCCGGAAACCTTATATAATCAAACTGAATCTCATCAAAGCCAAGCTTTTCCAATTCCAGTGCAAGCTCAATATTGTAATCTTGAACAAAGGTGGAAAAAGGATCTACCCAATATTCATGAGTTGCACCCTGCCATGGCTTTCCTGTATTTTTGTTCTTGATGGCATACTTATTATCATAGGCAAAATAGAGTTTTTTATCTCTGAAAGTAACAATTCTGGCTATTAGATATATATTTGCTTCCTTAAGTTTTTTCACCACCTCTTTAAAATTCTTTATAGGTCTTAAGGATCCTATTTCTTTTGCTGTTTTGCTTTGACTATCAAAAAGCACATTGCCAAAATCATCCTTCATATCTATCACAAAGGAATTAATCTCACTTTCCTCAGCTATTTTTATATAATAATCCAGCCTCTTTGTAAGAGCAGGAACGCTTATATATATACTTCTCCTTTGAGCTGCTCTCTCATCCCTAAATTTTACAGAAGGATTACCAATGAAAAAAGCAAGAGATGGAAAATTCATCTCCCTGGGAATCACTGCAAGGGATTTAATGTCACCTCTTGTGGAAATTATAGCTGGCAGATTATATATCTCCCTGGCAGAAGAATCACCCACTTCATAAGCAAAGACCTTATTCTTTTCAGTGAAAAAGATCTTATCTCCATATTTTTTTATGTCATAAACTACCGCACTAAAATCCCCATCAGAATCATTTTTAACTGGCAAAAAACTCCTACCATCAGAAGCTTCATATAGGCCTTTCCCAAAATAAAAGCCAGCGAAAATTCTACTGTCATCTATAAGCAGAGAGGAGATCTGTTCAGTGAACTTTAACTCAGGGGAATAAGGATTTTCTGGAAGCCCTTTGCCTATTTTTTTAAAAGCCCTTCCATCAAAGCTAAACAACCCAGAAAAGGATGTGCCAGCAATAATGGAATCCCCTTTAATTGACAGTGCAGTTATATAATTGCCCCTGCCTATGTCAGAAATAGGCATTTCCTTCCATGTTTTTGCGCCATCTTTGCTTCTATAAATGCTGTGTTTAGTTGCCACTACCATATTTAGAGGATCTAAGGGATCAACAGCAAAGGCTGAAATCTTTCTGTATTTCCAGGGATTATCATAAATCGAAGGTCTTTTGAATTCACTGGAGTTTAGCTCAATCCACTTATTTTTATTAAACTTAAAAATCCCGCAATTCATTGTTGCCAGAAAAACATCATTGCCAGAGCAATAAAACCTGACAGGCAAGACTCCCTCTGGAAGACCGCTTTGAATTTTTTCCCAGCCATATCCGCCATTGTCAGAGAAGAGAATCTCATCAGAGGAAGTAATTGCAAAGAAGGAAGTGGAAGCTGCCTTGCATTCCACCAAAAAAAATAGACTAAAAAAAACAATCAGGCATTCAGTCAGAAGATTTCTCATTGTATGCCTCAAAGTTTTTCTCAAACATTTCTTCGTTCATAATAGTATAAGAATAGCCCTGCTCTGTCAAAAAAAGCTGCCTATTGTGAGCAAACTTCTCTTCAATAGAATTAGATGTTACAATTGTATAAAAATAGGCGTAATTCTCATCTCTCTTTGGCCTTAATACTCTTCCAAGCCTTTGAGCCTCCTCCTGCCTGGAACCAAAGGTGCCGGAAATTTGTATTGCCACATTTGCATCAGGCAAATCAATGGAAAAATTAGCCACTTTAGACACAACCAATGCCTTAAGCTCACCATTTTTAAATCTCCCGTAAAGCTCCTCTCTTTCTGCAACAGGCGTTATTCCTGTGATCAGAGGAAATCCAAAAATAGATGAAAACTCCTCAAGCTGAGATATATACTGGCCTATTATAATAACATTATCCTCTTTATGGCGAGAGAGAATTTTTTTCACTATGGCAATCTTTCGCGGATTTTCAGCTGCTATGCGAAATTTTTCTCTGTCCTTTGAGATGGAATACTGCATCCTCTTATCCTCTGGAAGATCAATACGAATCTCTGTGCAAAGAGCTGTGGCTATCCAGTTGGACTTTTCCAGAAGTTTCCAGGGCATGTCATATTTTTTTGGTCCTATAAGGCTAAAGACATCGGACTCAAGCCCATCCTCTCTTATCAAAGTAGCAGTAAGCCCCAATCTTCTTTTGCTCTGTATTTCCGATGTAAGCCTGAATACAGGTGCAGGCAGGAGATGAACCTCATCATAAATGATAAGACCCCAATTTTTGGAAGAAAAGAGATCAAAATGCTTAAAGCCTTCTTTTTTATCCTTTCTGTATGTCAAGATATTATAGGTTGCTATTGTAACAGGTTTTATTTCTTTTTTATCACCAGAATACTCACCAATTAAATCAGGAGAAAGAAACGTCCTGTTTATAAGCTCATCTCTCCATTGCCGTAAGGCCACTGTGTTTGTAACTAAAATCAAAGTAGCACTTTTTATCTGAGCCATAATTCCTATGCCAACGATTGTCTTTCCGGCTCCACAGGGTAACACAACAACCCCACTACCTCCCTCTGGCCCACCTCCTTTGTAAAAGGCATTTACAGCGCTTATCTGATAGTCCCTCAGTTCAACCCCAGTGCCATCCTCTGCCAGAGGCTTTATCTCTATATCAAGTGGATCCCCATCTTCATATCCAGCCAGATCCTCCACAGGAAAGCCGATCTTGATAAGAGCCTGTTTTACATGGCCTCTATAGAGCTTATGAACTGTAAGAGAATTATCATCTATTCTATCTATGATATAATTCTTAAATTTTTTATTATAGAGGATTTCATTTATTAAAGTTGCATCCTTTGATTCAAGCACAAGGCTATCACCTCTCATTACAAGGCGCAAAAGCCCATAGCGCTTCATCTGTTCCTTTATTGTTGTATATACAGTTGCAGGTATTTCATACTTTGAATAAGTCTCAAGACTACTTAAAATATCCTCAACAGAGATCCCTGAAGAAGCTGCATTCCACAAAGAAAGAGGTGTTACCCTATAGGTATGAATATGCTCAGGACTTTTTTCGAGTTCAGAAAAACGAGAAATTGAATTCCTGGCCTCTTCAAAAAGAGGATTATCCACTTCTACAAGGATTGTATTGTCACTTTGAACTATTACTGGTCCTGCCATATCATTCATTTTCACATATAAAAATTTTAAGAAAAAAAATTTTTACACAATTGCACAATTTGTCAAATATTTATTCTTTGGCTTTTTTAAATTGCTAATTTTATTCAATTTTAATTCCTTAATTTTTATATTTTTATATCAGTAATTATTCTTAAATATAATTTTTAGTGTAAAAGCAAAAAAATCTTAGCCCAGCAGTCTAAGGCGGAGGGAATAATAAAGTTTTTTATTTTAAAAAAGTTAAGGAATATATGCTGTTTTTATATAGAACAAAATGCTCTAATATATTCACTTGCTAAGAAAAATACTATTTATTACACTAAAAGATCTCTTTTAGAAATTATTACTGAATTTTATTTTGAAAAAAAGCTTGTTAATTATAAATATATAAGAAATAATTGAATTTTGTGTGTAAAACACATATCCTTTTTATTATAAAAAGAGGTTTTTATGGGCTGCACAGTTGCAATAGGAACACAATGGGGTGATGAAGGCAAAGCCAAGATGATAGATTACCTCACCAGAGATGCTGATATTGTTGTCCGATACCAGGGTGGAGCAAACGCTGGCCACACAGTAGTTGTAAATGATAAGAAGTTTGTTTTTCACTTGATACCATCAGGAATTCTCCATGAAGGGAAAACCTGTGTAATAGGCAATGGAGTTGTCCTTGATCCTGCTGAGCTTATTGAAGAAATAGAAGTTCTTGAAGGGAAAGGCTATAACGTAAAAGAGCGATTGATTATTTCTGATGCAGCTCATTTCATATTGCCATACCATAAAACCCTTGATTCCCTTATGGAAGAGGATAGTGAAGAGAAAATAGGGACAACAAAAAGAGGTATTGGGCCATGCTATGCTGATAAATGCCTGAGAGTTGGCATACGCACAGGTGATATTTTTGATGAAGCTCACCTAAAAAAAAGAGTCATAGCTGCTTTGAAAATAAAAAACCTTCAATTTGAAAAGATATATGGGCTCCCTCCTGTAGCGGTAGAAGAAATCATGGAACTTATACTTGATTTTAAAACTAAGGCTGGACAGATGGTTCAAAATAGCCAAAAATTCCTCCATGATGCCCTAAAGCACAAAAAAAAGATTCTCCTTGAGGGAGCTCAGGGTTTTGCCCTTGATATAGACCATGGAACTTATCCCTTTGTAACATCTTCAAATCCCACAATAGGTGGAGCTCTTATAGGATCAGGCCTTAATGCTGGAGAGATCGATGAGGTCCTGGGTATAACAAAGGCCTATGTAACAAGAGTGGGAGAAGGTCCTTTCCCATCGGAGGCCGATGAAGAAGACAGTGAGAGGCTGAGGGTAAATGGAAACGAATTTGGTGCAACCACAGGCAGACCAAGGCGCTGTGGCTGGTTTGATATCCCCCTGCTTAAAAAATCAATTCAGATCAATGGCCTCAACTCTCTGGCTGTAACCAAGCTTGATGTTTTAACTGGATTTGATAAGATAAAGATCTGCACAGGATATGAAGTTGATGGTAAAAGAGATGACGATATTTGTCTTTCAAATCTCAGCAGGGTTAAACCAATATTCATAGAAATGGATGGCTGGGATGAAAATATATCAAAATATCGAACATTTGATGAGTTGCCAGTCAATACCAAAAATTATCTAAACTTTATTGAAGAAGAACTTCAGATCCCAATAAAATATATATCAGTAGGTCCAAGCAGAGAATTTACATTCAAAAAATAAAATCAATCGATTCACCTGCAGTTATTGCAGGTGAATCTTTAAGATTTAAAAATTAAAAAATTTCCTCTAAGGACTCATATATAGCAGCTGCGGTCTTATCTATATCCTCATCGCTGTGAGCTGAAGAGAAAAATCCAACCTCGTAACCTGAGGGAGAAAGATAAATTCCCCTTTTTAACATTGCATTGTGAAATTTTGCAAAGAGCTTCATATCGCAAGCTCTAACATCATTAACAGAGGTAATAGTTTTTTTATCTGTAAAATAGAAACAGAATATTGACTCAATAAAATCAAAGTGCACCTTTGAAAATTTACCTAAGGCAGGCTTTATTCTCTCTGCCAGAGTCTCTGTTTTCTTCTTAAGTGATTCATGGAATCCTGGGGATAGGATCTTTTTAAGAGAGGCAAGTCCTGCAGCCATTGCAAGAGGATTTCCAGCAAGAGTTCCTGCCTGATAGACCGGGCCTTCTGGCGCAATTTTTGACATGATATCTTTTCGACCACCGTAAGCGCCCACAGGTAGCCCTCCGCCTATTATTTTGCCAAGGGTTGTAAGATCTGGTCTTACACCATAATACTCCTGAGCACCACCCCTGGCCAGCCTGAATCCAGTTATCACCTCATCAAAAATCAGTATCACCCCATATTGAGTGCAGAGATCTCGCACCCTGTGCAGATAGCCCTCTTTTGGTTTAATAAGTCCATAATTACATGGGACAGGCTCCATGATAAGAGCAGCTATGTCTTTGCCTTCTTTTTCAAAAATCCTTTCAAGTGAATCAATATCATTGTATGGAACAACCAGCGTATCCTTTGCGTTGCCAGTTGTTACCCCAGCTGAATCAGGTATACCTGAATCAGCAAGGCCAGAACCTGCTGCAACTAACAAAAAATCTGCATGACCATGATAGCAGCCATCTAACTTAACAAATTTTTCCCTCCCTGTAAAACCTCGTGCAAGCCTTATGGCACTCATTGTGGCCTCTGTGCCAGAGCAAACAAATCTCACCTTTTCTATAGAGGGGACCATGGAAATTACAAGCTCTGCAAGCTCTACCTCAAATCTGTGAGCTGTCCCAAAACTTGTTCCATGGAGAGCTGTCTCTCTCACTGCATCAATTACATCTCGATCCCCATGACCCAAAATCATCGGTCCCCAGGACATGCAGTAGTCAATAAAACTATTCCCATCCTCGTCAATGAGCACGCTACCCTTGCCCTCTTTCATAAATAGCGGAATACCGCCAACAGACTTAAAAGCCCTAACAGGGGAATCAACTCCTCCAGGCAAAAGATTTATAGCCTTTGAATACAGCTCCTCAGATCTCTTTATATGCATGTTTTACCTCAAACTCAAAACCACTTATTTTTAAAAATGTCACGTGTATGGTATGATATTATCATATCACTGCCAGCCCTAAATAGAGAGGTTATAATCTCTGTCACAACCCTTTGCTCATCTATGTATCCCACTGCAGATGCAGCCTTTACCATAGAATATTCCCCACTTACATTATAAGAACATACAGGGACGGGTGATATGTCAGCCACTCTGCGTATTATATCCATGTAGGATAAGGCTGGCTTAACCATAACTATATCAGCCCCCTCATCAATATCCAGAAGCACCTCTCTCTCTGCATCACGGATATTCCTTATATCCATCTGGTAACTGCGCCTATCTCCAAACTGAGGTGTGCTACCTGCAGCATCCCTAAATGGTCCGTAAAAGGATGAGCAGTATTTTGCTGAATATGCCATCAAAGCTGTGCTTTGATATCCATTGCTATCAAGCATCTCTCTTATGGAATTAACTCTTCCATCCATCATATCAGAGGGGGCAACTATATCAGCACCTGCCTGCGCATGACTTAGAGCAATTCTTGAAAGCAAAACAAGAGTTGGATCGTTTAAAATTTCTCCATGCTCAACAATCCCGCAATGGCCATGATCTGTATATTCACACAAGCAGACATCTGTGATTATACAAATCTCATCGCCAAAGTTCTTCCTGATTTGACGTATTGCCTTCTGAACTATACCATTTTCATTATAGGCCTCAGAACCTGCATGATCCTTCAAATCAGGTATTCCAAATAGTATTATATATTTTATACCAAGATTTAGATCCTCCTCAAGATCCCTAAGCATATTATCAATTGAAACCCTTTCTATTCCAGGCATAGAATTTATTGCCTCGCGAACAGATGTCCCTTCCTTTACAAAGTGTGGCATTATGAGCTTATTTTTATCTGGACTTACCTCTGCTACTAAATCTCTTATAAGATTTGTTTTTCTCAATCTTCTTGGTCTATGAATCATGGCTTCACCTCTGTAAAGTATTCAATCAAAGCCTTTACCAGGCCATCTATGGTGTATTCCCTGGCTGTTATTTCTGCCTCATGTCCTCTTTTTATAAGAGTCTCTGTTGTAATAGGACCTATGCTGGCAAAAACGCCATTGCAACTGTTTACAATATCAAAAAAATTATTTACTGTTGAAGAGCTTGTGAAGGTCACAACATCTGCCCCTTTGACCATATCAAGAATTTCATCATTTATCTTAGCAGGCTTTTGGCTACTATAAATATGAATTCTGTTAACCTCTGCTCCAAGTTTTTCAAGACCGTCTCTGAGAGTTGGCCTTGCATCTGCAGAACAGGGAAGCAATATTTTTTTATGCTTAATATCTATTTTAGAAAATTTCTCAATTAAAGATTCTGCCACAAATTCCTCTGGGATAAGATCAGGTCTTAATCCGTATTGCTTTAGCTCATCACCAGAGGCTTTGCCTATTACAGCAATTTTAATATTACCAAGAGTGCGAGAGTCTTTCCCAATTTTAAAAAGCTCCTCAAAGAATATATTAACAGCATTCTGAGAGGTAAAGACAAGCCAGTGATATTTATCAATATTCTGTAAAGCATTGTGAAGGGTGGAAAGATTTTCCTCTCTTTTGATCTCAATTGTTGGGAACTCAACAACCTCTGCACCAAGAGTGATAAGCATTGAAGAAAGTCTCGATGCCTGTTCCCTTGTTCTTGTCACAACAATTTTTTTGCCAAAGAGAGGCTGATTGTCAAACCACCTGAGTCTTTCTCGTAAAGAAACGACCCCTCCCATAACAATAATGGCAGGTGGTTTCATCTTTGTCCTTTCTACTTCAATGTCTATAGAATTAAGAGTAGCTGTCAAAACCCTCTGTTGGGGTCTTGTCCCCCAACTTACAATACCGACTGGAGTATCTGGAGGAAAATGCTTTTCATTTATAAGCTTCTCTTTAATATGAGAAAGATTTTTCATCCCCATCAAAAAGACAAAAGTTTTTTCTGGATCGTATTCAGGAAAATTAACATCATCAATCTCTGAGGCATCATCTCTTCTATGGCCACTTATAACCTCAAAGGCATTTGCAAAATCACGATGCGTCACAGGAATTCCAGCATAGGCAGGGGCAGAATAAAAAGAAGATATCCCTGGAACGACCACAAAGGGGATACCAGCACGCGCAAGCTCTTCAGCCTCTTCTCCACCTCTGCCAAAGATAAAGGGATCGCCACCTTTAAGACGAAGAACCTTTTTCCCCTCAAGAGCCTTTTTTATCATGAGTGCGTTTATCTCTTCCTGGCTCATGGTATGATTGCTTCCCTGCTTTCCAACATATATAAGCTCACACTTTAGATCAGCAATCAAAGACTTCTCTGCTAAGTAATCATATATAACGCATTCGGCTTCCTGCAAAAGCCTTTTGCCTTTCACAGTGATAAGTTCAGGATCACCTGGCCCTGCTCCAACTAAATAAACTATTCCTTTCATATATATTTATCAGCTCCTTTTGACTTAATAACTCTGGCAAGTTCCTCACCAAGAGCTTCTGGATTTTTACCATAAACCCTTGATCTTGCAACAAAAGTCCCATCAGGAGAAACAACAACTCCTTCTAAAATTATTGTATCCCCATGCACCTTAGCAAGAGCTCCAAGAGGGACATGGCAGCCACCACCAAAGAATTTAAGAAAAGCCCTCTCTGCACTTACAGTCTTTTCTGTCTGTGGATCATTTAAGGCCTTTATAATACTTTCTGTATAATCATCATCCTCTCTTATCTGCAGTCCCAGTGCCCCTTGAGCTGGTGCTGGCAAAAATAAATCCTCACTTAACTCCTTTACATAAAATTCACTAACATCAAGATTTATTCTCTCCACTCCCGCCTTTGCCATGACAATTGCATCAAACAATCCCTCTTTTAACTTCCTGAGCCTGGTATTAACATTGCCTCTTAAGGGCTCAATTACAAGGGATGGCTCTATTAATTTAAGCTGAGCAAGCCTCCTCATTGAAGAGGTGCCAACCTTACTCCCCTTTTTTATTGGAAGCTTGCTATTATCAACTTTGTCCCTGTGCATAATCAAAAGATCATGAAAATCCCCTCTCTGTGGGATTGCTGCAAGCTTAAGGCCTTTCACCTCTTCAGTGGGGAGATCCTTTAAAGAATGAACAGCAAGATCAACTTTCCCCTGAAGCAAAGCCTCCTCTATCTCCTTTGTAAAAAAGCCTTTGCCTTCCATTTTATTAAAAGAGACATTTTGAATCCTGTCCCCTGCTGTTTTTATTATAACAAGCTCAACCTTATCTCTTCCTATTAAATCTGCAATGTAATTTGCCTGCCACAGAGCAAGCTCACTTCCCCTTGTCCCTATCCTGATTTTTTTTCCCATGTAAATTACTAACCGCTAAATATTTTCTTGCTTTATGGAGAATAGCATTTAAAAGCTTGCTATGTCAATTGATTATTTCTACTAAGTTTATACATACTTACAAAAAATTATACATAATTCTTGACTAAGAAATACTTTTCTTATTCACTATAAAAAAACGAGGTAAATCTATGAAAAAATTAAGCGTATTATTTTTATCTTTTGTTCTTGTTGCAATCTTCTTTGCTTCCTGCAAGGATTCAAAGTCAACAAGCATAAAAATCGGAATATCAAAGATTGTCTCTCATCCAGCCCTTGACTCTGTAGAACAGGGAATACAGGATGAGCTTAAAGCAGAGGGTTTTACAAACATAACTTATGATCTGCAAAATGCAAATGGAGAGCTCTCCACTGCTGCCTCAATTGCACAAAAATTCAAGGCAGATAGAGTTGATATCGCAGTGGGCATTGCAACTCCAACTGCTCAGGCTCTATTCAACACAATCAAGGATTCAGTTGTAATCTATTCTGCTGTTACAGATCCTGTTGATGCAGGCCTTGTTAAATCCTTTACAGTTGGAGAAAAAAACATAGCTGGGGTTTCTGATCTGACTCCTGTAAAAGATCAAATAGCACTTCTCAAAAAAATCAAGGATATAAAAAGGCTTGGCCATATATATGCAAGCCATGAAGCAAATGCAGTGGCTCTTGCAAAGATGGCAAAAAAGGCATGCCAGGATCTTGGAATTGAATTCATAGAATCAACTGTAACAAACTCCTCTGAGGTCAAGCAAGCAGCTCAATCAATTGCAGGGAGAGTTGACGCCTTTTATCTAAGCACAGATAATACAGTAATATCTGCCCTATCTGCAGTTGCTGATGTTGCTAAGGCCAATAAGATCCCAATAATGTCAGCAGATCCAAGCTCTGCTGAAAAATTTGAAGTCCTTGCTGCATGGGGTTTTGACTATTATAAAATGGGCAGAGCCACAGGTAAACTTATTGGCAGAATCATAAAAGGCGAAAAGCCAGAAAACATCCCTACAATCTTTATGACAGATCCCTCAGATGTGGATCTCCTCATAAATCTTGATGTTGCAAAAAGACTCAACATAACAATACCTGAGGATATAAAAAAGCAGGCAAAACGCATAATTGAAAATGGCAAAATAACAACAAAATAAAACTTTAAGACCAGTAGCCAGAGGCTACTGGTCTATATTACGAAGGTTTTCTTATGGATATAAAAAGTTGCTATAATATATTGAAGGTATCTCCTGATTCAACAGATGAAGAAATATCCCGTGCCTTCAGGATTATGGCTCTTAAATATCATCCTGACAAAAATCCCGATAAAAGAGAATGGGCAAATGAGCAGATGATTATCCTCAATACTGCCTATTCCACAATTATGAGCCACAGATTTAAAGCAGCTGAGCCAGAGGAAAAAACGCAAAGCAACCAGAGTCCACAAAAAACTAATAAATCCAACTTTACAGCACAAAAAAAACCAGAGGTTGATAGAAATTACCTCATAAATAAATTTATAGAGATAAGAGAAACTGCCAAAGATGCAATTTATGTATATTTTCAATATTCACTCTATAACTTCCACAGGAGAGATGAGCCCGGCAACAGAAGAATTTATGAAAAGATGATCTATACTTTAAGAAAGGCTTACCACTCAATAAAAAAGCTCTCAGAAATGACTCAGGACAGAGAGCTCCTTGAGCACTTTGAGGTATTCAGCAAGCTAATATTTGATTTCTACAGAGCCTCAGAATGCATAAACATAATTGACTCTTATAAAGATAACTATGAAGTCCTTGCATATAGAGTATACAGAAAAGGTGATGATTATCTCCATAGAGCCCATAAAGAGATATTCTTTGACAGGCACAATAGAGGATATATAGATAAAAGAAAAATTGCACCGGATATTTTAGAGGCAGAAAGCTGCTTTAAGCAGGCAATCAGACTGTATTCCAAATCAACCTGGACTGTGGAATCGAAGATAAAGCTTGAGTATATCCAATCTCTTAAGGCTTATTTGAGCCTATTTTTTACTTCATAGCTGAGACTTTTAACAAAAAAATTTTTTCAAATTGACACAGTTTTTTCAAAATGCAAAGTATACCTAACTTAAAAAAGGTCATCTTAAATGGAAACAAATGACTCCCCAACTTATTGCGAAATAGACATATCTGCTTTTATAAATAATCTAAAAGAAATAAAAAGAATTATCCCTCAAAACACAAAGATTATGGCTGTAGTAAAGGCCAATGCTTATGGCCATGACTCTGTTGCTATTGCAAAGGCAGCAGAAACTTTTGGAGCAGAATTTTTAGCAGTTGCACGGTTAAACGAAGCATCTGTTTTACGCAATTGTGGGATAAAACTTCCAATACTTTTATTTGACGACTCCAGTTTGCATGATGCAGAAATTTATATAACGCACAATATCCGCCCCTCTGTAAGCTCAATGGAAGAGGCTATATTTTTTTCCCAAAGTGCAGCAAAATATGGCAAAGAAATAAGTATCCATATAAAAGTCGATACAGGAATGGGAAGGCTTGGTTTTTTATGTGATGAAATAAATTCAACTCCATCAATAAATCTTGCACAAAAAATTTTGGAGATAAGCAAACTCCCCTTCATAAAAATAGAAGGTATCTATTCCCACTTTGCCACCTCAGATGATAAAGATAAAAGCTATGCCAATCTACAGCTTTCCATATTCAAAAATCTCATAAAGCAACTAGAAAAAATCCTGCCTTACAGGCCCCTATATCACATGGCAAATAGCGGAGCAATAATTGATCTGCCGGAGTCTCATCTTGATATGGTAAGGCCTGGCATCTCAATGTATGGCATATATCCATCCAGTGAGGTCTGCAAAGAAAAAATCAATCTCAAACCAGTTCTATCTCTAAAATCAAAAATTGTTCACTTAAAAAAAGTCTCCCCTGGATTTAAGATAAGCTATGGCTGCACCTTTGTAGCAAAGAGGGAAAGCCTTATTGCAACAGTTCCAGTTGGATATGCTGATGGTTATCCAAGGGCTCTTTCTTCTATTGGAGAAATGCTTGTTAGAGGCAAAAGAGTCCCTGTTGTTGGCAGGGTATGTATGGATTTATTGATGCTTGACGTAACAGAGGTTAGTGACGTTTCTCTTTACGATGAGGTTGTTATTCTGGGCAAACAGGGGAAAGAGGAGATTACTGCAGATGAAATAGCAACCAAATGTAACACAATAAGTTATGAAATTCTCACCTCAATTTCTGCAAGAGTCCCAAGGATTATTATAAAAAATATTTGACACCACAGGTAAAATTTTTGTCTGTCTACAAAGAGGTTTATTATGATTCAATCAGGGACACAAAAAAAAGAGATTCAATATCCATCAGAGATAATCTTTAAATCTATTTTCCGCAATAGTCCTTACACAATGGACTCAATTAAAAATATTCTGGCAGAGCATTCTGTGGAGGAAGGGAAAGTCCTTGCAAAAGAAAGCTCTGGGGGGAAATTCATATCCTACACAATATCCGGAGTATTTTACTCAGAAGAAAATTTAAATTCTCTCTGCACTCAGATCTCAATGCTTGAGGGATTTATGGCACTTTTTTAATCTACTGGCTCATGCCAGCTATTGCTCCTGTGCTCCAGGCAAACTGCAGGTTAAAGCCGCCACTATCGCCATCAACATCAAGAATTTCTCCTGTAAAATATAAATTCTTTACGAGTTTTGATTCCATCGTGAGGGGATTAACCTCATCAACAGATACTCCTCCAGCAGCAACAACAGCCTCATCAAAGCCCCTGCATTTGCCCACCTTTGCAGTAAAACCCTTTAACAGTTTTGCAATTTCAGGAAGCTCCTTTATCATATCTTTATTTTGTTTATCAGGATCAAAACCTCCAGCATAAAGCAAAACCTCTGGCATTCTTTCTTTAAGTATCCCAAGCAAAGAAAAACCTATGGGCTTTTGTGGATCTGAAGTTACAATTTTTAAAAGAGCAATTAACTCATCAAAAGAAAGCTCAGGGAAAAAATCAAATTCAATTTCAGCAAACTTACCCCTCAAAGAAAGCTCATTTGCCCATCTGGATACCTTTAAGGCAGCAGGTCCTGATATACCATAAGGAGTAAAAAGCACCTCTCCATAAGAACTTGCAAGAACCTTATTTTCAAAGCAAACCTTCAACCTGCAATCCCATTTAATGCCCTGCAATCTATGCAAAGACCTTAGAGTAATATTTATTGGAGTTATTGAGGGAAAGGGATTAATGATTTTGTGTCCCAGAGAAGCTGGAAGGTCATAAACACCATTAGCAGCTCCAAGTTGAGGATAGGCGCAACTCCCGCAGGAGATTATAACAGAGTCAAAAAAGAATTCCTCCATCCCTGCAGTAATAAGTTTAAATCCTTTTTTCTGAGGGAAGATTCTATCAATGCGCCTGTGAAGTCTTATATCAACAGAATTCTTTGTAAGCTCATACTCCAAAAAGTTCACAACAGTAGAGGCCTGCAAAGAAGCAGGGAAAAGCTTTCCCTCATCTTCTTCAATAAAAGGGATGCCTATGGTCTCAAAAAAATTCCGTGTATCATCAGGAGTAAACCTACCAAAAACGGCTCTTACAAAATCTCTATTCCCACCATGGTACTTTAAAGGAGAGATATTTGTATTTGAAATATTGCATCTGCCATTCCCTGTGACAGAGAGCTTTCTGCCAATTTTCTTTTGCTTTTCAAAGATAGTTACATCGCATTTTTTTGAGGCAAAACAAGCAGCAATAAGTCCTGATGCACCAGCGCCAATAACTGCTACTTTTTTTTTCATGTGATTCCCGGAAAACCTCTATTTCCTTACAGCCTGCCAGTTATCCTGCATGCCTGCATATCTGTAATATCCACGAATAATTTTCTTATCCTTTGAAATGAATCCATAAAATTCCTGAGTAAAAAAGGCAGTTCCTCCGTATTTCACAAGCTCTTCTTTTGTGGTAATGGAACGAACAAAATAAATCTTATCCTCATTGACTCTTAAATTTTTTAAAGGCTGAGGAGTCCCATTGCCCCAATTATAGAATTTAATAGTCCCATAAAAGGAGCCATCTTTTATGCCAATAAATATCTCGCCTTTATATCCCGACATTGTTATCTCAAAACTTCCAGTATAGGTATCAGGCTCAGAGATTCCACTTTCTTTTATATCATTTCCTTTAAGAATCTCATCAACCTTTTCTGCAGGCCTTTCTTCATCCTTATTTTCTGTGGCAACTATAGAAACATTTTCATCTGTAAGTTTATTTTCCTGAATAACTGCCTTTTTAGCACAGGAGACAAATAAAAGCAATGCACACAATATATAAAAGTATCTCATAGCCTGCTCCAGGAATATTTTTGTATATTATCGTCTCTTCAGTGGTCTTTCTTTATAAGACCCGCATAGAAAAGAAGAACTATCCCTATGGCAGCCCAGACAAAGGTGCGAAATCTCCTTATAATGCCAAGAGAAAATCCAATAACAGGGTCATATCCCAGAATCTTCAAGGCAATGGAGTATGAGCCTTCGCTTGTGCCAATATTTGCAGGGACAAAAAAAAGCGCACTTGTTGCTATAAAGCCAAAGATATAAACAAATAAAGCTTCAGATAGCAAAAAGCCAGAGTGAGGTGCTATAAATTTCACTATAAGATATATCTCAAGGGAGCAGGAGATTATTATTGCAAAGTAATGAATTGCAAGGGATGTGTAAAACTGTCTGAGAGTATTGGGGCTGCTAAAAATATAAGATATCTCTTCATCAGTTTTCTGGATCTTGTCCCTTGCAGAGTCACTCAAAATCCTTGACTTTATAAACTCTGGCAGTTTATCTATAAGAGACATAATCACGCCATTGTGATGGTTCTTTAAAATTCTCACAAATATAAACAGAATAATAATAAAAAAAATCAAAAGAGCAAAAAAGGCAATAAGGTTACTGAAAAACTTATCCCTAAAGACAAAAAGCCCTGCAAGCATACCTGTAAGCACCATCAAAATATTTGACACTGTATGAATAAGTCTGTCCAGAACAACTGTTGCAAGGCCAATTCTAAGGGGCAAAATATCTTTCACATACATTGCTTTCAAAGGTTCACCTGCAACAGCTCCCATTGCATTAATAGATGAAGTTGCATCGCCAGCTACTCTTGCCAGAACAAATTTATAAAATTGATTCTCAGGCAATGGATAATTTACAAGAACTCTCCATGCGTAAGCCAGAAATATATTGCTAAAGATAAAAATTGAGCATATAAGAAAAAAACCACCCCAGCCTATGGATTTTATATACTCAAGAGTTGTAGCCAGCCCCATCTTCTTAAAGAGAAAGATTAAAATTGCAGTTCCAACTGCCAGAAAAATATATTTGGAAAGTTTCATATCTAACCTTTTAATAATTTTGATTAAAGCCGTAAAAGAAGCAAAGTCAGGTCATCCATTAAGTCCAGATCCCTTGCAACACTTCTTATTTCGTTTCTGATTCTATTTAATATTAGCTCTTCACTGTCATCAATAAAATTTAAAATAATATCTGCAAGCTTAAAAAAGCCTTTTTCTATATCCAGATCACTCCCACCAAGTGATTCACCAACACCATCTGTAAAAAGAACTAAAATATCGCCACTTTCATAAAAAACTTCTTTTTGTTCAAAAGCAATCTCTTCAAAAATTCCCAGAGGTTTGCCTGCAGTCTTTAATCTTACAACATTACCATTTCTTTTTACAAGCATCTGGTCATTATGCCCCGCTGATGAAAATAGAATTCTCTTTTCGTATTGATATATTAGTGCATAAAAGGCTGTGGTAAACATGCCCATTTCTGATTCAAGGATTATAGATCTATTTGCCTTTAAAAATAAATCTGCAGGTGTGCTGCAGATCTTTTGTTCCATACGGAGAATGTTTTTTACGCTACCTGTATATAATGCAGCAGGAATTCCTTTTCCTGCGACATCTGCGATTAAAAAGCCTGCAATATCATCTCTTATTCTGTAATAGTCAAAAAAATCTCCTCCAACTACTCTTGCAGGTTCATATAAAATAGAAATGGAAATATCTCCTATATGCTTTGGGATCTTTGTTAAATTACGTCGCTGGATCTCAGAAGCGATCTTTAATTCCTCCTCAAGCTTCTTTCTTTTTTCCTCTTTTCTTTTATAAGAGTAATTTTTATAAATCTCTGTAACATGACTTATTATTGAAGATAGAACATTAATTTCAAAATTATCAAAGGTTCTGTGATTTTTTTTATCTGTAAGGTTAAGGACACCTACAATCTGTC
>ERZ795060.890-NODE-890-length-38148-cov-6.024755_pt1 | contig 38148 bp, 29 predicted proteins | sample MGYA00375144_ERZ795060 | MGnify/ENA primary metagenome ERZ795060 (study PRJEB30189, sample SAMN05720157) | activated sludge metagenome | isolation source: anaerobic digester from wastewater treatment plant | place: Japan | collected 2015-05-15 ... | reverse complement strand
TGGCTGGGAGGGGGAGCCCCGAAAGGGCTTTGCCGGAAAGCAGCGCGGAGCTTCGAGCTCCGCGCGTGCGGCCGGCCTTCTCCTTATCTCGGAATTCCAATTTCAGCGCATCCCTGCTTGACGTCATGGCTTTGACGCGGTATCCTAGTCTACTAGCCATTCGATTCGCCCGGCCAATGGAGTACGAGCATACTCAGCGCGATAGGGCGGAACACGGGGCCTCGGGAACACGGCATCGAAGCCGTGGGGATTATGTGGAAGGATCGGCTTTGCGGCGAGTTCTGCGTGCGGCACACTTTAGCGAAATTGTTCGGTGGTCGTGGAATCGGGGTGGCGTCTATTCGAGGGGCTTCCATCTTTACTCCAGGGGCTTGACCGAGGTGGATGAGGTCAGGCCCCAGTCTGCCGTTGTGCGCGTGACACCGCAGGGCAAGCCGGCCCAGACCGTGGAAATCGTGCTGGATGAGAACGGGATCGGTGCGCAGTGTACCTGTGGCCGGTGCGTGGGCGATCCGTGCGAGCATGCGATCGCGGCATGCCATGCTCTGGAAGGCCATCTGCTGGCACACCCGATCCGGCTCTGGCAGGATGTGCTTACGCAGGCGATTGATGCGAGAAAGGGCTCCGCTATTTCCAGTGTGCGGGGCGTCCTGGTGTTCGGAGTGGGGAGGCTGAATAATAGCTTCCGGATTCGGCCATTCCTGGTGCCTGCGCGGGGGTTGCCCGATGAGCTACCCGAGTCGCCGGCAGATCTGGCCCGGTTCCTCTATGAGAACGGGCTGCATCGGAAAGCCCGAGAGATCTATTCTCGCGTTGATTTCAGTGGCATTCGCAACGCTTCGCCCAATCTGGTCGCCGCCGCGGCGCTCGTGACAACCAGTTCCTTCTACTACTCGGAGCCCGTCACCAAGATAGTTGCGCCGTTCCTGTCTGCTTGCCCCGTCTTCCAGCTAGACATAGATGGTGAGCTGCGGGCCCCCATCGAAGTCGATTCGGAGAAGGCGCGCCTGGTCGTCGTCGCGGAGCGCGTCCCCGAGGGCGTGTGTCTCTCGCTGGCTGCCAGACGGCACGGGCGCTTGGAAACCGTACCGATCCACGATGCCCAGATCGTGGGACGGTCGCCAATCTGGATCCTGAGTGATACGGCGCTCTTTTCCATCTCCCAGCCCACGGAGCTGGTGCAGGCGTTTCTCTCGGAGGATGGTCTGACGATCCCCGAGGATGAGATCTCGGAGTTCACCCAGGAGTACCTCATTCCCCTTGCCGAGCAGGTGGAGCTCGCAGGACACTTTGAGATCTCGCGCGAAGTGCGCGAGGACCCGGTGAAACGCGTCTACCTTCAGGAGGGGGAAGAAGGCCTGGTGGCGCGCCTCGCCTTCGGCTACGCCGATATCGAACTTAGCTTTGCGCCGCACGCGCCCGAGTATAGCGTGTCTCTTTGCCCGGATGGCAGCCTGGTGCGCGTGTATCGCCAGCCCGAGGTGGAAGACGCCGCCTGGAGGGCGATGAGCGGCTTCGGGCTGAAGCGCGGAGACACGCCCGGTGAGTTTGTGCTCCGCAAGGGCGTGACGGCCGTCGATTTCCTCATCCATCAGATCCCCAGGTTGGTCGAAGCGGGCTATCAGATCTTCGGAGAGGAAGCGATCACCTCCGTGCGCGTCAACCGCGCGCGGCCTTTGCTCTCGCTCTCTGTCTCCTCCGGGATCGATTGGTTCGATCTCGAGGCGGTGGTGAAGTTCGGCGATTTGGATGCCTCCTGGAAGGATGTTGCCAAGGCGATCCGGCGTCGCGAGCGCTACATCAAGCTGGCGGATGGCTCCGTGGGCATGCTTCCCTCAGACTGGATCGAACGTTACCGGCGTCTCCTCGGCATCGTGGGCGATGAGGGCGGGAAGATGCGCGTGGGCTCGCACCAGCTCACTGTGCTCGATGAGCTGCTGCGCGATGCGGATGATCCGCGCGTCGATGATGAGTTCCGCCGGCGCTGCGAGCGATTGCGCGACCTGACGAGGATCGAGAGCCAGCCCGTTCCCAGTGGCTTTCGCGGCGAGTTGCGCGCCTATCAGAAGGCCGGCTTCGACTGGCTCCATTGCCTCCACGAGTACGGGCTCGGGGGATGCCTGGCGGACGACATGGGCACCGGCAAGACGATCCAGGCGCTCGCGCTTCTCCAGTCGCTGAAGGAGCGGGGGGAGGCAACGGCGCCCTCCCTGATCGTGATGCCGCGCTCGCTCCTCTTCAACTGGCAACGCGAGGCCGCCCGTTTCACGCCTGAACTGCGCACCCTCATCTATGCTGATGGCCAGCGCGACCAGACCCTGGCGGAGCTGAGCGAATACGACGTGATCCTGACCACCTACGGGGTGATGCTGCGCGATATCGAGGCGCTCAGCAGCTATCGATTCCACTACGCCATCCTGGACGAGTCGCAGGCGATCAAGAACCCGCTGTCGCAGACGGCGCGCGCGGCACGGCGCCTCCAGGCGGACCACCGATTGGCGCTCACAGGCACGCCGGTGGAGAACACCACCCTGGAGCTCTGGTCGCAGTTCGCCTTCCTCAATCCGGGCCTGTTGGGGAGTCTGGAGTTCTTCCGTAAGGAGTTCGCCCTGCCGATTGAGAATCAGCGCAACGAGGAGACTGCGAGCCTCTTGCGCCGCCTCGTTTTCCCGTTCATCTTGCGGCGCACCAAAGCGCAGATCGCCACCGATCTCCCGCCGCGTACCGAGCGCGTCGTCTACTGCGAGATGGAGCCGGCGCAGAGAAAGGCGTACGAGCGCTTCCGCGACTACTACCGCGCTACCCTTCTCGGGCTCATCGAGGAGGAGGGGATGGATCGGGCGCGCATGAAGATCCTGGAAGGCCTGCTCCGCCTGCGACAGGTCTGCAATCACCCCCGGCTGGTAGACTCCAGCTTCCGTGGCTCCTCGGGCAAGTTCAATGAGCTCCTGGAGCTCCTGGAGACGCTGCGCGCCGAGGGGCACAAGGCGCTCGTCTTCTCGCAGTTTACCCAGATGCTCCAGCTCGTGGCGGAGGCGCTCGAGTCACGCGGGGTGCCCTACACCTACCTGGATGGCAGCACGCGCGACCGGTCGGCGCGCGTGGATGAGTTTCAGACGAACCCCGACGTGCCGTTCTTCCTGATCAGCCTGAAGGCGGGTGGATTCGGGCTGAACCTGACGGCCGCCGACTATGTGATCCATATCGACCCGTGGTGGAACCCGGCGGTCGAGATGCAGGCCGCCGACCGCGCGCACCGCATCGGGCAGGAGAAGCCCGTCTTCGTCTACCGCCTCATCATGGCCGACTCGGTGGAGGAGAAGGTTCTGCAGCTCCAGGAAGCCAAGCGAAATCTGGTGTCCCAGCTGATCCAGGAGGAGTCGGGCATCTTCAAGTCGCTCGACCGTCATGACGTCGAGGTTCTCTTCAGCTAGCACGGGGTGGAAGGTGCAACAAATCCAACGCTGCGAGCGTTAGATTAGTGAATGTCGAGGTTCTCTTCAGCTCACTCGCGACGTGAAACGGAGGCGTACCATCGGAACCAACGGCAGCGAACACCCCAAACTCCGGCCTCTCGATATCCGGCCGGTGGTACACGAGGGGCAGCCATTGCTTCTGCTCCGAGACCCGTTGGAGTTGAGCGGGAAGGCCGTGTTCATCCCGCGAGAGGTGGCGCCGATCCTGGCGCTGTGCGACGGCACGCGCGATGTGGCCGGGCTGGCGGCTGCGGTTTCCATCCGCTATGGCTGGCAGCTCCCACTCTATTTGCTGACCGATCTTGTCGAGGCCCTGGATGACGCGTTGCTCCTGGATAACGAGCGCTACGCCCAGGCGCGTGCCGCCGCCGTTTCCGAGTTTCGCAGCGAGCCCTTCCGGCAGCCCAGCCTGGCCGGCCTCTCCTATCCGGCCGAACCCGAGGAGCTGCGCGCCCTTCTGCACGGCTTCGAGCAGGAAGCCGGAGCGGCGCCGGCGGCCCCTGGCGTGCGCGGGCTCATCTCGCCACACATCGATTACGAGCGCGGCGGCGCGGTCTACGCCCGCGTGTGGGCAGAGGCGGCCGAAGCGGTGCGCGCCGCGGACCTGGTGATCCTCCTCGGCACGGATCATCACGGCGGGGAAGGAGAGGTGACGCTGACGCGGCAGAGCTATGCCACCCCCTTCGGCGTGCTCCCCACCTGCACCACCGTGGTCGATGCCCTCGCTGCGGCCATCGGGGAGGACGCGCTCTTTGCCGGCGAGCTGTTTCACCGCGATGAGCACTCCATCGAGCTGGCGGCCGTCTGGCTCCACTACATCCGAGGCGGCGAGCCGTGCGAGGTGCTTCCCGTGCTGTGCGGCCCGTTGCGCCATCGCCAGGAGGGGTGGGAAGCCTCGGTTATTCCCCGCTTCCTCGAGGTGGTGGCAGAAAGCACGCGCGACCGGCAGGTGGTCGTGGTCGCGGCGGCCGACCTGGCGCATGTTGGCCCTGCTTTCGGAGGCGCGCCGCTCGATGCCCTCGGCAAGGAACACCTGCGGAGCGCCGATGATGCGCTGCTGGCACACGTGTGCGCAGGCGACGCGGAGGGGTTCCTCGAAGCGATCGAGCGGTGCGAGAACGCGAACAACGTCTGCGGCGTCTCCTCCATCTACCTGGCGCTGCGCCTCCTCGGCGAGACGGCGGGCGAGCGCGTCGCCTACGCTGTTTGCCCGGCGGATGAGGCCGACACCTCCGTCGTCACCATTGGCGGTGTCCTCCTCTGGTAGGGTGCTCCCTCTTCCGCTTGCCGCACGCCACGATGGCGAGCGACAACGTGGTATGCTCCCGCGCGCATACTGGCGGCAAGGGCAGGAAGGGCTCTGCCCCTAGCGAACCTCCCCTCTGGAGAGCCGTAGCGCTGGTTCGAAGCGCTGTTGCGCTCCAGAGGAGGAACGATGGCAAGGATACCGATTGGTCTCGAGCTTTATTCCGTTCGGCATGACCTGGACCGTGATCCGCGCGGCACGTTGAAGGCCGTCGCGGAGATGGGCTATGAGGGCGTTGAGTTTGCCGGCCCGCCGAAGCTTTCGGGCGAGGAGCTGCGCAAGCTGCTCGATGAGTTCGGCCTCGTCTGCTGTGGCTGGCACACGCCCTTCGCCATGGTGCAGGACGACAAGCTTGCGGAGACGATCGCCCTGAACAAAGCCGTGGGCAATCAGTACGTGATCATCCCCGGCTTTCCGGGCGACCTGACGAAGACGCGCCAAGACTGGCTGAAGCTCGCCGAGTTCATGAACAACCTCGCCGATAAGCTCGCCGAGCATGGGATGCAGACCGGCTACCACAACCACTACACCGAGTTCCAGACGCTGGATGGTGAGTGGCCGTGGGACACCTTCTTCAGCAACACGAAGAAGGAAGTGATTATGCAGCTCGATACCGGGAATGCGCTGCGTGGTGGCGCCGAATCCGCGCCGATCCTGGAGCGCTATCCTGGCCGCGCGGTCACCGTGCACCTCAAGCCGTACAAGACCGGCCTGGACGACCCCAACGCCGGCTACAAGCCGCTCATCGGCGACGATAGCGTCGATTGGCAGAACGTCTTCCGGCTCTGCGAGAGCATCGGCGGCACCCGGTGGTACATTGTCGAGTACGAGAGCGATCTCTACCCGCCGCTGGAAGCCGTGAAGCGCTGCCTCGAGAAGCTCAAGGCGATGGGGAAGTAGGATCGCTCCGCATGGGGTTGCCTTCCCAGCGGGGAGAGGCACACCCCATGCGGGCCTGCTCGGACCGGGTGAACCCGCTTCGCAAGTTGATTCGCCGGAAGCGAGCGCGAGTTACCTGGGATCTCTCCGGAACGCTTTCTGAAAGGCACGCATGGCAGGCAGCTGGCCGCGGGGCATTCCACTTCCCGCCGGGGGCCGGGTGATCGACCTCACGCTCCCTATCCACGCGGGGATGCCGGTCTATCCGGGCGATCCCGAGATCACCATCGAGCCGGTAGGGGATGGCACGTACGCGGTGCACCGGGTCTCGCTGGGAACGCACGCGGGCACGCACATCGACGCGCCGGCGCATCTGGATCCTGGCGGCGCCGGTGTGGACGCGATTCCCTTGGCGGCGTGCCTCGGGCCGGCGCGGGTGGTGGATTGCACCGGCCTGAGGCAAATCACGCGTGAAGCCCTGCGTGAGCGCGCGCCTGGCCTCGCGGCGGGCGACCGCCTCCTCCTGCGCACCGATTGGGATCTCCTCTTTGGCAAGCCCGGCTACTACACGGAGTTTCCCGGTCTCACTCTGGATGCCGCGCGCTGGCTGGCCGAGCTGCCCATTGCTCTGCTTGGCGTGGAGACGCCCTCCCTCTCCGCCGAGGAGGATCACGGCGTGCACCAGGAGCTGCTGGCAAAAGGCATCGTGGTCGTCGAAGGCCTGGCGAATCTGGCGTGCATCCCCGCGGAGACGTGTTGGTTCGCGGTGCTCCCGCTCCCCCTGGCCGGCCTGGATGGTTCGCCCGCGCGCGCCGTGGCGTGGCTAGACGAGTAGCAACGCCGGATTTTCCAGGCGCTTTCGTACCTCCTGAAGGAAGAGCGCGGCCTGGGCGCCATCCACGGCGCGATGGTCTGCCGAGAGCGTGACCTTCATGATCTGAGCTACGGTTACCTGCCCGTTGCGTACGACCGGCGTCTCCTGCACGCTGGCGATCGCCAGGATCGCGACCTGGGGCGGAACGATGATCGCGGAGAAGCTCTCCACGTCGAACATCCCCATGTTGCTGGTCGAAAAAGTCGCCTCGGTCAGCTCTTCCGGGCGCAACCCTCCCGATTTGGCGCGGGCAATCAGATCCTTGCTGGCACGAGCGATCTGCGTGAGGCTCTTCTCCTCGCAATGCATCAGCGCGGGCGCGACCAGCCCATCCGGCAGGGCGATGGCGATACCGATGTTGATCGCCTCCTCTTGGGTCAGGCGATCCTCCACCAGGCGCGCGTTGAACTCTCGATGGGTGGCCAGGGCGCCAGCCACGGCTTTCACCACCAGGTCGTTGACGCTCACGCGCGAGGCGTCGTCCGCCACGCTGTTGATGGTGTCGCGCAGCTTCAGCGCCTCGTTCATTTCAATGGCGATGGTGACGTAGAAGTGGGGGGCTTCCCGCTTGCTCTGGGCCATGCGCCGCGCGATCGCCTGGCGCATGGGGGCCAGACCTTCTGGCGTGACCTGGGCCGCCGGCTGAACGGGTCGCTTCTCGGGGGCGGCGGGCTTCGGAGCGGCGGCCTGTTCGGCGAAGTGAAGAACGTCATCGCGGGTGATCCGCCCGCCCGGGCCCGTTCCCTGCACCTGGCGCAGGTCGATGCCTCTTTCGGCGGCGAGGCGGCTGGCCAGCGGCGAGACTTTGAGACGTTCCTGTGGAGCGGCGGCGGCCGCGGCCTCTTCCTTGGGCATCGGAGCTTCCGGCGTACCCCCGGAGACCGCCAGCGCCTGCGCCCCGGCGGAGGCCACCTCGGGCACTGCCTCCCGGCCTTCGCCGGCGCCCACCGTATCCTCGGTGATCTCGCCCTCTTCGCCTGTCTCCTTGCGCAGCGCCTCCAGGTCAATCGGCTCGTCGGGATCGCCAATGACGGCGATCAACGCCCCGACGGGTACCGTCTCTCCCTCCTTGGCGACATGCTTTCGGAGGACGCCGTCGCCATACGCTTGAATGGCGATGTTGACTTTTTCCGTCTCGATCTCCGCGATATCCTCGCCACGGTGGACGGGGGCGCCTTCGTCCTTGAGCCAGCGGACGATCTTGCCCTCTTCCATGTCATATCCCATTTTCGGCATGATGACCTTTGTCGCCATGGTGCCCCCTTCAGGATAGGTGATATGGCGTGGCCGGACCCGCGACCACGCCCCGTTCTGGCCGCTAGGCCCCGAGCAGCTCTTTCACCGCCCGAATCACGTCGCCTTCGTCTGGGATCGCGGCTCGCTCCAGCTCGCGCGCGTAGGGGAGTGGTACCTCCGGCTGCGCCACGCGGGCAATCGGTGCATCCAGGTAATCAAACGCCTCTTCCTGGATGCGCGCCGCGATCTCCGCGCCAATGCCCAAGGTGCGCCACGCCTCCTCGGCCACCACCGCCCGGTTCGTCTTCTTGAATGACTCCAGCAACGTCGGCGTGTCGATGGGGCGCAGGCTGCGCAGATCCACCACTTCGCACGAGATCCCCTCTGCCTCCAGCTGGGCGGCCGCCCGGAGCGACACCTGGAGCATGCGCGCGTAGGTCACAATCGTGACGTCGTGGCCTTCGCGCTTCACCTCGGCGCTTCCGAGGGGTACCTCGTACTCCTCCTCGGGCACCTCCCCCTTCAGGTTGTAGAGTGCGCCATGCTCGATGTAGACCACCGGGTCTGGATCGCGGATCGCCGTCTTCAGCAGCCCCTTGGCATCATAGGGTGTGCCGGGCGAGACGACTTTCAGTCCGGGCACGTAAGCAAACCAGGGATCGAAGTTCTGAGAATGCGTCGCTGCGAGTTGACCGAAGCCGGTGTTGATGCGGATGACCATCGGCACGGAGAAATGGCCACCGAACATCGAGTGGATCTTCGCCGCGTGGTTGACGATCTGGTCGAGCGCGAGCAGCGTGAAGTTGACGCTCATCATCTCGGCGACCGGACGCAGGCCCACCAGGGCCGCGCCGACCGCCGTGCCGATGATCCCTGCCTCGGCGATGGGGGCATCCACGACGCGGCGCTCGCCGAACTGCTCCAGAAAGCCGCGGGTCACCGCATAGGTGCCTCCGTAGGCGCCGATATCCTCGCCGATGAGGAAGACGCGGTCGTCGCGCTCCATCTCCTCGCGCAGCGCCTGGCGGATCGCCTCGCGAAAAGTGATCTCAGGCATAGCTAGCGATCCTCCTTCCGGGCTTCTGGATTGATTGGCTTCACGTAGATATCCTCGTAGAGCCACTCCAACGGCGGCGGCGAGCTCTCCTCGGCAAAGCGCACCGCCTCGTCGATCTCCGCATGCACGCGCCTTTCCAGCTCGCCAAGCTCTTCCGGAGTCGCCGCTTGCTGCTCGATGATCTTGCGGCGCAGATACTCAATCGGGTCGCAGCACTCGCGGAACTCCTCCACCTCGTCGCGGTCGCGGTATAGCTCCGGGTCGGCCATCGAGTGGCCGCGATAGCGGTAGGTTCTCGCTTCGATGAGCGTGGGGCCCTCGCCGGCGCGGGCGCGAGCGACGGCCTTCTGCATCGTCTCGTACACAGAGAAGACGATCATGCCGTTGCACGGCTCGCCCGGCATCCCGTAGGCGCACGCCTTCTGTGCGATGCTGCTCACCGCCGAAGCCCGGGAGACGTCGGTGCCCATCCCATAGAGGTTGTTCTCGCACAGGAAGATCACCGGCAGCTTCCACAGGGCGGCCATGTTCATCGCCTCGTGGAACTCCCCGATGTTCGTTGCGCCGTCGCCAAAGACGGCGACAACCACCCGGTCGCTCCCCTGGTAGCGCATGGCGAACCCGATGCCTGTTGCCAGCGGCAGGTGCCCGCCAACAATGGCGTATCCCCCATAGAAGTTCCGTTCCGGATCACACAGGTGCATCGATCCGCCCTTGCCCTTGCTGACACCGGTGGACTTCCCCAGCAGCTCTGCCATCAGCGGCTTGGGGTCGGTTCCGCGGGCCAGGGCCCACCCATGGTCGCGGTAGTGGGTCAGCAGGTGGTCTTCGTCGGTCACCGCGGCCAGAGCCCCTACCGCGATGGCCTCCTCACCGATGTACAGGTGCAGGAAGCCGCCAATCTTGCCATAGGCATACAGCTCCGCGCATCGTTCCTCGAAGACGCGGATCAGCTTCATCTGGTAGAACCACTTTTGGAGAAGCTCTTTGTCCATGTTCTCCTCACCCGCCGAACGGAAGCCAACCGGGTTAGCCCGCCGGCAAAGAAGGCGCTGCAAACCGCACCCGGACGCTGGCGCGTCCATCTCCCTATTCTTCCCGCAAAGCGGGCGTACCTAAACCGTGCCTACTCCGCGCGCCTGCTACCCATGAGTCTCTTCCATCGCGCGCGGGGTACTCCTACTGTTCCACGCATTCCCGGGCGCGTCAAGTTCAGCGGCGCGTGCCTGGGATCGTGGGCCTTACCTGGGATCGTGGTCAGACTGCTCGGGGAGACTCGGAGGATGCCGGAGGCGTCCGACATCCTAGCCCAGGGTCTCCTGACCCTGGGTCTTGTGGCCAGGATACAATTGGGACCCTGAAAGGGTCCGAGAGTACCGGGTGGCGTGAGGGGGCGCCGCCGTTGGGGAGGCTAGCCGAAGGTGAGGGTTGGCCGGCGGCGCGACAGGACGCCGTCGAGCCCGGCCCAGTGGCCCGCGTTGCTGAATGCGAGAAGCAGCGCGACAATCATGGGAAAAGCCATTTCCCCGACCGACGCGATGCCCCATTCGGAGAGCCACCGCGCGCTGAGGAGGAGGAACGTCGTTCCGGCGGCCAGGCGGGTGAGAAGACCGAGGAAAAGGAGGCCACCGAGGCTCAGCTCGAGGACCGCCTGCAGGGGAGCAACTGTGGCAGCGTGCTCTGCGAGGGTCTGCAGGGCGCCTTTCCAGAAATCGGGCGTTGCCCCGCGTGTGATCAGGCTCTCAATGTACCCGGCATAGGTCTCCGCCGTGTACAACCCCTTCTGGTAGTTCTCAAGAAACGCGCCGAGGAGGAGCAGCCCCAACGTGATCCGCAGCAGCGCCAGGGCGCGACGCGGATTGATCGCCCACCGTGATTGGGTCGATTCCCTCTCCATGAGATTCCCCCTCTCGTGGGTTTCGCGGGGTGGTGTACCCCTCCAGCCTACCCCTTCCGCCCGTGGGTCAAACACGAATGCTTTCGCTCTCGGGTCGCGCCCGGCGGGCCCGGATGTAGCCACACCGTATGCCCTCGACCGGCGTTTGCGGAGGCGTCCGGTTGGGAATATAGGGTGTTGCCAGTTGGCATGAAGGCGTGCCGCCGGACGGGCAGCCGCCGGAGCGGTGGGTTTGCGATGTCGGGCGCGTCTGCCGGGGTGGAGCATGGAGGTGACACCCTGTGGTGGCCGGGCCCGTGGAGATAGTGATGGAGGGCAATGGCCAGGTGGTCGCGAGGGAAGGACCGGCCGATTTGACGGTGACCATTGTCGAAGGCACTCCGCCGGTCGTGGTTTTGGCAGGCGAGGTGGATCTCGCTACCGCGCCCGAGTTCGAAAAAGCTCTCCTCTCGCTCCTGAGCCAGGGCCGAGACTCCCTGGCAGTGGACCTGGGGAGAGTGACCTATCTGGATAGCACCGGGATCAACGTCTTGATGAAGGCGGTGAAGCTGTGTAGCGAGCGGGGAGGGAAGCTGGCCATCGTGGCGGCATCCGAGCGCGCTATGCGGGTGATGCGTCTCCTCAATCTGGACCGGGTGATGCCGATCCGGCAGAGTGCGCCGATGCCTTGACACGCGTGCCAGGGGTGTGATACGTTTGGGCAGGCCGCGGCATTTCGGCCTGGCCTCAGACGGCTCCTGGTTCGCGAGGAAAGATGGCAGAAGAGAAACACGCCCCCGCCTCCCTGGATGAGTGTTCGGATTCGCGCGCGCTGGCGGAGTTCGTAGCCGCCGGGCAGGCGCGCCTGCGCGACGCCTTTCGCGCGTCTCCTTCGGGCCGGGCGCACAGCCTGGCGCTCACCGAGCTTTTCGATGCGGTGATCCGTCGGCTGTTTCTCCTGGCCAGCCGCGAAGCGGAGGCCGATGTTCCGCCAACCGGGATCGAAATCGCCGTCCTGGCCACCGGGGGATATGGCCGGCGCGAGCTCTGCCCCCGGTCCGATATTGACGTCGCCTTCATCGCCGCTGGGGAAGAGGACCCCTACCTCGCTGCCGTCGTCCGGCGCATGTTCTTCCTGATCATGGACGTCTTCACGGTCCACTCGGATCTCAAGGTGGGCTATGCGTTTCGCGTCCTGGATGATTGCCCCGAGTTGGACCCGCAGACGCGAACGGCGCTGCTGGATGGCCGTCTGATCGCCGGGAGCGAGGCGCTGGCGCGTCGCTTCCATGCCGAGTTGCTGCGCACAATGCGCCCGGCTGCCTTCCTCTACGACCGGCTTGCCGAGCGCGAGCGCCTGCGACGCAAGTATGGCGGCTCGGTTCACTGCACCGAGCCGGATCTCAAGGAGTGCGCCGGCGGATTGCGCGATCTCCACTTCATGGGGTGGGCGGCCCGAGCCCAGTCGAGCCAGCCCCTGGACGATCCATGGGCCTACCTGGTTGCCATCGGCGATATCGAGCCCGGGGAACGCGCGCGCGCGGCCGAGGCGCACGAGTTCCTCCTGCGCGTGCGTCATGCCTTGCACTATGCACGCGAGCGTCGTTTCGACCGCCTCAGCCGAGAGCGTCAGGAGGCGGTGGCTGCGGCACTTGGTTATGCGGACGGGCGCGCGCTGATGACCGACTACTTCGCGCACGCGGAGTGGATCCACGCCGGGGCGGTGCGCGTCGGCGAGCGCCTGCGCCGGCGAATGCTCCCGCTCACCGACGGCCTGGTGGTCAAAGAGGGCGAGATCGATACAGCCGATCCGAGCGCCACCTGGCCGGACCTGGCGAGCATCGTGGCGCTATTCCGCCATAGTCAGGTGTATGGGCTGCCGCTGTGCGCCGATCTGGGCGAGCGCATCCTGGCGGTGGCGAGCGATCTGCCTCCAGAGCCATCCGGGGGCGCTGCCGGACGCCTCTTTCTCGAGATGCTACGCGATGCCACCGGGGTGGAGGCGGTTCTGCGGCAGATGACACGCTGGGGCGTGCTGCAGCGCCTGGTGCCGGAGTTCGGCGAGGCACTCCGCCTCGTTCCCCAGGCGCTCGTCCACGAGTACACTATTGGCGAGCACTCGCTTCGCGTCGTTGGTTTCCTGGAGCAGGCGCGCGCCAGTGCCGCGCCCGAGCGCGCCTATGCGCAGGCGTTTTCCGAACTGCAGCGTCTCGACCTTCTCTTCCTGGCAGCGCTCCTACACGACATTGGCAAGCGCACCGAGGGCGCGCGTCACGCGGAAGTGGGCGCCACCGAGGCCCACGCGGTTGCGCTGCGTCTGGGCCTCGACCCCGAGGCCGCCGAAATGGTCGCTTTCCTGGTTCGCCACCATCTCCTGATGTCCGACACGGCGCGCTTGCGCGACCTCACCGAGACACAGGTGATTCGCGACTTCACGGCGACGGTTGCGACTGCCGAGCAGCTCAACAGCCTCTTCTTGCTCACCTACGCGGATCTGCGCGCCACCGGCGGTGGGGTTTGGACTCCCGTGCAAGAGCGCTTCCTGGAGGATCTCTACTATCGCGCGCACCACGCCATCACCGCGCCGGAGCCGGAGGAGGACCTGATGGTCCGTGTGCAGCGCCGGCGGCGGCGCATGCAGCGCGAGTTGACGCTCGAGAATCTCCCTCCCGAGGCGGTCCAGGAGCACTGCAATGCCATGCCGCCCTCCTACCTGCTCAACACGCCGGCGGAGGTGATCGCGCAGCACATCCGGCTTGTCGAGCGCGTGAAGGTAGAGGGACCGGTCGTCGAGTTCCTCGATTCGCCCGGGCGCGATTTCACAACGCTGACCCTGTGTACCTTCGACGATCCGCAGCCGGGCCTGCTGAGCAAGATCGCGGCGGCGCTCTACGCGCATAGCGTGAACGTGCACGCCGCGCAGGTCTTCACGCGCGAGGGCCAGCCAGGGATCGCCATCGATACGCTCTGGGTGGACCGGGATGGCCGGCGCCTTCGATCCTTCGAACGCGCCGAGATCGAGCGCGATCTCAAGGGGGTGCTGTCGGGGCAGATTACCGTGGAGAGCCTCCTCCAGCGGCGTGGAAAGCTCCCCCAAGCAGATCTTTCGGCGGCGGATGTGCGCGTCCACAACGATGTTTCCGAGGCGCGCACCGTGATCGAGGTGCGTGCTCGAGACTGCTCCGGGCTCCTCTACCGGCTGACGCACCGCCTCTCCACGCTGGGCTGGGATATCCACTCGGCGCGCATCAATACCATCGGTGGCGACGTCCGCGATGCCTTCTACGTCACCAACCATCAGGGCGAAAAGCTTGTCGACGATCCTGCGGTGATCCGTGCCCGTCTGCTGGAGCCGTAGGGTCGCTCCCCGGTGAGAGACTGCGGCGCTGCCCCCTGGAGCGGGGGAGAAGCACCCGCTTGCCCTCCTCCCGCTGGCAGGACTCTGGCTTCTGGCATGGAAGGGTATGATAGTCCATGCGACCACCCGCTGGGAATCACACCGTTTGGAGGTACGCCGATGAGTAAACCGACAGGCTCGATCGATCTGATGGGAACCTTGAAAGGCTCCCTGCTGGAGAACTTCTATCCCGCCGGCTGGGACCTGGCCAAGATTGATGCGTGCTGCAGCAATCCCCCGGAGACGATCACCGAGCGGCAGCCCTGGTGGAATCCCCGCTTCACGCCGATCCCTTGCGCCACGCTCGCGGAGTTTGACACCTATATGGGCCACGAGATCGCCATGCAGATTCGGAAGGCGCGGGAGGCCGGCCGCAAGCTCGCCCTCATTCTGCCCGTCGGGCCGATGGGAATGTACCGCTGGGCGGTCTACTTCCTCAAGGAGTGGGGAGTGAAGGCAGACCACGTCTATGGCTTCAACATGGACGAGTGGTCCGATGAGGAAGGCAACACGCTGCCGCCGGATAACCCGGGCGCTTTTCGCTTTGCCATGGAAGATGCCTTCTATGGCCCTCTTGGCGAATTGACCGTTCCCGAGAACCAGCGCCACTTCGCAACTAAGGATATGCTTCCTACCTATGCCGAGCGTATCGCCGCGCTGAAGAAGGAAGGCGCGGAGCTGAACGTGATCTTCGGCATCGGGCGCGTGTTCCATATCGCCTTCTGGGAGCCCCACTTCGCCGCGGAGTTCGCTACTGATGAGGAGTGGAAGCAGCAGACGCATCGGCTGGCTGCCAAGCTCCACCCGCTCACCATCGAACAGAACGCCATCACCAGCTTCAAGAGCCGGACCACGCTGGTGCCCGCGCGCGCCAACACCATCGGCCCTGGGCTCTTCCTGCAGGCCGACTGGATTATCGGCGGCTGCGATGGCGCCCTGGGCCGCGGCATGCAGTGGCAGGGCATGAGCCTCTGGGTGACGCTGCGCTACGGTCCGAACCGCTGGATTCCGAGCAGTTTCATGCCCACGCTCCCTGGCCGCCTCTTCTTCCTCCAGGAGCTGGCCGGCCCGCTCGTTGCCGAGTGCAACTAATCCTTGGGAGTGTAAAGGGGCGGGCGGCGCCTGCGCGTTGCCGGTAGGCCGCGCGCTTTGCCATCCGCCCACGAGGGTCACCTCCCGGCTTGCCGGCGCTGAGACGCGCTCGACGTCGGCCAACACGAGGGTGCCCTCCAGGTCTTGGCGGTCAAGACCGGTAGAACAACGACATCGGGGGAGCCTGGTACCAGGCTCCCCCGACGTCAAAAGGGAATCTGCCGCAGTTCTCGTCACCATCCGGCCGCCCGCGACCAGAATGTGGGGATGCCCGCGGCTTGCGCTTCGCGGGCTACTCCGTCTTCAGCTCCACCACCGTTGCGCCGGTGCCACCTTCGCATTGCTCGGCGAGGTGATACGCGGATACGTGCGGGTGCTTGCGGAGGAACTCCCACACGGCGTTGCGCAGCGCGCCGGTGCCCTTGCCGTGGACCACGCGCACCGACGACACGCCGGCCAGAATGGCGTCGTCCAGGTACTTATCCAGCTTGAGCATCGCCTCCTCGGCCATGAGACCGCGCAGGTGCAGCTCGATACCGAAAGTCGCCGCCTTGGCGACCATGGTGTTGGACGAGAGGCTGGGCATTGGGCGCTGTTTTGGCTCACCGACCACCTGGACATCTGAGAGGGGCACCGTGAGCTTCACTGCGCCCATCTGTACGAGCACTTCGCTTTCGCCCTCGTTCATCTCCAGGACCACACCTCGCCCTCCGAAGGGCTGCACCGTGACGGTATCGCCCGGACGCGGCGGGCGCACCAGGGGCTCCGGCTCGATAGGCTGCACCGCGGGGCGACGTTGGGCCTGCGCCTTGCTCTCCGCCTCATGAACCTCATCGGAGAGCCGCTTCAGCGCCTGCATCGCCTGGTTCGTGTCGCGGTTCTCGCGCGATTGCTCGCGCAGCTTAGCCAGGATCTGGCGCGCTTCCTCTTGGGCCTTACGCACGATGGCCGAAGCTTCGCCGGCGGCCTCGGCGATCGCCTTCTCGCGGCGCTCGCGGGTCTGGTCAAGCTCCTGCTGCAGGCGCCGACGGATCTTTTCTGCGTCGGCGGCAATCGCTTCTGCGGCCTCGCGCTCGTTTCGCGCGGCGCGCACGTCCTCCTCGATCCGCCGGATCAGCCCCTCGACCTGAACGTGCTCGGTGCCGAGGAAGGAGCTTGCCGCATCCACAATCGCCTTGGGAAGACCGAGCCGGCGCGCGATGGTCAGCGCGTTGCTGCTCCCGGGAATGCCGATCAGCAGCCGGTACGTCGGCTGCAGCGTGTCCACGTCGAACTCGACGCTGGCGTTCTCGATCTCCGGATGGCTGTAGGCATACTCCTTCAGGACCGAGTAGTGCGTGGTCGCCACGGTGCGCGCCTGCTGGCGGGTGAGAAACTCCAGCAGCGCCCGAGCAAGCGCCGAGCCCTCGGTAGGGTCGGTGCCGGCGCCGATCTCATCCAGGAGGACCAGGGCGTTGCGCCCAATCCGCCGGACGATCTTGACGATCTGCCGGATATGCGCCGAGAAGGTGGAAAGCGATTGCTCGATGCTCTGCTCGTCACCAATATCGGCGAAAACCTGCTTGAAGACGGCCATCTCCGAGCCGTCCGCCGCCGGAACATGCAGCCCCGATTGCGCCATCAGCGTGAGGAGCCCGAGCGTCTTCAGTGCCACCGTCTTCCCGCCCGTGTTCGGACCGGTGATCACCAGCGTCGTGAACTCTTTCCCCAGGTGGACATCGATCGGCACCACGTTGCCCTGAAGCAGGGGGTGGCGCGCGCCACGGAGGTCGATCCTGCCCTGGGAGTTGAGCCGTGGGCGCACCGCCTGCTGCGCGCGGCTGAGCTGCGCCTTCGCGTGGATGAAGTCGATGATGCCGAGCGCGTGCAGCGTGGCGTGCAGCTCCTGTGCGCGCCGGCGCACTAGGTGTGAGAGCGCCGTCAGAATCCGCTCCACCTCGTGCTTCTCGTTCGCCTCCAGCTCGCGCAGGTCGTTCTGGAGCGCCAGCACCGCGGCCGGCTCCATGAAAACCGTGGCGCCGCTCGCGGAGGTGTCGTGGACCAGTCCATCGAAGGCGTGGCGGTATTCCGCCTTGATCGGGATGCAGAGGCGGTCGCTGCGCCGAACAACCACCGGCTCCTGGATCATCTTCTCATAGGCAGGCGAGTGGAGGATCTGCTCGATGCGCTCGTGCACGCGAGAGTGCGTGATGCGAATGCTGCTGCGAATGTGTGCCAGCTCCGGACTGGCGTTGTCCTGCACCTCGGCGCGGTCACTAATGGCGGCGCGGATTTCATGCTCGAGGGCGCTGAAGTCGTAGATATGGGTGGCCACTTCGTTCAGCAGCGGGAAGCGGCTGCGGTGGCGCGCGAAAAAGAACTTCAGCCGCCTGGCGGAATAGACCGTGTCGGCAATATCCAGCAGCTCCTGCGGCTGCAAGATGCCGTCACGCGCGGCGCGATCCACCGCGACGCGGATATCGCGAATGCCCCCCAGGGGGATGCCCCCCTGCTCCTCAATCGCGAGACACGCCTCGGCCGTCTCCGCCTGGCGCTGCTCGATCTCACGAAGATCGGTCAGTGGCACCATAGCGCGGACGCGTTCCTTGCCGAGCTCGCTCGACGCGTGCGCCAACAGCAGTTCTCGTACTCTCTCGTACTCCAGAACCCTCAGTGATTGCTCGTCCATAGTTGGTCTCATTATAGCACGCGGTCCCCCCTGGGTCAAACTTCGCCGAGGCGCGAGAAACCGCATGGTTGCTTGATTCCTGGCCCCCAAGCCGGCGCTTGGCGTGCCGTGCGCGGGCACGCGAGCGCCCCCTGGAGAGGATGAAGAGAGACGCGCCTCCGGGCTAGCGTGTGGCATCGCGGCCAATGGCACACTCCGTGCACTTCCGCGCCATGCCACACCAGAAACGGGCCCGCCCGCTTCACCGGTGTGCTGGATCGGGCGAGTAGGGGAGGGGACTGTCTGATCCCGGCACCATGCCAGGATGCTGGCTCCGCGAGTGGCGATTTCGCACGCGCGGCGAGCAGCTTGATCTCGCTTCCTGCACTTTACCCGCGCGCCGGCACAGGCAGCCATTGAACCAAGCCCGTGCGTGGGGCCCGGCATGCCCCTTTGCCACGCAGTGGCCTATCGCGAGGAGGTGCAATGACGCCTGCGGGTGACGCCGTGCAACTTGGCATGGCAGAGCGGTTGCATTACGAGCGACTCATCGTGAAGCTGCGGTGGGTGGTCATCGCCTGGATTCTCTCCCTGGCCCTGTTTGGCGATCAGGCAGGGGCGCGCGGAGGGGCCGAATACACGGCGCTCGTGGTGATCCTGATCTGCAGCGCCTACTTCACGGCGGCGGTCTATCGCCGGGAAAAGCCGGTGTGTTTTGGCCGGCGCGCCTTCATGATCGACTTTCTCAGCGTGACGGTCGCGGTGGCGCTTTCGGGCGGAGTGCACAGCCTGGCGGTGGCGCTCTACTGGCCGACGATCCTCACCGCCTGCCTGCGTTTCCGTGGCCGCGACGCGGTGGGTGTGGCCTTGCTGGCGCTGCTCTCCCTCATCTCAATTGACACGATCCACCACGGGAGCGCGGTTCTCCTTGAGGGAACGGAGATTGCGCTGCGGGCCGGTGGCTTCCTGGCGACGGCGCTGGCCGGCTCGGCCCTGGCGTGCCGGCTTCGCTACGAAGCGACGCAGCGTGCTTTGGCGGCGAAGGATCACGAGAGCGCGGGAGCGAGACTGCGGCGAGCCGCCTTTCTCGACGCGGTAGCCACCATCCGGCGCGAGATGCAGGATCCGGAGGCGGTCATCCACGCGGTGCTGGCGCCGATTCGAATGGAGACAGAGGCGACTGATGTGGCCCTGCTGGTGGCGGACCAGGATCGGGGGGTGCTCCGGGTACACGCGGCGAGCGGCGCGAGTGCCGAATGCCTGCGTGGCCTGAAGCTGCCATACGATGGCTCGCTTGCCGGCGAGTGCGCGCTATGGGCGCGTCCGGTCGTCGCATCATCCGCCCACTCTGGCCGGCGGTTTCAGGAGGCGTACGAGGCGCGCCACGGCGCGGCGCATTCGTCGGTGCTGTGCGTACCGCTGGCTCGGGGGACGAGCGTGGTGGGGGTTCTCGCATTGATCGACCGGCGAGGCCTGGATGCCTTCACCGAGGAAGATCTGGAGTTTGCGCTCTCTGCCGCGGAGCATGTCGCGGATGCCCTCCGCGATGCGGCCTCTCGGCATGAGGGCCACCGGCAGATTACCGAGATGGCGGCGTTTCATGGATTCTCCCGCGTGCTGGCCGATGGGATCCGCCGGGAGGAGATCACGTCGGGCCTGTTGGACGAGGCGATGATGGCGGTGCAGGCCGACTCCGGTTGCGTCCTCCTCTTGGATCCCGACACCGGGTGCTTGCGCCCGGAGGTGGTGCGCACTCCGTATCGCGCTTACCGGTTGCCGATCGTTCCGTTGGGCGAGGGTGCCATTGGTCGCGTTGCTGTGGAGCGTCTCCCGGCTCTGATCGCCCCCCTGGGCCGGGAGCCTCTCCTGCTGAAGCTCGCCGGGGGAAGAGCCGCGAGCGGAGCGCTGCTGTTGCCCCTGGTCACGGGCAACCTCCTCGCCGGCATCGTCATCCTCGTCCGTGCCACGGCTTTTGAGAGCCATGCGCTGGCCGCGGTGCAGGGGGTGGTGGAGCAGGCGGCCATCGCCTTCAAGAATGAACACCTGCGCGAGACGGTGCGCTCGGGCTACCTGAAGACGATTCGCGCTCTCGCCGAGACCGTCGATGCCAAGGATCCCTACACGCGGCAGCACAGCGAGCGCGTGGCTCGCTACTCCCGTGCCATCGCCGAGGAGCTGGGCCTCCCGGCGGGCCAGATCGAGGCGATCGAGGTGGGCGCACTCCTTCACGACATCGGCAAGATTGGAATCAGCGAGGCGGTGTTGACCAAGCCGGGCCGGCTCACGGAGGAGGAGTTCGCGCAGATGAAGCTACACCCGGTGATCGGCGCGAGGATTGTGGAGCCGCTCAGCTTTCCCGCCGATCTTCTGGCCCTGGTGCGCCATCACCATGAGCGCTTCGATGGGCGTGGCTATCCAGATGGCCTGGGCAGCACCGATCTGGCGCTCAGCGCGCGGATCGTGGCCGTTGCCGATAGCTTTGATGCCATGGGGTCGGATCGCGCTTACCGGCGCGCGCTTTCCCTATCGAACATCATCGCGGAGCTGCGCCGCGGCGCCGGCTCGCAGTTCGACCCCGGAATAGTCGATGCGTTCCTGAGCGTGCTCGACCGGCGCGGCCAGGAGCTGGTGCCGCGCCTCCAGTGAGGGCGGCTGCGGGCCCGCGAATGGGGGAGGGGATTCCCGGCGCGGAGAGGCTTCGATCTGTTCCGCGAGAGAGGTGCCTTGCGCTGTTGAGAGGTGTGGTCACCCTCCTGTGTCTTTCTCCGAGGGGATCAGATGCACATCCTCGGGAGGTACATGGAGATGGACGCGGTCGCCCACCTGGAAGCCCGCAAGGAGGGCATCCCGGCGAAGTTCCAGCGAGACGAAGGATGTGCCGGCATCAGTGCGCGCCTCCAGGCGGAGCAGGTGCCCGCGCTCGGTGATACGCGTGAGCGTGGCCGGGATCAGGCCCTTGGGCGTGCCCTCGCCATTCTGGGGTGTGATACGCACTGCCTCTGGGCGGACCACCGCCAGCGCCGGGGTATTGGGGAGCGGCTCGGATGGAGCCGCCAGAATCTCGTCCCCAGTGTCGAGCGGCAGGCGCACGCGGCCGTCCGGCAAGAGGCGGGGAGAACCGGCCAGGGGGAGAATGTTCTCGGAGCGCGTGAATTGGGCGACGAAGCGTGTCGCGGGCGCGGAGAAGATCTGACGGCGCGTGCCCACCTGGACCATCCGCCCGGCATTCATCACGCCGATACGGTCGGCGACGGCCAGCGTCTCCTCGAAATTGTGGGAAATGTGGATCACGGTGACGCCCGCGCGGCGCTGAATATCGCGAAGATCGGCGCAGAGGCGGTCGCGCGTCTGCTCATCGACGGCCGCGAGGGGTTCATCGAGCAGTAGGACCGGCGGCTGAACGGCAAGGGCACGGGCGAGGGCCACGCGCTGCTTCTCTCCACCGCTGAGATGGAGCGGCTCGCGCTCCAGGATCGGCTCGATGTGGAGTAGCTCCGCCAACTGGCCGACGCGCTTATCAATCTCCTTCTGGGGCAGCCGGCGCACCCGCAGGCCAAAGCCGATATTCCGACGCACGGACATGTGCGGGAAGAGGGCGTAATCCTGGGGCACGTACCCGATGTTGCGTTGCTCGGGCGTCAGAGGAGTGACATCCTGATCGCCCAGGAAGATCCTCCCGCGGTCGGGGCGCAGCAGGCCGGCGATGCACTCGATGAGGACGCTCTTGCCCGCTCCCGTGGGCCCCAGGATGCAGAAATACTCGCCTGCCTCGATCGTGAGGGAGATGTCGCGCAGGTCGAACTCGCCCAGGCGGATGAAGACGCCCTCGATGCGCAGGTCTACCATAGGTACCCTTGTCCCCCCAGCTTCTTGAAGAGGAGCAGAGTGACCGAGGCGATGACGATCATCAGCACGGTGACGGCGACCGAGGTCTCGATGTTCCCCACGGAGAGGTTGAGGAAAGCGGTGACCGGCAGGACTGCCGTATAGAGCGGGGTGGCACCGGCGAAGACCATGATCGGGGCGAACTCGCCCATCGCGCGCGCCCAGGTCATGATCCATCCGGCCATGAGGCCGGTCTTTGCCAGGGGGAGGGTGATCTGCCAGAAGGCGCGCACAGGGCCGCACCCGAGCGAGCGCGCCACGGACTCGAAGCGCGGGTTGACTTGGTCGATGGCGGCCTTGGTGGCGCGAATGCAGAAGGCGGACGCGATGAAGAACTGCGCGACGACGATCCCGCGCTGCGAGTAGACCACACGTAGCCACTTCTCGAGCTGTATGCCGAAGCCCATCTGGTTGAAGAAGATGAGGAGGCTGATGCCCGCGATAAGCGGCGGAATCACGATTGGAAGGTCAATGACCGTATCGATGAGCGACCGGAAGGGGAGACGGTAGCGCGAGAGCGCGTAGGCAGAGGGGATGGCCACCGTCATGGCGAGGATGGAGCTAATGAAGGAGGTGACCAGGCTCAGCTTCAGCGCCGTGAGGACTTCCGTCGCCACGTCCGGGGAAGTGAGGACCTTGGTGATGCCCCGCTTGCCCGACTCGGCGCCTGGCATGGCCAGCCACGCCACGTCCGCCCAGATCACCGCCAGGATAAAGCCCGCATAGGCGAAGAGGAGCGTGGAGAGGAGCGCTGCGAAAAGGAGCTCGCCCTGTCTCCCGCTCCGGGTTGGCTTTTGCGCTTGCTGCTCGCTGGCGCGTGCTGGGTTCGTGGCTTCGGCTTGCACGTCAGCGGCTTGCTTTCACCGGGTATGTGGGCGCCTTCAGATCGATGGTGTAGCGGTTCTTCTGGAAGATGGCGCGGCCCTCGGGTCCTGTCACGAACTCGATGAAGAGGCGAGCCATGCGCTTCTCGCGCGCGTTCTTGACGAGCCCGATGGACGACTTCACAATGATGTTCTGATCCGGCGGGATCGGGATGATCTCGGCGCCATCCTCATAGCCCGCGGCCACGGCATCCCAGTTGATCACGGCGTCAACGCTGCCGAGCTTCACGGCGTTGCCCAGCTCCGGCGCCATCGCAGTGTGCATCACCACGTTCTTCCCCACCTGCTGTGTCAGCCCGTGCTTCTTCAGCAGGTCCTGCGTCGTCTTGCCCACAGCGCATGCCTTCGGCTCGCCCACGCCGATGCGCAGGCCCGGCTTTGTCAGGTCTTTCAGCGTGTGGATCTTCTTTGGGTTGCCCTCGCGCACCATGATCACCGGGATGAAATAGGCCATCGGCTTGTACGTGGTGACGTAGCCGCGATCCTGAGCCTGCTTCGCGTAGAACTCCTCGCCCGGAGCGTAGATGTCGATCAGCGCGTTCCGGTAGGTCACCGCGAGCTGCGCGAGGAGACACTGGGAGCCGCCATAGATGACGCGAATGGGAACCTTATGCCGGCGCTCGAACTCCTTGCGGCACTCCTCCATCGGGGCGCGTAGGCCGGCGCCGCATAGGACCACTAGCCCTCCCTTAGGCCGCTTGATCTCACCGAGGGGAGCCTCGCCCGAAGCAGCGTGGCCGGCCACGGGCGCGAGCAGAAGCGCGATCACCGCGAGCAGCCCGAGGGCAGCCCGCAGGCACGAGCGGAGCCGGAGAGCGCTGCTCGTCTGGGCAGTTGCTGGGTTGCGTTCGGTCCGCATCTCTCAGTCCTCCCGACCGGATGGCGCCGGCGTGTGGCCTCTCACACGGCTTCCACGAAGTTGTACCGATAGGCAGGGGCAGGCACCGGCACTCTAGGACACGATAGTGCGCACAGCGCGCGGTTCTTGCAGAAGTATCATAACATCTTTCATGCGCCGATGGCAACCGGGCACCCGGCTGCACGCCAGAAAACCGGGCGGACTTAACATCTCTTAACAAATCTCTAGTGTCCGCTTAACATCTCGCGCTGGCGTTTCGCTATCTGCAGATGGACACAGATACCAGGTGATCAGGTTCGAACCTCCCCCGGGCCGGGGGGGCGCACCCACCCATCATGCGTCCATCCCCTTCCTCTGTGGTATCGCCGTTGGCGTGGGGCCGGGGGTAGGAAACTCACGGGCACGCCTGATTGACGCTCCCAAGCAAAGCTGGTAAGATAGGAGCCAGGGGGTAGCACGATGATGGCTGTACAAACGCGCAATCCCGGGCTGCGCTCCGCTGCCGGCGTGGCTCTCTTCCTCTGCCTCTTTTCGCTGCTCGACGGCTCACCAGCAGCGGCCGCGAAGGCAGCAAGCAAGAAACCGGCTGCCACTTTCCAGTTGCCGAAAGTGCGCCTGGTCGCGATCAGCACGCCGGTTGCCATGGCCACCGTGCGCGCTTCAAAAAAGCCGGTATCGATCGGCACCGTCTCGTATCTCATCGGTGATTACCGCACCAGCTACGACGTCCTCGTCACACCGCGCCGCGATGGCGGCCTGGTCTGGATGGCCCGGCAACAGGGCAAGAGCCGCGTGCAGGAGCAGGGCACGATTGGCGCCGCCCAACTCAAAAACGCGGCGGAGGGCCACCTGTGCATCATCGTCGAGAAGGAAGGCGATAGGCCATCGGGAGTGACCGCCTCGGGGAAGCGTTTTCGCCTCTTTAGCCGCTTCTCGCCCAGTTATCGCGCCATGCTCGTGGCGTGCCCGAAGCAGGTGCCCACCAAGCCCGTGCGCACGGCGCTGTTCATCGAGAGTGACAACCAACCCCTGGGTTCGGACGAGCCGAAGGGCGCCACGGGCGCCGGCACCGCCGGAAGCCCGGTGGCATGGCAACTGGGGGCCAAGGCCTACCGCGCTGCCCTCGATGCCCATAAGCGCCACAAGAAGCCCGTGGCGCTGTACTTCTTTGAGAAGAACTCGAAGGCATGCAAGCAGATGGACTCCGAGTTGATGACAGCCTGCCGGGTGCAAGAAGTGCTGAGCCCCGCGGTGAAAGTGCGCATCGACCCGAGCGCGGGCGCGGAGGAGAAGGCGATTGCCGCGCGCTATGGCGTGACCTCGACGCCGGCCCTCCTGATTATCCCAGCCGGCACGGACAAGGCCACCTGGGTGGTGCCGGAAAAGCCGGGGCAGAAGTTCGACCCCTCGATGCCCTGCCATTTCCATGACCTTTTGGCGGCGGCGCTCAAACCGAAAACGTAGGCGGCCCCTCTCCATCGGCTTCCAGAGGCCGGCTCCCTGGACCACGGAGCTGAGGGGCTCGTCTACCTAAATTGACTAACACCCCTGATTGTGGTAACATGAGGCTGGATATATGGCCCGTGGAACGGCCGCGCCCCGCTTCGCTGAACCCGGTGGTTGCCGCCAGAAACCTTGTCTGGCCGGCGCGGCCGGTCTGCCTCATGCGCTCAGGTTCTCTGCTTTCGCGGTGCATCGCGCTGCTCTGTTGCACGGGCGTGGGACGCGGGGAAGGGCCGTATCCCGGCGGGCCCTGCCGGTCGGACAGCTGCTCTTCGCGCGCTTGGCGCGCGCTAGAGGGCCGGCGATGCAAATGCGAAATCCCTGACACTCCTCCCGGAGTATCAGATGCGGAGGTGGCATCTTGAGCGATGTTGTCATAGAGCCCAAGGTAGAGGGCTTTGCCAGAACCTACCTGCTGGACAGTATCACCGACTGTCTGTTGACCGCCGAGGAGCCCCTGAAGGTCTCGGAAATCGTCGCGTCTATCCAGCACGATGGCGTCTTTACGTCGCGGCTCTTGCGCGCGGCGATGGAGTCGAGCGACCGCTTTCAGATGATTGACCGGCGTTGGATGTTGGCCGCGCCGGAGGTGGATCCTCGCCGCCCGCTCGAAGCCAATATCGAGAGCGTTCTTCAGCACATCGGGCGGCCGCTCGCCTCGAGCCAGATTGCCCAACAGCTGGCCGAGGGGCTAGGGCGTCCGCCTGATGTTCTCCTCTCCTCGGTGGAACAGGTGCTCACTGGACGCGACAAGTACTTCGTGGTGGGGGATCGCTGGGGGCTCACCTCCTGGCTGCTGGACCTGGATGACCAGGATGAAGAGGAGATCCTCTTCCGAAACTTCTTCCTGGACGAGGATGAGTTGACGCGCTTCCGAGAGAAGATGGGCAGCTTCTCCTGGGATCCTGGGAAGCCCATCGAATCGGCGGCCCGATTGCTGAATAAGGCCGGCGAGCCCGTGCCCAACAAAGTGCTCCAGTTCCTCGCCTGGGAAGTGATGCATCGCGGCTTCCGCCCGCAGGAGTTTTTTGCCGGTCTCTTTGCTCACGAGGAGGTCTACTTCCTCTCATCCGGCCATTGGTGCGGCGGCGATGTGATCGGCGAGTTCAACCAGACTCTGGAAGTTTTCACCGAGCAGCTCATCGAGGCGGGCGAAACCGCACCCGAGGAGGGTGGGGAGCCGAGAGAGTTCCACGTCACCGAGGAGGAGATCGCCGAGACGGCGGCGATTCTGGCAGACCGCAGGTCGCACCGCATCAGCGAGATCATCGAGGCGATCTACGAGCTTTCGCCCGGCGAGCGCGACTACAACGCCGCCTTTGGCGCCATGTGGGGCGCGATGGGCGCGGACGAGCGCTTTGCCTGGGTTGGCGGCGAGCGCTGGCGGCTGGCTGGAACGGTGCCCCGGTTGACGCACAAGATTCCGGAGATCCTGGAGCTGCCCTACCTCCCCTATTTCGTGAACGAGGATGGCGAGCCGGTCGATGTGGAGCTCTCCGAGGATGGATTCGAGGGTGACCTGATCGAGAGCGTCAAGGACCCGCGAGTGATGATCGCCGGCCAGCCGGTTCCTGAGGGAACGGTGCCGGAAGAGGCGCCGGCAAAGGTCTCCGTGCCGATCCGCTACGAGCACCGCCTGGCAGGCACGCTTCCCGTTTATGGCGACCTGCGGGCGCTCTTCCCGATGCAGCCGGATGTGATCGAGATCACGCTGATCACCGGGGGCAAGAGCTTCACCGGATGGCTGAACAACGCCAACAACCTGGCCCTCGAGTTTGGCCCCTTCTATGATCGCCTCGACCTGCCGCTGTGCGGCGGTTGCTTCCAGCTGCAGCCACGCGGACGTGGGATCACCACCGACTTCACCGTCTCCTACACGCCCGGCGACGTGGATGAGCTGGTTGCGATCAGCGACGAGCGCCTCGCGGTGCTGGAGTCGATGCGCGAGGACCCCGAGAACGTTCAGACCTCCACCTTCGATCTGCTGCGCCAGATCATGGAGCCCTATGGCAAGAAGGGTGTTCACTTCGTGACGCTCTTCACCGAGGTGAACGTCGTTCGGCGCACCCACGCCTACCTGATTGCTTCCCTGCTTTCGGCCTACGCCTGCTTCTCCCACGTGAAGCCCGGCACGTGGGCCTACGACGAAAAGAAGGTCGATCAAGGCATCCGCAAGCAGAAGCGGAAGTTTATCAAAGAGTGAGCTGGGTAAACTAACAACGGAGCGCCTGCCCCTCAGGGAACCAGAGCAAGCGTTCCGTTGTTCTCCTAATTGGGGATGCGTTCTGTGCGCATCACGAGCGCGTCGCGCTGGTGGAAGGCCGAGCGGGAGGGCGCGGCGGGTTCGGGTTCCGTAAAGTCAAGGGGGAACCAGGGATGTCCGACTTGGCATCGGGCAGCGCCTGGGCCCCCTTGGTCCCTTCCAGGGCGGTTGGGAGGAGCGAGCGCGTGCTGGCAAGCTATTTTCCCATTCTGGTGATGCTGGTGATGGCCATCGGATTCGCGGTGACCATGATCCTGCTCTCCTCGTTCACGGGGAGGAAGCGGCCCTCGGCGGCAAAGGAGTCGGTGTATGAGTGCGGCTCTCTTCCAGTGGGCAGCGCGCGCCTCCGGTTCGACGTCAAGTTCTACGTGGTCGCTATCCTCTTCATCCTTTTTGACCTGGAAGTGGTCTTCCTCTGGCCGTGGGCCGTGTTGCACGCCGGGCAGCTGAAGCTGGCCGGCCTTGGTACGGTGGCGCTCTTTGTCGCGATCCTCCTGGCCGGCTACCTCTATGCCTGGCGGAAAGGGGCGCTCGATTGGGAGTGAGGCCGGTGGCCCGGGAAGGGGGGGCGATGAGCCCGCTGGAAGAGCAGGTCAAGGAGAACGTCTTTGTGACGACCGTCGAGGCGATGGTCAACTGGGCGCGCAAGTCCTCCATCTGGCCGCTCACCTTTGGCCTGGCGTGTTGTGCTATCGAGATGATGGCGACCGTGGGCGCCCGCGCCGATCTCTCGCGCTTTGGCGCAGAGGTGTTTCGTGCCTCGCCCCGGCAGGCCGACCTGATGATTGTTTCCGGGCGCCTCAGCCGGAAGATGGCCCCGGCGGTCCGGGCGATCTACGACCAGATGGCGGAACCGAAGTGGGTGATCGCGATGGGCTCGTGCGCTTCGACGGGCAATGTCTTCAACAACTACGCCGTTGTGCAGGGTGTCGATCAGATCATCCCGGTTGATATCTACCTGCCGGGGTGCCCGCCACGCCCCGAGGCGCTGATCTCGGCGATCCTGCAGATCCACGAGCAGATCCGGCAGGACCGGCCACTCCGCCGATAATTGCCGGCGAAGGGCGGGTGAGACAGGAGTCTCTGGCGACGGCCGCCACCCTGCCGTGGCGAGCAGCCTTTCTCGCGGAGAGGGATGGCGTGCCAGCGCGGAGGTGTATTCCTCCGGCGAGACGTCTCCGGGCGCGGGCCCATAGGGAGTGATGGATGTGAGCGAGACTCAGGCAGAGAAGTGTGTCGCAGTCGAGAAGGTGCGCGAGAGTTTTCCGGAGTACTTCCGGGATGCCAGCACCTTTCGCGGGGAGCAGACCCTGGTGATCGCCCGGGAAGGCATCCTTCCGGTGTTGCAGCTGCTTCGCGATGACCCCCAACTGCGCTTTGACTTCCTGGCTGATCTGACGGCGGTCGACTTCCTGCCGCGAGAGCCCCGCTTTGACGTCGTTTACCACTTGAAATCACTTTCGCGCAACGTTCGCCTGCGCGTGAAGGCGGGCGTGCCAGAGGATGACGCGGTGATCGAGAGCGCCGTGCCCCTATGGCCGGGCGCCGAATGGCCGGAGCGAGAGGTGTTCGATCTCTTCGGGATCTCCTTCCGCAACCACCCCGACCTGCGGCGCATCTTGTTGCCGGATGACTGGGAGGGTCACCCCTTGCGCAAGGATTACCCCATGGGGAAGGTGGCGGTCAATTTCACGAAGAGACGCGCGCGATAGCGGCTGGCCTCACGAGGGGGAACCTGTGAGCACGGGGATGGATCTGGAAGTGCGAGCCTGATGTCTCTCTGCCTTCGTATGAAGCAGGAGCCGGTTTCCGTGGGAGCATGCGGATGGGTGCAACAACAGACAGCCTGACTCCGGAGATCAGGACCGAGACGATGGTCCTCAACATGGGGCCACAGCACCCGAGCACGCACGGCGTGCTCCGTCTCGTCCTCGAGCTGGATGGCGAGACCGTGGTACGCTGCGTGCCGCATCTGGGGTATCTGCATACCGGCTTCGAGAAGACCTACGAGGATAAGACCTACCACCAGTGCATCCCGATCACCGACCGGATGGACTACCTGGCGCCGCTCTCGAACAACCTCGCCTTCTGCCTGGCGGTGGAGAAGCTCCTGGGCATCGAGGCGCCAGAGCGCGCCCAGTACCTGCGCGTCATCCTGGTAGAGTTACAGCGCATCTGCAGTCACCTGGTCTGGCTTGGCACGCACAGCCTTGACCTGGGCGCAGTGACCCCCTTCTGGTACACTTTCCGCGAGCGCGACCAGATCCTCGATCTTTTCGAAGAGCTCTCTGGCGTGCGCATGATGACCAGCTACATCCGGATCGGCGGCCTGGCGCTGGATCTGCCTCCTGGATGGCTCGAGAAGCTGCGCGAATTCCTGGCGATCTTTCCCTCCCGCGTGGATGACTATGAGGCGTTGCTCACGCGCAACCCGGTCTTCCTCCAGCGCACCCGGGGCGTGGGTGAGCTCTCGGCGAAGGACGCGATTGCCCTGGGTGCCAGCGGTCCGGTAGCGCGCGCCTCGGGGATCGCGCACGACCTGCGCAAGGCGGAGCCCTACTGCGTTTACGACCGCTTCGAGTTCGACATTCCGGTGGGCGAGCGCGGTGACGTGTATGACCGCTATCGCGTGCGCGTCGCGGAGATGCGCGAGAGCCACCGGATCATCACCCAGGCGCTGGAGCAGCTGCCAGACGGCGATTACAAGCTGCGCGATTGGCGCTACACCCTGCCGCCTCGCGAAGCGATCAAGCGCAGCATGGAAGAGCTGATCTTCCACTTCAAGTTTATCACCGAGGGGATTCGCCCGCCCGTGGGCGAGGTGTATCGGCCCATCGAGGGCCCCAAGGGGGAGATCGGCTTCTACCTCGTAAGCGATGGGAGCCCGCGCCCTCTCCGCTGCCGCGTCCGTCCGCCCTCCTTCATCAACCTGCAGGCGCTCCCCAAGATCTGCGAGGGCCGGCTCGTGGCGGATCTGGTCGCGATACTCGGCAGCATTGATATCGTGCTTGGGGAGGTGGATCGATGAGCGAGGAGCGCCGTAGCCTGGCGGAGACGTGCGCCGGCGAGCTTCAGGAGATCCTCTCTCGCTATCTGGACCGGCGCTCGGCTCTCCTGCCGGTTCTGCAGCTGGCCCAGCGGGAGTACGGCTGGATCTCCGACGACACGATGCGCGAGGTGGCGCGCATCGTCGGATGCCGGCCAGTGGATGTGTATGAAGCCGTCACTTTCTATTCGATCTTCCACCGCCAGCCCCCGGGGAAGTACGTGCTGGAAGTCTGCCGCACCCTTTCGTGTGCGTTGCTGGGTGGCCGGAAGCTCACCCAGCATCTGGAAGAGCGGCTCGGGATCCGCTGTGGCGAGACGACCCCGGATGGCCTCTTTACCCTGCGCGAGGTGGAGTGCATCGGCGCCTGCTCCAACGCGCCGGCGATGCTCATCAACAACCGGATTTATGAGGATCTGACGCCCGAAAAGCTGGATGCCATCCTGGACGAGCTTCGAGCGGAGGCGATGTGAGATGTTGGACGCGAGACGCGCGACACGCCGGGTGAGCAGAGTGGCGCCTCTCTCGCCCTCGTTCGGAGCCGGGCGAGAGCGGGTGGTGACGCCGGGAGGAGGACGCGCGCGATGCCGGTAGTCAACCAGCCCTCGGCGGCCCGGCTGAACCGTGGGCCGCTCCTCTTCCGCTACATTGACGACCCGGAGCAGTACCGGATCGAGCGCTATCTGGAGCATGGCGGCTACACGGCGCTGCGCAAGGCGCTGCGCGAGATGACGCCTGCCCAGGTAGCCGAGATGGTCGCACGGGCCAACCTACGCGGGCGCGGCGGCGCCTTCTTCCCCACGGCGCGCAAGTGGAGCCTGATGCCCCCGGGCGTCTTCCCCCGCTACGTTGTCGCCAACGCCGACGAGAGCGAGCCAGGCACGTGCAAGGACCGGCAGCTGATGGAGCGTGACCCGCACCAGCTGATCGAGGGCCTCACCCTGGCGGCCTATAGCGTCGGCGCCGAGCAGGTGTATATCTACATTCGTTGGGAGTTCGAGTTCGCCGCCGAGCGGTTGTGGAACGCCATCCGCGAAGCCTACGCGCATGGCTTCCTTGGCAAGAGGATCTTGGGCACGGAATTCAACTGCGACATGGCAGTGCACCGTGGCGCGGGCGCCTACATTTGCGGCGAGGAGACCGCGCTCCTCTCCAGTCTGGAAGGTAGGCGCCCGGAGCCCCGGCTGCGCCCCCCTTACTTCCCGGCGGCCAAGGGCTATCGGTCACTGCCTACGGCGCTGAGCAACGTCGAGACCTACTGCAACGTGACACACATCGTCCGTGAGGGCCCGGAGGTGTTCACCCAGTTTGGCCGGGAGAAGTGCCCTGGCACGAAGCTCACGTGCATCAGCGGGCACGTGCGGACCCCGGGCGTGTACGAAATCCCTCTCGGCGTGCCGTTGCGCGAGGTGATCGACGAGTGGGGCGGGGGCGTGCGCGAGGGGCGCAGCCTGAAGGCGGTCATCCCCGGCGGCGCCTCGGCGCCTATCCTGCCACCGGACCGGATCGACTATCCCTTCGACTTCGAGGGGATGATCGAGGCCGGTTCGATGATCGGCTCGGCGGGTGTCATCGTCATGGACGACACCACGTGCATGGTGGGCGCGACGATGAACCTGGTCCGCTTCTTCGAGCACGAGTCGTGCGGGAAGTGCACTCCCTGCCGCGAGGGCTGCCCATGGCTCTCGCGCCTCTTGAGGAAGATCGAGGCTGGCCAGGGGAAGCGCGAGGATATCGACCTCCTCCTGTCGCTGTGCGACGAGATGGATGGCAAGTGCTTCTGCCTGCTGGGCGAATCGGCGATTGTGCCGGTGCGCAGCGCCATCCAGCACTGGCGGCATGAATTCGAGCAGCACATCACCGAGGGCCGCTGCCCCTTCGGCGACGGGGCGTACTGAAGGTATGGGTGACGATGAGTGAGAAAGCTGCGGAGACCGTTACGCTCACGATAGACGGCATCGAGGTCACCGTGCCGAAGGGGACGCTGGTGGTGGATGCCGCCCGCCAGGCTGGCATCCATATCCCCGTCTTCTGCTCGCACCCGATGCTCGAACCGATCGGCGCGTGCCGCATGTGCCTGGTCCGCGTCGAAAACAGCCCCAAGCTCGTCACCTCGTGCACGCTCGCCGCCGCGGACGGCATGGTGGTCACCACCAACTCGGAAGAGGTTGCCCGGGCGCGCGCTGGCGTCCTGGAGTTTCTCCTCTCCAACCACACCCTCGACTGCCCGCACTGCGACAAAGGGGGAGAGTGTGACCTCCAGGACCACGTCTACCACTACGGGCTGCCTGATGGCCGATTCGAGGGCCCGAAGATCCTCCGCACCAAGAAGGTACTCCCGCCGATCATCGAGAAGGTGATGAGCCGCTGCGTTCTCTGCGCGCGGTGCATCCGCTATTGTGACGAAATCATGGGTGTGGGTGCGCTCCGCTATGCCAACCGCGGCGTGCGCTCCGAGCCGGGCACGTTTGTCGATGGTCCGATGGAGTGCGAGCTGTGCGGCAACTGTATCGAGGTCTGCCCCGTGGGCGCGCTCACGGCGGAGTTCTACGACGCCAAAGCCCGCCCGCGCGACCGGCGAACCACGCACACCCTCTGCCAATACTGCGGCGACGGCTGCAGCCTGAGCCTGGAGACGAAGGGCCGGAGTGCCGCCGAGGCGCACGTCATCCGCGCGCGCGGCGTGCCCGGGCGCGGCGTGAACGACGAGTTCCTCTGCGTCCGCGGGCGCTTCGGCTACGGCATGGTGAACAGCCCGGAGCGGCTCACCCGTCCGCTGGTCCGGCGCGATGGGAAGCTGGTCGAGGCGACCTGGGACGAGGCACTCGACCACGTTGCCACCCGGCTCTCTGAAATCCGCGCGCAGGCCGGGCCCCAGGCGATTGGTGGCATTGGCTCGGAGCGCGTGACGAACGAGGAAGCCTACCTCTTCGGGAAGCTGATGCGCGGCGTCCTCGGCACGCCGAACGTCGACTACCGCGCTGGCGCCAAGCGGGGCTTCAGCGCCCGGTGGCTTGCGTGCCTTCTCGGACTGATGCCCGAAGAGGGCGCCTTCCAGCGCATCCGACACGCCGCACTGACCGTGATGGTGGGGAGCGACCTCACCTCCGAGACGCCCTGGACTGAGAAGCAGGTGATTCTGGCGGTGACGCGGCACGGCGGGAAGCAGCTCCTCGCCTACCCGCGCCGGGTGCGCCAGGTGGAGTATGCCTCGCAGTGGCTGCGGCACGCGCCCGGCACCGAGCCGGCCCTCCTGCGCGGCCTGGCCGATCTCCTGGCTGGCGAGGCGCGCCCGGAGGAGGTCGCCGCCGCTACGGGTGTCACTCCAGAGGAGATCCAGAGCTTCCTGGGTCAGATTCAGGCCGCGCCGGACGTGGTCTTTCTCCTGGGGCCGGGTGTTACCGCCGGCGCCGACCCGGACGCGGCGATGGCGGCCGCGGCGGAGCTGGTGGAGCGCCTGCGCGCCGGGGGAAAGGACCGGGTCCACGTGGTGCTGCCCGCGCTCGCGAACAACACGCGCGGCGCCCAGGACATGGGCCTCCTGCCCGACACCTACCCCGGCTACGCCGGTATGGATCCCAGCGGCTTCGTGGCGGAGTGGGGGAGTGGCCTCCCAGATCGACCCGGCTGGAGCACCCCCGAGATGCTCGCGGCGGCGGATCGCGGCGAGATCCGGGCGCTCTACGTGATGGGCGCCAACCCGGCCGTGACCTTCCCGGACGGCGACCTGACCCGGCGCGCCCTGGAGAAGGTGGAGTTCCTGGTGGTGCAGGATCTCTTCCTAACGCCCACGGCGGAGTGCGCGGATGTGGTGTTGCCGGCAGCATCGTTCGCCGAGAAAGAGGGCACCTTCACGAGCGGCGAGGGCCGGGTGCAGCGCCTTCGCCTGGCTGTGGAGCCGGCCGGCGAATCGCGCCCCGACTGGGAGATCCTGTCTGACCTCGCGCGTCGCCTCGGCCAGGACTGGAACTACCTCTCGCTGGGCGAGATCACGCGCGAGATCGCAGCGGTTGTGCCGCTTTACGCCGGGGTGAGTCTCCCGGCGCTCGACCTGCCGGTGTCGCGTAGCTTCGTGCGCTGGGACCGCCTCCCGGCGCTGGCAGCGAGCAGGGCAGGCGCGCGCGAGCCGGCCCCCGCGCCCGCGGCTACGCTTCCCAAGGACGGCGAGAGCTTCGCGCTGATGCACGGGCCGATGCTGTTCCATTCGGGCACGCTCTCGACGTGGGCCGAGGAGATGCGCCGCATCGCGCAACACGCCTACGTGGAGGTCGCGCAGGCGGACGCGGAGAGGCTCGGGATACGCGATGGCGCCCGGGTGCGCCTGGTGGGGGCGCGCGCGGAGGTGGAGGTGCAGGCGCACGTCCAACCCGAGGGCACGCCGGGGATCCTCTTCGTGCCACTGCACTTCCCGGAGCCAGAGCTCAACCGCCTGCTTGACGTGACGGCGGCCGTGGATCGCGTGAAACTGGAGCTGGCGTAGATGGAATACGTCTACTTGGCGGTCAAATCGGTGGTGATCTTCGCGGCGGTGGCGACCGCGATGCCGTTCGTCGTCTGGGCGGAGCGCAAAGTGTTCGCGGACGCGCAGGCGCGCATCGGCCCCAACCGCGCGGGCCCGTTCGGTATCCTCCAGAGCTTTGCCGATGCCCTGAAGCTGGTGGTCAAAGAGGATATCATCCCACGCGGCGCAGACAAGGCGCTCTACTATCTAGCGCCGGTGCTGTCGATGATCCCGGCGCTCACGGCGTTCGCCGTCATACCCTACGGCGGTCCGGATCTCAAGATCGCTGGCTTCCCAATCGGCTACGTGACCGATCCGAAGGAGGTCGGGATCCTCTATATCTTCGCGATCACCACGCTGGGCGTCTATGGCGTGGTGCTGGCGGGATGGGCGTCCAACAACAAGTATTCGCTGCTGGGCGCGCTCCGCTGCGCCGCGCAGATGGTGAGCTACGAGATCCTGCTCGGGCTGGCGATCATGGGCGTAGTGATCGCCTCGCAATCGCTCAGCCTGGTCGATATCGTGGAGAAGCAGCGGGAGCCCTATTGGGGTTTCATCCCCGGGATCTGGCTCTTCGCGCAGCCGGTGGGCTTCCTCGTCTTCCTGATCGCGAGCTTCGCAGAGGTGAACCGGACCCCCTTCGACCTGCCGGAGGCGGAGAGCGAACTGGTGGCCGGATTCCATACCGAGTACAGCAGCTTCAAGTTCGCCATGTTCTTCATGGCGGAGTACATCAACCTGATCACCGTGGCCGCGGTGACGGCTACCCTCTTCCTGGGCGGGTGGCTGGGCCCCGGCGTGGAGACCTACCCGATCCTGGGGGTGGTCTACTTCACGCTCAAGGTGGTGGCGCTGCTCTACCTCTTCATGTGGATACGCGCGACGATGCCGCGGTTGCGCTACGACCAGCTGATGCGCTTCGCGTGGAAGTTCTTGCTGCCGGTGGCGCTGGCCAACGTCTTCGTGACGGCGCTATGGGTCGCGTTGCGCTCCTGAGAGGGGGAGTGGATGAAAGAGGCGATCGAGCAAACGCTGGCGATACTGCGGGGGATGGGGGTGACGCTCCGGCACATCGTGAAGGAGCCCCGGGTCACCATCCAATACCCGGAAGAGCGCCCGCCGCAGGCGTTCCGCTACCGGGGCATCCATCAGCTCCGCCTGGACGAGCATGGCAAGGAGCTGTGCGTGGGGTGCAACCTGTGCGGGCTGGCGTGCCCCGCAGAGTGCATCTATGTCGAGGGCGCCGAGTGCTCGCCGGAAGAGGCGGAGCACGTGTCGCACTATGAGCGGTATGCGCGCGTGTACGTGATCAACGCGGCGCGCTGCCTCTACTGTGGCTATTGCGTCGAGGCGTGCCCGACGGACGCGCTGGCGATGACACCGCAGTTTGAGCTGGGGGAGTACCGGCAGGAGGACTGCATCTACGAGAAAGAGGACCTGATCGCCAACTACCGGCGCTGGATGGACCAGGCCGGATATGGGATCGAATGGTGCCACCCGGAGAAGCGGGATGAGTGGACGGGGCATGCAAAGCCCCTCACGCCACCCTCGCACCCGGCCGCGGTGGTGGCAGAGCACCGGGAGAAACGCTGATGGCCGAGTGGATACTCTTCGGGATTGTCAGCGCCATCGCCATCAGCTCGGCGGTGATGATGGTGCTCAGCCGCAATCCGATCCATAGCGCGCTCTGGCTGGTGCTCACCTTCATCTGCGTCGCGGTCTTCTTCCTGATGGTGGGCGCGCAGTTCCTCTTCGCCGTGCAGGTGATCGTCTACACCGGCGCGATCATGGTCCTCTTCGTCTTCGTGGTGATGCTGCTCAACCCGGAGCGAGAGGCGGAGCCGCTGGTGCCGCGCGCTCACCGCGTGGCGTCGCTCGTTCTCAGCGCCGCCCTCCTGGGGGTGCTCGCCCGGGGAATCGCTGGGCGAGCGGGTCTCGGCTCGATCACCGCCGCGCCGGGGGGGATCACGCTGCGCGACTTGGGCCGCTCGCTCTATACCGAGTGGCTCTTCCCGTTCGAGCTGGCCTCGGTCCTCCTCTTGGTGGCGATGATCGGGGCGATTGTCCTATCCAGGCGCCGGCTGTAGCAGGCGCGCAGAGAGAAGGTGTGCTCCATGGTGCCAACCGTGGCCTATCTGATGGTGGGGGCGATCCTCTTCAGTATCGGAGTGGTGGGGGTGCTCGTGCGCCGGAACGCGCTCGTCGTCTTCATGTCGATCGAGCTGATGCTGAACGCCGTCAACCTCACCCTGGCCAGCTTCGCGCGCCAGCACGGGCACGCGACCGGACAGGTCTTCGTCCTCTTCGTGCTGGCGGTGGCCGCCGCCGAAGTGGCGGTGGGCCTAGCAATCATCATCGCCCTCTTCCGGCATCGCGATACCCTGGATCTGGATCGAGGGAATCTGCTGAAGGGGTGAGGGGCTGCGCGCGGACCTCTTGCTGGGTGAAGGTGCAGCAGCAAGTTGCACGACCGCTGCCCTGGGGTGCCTGGCGAGAGCAGAAACGACGCCTCGCGTGGGAGCAAGAAGGATGCGCTTTGCTTTAGAGAACGCTTGGCTGATACCGTTCTTCCCGCTTCTAGGAGCGCTTCTGAACGGCTTAGTCGGGAAGCGCTTTGGGAAGCTGTTCGTCAGCGTCGCGGGCGTCGGAACGGTGGGGATCGCGTTCGCGCACTCGGTGTGGGCCTTCCTCGCGCTGCGCGAGTGGCCGGACCGGAGTTTCTCGCGCGACCTGTGGTCCTGGATCCCGATGGCGACCCCGTCGCGCGCGAGCTTTGAGGCGCCCGTCGGCTTCTTGCTCGACCCGCTCTCCCTGGTGATGATCCTGGTGGTCACCGGCGTCGGCCTCCTGATCCACGTCTACTCCATTGGCTACATGGGGCATGACGAGGGCTACTCGCGCTACTTCGCCTATCTGAACCTCTTCACCGCGTCGATGCTGACGCTGGTGATGGCGAACAACCTGCTCCTGATGTTTGTGGGCTGGGAGGGCGTCGGGCTCTGCTCCTACCTGCTGATCGGCTTCTGGTATGAGAAGGAGAGCGCTGCCGCGGCGGGCAAGAAGGCGTTCCTGGTCAACCGCGTGGGCGACGCGGCGTTTCTCCTGGGGATGCTCCTCCTCTTCTCCGTCTTCGGCACGCTGCGCTTCACCGAGATCACCGGGAGCGCCGCCGCGCTGCACGCCCAGGGGATCCTGACCACCGGTGTGGCCACCGCGATCGCGCTCCTCCTCTTCGTGGGCGCCACGGGGAAATCGGCCCAGCTTCCGCTTTGGGTCTGGCTGCCGGACGCGATGGAAGGCCCCACTCCGGTGAGCGCGCTGATTCACGCGGCGACGATGGTCACGGCGGGCGTCTACCTGATCGTGC
>ERZ795060.889-NODE-889-length-38150-cov-88.068565_pt1 | contig 38150 bp, 40 predicted proteins | sample MGYA00375144_ERZ795060 | MGnify/ENA primary metagenome ERZ795060 (study PRJEB30189, sample SAMN05720157) | activated sludge metagenome | isolation source: anaerobic digester from wastewater treatment plant | place: Japan | collected 2015-05-15 ... | reverse complement strand
GGAGCCTGGGCTCTTTATCCGCTGGCCGTTCGCTGGGTAGAAGAATATCAAAAAGAAAATCCGGCGGTCAGGATTGATCTCCAGGCCGGCGGTGCCGGCAAGGGAATGGCCGATGTCCTTTCCGGTCTGGTTGATATAGGCATGATTTCCAGAGAAATTTTTCCGGAAGAAATCGACAAGGGAGCTTTACCCCTGGCCGTTGCCCGGGATGCAGTCGTGGCGACTTTAAATGTCAAAAATCCCATCCTGCCACTCATTCAGGCCAGGGGCCTGACTCGAGAAATTTTACGGGCAATCTGGATAGAGGGCCGGATTAAGTTCTGGGAAGAAATTTATGGACAGCCAGGCAAAACGCCGATTCATCTTTACACCCGTTCCGACGCCTGCGGAGCGGCTGAAACCTGGGCGGCTTTCCTGGGAGGCCATCAGGAGGACCTGAAGGGAATAGCTATTTATGGCGATCCGGGCCTGGCCGAGGCTGTACGCCAGGATCCAACCGGGCTTGGTTTTAACAATCTGAACTTTGCCTATCACCCCCAGACGGGCAGACCTCACCCCGGCCTGGCTATCGGTCCGCTCGATCTCGATGGCAACGGGCAGCTGACTCCTGAGGAGAACTTCTATGGCCAGCGTGATGAGCTAACGCTGGCTATCTCCAGGGGACTTTACCCTTCGCCTCCAGCCCGAAATTTATATCTGGTGGTTAAAAAGCCGGTCAAGCAGACACTGGTCAGAGATTTCCTTCTCTGGGTTCTTGACCGCGGGCAGCAGTATGCGGCTGAAGCTGGTTATCTCGCTCTGGATCAAAGTCTGGCCCAAACAGAAAAGCAGAAACTTTTGGAAAACTAATAGACCGCGAAGAGGATCAGTTAAGTGAAAAAAGAAAAAGGCCAGGTGCTGGTAGCCGGCCTTTTCTCTCTGTTCCCCATTATTCTGGCCATCAGTATTTTCATGCTGCTGCTGGTCAAGGCTTTTCCACTCCTGTCCTTAAAATCCTTACCGACCATCCTTTTCTCCTCAGCCTGGCAACCACAGAGAGGGCAATTTGGCCTCTGGCCATTTATTCTCGGTACGCTCGAGGTGACCATCACCGCCTTTATCCTGGCTGCCCCTCTGTCTGTTCTGACTGCTATCTATATTTCTGATTATGCCTCTGGCCGATTGAAAAAATGGCTGGTGCCTGTCCTTGATCTGCTGGCTGGATTACCCTCAGTCATCTATGGCATGTGGGGCATCTTGTTGATTGTGCCGCTGGTAGGAAAATATCTGGCTCCTCTTTTTGGAACTTACAGTTCTGGCTATTGTATCCTGACAGCCGGCATTGTTCTGGCGGTCATGATCCTCCCAACTATTGTCAACGTTTCAGTCGAGGTCCTCAGCGCTGTACCAGCTGACCTTAAAGAAGCTGCTCTGGCCCTGGGTGCAACACGCCTGGAAGTAGTTCGGTTTATAGTCTTAAAAAAATCAGCACCAGGAGTAGCTGCGGCCTGTGTTCTTGGCCTATCTCGAGCTTTCGGCGAAACTCTGGCCGTCATGATGGTGGTTGGTAACGTGCCGGTTATTCCGACTTCGCTTTTTTCACCTGCCTACCCGCTGCCAGCTTTGCTGGCCAATAATTATGGGGAGATGTTATCCATTCCCGGCTATGAAGCAGCCCTTAACCTGGCGGCTATTGTTCTCCTTTTTATGGTAATTATTTTCAGCCTGGCTGCCCGCCTGTATTTAAATAGTTTAGAACAGAGGACAGATTAATGAGCAGTCACCTACCAGGCACTGACCGCCGCCTGAAGAGAAGGCATCAAGCCGAAGCGGGTTTCAAATCAATCCTGCTGGCCTCAGTCATTCTGGTTGTGGCTATTCTGTCTATTATTCTGGTTACGATTCTGTGGAAAAGCCTGCCCGCTTTGAAATTATCGATGATCCTCCAGACGCCCGGTTCCGGTTATTACCTCGGCCAACAGGGCGGTATTCTCAATGCTATCGTCGGTTCGCTGGAAGTTTCTTTAGGAGCCACCTTAATTGCACTGATCGTTGCTCTGCCCACGGTTATCTTCCTTAATACCTACCTCAAAAGGAGATCTTTCCTGGCTGAAGTGATCAGACTGAGCCTCGATGTTCTCTGGGGAATTCCATCTATCGTCTATGGGGTCTTTGGTTTTCTGCTGATGCTCATGTTCCACCTGCGGGCCTCACTTCTGGCGGGCATGATTACTATTGCTCTGGTTGAGCTGCCTATTTTGAGCCGGGCCCTGGATGAAACCATCAGACTGGTTCCAGCTGAACTCAAAGAAGCCAGCTATGCCCTGGGAGCCAATCGCTGGCAAACAGCCACCAGGGTTGTCCTACGTCAGGCTTTGCCCGGTTTAATCACCTCGATCCTCATTGCCCTGGGGCGTGGCCTTGGAGATGGAGCCTCAGTTCTCTTTACGGCTGGCTATACCGATCGCATCACAACCTCTTTGTTTCAACCGGTCGCTACTTTGCCCCTGGCCATTTTTTTCCAGCTTGGCTCTCCTTTTCCGGAAGTTCAGGAACGAGCTTTTGCCTCAGCTGCCATATTGACCCTGCTAATTCTGCTCATCAGCCTGTTGACCAGATATTTTGGAAGGAAATTGAGCCGGCACAAGGTTAGATAAAAATGAATAATTCTGGAGAAACTGATGGTTGATAACGGACGATTAGTTCTTAAAAATGTCAGTGTTTATTATGGCCAGAATCAGGTCTTGAAGAATATCAACCTTAACATTCCTGATAAGAGTTTAACGGTGATCATTGGACCTTCTGGTTGTGGCAAGACCACTTTGCTGAAAAGCCTTAACCGCCTGCTCGATGAGGTGGAGGAAGCCAGAGTGGAAGGGCAGATTCTGCTGGATAATCAGGATATTTACGGTCGCGAGGTTGATGTCACCCAGATCAGAAAAAAGATGGGCCTGCTGTCCCAGAAGCCCCAGGTTCTGCCTATGTCAATTTACGACAATATTGCTTTTGGCCTTAAGCTCCACCGTTCTTTAAAAAAACCTGAGCTCAACCAGCTGGTAGAAAGATATTTAAGACTGGCCGGGCTCTGGGAGGAAGTCAAAGACCGTCTGAATGAACCGGCCAGCCGGCTCTCCATCGGCCAGCAACAGCGGCTCTGTTTAGCCCGGGGGCTGGCTGTTGAGCCAGAAATTATCCTGGGCGATGAACCGACATCAGCTCTTGATCCTCAATCCAGCCGCAATGTTGAAGCCCAGTTGCAAAGTCTGAAAAAAAATTATGCGATTGTGGTGGTTACTCACATTCTTCGTCAGGCCCGACGCCTGGCTGATTATGTCGCCTTTCTTTATATGGGTGAGTTAATAGAATTCGGCCCGGCTTCTGAAGTCCTGACAGCTCCTCAGGATCCCAGAACCCGGGCCTATGTTACCGGCGAAATCAGCTGATTGACTCAGCTTTTCTTAAACTCTTCCAGGAAGCGGTAAAAATCCACTTCATTGGCGTCCAGCCCGTGCTTATAGACATAGCGCGCAGCCAGATGGGAAGCAAACAGGGCACGGAGGTAATTCTCTGGTAGTTTATTCAAGATACGATTAATTCCAACCAGCTCCAGTAAGGACTTAGGAACACCGGTTTCAATTACCTTTTTCAGCAAGGCTTTATCGTGGAAAAGATCAGATTCCCGAATCGAGTCTTTGATGTTGTTTATTTTCTCGCTGATCAAATCAGTCAAAATAGCTCTGGGGATACCTTTTCTGACATGCTCCTCCCAGATAATTTCAAATTCCAGCCGGGCATTTTCTCTGATGGTGGCCAGAATTTCCTGAATGTACTGTTTCCTGAACTCTGACTCGACGCCATCTTTTACACACATTAAATCATCCCACTCTTTGTCAGTCATAACCAGACTGCTCAGCACTTCCAGCGAAGACGAAGTTACGCCTCCCTTGTTGGCGGAAGCATCTTTATAAAGGATCACACCTTTTTCTTCCAGCCTGAGTCTGGCATCCTGGGTGAGGAAGAGGTTGGCTCCTTCGATGACCGCTTTGAAACGAGGCTTGCCATCTTCATCGATCCAGGCTTTCCAGTTATTTATATTGACTGACGCTGGCCGTCCACCGCAGGGAACAAAGATGTCGGCCCTGAATTTTGGATGGAGATGGAAGTTGTTGCGGAAATCCAGCCCGTTCTCGACCTTCTCGCCATCAGGCAGGGTAATATTGCGGTCATTGATATGGACCATAAATCCCTGAGGAGAGAGCAACTCTCGATTGAAATGCTCTACCATCTTTCTGGCCCTGGCCAGCCTGGTCAGTTCTTTGCGGTTGATGCCCTGTGGATCATAAAGAACTCCGGAACCATCAACGATCGCCAGGATCTTATCCTTCGAAATCAGAATTTCATTTGAGCCAAGGTCACCATCAGGTCCGCCGGTCATGACCTTGGTCACATTTTCTTCTTTCAGGCCCAGCTTCCTTAAAGTTCCCAGGACATATTCATGGACAGAATTGGTGGTCATACCATAACGATCATGCGGCACACCACCCATGCTGAGGGGCTTACCGGTGGTGAAAGCTTTCCAAAACTTATAACCACGGGCCCTGGCCTGTTCAGCCGCGGTTTCCATCAACTCGGCTGTCCATTCATCTGGCCCAAGAAATAGAATTACTTCCTGACCATAATAATCAACAATGCTGTCATCAGGCAGCATCAGATCCAGCAGGCCTTCGATGTATTTCTTGAAAGCCACTGTCATCTGGTCATTGTAGCCCCAGCTGAGCAATACCGCCCCTTTCGATCCTCCCTCCGGAATATCCTTATTTTTCTTTTGCTGGGTTAATGCCAGATTGTAATTTTCATCAAAAATTGACTCGGAATTGCGGATATAGGTCGGATAGTTGATCGAGCGCACAATCCGGATCCCACCCCGGGCAATGTCCCGAAAACGAATATGAAAGCCACGGAACTCGCGGCCAACAATATGGAAGATTCCAAAGGGCAGGGTAGGATAATCCACCTTGTTAATAAAATCTGGCTTGTACATGTAAGCAATGGAGACTTTCTCTCCCTTATAAAAATTGGTGCGGAGAATGGAGTTGATGAAAGTAATCGTCATCAACAAAACCAGCCGCTCTGAGCTAATCTGAACCTGCTGATTGATTTCCGTACTGATGGCCTTCAGGTCATCATCAATATTTTTCTTAGGGGACAGAGGATTAAATTTCTGCTCAAAAGCTGAATAGAGTTTTTTCACCAGCTGATAATTATTGCTCAGTGCTTCCCAGACTCTTTTTTCCCTGAATGTCTCCTTGGCCAGCCTGAGTTTCATCTCCCTGACCAGTCCCAGCAACTCGGGTGAATCTTTTAAGGCCCTGGATATTCTGACATATTCATCGTTAAAGGTGCTCAGAAATTGATAGCAGAAACTCCAGGCTGAAACGCCAAAAACCATTTCCTGGGCAGTTAGTTTGCCCTCCCTAAACAATCCAGACAGCGGACTTTCGGGAATAACATAAATCAGGCTGATGTCAGAAATCAGATCTCTCAATTTCTGTTCATCGTTTATGTCATCAACATAAAAAGTGAAAATCGTTTTCCCATTGGCCAGAGGTTCCAGATATTTACGTTTGGAGACCAGGCCATGAGAATTAATGACATCGGATACATTAATGAAAAATCTTGGAATAGAATCACTCTGGCAGATAATGGTGATGCGCAGGTTTTTTTCCTTTCCGAGATGAGTCGCTTCTATCAAAGGACTCTCTTGGCCCTTGTTTTTCTTAATCAAGGTCTGATAGTGATCAAAAGTTTCTTTGGAAATTGAGGATAAAAACTCTTGGTCAGCAATCTTTTTTAGATCCGTTTCTTCAGGAGTCGTCTCCCCGACCGGCAAACCGGGCTTTTTGACCAGATACCAGCGGAGATATTCTAGTCCATGCAGTTTGTCAGTCGAACGATAGGACTGAATCCGAAAGCCTGAATACTTTTTTTCAATCCTTTCCTCGATCTCAAGTGCCCGGTAATGATTATCTTCAACCAGGTAAAGGGCTTCTTCTTCGGACTCCCTGGCCAGGTCAATTCTGAGAGTTTTCTCCCCTTTGACCTGAGCCAGAATCTGGCTGGCCTTTAAGGCTTCAATATGCCTGGCGATCATTTCCAGAGGCACGGTCTGAAAATACTGCTGAGGCAGGCCCAGACCGGTGCCAAAGGCTTCTATCTCCTGTCTGACCGACTCAGCTGGAAAGTAATTGTCCTTTAGAATAATAGCTTCGATTTTTTGCAGCTGATCTTCAGACAGACCAGTTTTGTCTGCCATCTCTTTCCAAGACTTCATTTCTAGACTCCTTTCTGAGAATTTATTACTAATTCAGAAGAACAGTCGCCGTCTCTGGCAGTAATTGATAGAATTTATTCTCTAATTTTCAGCCTGTCGAATCAAAAAGCCTGCTCCCCTGAATTAGACAAAATTATAACAAAAGCGACAGGTTAAAGCAAAAAAGTTTAAGGGCAGCTGCATTTAACCAGCCAGCAGGACAGTCGCCCAGGCTTCAACCGCCAGGCCGGAGCCAATTGCGCCCAGTCCTTCGGCCGTTTTAGCTTTTATCCCCAGGCTGGAGAACTGCAGCTCGAGTATTGGACATAAACGTTCTTTCATCTGAACAATAAAAGGCGCCAGCCTGGGTTTTTCCAGGATAACAATGATATCGGCATTAGCAACCGCCAGCCCTGAAGTTTTAACCTCGGCCATCACCCTCTGCAGCAGTTCCAGACTGGAAATATTTTCATAGGCAGGGTCGGTTTCAGGAAATTTCTGACCGATATCGCCCAGACCGGCTGCCCCTAAGAGAGCATCAATCAGAGCATGAATCAGCACGTCTCCATCAGAGTGAGCCAGACAACCCACCGTCGAAGGAATGTTAACCCCACCTACAATCAATGGTCGGCCTGCCACCAGCCGGTGTGAGTCAAAGCCGAGTCCAACCTTAAACTTCATCCAGACACCTGTCTAATGAGATTCACCATTATATCGCCCGAAAATCATCTTGCCTACTGTCGTCTGCAGAACAGAAGTGACTGTAATGTCGACTGTTTGTCCCATCATCCTTCTGGCATTATCCACAACGACCATGGTACCATCATCCAGGTAAGCAACTCCCTGATCTTTCTCCTTGCCTTCTTTTAGAATAAAGACCCGCATGGTCTCACCAGGCAGAACCACCGGCCTGAGGGCATTAGCCAGTTCATTGATATTTAAGACTTCAATTCCCTGCAGCTTGGCAATTTTGTTGAGATTAAAATCGTTGGTAATAATTTTAGCTTTGAGGTTTTTGGCGCATTCGATGAGCTTTGAGTCAACCTCTTTTATTTCAGGAAAATCAATTTCCGAGATCATCACCTTGACCTTGGGTGATTTCTGCAATCGATCCAGGACTTCCAGTCCGCGTCGCCCGCGCTGGCGCTTGAGAGCATCCGGTGAATCAGCTACCAGCTGTAATTCTTTGAGCACAAATTGAGGCACCACCAGCTCCCCATCAATAAAGCCCGTTTCACAAATCTCAGCAATTCGTCCATCAATAATAACTGAGGTGTCCAGCAGTTTATAAATATGCTGTTCGGTCTCGCTCTGGAAGAAGTGGGCCAGAAAGGACGGTTCAAACCACTCCGGTTTTTTTATCCCCAGTAAAAAACCAATGTAGGGAAAAGCGATAAGAAAAAAAAGTCGGATGAAAGCAGAGGTCTCTGTCGCCTGAAAGACAGATTGATAAATAGAGCCAACCAGCCAGCCGATGAGAACTCCCAGCAGAAGGCCAGCTGACCCTGTCCACAGGAGTCGAAATTGTACCCGCCGCAGCCTGCTCTCCAACCAGATAATCAGAATACCGAGAACCAGACCAGCCACTGCCCCCGTTAGTTTCGACAGATGGAAAGGGGGATAAAAATAACCAGCGGCGGTCATAAGAACCAGAATGATTGCCCTGATTAATATTAGGCCCATCTTATTCCTTCCTGTTCACACCTTGCTGCCATTGTACTAAATCAGGCAGAAGATTAGAAGACTCTGGCTAAGGCCTGCCGGATAGAGCTGACGCCCAGACATTTTAGGCCTGGCTGACTTTCATCTTCAAGCTGCTGCAGATTGCCAGCTGGCATCATGACCAGTTCAAACCCCAATGACCTGGCTTCCCTGATTCTGGCCGCTGGCTGATTGACTGATCTGATTTCACCACTCAAGCCAACCTCGCCAAACACGGCTAACTCTCTGGGCAAAGCTACATTTTTTACAGAGGAAATTACCGCCAGCACCACCCCCAGGTCAGCGGCTGGCTCATCCAGACTTAAGCCTCCCGCGACGTTCAGGTAAATATCCTCACCGGCAAAACTATAGCCAACCTTTTTTTCAGTCAGAGCCAGAAGCATGGCTACGCGGTAATGATCAAGGCCAATAGACATCCGCCTGGGATTGCCCATAAAGATGGTGGAAGAGACCAGGGCCTGGATTTCAACTAAAAGAGGTCTGGACCCTTTGATAGTAGCCACAATAGCACTGCCTGGCTCATTTTGAGGTCTTTCTTTTAAAAAGAAAGCTGAAGGATTATCAATGGCCCGTAAGCCGGACTGGCTCATTTCAAAAATGGCCAGTTCCGAGACCGGCCCAAAGCGGTTTTTCATGGCCCGCAGCACGCGATGGCTGTGATCTCTCTCCCCTTCAAACAACAGGACTACATCCACCATATGCTCGAGCGATTTGGGTCCGGCCAGCGTTCCATCTTTGGTAATATGCCCGATTAAAAAGACCGGGATTTGATTCTTTTTAGCCAGACGAAAAAGGCGATTGGTGACTTCCCTGACCTGGCTGATCGTGCCCGGGCTGGAAGTCAGATGGGGAGAATAAATAGTTTGAACCGAATCAATAATGAGCGCTCTTGGCTTCATCTGATCGGCAGCATTAATAATCCTTTCCAGGCTGGTCTCGGCCAGAAGATAGACCTTTTCATCTTTGAGCTGCAAGCGTTCCCCGCGAAGTTTAATTTGCTCCAGTGATTCCTCTCCAGAAACATATAGAACAGGCTGCCCGCCCGCTGCCAGATCGCGGGAGACCTGGAGGAGCAGGGTTGACTTGCCTATCCCCGGTTCACCGCCGATCAAAACGACCGACCCCAGGACCAAACCACCACCCAAAACATTATTGAATTGCTCAATACCGATGGGGATTCTCTGATTTTGAGCTGGTTTTATTTCTCCATAGAGCAGAGGCTGGCTGCTGCCAGTTTCCTCTTCACTCAGGGTTTCCTCTTCTATTTCCTCCACCATGGTGGCATATTCACCGCACTCCGGGCAGCGCCCCAGCCACTTAGGCGAGCGAAAGCCGCAGTTCTGACAGGCAAAAAAGGTTCCCTTTTTCATTTAAACTCAAATCCCAGGCCAAAATAAAACTCTCGACGCTCAGCCAGGGTAAAATCATCCAGGCCAACTACCAGATAGACATTTTTAACTGGATAAAGACGGCCAAAAACCCGGAACTGAGGCCGTGGCTCACGATTAAAATTAAAACCTTCCGCTCCGATATTCAGCTTGTCCTTAAAAAGATAGAGATCCATTCCTGCTCCAAAATACGATTCTATCAGTCCGGCCCGCAGGGCCAGAGGTCCGGTTTTATAACCCCCTTGTAGCGAATAAACAAATTTGTCCCGGAAGGGATCATTAATCACGCCGGCCGACAAAAAGGCTCTGTTTTGCCAGGTTAAACTGCCGTATAGAGAGCCCTTAAAAAGTTCACTTTCACCATAATAGCTGCCCTCTAATCCCACCCCCGCCCTGAGAGACGAAAAGCCTGAAGTAATTTTCTTCACCTCCTGTAAGGTGCTTTTTGTTTCCTCATAAAGAGAAGGATCATTGACCAGCCCACCAACCGTCCCCTCTCCTTTATTCACCTTTTCCAGCGTCTCGTTCAGGTTGTTTAAAGTTTTACCCAGAGTAGCCAGATCTTCTTTTAACTTTTCCAGATTTTCCTGAACAGCTGCTTTATTATCACCGACCAGGCTCTGAATCTCATGCAGAGTCTTCTTGATATCTCCAGAAATCGCTTCTATCTGCAGATTGAGATTATCAACAGTCCGGGCCGAGCCGGTCAGCGTTTGATGAAGGGAAGCCTTATTTTCCTGAACCAGAGAATCGAGTTCGGCACTCAGTTTAGCCAGATGCTCGATAGTCTGGCTGATATTCTTGCCGAGCTCCGGGGTTATAATTTTGCTGACCGAGCTGCTGATTTTTTTTAGGTCCTCGCCCATGGACATGAACAGTGTGCCCAGCTGGTCAAAACTGATAGGAGGTAGTGAGTCCATCACTTCTCCGCTCTGATAAAAGGCCTCTTCCCGGCCGGGGATAATCTCTACATATTTTTCTCCCAGGATGCCAAGGGAAGACAGAGTTGCCCTTGAGCCCCGTGGAATCTGGTATTGAGGATAGATCATCATGCCCACTTTTGCCCGACGCCCGGCCAGAGTAATATCTTTGACTTCACCAATTTTGATTCCGGCCAATTTGACTGAAGCTTTATTTTCCAGACCAAGAGCCGAATCAAAAAGGGCATACACCTCATAACCCTGTTTTTTAAATAAATCACCTATATTGCCGATGAAAATGATGGCCAGGGCCAGCAGGAGTAACAGCCCCGTGACAAAGATTCCAATTTTTATTTCTCTAGTTGTTGCCATAATCAGCTCCTCACCATTCAGCAATTGGTCCAGTCGCCCGACCGTTAATAAATTGCTGGACTATCGGATTGGGCGAATGCCTAATTTCTTCGGTGCTCCCGACTTCAATAATCCGACCATCATAAAGCATGGCTATGCGGTCAGCCACTTTATAAGTACTGTTCATATCATGGGTAATGACGATGGAGGTTACATTCAGATCTCTTTTTAACTGCAGGATCAAATTATTGATGGCATCAGCTCTAATCGGATCAAGACCGGTGGTCGGCTCATCATAAAGAATGATTTCCGGTCCATAGGCAATAGCTCTGGCCAGTCCGACTCTTTTTTTCATGCCACCCGATAATTCGTAGGGCAGCAAATTTTCAATGCCCCGCAGGCCAACTCGCTCTAAACTGGCCTGTACGACTCTTTTAATTTCCTCCTCGGAAAGAGTGGTGTGCCGCCTGAGGCCAAAGGCTACGTTGTCCTCCACCGTCAGTGAATCAAACAGGGCTGATCCCTGAAAGAGCATGCCAAACTTGCGGCTCATTTTTAACAGCTCTTTTTCCGTCAAAGCATTCATGGGCTGGGCATCAACATAGATTTCGCCGGCGTCCGGCTTCATGATGCCAATAATATGTTTAAGGAGGACACTCTTACCCGAGCCGCTCTGTCCGATAATGACCATGATTTCCCCTGCTTCTATTTCCAGGTCCACTCCCTTCAGGACTTTTTTCGGGCCAAAGGATTTGTACAGGTTGTCAATTTTAATCTTGGTCATTGTCTCTCTATCATAAAGTCGCTGGCAGAACTTTGCTCATGAAAAAATTAATAATTAAAATGCAAATACTGGAGACGACCACTGATTTGGTCGTGGCCCGGCCGACACCTTCTGCTCCACCCTCGGTACTCAGGCCCTGCCAGCAGCCGATTATAGCGATCAGGAAGCCAAAGACCACGGCCTTGATGACTCCGACTGAGATATCCCACATTTCAAAATACTTCAGGGTGGTATTAACATAAAGTGTATGGTTCACATGCATCAGCAAAACATTATAAGCGTAGCCGCCAAAAATCCCGATAAAATCGCCGTAAATGGTCAAAGCCGGTACCATAATGATACTGGCCAGAGTCCTGGGCACAACCAGATAATTAACCGGATTAGCTCCGAGGCTGATCAGCGCATCAATTTGTTCTGTAATTTTCATGGTGCCAATCTCAGCGGCCATGGATGAACCAACCCGTCCAGCTACCATTAGGCCAACCAGAATAGGAATTAATTCCCGGCAGAGGCCAACCGCTATAATCGAACCGGCCTGGGCTTCGGAACCAGGCCCAATATAGCGGTGAAAAGCAATGTAAGACTGCAGACCAAAAACCAGTCCGCCAAAAGCTGCCGTTAGAGCCACCACCGGCAGAGAATTTACCCCAACTTCTTCCAGCTGCTGGACAAAATTTGCCTTTTCGAACGGTTTCTGAAATAGACCCCGGCCGGCCCGGACAATCAGATCAAAGACCTGAGCCACATCAGAAAAAAACCGGGCTAATAGTCCGGTCTGGAATCGGCTTTCTACCTTATTTTCTTTATCGACAGAGTCAGCTTTCATCTTCTGCTCGATACGAATAATCCATATTAACAAACCTGGCGTATTCTCTCATAAAGACCAGCGGTACCACCCCCAGCGGACCATTTCTTTGTTTGGCCACACTGACTTCAGCCAGACCTTTGAGAGCCTCATCATCAGGATGGTAATAATCGGGGCGATAAATAAAGATGACTACATCCGCATCCTGTTCAATGGCTCCCGATTCGCGAAGATCTGACAGAACCGGTTTTGGTTCCTTCCTCATTTTTTCTGGCGCCCGGCTCAGCTGGGAAATTCCTACCACCGGAATCTGCAGTTCCTTGGCCAGCTCTTTGAGCGACCTGGAAATAAATGACATTTCCTGATTGCGATTTTCAAATCGGCCACCTGTCCTCATCAGTTGCATATAATCAACAAAGACAATATCCAGATGGCCTTCCAGCTTTAGCCGCCGGCACTTGGCTTTCATTTCCATCACAGTCAGAGCGGGTGATTCATCAATGTATATCCTGGCCTGGGATAAAGTCTCGCCAGCCAGGCGCAGGCGCTCAAATTCTCTGTCGCTGATAAAACCTGATCTGGCTTTCTTCAAATCGACCTTAGCCTCAGCACAGAGCAGACGCATGACTACCTGTTCTTTTGACATTTCTATAGAAAAAAACCCGGCATGATAATCAGTCTGAAGTCCAATGTACTGAGTCATATTCAGGGCCAGAGCTGTCTTGCCCATCGAGGGACGAGCAGCGACTACAATAAATTCTGAGGGATGAAAACCGGCCGTCAGGTTATCCAGATCAATAAACCCGGATGGTACACCAGTCACCGCTTCTTTGCGCTCAACTAATTGCCGGATGGTTTCCAGCATCGGACCGGTTAACGAGGCGAGCGGTATAAAACCGGGTCTGATTTTTTCTTCAGCAATTTCGACTATAGCCTGCTGGGCTTCGCTGATCAATGTGTCCGGATCAACCTGTTGCTCATAAGAAGAGTTAATAATCTTAGAAGAGGATAGAATAAGCTTTCTAAGCAGTGATTTTTCTTTTATTATTTGAGCATAATAGCTGATATTCAGGCTTCGTGGCACTCCATCCATCAGCGAAGCCAGATAAGCCGCCCCTCCCACCTCTTCCAGACGGCCAGCTTTTTGCAGCTCTTCACTCAGGGTTAAGAGATCTATGGGCTGACCTTTATCCATCAGGTTGATCATAGTCTCCAGAATCAACCGGTGATTTTCTTTATAGAAATCTTCCGGTGTGATGGAGCTCAGCACAATATTGAGGTGAGCGTTATTAACCAGAATTCCCCCCAGTACTGTCTTTTCGGCTTCCAGACTGTGGGGAGGCGTTTTCTTGAGAACGGCCAAATCGAGTTCCATCTTACTCTCTCTTCGAAATACTCCCTCCCTTTAATTTATTTATAAACTAAAGAGATGAAATAGCAGTTGCACGCGTTCTCAAGCTCAGCTATTTTTTTGTTCTTCGGCAGTCGACCCGGAGGTTGTTGTTTCTTCCTTGCTGACTGTGACCTTTATTTCTGCCCGTTCGTCGTGGTAAATTTTAATGGGAATAGTAAAAGTCCCCAGTCTTTTAATCGGTTCATCCAGCATGATCTTTTTCTTATCGACTTCAAAGCCAAGTTTGGCCAATTCTTCCTGGATATCTGCAGCTGAGACCGAACCAAAGATGACATCTTTTTCGCTGGAGCGACGTCTTATTTCCAGATGCACTTCATTCAGCTTTTTAATCAATTCCTGGTAGGATAACCTTTCTTTTTCTTCCTTCTTCTTAAGAGCCTTCTGCCGCATTTCCACCATCTTGATGTTGCTGGGAGTAACCTCCATAGCTAGCTTCCGCGGAATAAGATAATTTCTGGCAAAACCAGGAGCTACGTTCAGGACATCGCCCTTTTTCCCGACTTTTTCAACAGTCTCTAAGAGAATTACTTTCATCAAGCTTCTCCTTGGCTTCAGTCTTCAACGAATGGCAGTAAAGCCATGATTCTGGCTCTCTTAATAGCCCGGGCCAGCTTTCTCTGATGATAAGCACAGGTACCGGTTATTCTTCTCGGTGCGATTTTAGCCCGATCTGGAATATAGCGGCGAAGAATATCAACAGATTTATAATCTATATCGGTCAAATTTCTCTCACAAAATCGGCAAACTTTTCGCTTGGGTGGAAAGAACTTCCGTCCAGGCATTCTGTCTGTTTTTTCGCGTTCCTCTCTGATGGCCATCTTACTTTGCCTCCTCATGGTTCAGTTCTGGATTGACGTCGTCTGCAGCCGGTCCCGGCTCTGGAGAGACTGGAGCTGTTGTTTTTTCCTTTTTCTTGGTTTTTACCAGCTCAGCAGGAGTTTTCTTAACCGTCATAAACCTCAAAATCGCATCCGTTTGTTTGAATTTTCTTTCCAGCTCGGCTGGTACGACCGCTGTTCCTTCATAGTTAAAAAACACATAGAAACCTTCTTGAAATCTCTTGATCGGGTAGGCCAGCTTGCGCTTTCCCCACAAGTCCTGTTTGATCATCCGGCCTTTTTTAGCCGAAACAACTTCCGCCATTTGAATAATCAGAGCAGAAGTTTCTTCTTCAGATAAGTTAGGGGCTATTATAAAGCCTGTTTCATACTGATTCATTTGATCCTCCCTGTGGATTTACAGCCCCTTCGCCTGGGCAAAGGAGCAAGGAGTAAAAGACTATTTTATCTTATTTTTCCAAAAAATCAACCTGCCGACGGTTGAAAGTATTCATAGCCTCGGCCAGACGACCGGCCACAATCATCTCTACTGCCTGGCAGGCTTTCTCCACCGCCTCTTTTATTTTTGGTTTTTCATCTACAGAAAACTGGCTTAGAACATAATCAGCTGCCTCGACTGACTCTGGTCTGGGGCCAATGCCCAGCCTGACTCGGGGAAACAACGTTGTGCCCAGGACCTCAACAATAGATTTCATTCCTTTATGGCTGCCCGGGCTGCCCTGTGGTCTGATTCTGATTTCGCCCAGCGGAAGATCAAGGTCATCATAAATAACCAGAAGATTTTCAGGCTTAATTTTATAAGTAGAGAGAAGTGATTGAACTGCCAGGCCGCTCTGGTTCATGAAGGTCTGAGGCAGTGCCAGAATTATCTTGGTCCGACCGCGCCTCGTTTCGGTCAGGCGTGAGCTACAGGCTCTCCGCTCAAACTTCAGGTTCCATCTTTGCCCGAGGCGTTGAACAACCATAAAGCCGGCGTTGTGCCGGGTACCCGCATACTCAGAACCAGGATTGCCCAGCCCAACCACCAGCCACACTTAGGACTCCTTGGGTTGCTCTTCTTCTTCTTTCTTGCGTTCCTTCCGGATAAGCTCCGGTTCCTTGGCTTCAGCTCCTTCGATTACTTCCTCAGTCGGCGCTGGAGCCGCTTCTTGCGCCACACTGCTTATCACCACAATAGCCGCATTGGGGTCGGCATAAACCTTAACTCCGGCCGGAAGATCCAGATTCTGGACCTTAATGGATTGATGGATATGAAGATTGCTGATATCAATTTTAATTGATTCAGGGATTTCTCTTGGCAAACATTCGACTTCCAGTTCACGCAACAGGAAATCCGCCACTCCACCCTCGACCTTGACTCCAACCGGTTCCCCCACCAGTTCAACTGGCACCGCCACCCTGACCGGTTTATCCATCGAAATTTCAATCAGGTCAACATGGGTTAATTCATCGGTCACAGGATTGATCTGTATGTCTTTGAGCATCACATCTTTTTCTTGAGAATCCATGGTTACCCGGAAAATGGTATTTTCTCCCGTCTGGGACTTGAGAATTTCCAGGATGTCCTTTTTCTTTAGAGTCAAAGGCTGGCTGGCCGTTCCCCCACCATAAAGAATGGCCGGGACCAGTCCCTGCCTTCTTAAGCGTCCAGCCGCATTTTTCCCGACTTCTTTTCTTATTTCAGCTTTAATTACCAGGGTCATGTTTATCCTCCTTACGAAAAGAGAGAGCTAACCGAGCTACCCTCATTTATTCTTCTTATAGCTTCGCCAAAAAGCTCAGCCACTGATAGAACTTCAAATTTGCAATTAGAGCAAGCTTCATCTTTAAGGGGAATGGTGTCGGTGACATAAATTTTCTCTATCGACGATTGATGAATCCTGCTCACCGCTGGGCCGGACAGAACCGGGTGAGTACAGGCGGCTAAAATCTTTCTGGCACCTTCCCGCTTGAGAGCCTCAACACCCAGAGTTAAGGTCCCGGCAGTGTCGACCATATCATCAAAAATCAAGACATTCTGATCTCTGACATCGCCAATCACATGCAGCACCTGAGCTACATTGGGAGCTGGTCGCCTTTTATCGATGATAGCCAGGCGAGCGTTCAGTCTCTGGGCAAAAACCCTGGCCCGACCAACACCACCTGCATCCGGAGAAACTACCGTCACATTATCCAGCTGCAGCTTTTTGATATGATTGGCAATAACCGGTGCCGCCATCAGATTATCAACCGGGATCGAGAAGAATCCCTGGATTTGAGGGGAATGCAGGTCCATAGTCAAAACCCGATTGGCACCGGCCGTTTCCAGCAGGTCAGCCACCAGGCGAGCTGAAATTGGCACCCGGGGCCTGTCCTTCCAATCCTGGCGCGCATAAGCAAAATAGGGAATAACGGCGGTGATTCTGCCAGCTGAAGCTCGTTTAAAGGCATCCAGCATCAGAAACAATTCCATCAGATGGAAATTGGCATCATGGCTGCCCGATTGAATAACAAATACGTCCTCGCCCCGCACGCTCTCATCAATATAAAAATGAATCTCGCCGTCGGCAAAACGCTCAAGCACCGAATGGCCGAGTTCAATATTTAAATAGCGGGCAATACTTTGAGCCAGTTGAGGATTCGAACTGCCTGAAAAAATTTTTAGCATTTTTCTTTCCTTTACTGCAGTTTCATCAAAGCTGGGGCGGGAGGACTCGAACCTCCAGATGACGGATCCAAAGTCCGTTGCCTTACCACTTTGGCTACGCCCCAGTCCGGAGCATTTCCTCGTATCGCTCGCGCCCAACCGTTTCTGCCAGTACGACTTTATAGTTATACCGGGCTTTCATTCTTTCCGCAGCTTTTTTCGCCTGGGGCTGGTCGTCAAAAAAGCCATATATAGCTGAGCCCGAACCGGTCATCATGGACAACCCGGCACCGCTTCTGGCCATTTCCTGTTTAATATCGGCTAACTGCGGATATATCTCAAAGGCAGCGAGTTCCAGATCATTTGTAAATTGCCGAAATAAAGATCTATCCTGTTTCTTCAAAAACTGAATAATTTTACTTTCTTTATCCCTTGAAGTCAAGGACAGGGGGAGGGCATCAAATTGCTGAAAAACCTGGCGAGTAGACAGGGCGAAGTCGGGAATAACAATGACAAACCAGCCGCTCAACAGGTTGGGTAAAGGTGCTAATTTTTCACCACGACCGACGCCCGAGCATAATCCCCCATAAAAGAAAAAAGCAACATCAGCTCCCAGAGAAGATCCCAGGCGAATCAATTGCCGGGCCGGCCAGTTAAGACCCCACAAGCGGTTTAACACCATCAGAGTCACGGCTGCATTGCTGCTGCCGCCACCCAGGCCACGCCCGGGAGGAATAATTTTCTTCACCTCAATGGCCACACCTTGCTTCACCCCGGCTGTCTCTTTCAGGGCCAGAGCTGCCCGGTAAATCAAGTTGCTCTCATCCCAGGCAATCTCTTCCATATCTCCGACCAGAGAGACTTTCCCCTCCCGGTCAGGTCTGAAAACCAACCGGTCACCCAGACTGATGGTCTGGAAGAGCGTGGCCAGCTCGTGATAGCCATCTGACCGGAGCTCCTTCACTTCCAATGCAAAATTAATTTTGGCCAGAGAAGTAGCTTCTATTTTTTCCATAATCGTGACAGTTCCTCCCAGGAGACCTCTCTCGCCCCGGCTGGAAAAGAAGGCTGGAATAGCGCAGCTTTATAAGCCTGATTGAATTTAATGGTCTGCAGGCGCAGACGCGCCGAATAGTTTTCTGCCTCAAAAAGGATAGTCCTCGGTATCCCGCTGCCAGTAAAGTATTCCTTCAATTCAAAACTTAAGTTTTCTTTCCGACCATAGACCGTCTGGCCACCGGCTTCACTGTTAATCTGCCAGGTCCTTGGAAGACGAGCAATCTGTCCGGTCAACAGGTAAGAGAGATCCTCGACAGCGAGCTCCTCTCCCAGAAATTGACTGAGGAGAAAGCCTGTTTCGCCCCGCCAGAACAGGCGGTCGGCTGTTAGATAAAGTGTGGCCTGCCTGCCATCTAACCACAAAATAGACTCTAAGCCTCCCAGGGGATTCAGTATTTCCAGACGAGCCCTGGACGGCAGCTCAAAGAAAAAGTTAAGCCGGACACGCCCCTTCGCGCCAGGAGATTGGAAATAAAAAGAGCCCTGCCCCCTGAAACTTAAAATCTCACCCGGGGGTAGAACAACTGGCGTGACAGTTCTACAGGCAATACCGATCAAAAACACGCCGGCTGTTAAAACGAGAAAAAATATAAAGCTATGCAGTCGCGTCTTTCTTTTTTGACCGGCAGTTGAGGCCACCTGTTCTCCCTGCTTCTGCCCGCTAATCAATCAAGTTTGAAACCATAATCCTCGGTTTTTTTCTTTTTGGCTTCGGTCTGGTCGTGTCCAGACGATGGTGGCTCTGGCTTTTTCGGCTGCCCCCCCAGATCAAACTTATAATCTCTCACCGCCACCTTTTTCTTTCTTTTCCTGGTAACCGGATAAAAAGGAGAACGCAGTCTCCGGCCAAAACAGGACAGGTTAGGATTGATGATCATCAGAAGGATAAAAAGTCCAAAAATAATTAAAATAGCGTAAATTGTCCAGCTCATTGGTTTTTCCTGCTTTTTTCGTTAGCCTCTATTCTAATTATAGAGAGATAAAGGCTAATTAGCAATTTGAAACCTCTGAATCCTCCTTTTATTCTTCTCCAAAAACCAGCGCTTCGAATTTAAAAAGTGAACCCCGTTTCTTCCAGGCCTGGTCTGGCAAACCTGCTTTCCGGCAGACTTCTTTCAGAAAAGTTTCTCGATCCCAGCCAAATTCAGTCGCAACTTGCGGCAACAGGAGACCACTGCGACCATTCTGCTGAATTAGCAATCCATGCTGGCCAATCTTAATCTCCGAAATATTTTCCACCGGCTCAGGCCTGGTCAGAATAGAAATTTCTACTTTTATTTTATTGAGTTCCGAGAGCTTCACCGGAGGAAATCGGGGGTCCTGGACAGCTGCATAAACAGCACACTGAACAACCGCCTGCGATAGGGGATAAACAGGTTCGACAAAACCAATGCACCCTCGGAGCTCCCCTCTTTCCTTCAGAGTGACAAAAACACCCTTTTTCTCCAGAAATTTGGAATTCGAAGTTGCGTAAGTTAAAAACTCCCCATTTTGCAGATAATGTTGAATAGATTGTCTGGCCAGGGTCAACAATTCTTTTTTTTCTTCCTCATTAAAGTTGAGAGCCTGAGCTTTCTCCTCAAGATAAACAGCAGCTGACATATAGCCAACCACCCGATCAGACGGTCCACCGGCTGCAGTTGAGTCTCCCGAGCTAAGGACAGCCACCCTGGACTCCCCCAGCTTTTGCGCATAGAGCAGCAGAGCCAGAACCGGACCGCCTCCACACATGATATTCTCGCCCCTTTCTACCCTGCGCAGGAGAGTCTTTATCTGCATTGACTTCAACAGTTCGATCGTCTTACTGTCCTGCACCCTGGCTTTTTCTTTGCTCAGAAAATGGGACAGGTCAGTAGAAGCCACCACCAGGGCTTTCTTCCCGGGAAGGGTTTTAGCCAGGGCCGAAGCCAGACGGTTGATAGTTTCTTCAGTCTGATAGCCCATGACAATCGGGACTATCTTCGCCTGAGGCAAGACTCGCTGCACAAACGGCACCTGTACTTCGATCGAATGTTCTTGTTGATGTGCTTCGGCCAGATAGCCGAAACCAGAAATTCTGGCCAGCTCGCCGGCCAGAGTTTCATCGACTGCCGCCAGACCCAGGGGAGTCTGAAAGCCACCCCGGAGATAGATGGAACAGCCTTCAAATCCAACCTGGTGTGATGGACCGATGATAACTACTGTTGCAATATCAAGATTTCTGACCAGTTGATAGCCATAGGCTGCAATTTGACCGGAGTAAACGTAACCCGCATGAGGTGCAATGAGACCAACAATCTGGCCCGGAACGGGAGAAGGATTCGCCGCCAGAAGATAGCTATCAATCAGATAAGCCAGCCGGGATGGGTCCGCTTCATAAAACTGCCCGGCCCAGACCGGTTTTCTTATCCCCTGGGCCAACCCCATATCGACAAGCAGTCCTGCTGCCAATAAAATCAGGACAACAGATAAAGCTTTAGTTTTCATGACCTTCTCCTTTTTTAATATTAAGCCTTTATCAGCCCGGTGGCAAACAGCCAGTTTTTTAGCCACGCCAGGTACGCCTGATCTTGAACCCTCTCCCTGGCACAATTGGCCATAAATCTAAAGAAATAGGCCAGAAAATTGAAGAAATATGCCCATAACCTGTTGACAATCAACGGGTTTTAAGGAAAAATTTATAAAGGAAGGCAAAAATGAAGAAGTTATTAAAGTTGCTTTTAATTCTAACCACCATCTTTTCCATGTTCCTGGTTGGCTTTCATGTTGGCCAAGAAAAAGAAAAAGCCCGAATTCCTAAGTTTCAGGATGACCAGGATTAATCCTGCAACTTAAGGATTATATATCAAGTTTTTAGAGTGGTTGGGGGGCAAACAGCAAGGCTATTAACCAGGAAGGACTTTTTTGCTATAATTTTTTAAAGTTACTTGATCTGTTTGATTCAGGAGAAAGAACATGCCGATGTATGAATATCGGTGTCAGAAATGCCACCGGACGTTTGAAGTTATACAAAAGTTAAACGATAAGCCACTGGATAAATGCCCCCACTGTCGAGGCCAATTGGTCAGACTGATTTCCTCGCCAGCGATCCAGTTCAAAGGCTCAGGCTGGTATATTACTGATTACGCCCATAAAAATTCTCCTGCCGGAGATAATGGCCATAAAAAAGAAGAGGCCGAAGCTATTGAAAACAACCAGAACAATAAAAAACCAGATAGTTCAGCCCCTGGCCATTAAGATTTTTGACAGTCATAGGTCCTGGCGATACAATTAGCTCGATGAAAGTCCTGGTCTATCTGCCATCTTCTCTGGGCGCGGCTCTGCTATCCATTCCCTGCCTTAAGTCCCTACAGGCGAATTTCCCGGAGGCTGAGATCCATCTCCTGTTGAACCCCTGGCTGGAGAGGCTGTTTGCTGCCATTCTGCCTGAGTATCGCCGGATTGCTCTGGGAGAGGTAAAAGATATTCCAGTCCTGAGGAAAACTGCCAACCAGCTAAAGAAGATGAACTTTGATCTGGGTTTGTTGCTGGACAATTCTTTTAACTCAGCCTTGCTTTTCTATCTGGCCAGAATACCTGAGCGCTGGGGCTATAATCACGAGGGCCGCGGTTTTATGCTGACCAGAAGATTTACCGTCAGGGCAACTGACCCAGTGCTGCATCTTAAGGATTATTATCTTAATATTTTGAAGAAAGCTGGCCTGAGTCTGAAAACTGATCTACCCAGACTGACTGTCTCCGGCCAGACTCTGCTGCCAGCAGAAAAAATCCTGAAAGATCACGGTCTGAGGCCGGATAGACCTATTATTGCTATCAAGCCGGGGTCCAGTTTTGGGCAGGCCAGGGTTTGGCCAGTCCAGCACCAGACAGAACTTATAAAAAAATTGACGGCAGAGAATATACAGATTGTCCTGGTGGGCTCACCCAGGAGCCGCGAGATCTCAGAAGCAATAATGACCGGTCTGAAATTTAACCTGGTTGATCTGACCGGAAAACTGGCTCTGGAAGAGGTGCCCTCAGTCCTGGTCCACTGCCGGGTTTTCGTCGGCAATGACTCTGGCCTAACTCACCTGGCTAATTTTCTTGGGCTGCCTGTGGTTGCCCTGTTTGGCCCCTCCGATCCCGAGACCTGTGGTCCTACCCTGCCACCTGTATCCATCCTGAAAAAATCAGTACCCTGTGCCCCCTGCTCTTATAAGGCCTGTCCTTATGATCATCGTTGTTTAAACAATATCCAGCCCGACGAAGTTTATCAGGCAATAAGAAATTTTTTATGAAGCTGAATCGGTAAATAACTGCCTTCAGCCAGATGGAAAGGCCCATGATTCGTTTTGATGATATCGTCGAAAAAATTCAGGGGGATTATACAGAAAAAGATATTCGGACTCTTCAGAAAGCCTATATTTTTGCTGCCCGGGCACACCAGGGCCAGATTCGCCGGTCGGGAGAGCCCTATCTCAGCCATCCACTGGAAGTAACCAACCTCCTGGCGGACATGCACCTGGATCTGACCACCTTAATTGCCGCTCTCCTCCATGATGTGCCTGAAGATACAGAAGTGACGGTGGCTGAAATCAGAGAGAATTTTGGCCGAGAAGTGGCTACTCTGGTAGAAGGTGTGACCAAAATCAGCCGGGTCGAAGACACCTCACCGGAGGAGACCCGGGCTGAAACCATCAGGAAAATTATCCTGGCTATGACCGATGACCTGCGGGTGATTTTTATCAAACTGGCTGACCGCTGGCACAACCTGAAGACCCTGCATTTCTTAAGCGAAGATAAACAGAAACGTATTGCCCAGGAAACGCTGGATATTTATGCCCCGATTGCCAACCGGCTGGGCATGGGCCGCATCCGAGCCGAGCTGGAAGAGCTGGCTTTCCGCTATGTTGATCCTGATGAATATTTTCGGCTGGTGGCTCTGGTTGAGCCTGCCCTGAAACAGGGCGAAAAAGAATTGAAAAGATTCAAAAGAGAGATGGAGCAGCTGCTAAAGGAAAATCACCTGGAGGTTGAAGTTCAATCCAGAATAAAGCGACTGTACAGTATTTATAACAAAATGCAGAAAAAAAATATTGACTTTGATCAGGTTTATGACTTTCTGGCTCTGCGCATTATCACTGATTCAGTCAAAAGCTGTTATGCTGTCCTGGGCATTATTCATCAACGCTGGCCTCATTTGCCCCAGCGTTTTCATGATTACATAGCCATGCCTAAAAGCAATCTGTATCAGTCTTTGCATACCACCATCATCACCGAGAACAAGCAAACCTTTGAGATTCAAATCAGAACCAGAGAGATGCATGAACTGGCCGAAAAGGGTATCGCTGCCCACTGGAAATATAAGGAAGGAGCTCCATCCGGCCTTAGCTCAGAAGATCAAAGGCTACAGTGGTTGCGAGAAATTACCACGCTATTTAGCGAGCAAAAAAATCCCAGGGAATTTCTGAAAAATTTAAAAATTAATCTTATCCCGGAAGAAATTTATGCTTTTACTCCTAAGGGAAAGGTGATTAATCTGCCGCCCGGGGCGACGGCTCTCGACTTTGCCTTTAAGATCCACACCGAAATCGGTTTACAGGCTAAAGAAGCCAGGATTAATGGCGAAATTATGCCTATCAAAACCGCGTTAAAGAGTGGCGATATTGTAGAAATCATTAATTCTGCCGATCGAAGTCCACACCGCAGCTGGTTAAACTGGGTCACCACAGCCTCTGCCCGCCAGCAGATTAAAAAATATCTGAATGCCAAACAACGCAATATCAGCGTGGACCTGGGGGCCAGACTCTGGGAAAAGGAATTAAAAAAATACAAACTGTCTCCTGATTTTATAAGTCAACAAGATTTACTGCAGCGGCTGAGGCAGCAATTAAATCTGCGGCTGAACAGCCTGGATGATTTTTATTATCTGATCGGGACCGGCCAGCTGCTGATCAATGAAGAATTTATCCGGGTCCTGCACAGTGGTGGTAAGTTACCAGCTAAAGGACCAACCGGGCTGTTCAAAAAAGTGGTGGAGAGTATTTCCGGCCGACCGTCTGGCATTAAGTTGATCGTCAAAGATCCGGAAGAGCAGATGTTCCATTTAGCCCGCTGCTGCTCCCCCATCAAGGGTGAACCGGTGGTCGGCTACCTGACAGGTGGCAAGGGATTAACCATTCATGCCCAGCGCTGCCATCTGGTTCAAAAGGACATTCTTGACTCACAGCGGCTGGTGGAAGTCGCCTGGGACCCGGCTTACCCGGGTCAGTTTAAGGCCAGGCTGATGATTATAGCCAAGGACTCGCCTGGTGTTCTGGCCAGAGTGGCCACGGCTGTAGCTGAACTAAAAGGAAATATTTCCAGAGCAGAAGTTAAAACCGGCAGCGACGGCCGCGCCCTCATGTCACTCGAGGTAGCTATTAATGACCTCGCCCACCTGCAGGAGATCTCTAAAAAAATCCTGCGTATTAAAGATGTTGATTCAGTGACCAGAGAATAAATCAGACAGCTTTTTTAACCCGGCCAGAACGGAGGCACCGGGTGCAAACCCACATCTGCTTTGTGCCCTTTTCAGTCATCACCCTGACTGATTGCAGGTTAGCGCTCCACTTCTTTGGTGAAGCTTTATGGGAATGACTGACACTATGACCAAAGACAGGACCTTTATGACAAATTTCACAAACTTTTGGCATCTTAATTCTCTTCCCTGTAAATTAGCCGGTCGGCCAGCTTAAATGTATAGCATAAAACCAGATCGAAAGCAATCTGGCCCTCCAATTTCTTCAGTTAAGGGGGCTAAGGTATCATTGAAGCCGACCAATTTCCCTGACCCTCAGAGCAGAAGATAGCAAAATGGCGCTTGAAATTCGCAGGCAGGAATGCTATTATAGCGGGCGATTCCCCTAACTGGTAATGGCGGGGATTAATTTTTCCACAGCTGTGAATATTTCTGTGGAAATCTTGCTGGGCAAAATGAAGACTGAAGATAAAACCAATCCCTGGAATCAGATACTGGCCGAAATAAAAAGCCGGGTTGATGACAATGCTTTTGAAACCTGGTTCGAACCAACCTCTTATATTGGTGAAGAAGCCGATATTCTATATATCAAGGTACCTAATTCTTACTTTAAGGACTGGTTGAGCTTTCATTATTCCAATCTGATAAACGACTGTTCCCGGCAACTCTTTAACCACCCTTTTGAAATAAAATATATATACGATGAGAGCCCTGGTTCTTTTTTGAGGAATTCGCCCGAAGAGAGAAAAATCGAACAGGCTATCATCCAGAGCGCCAATCTCAACCCAAATTATACCTTCGAAAATTTTGTGGTCGGCTCCTGCAATCAATTTGCCCAGGCAGCAGCCATAGCTGTAGCTAAGAACCCGGCGAAATCGTATAACCCGCTTTTCATTTATGGGGGTGCAGGCCTGGGGAAAACCCACCTGATGAACGCTATCGGGCACTATATTATGCACAATAATACGAAACTTAAGGTGCTGTATGTTACCACTGAACGTTTCATGAATGAATTAATCAATCATCTCCAGTATGGTAAGATTCTGGAGTTCCGGCAGAAATATCGGGCGGTTGATGTCCTGCTGATGGATGATATCCACTATATTGCTGGCCGGGAAAGAACAAAAGAAGAATTTTTTCATACCTTTAATCATCTTTATGATAGTCAGAAACAAATTGTTATTTCGAGTGATTGTCCCCCGAAAGATATCCCCAATCTTGAAGACCGGTTTCGCTCCCGCTTTGAGTGGGGACTGATTGCTGATCTGAAGCCGCCTGATATTGAAACCAGGATAGCGATTTTAAAAAAGAAAGCTGAACTGGAAGGGGTCAACCTGCCAGAGCCGGTTGCTCTTTATATTGCTGATAAAGTACATTCCAATATTCGCGAACTGGAAGGTTATTTAAGAAGAGTTATTGCTTACGCTTCATTAAAAGGAGCTGCAATTGACCTGGATCTGGCCAAAGAAGCCCTGAAGGGATTGCTGGACGCCTCAGCCAACCTTATAACCATTGAAAAGATACAGAAAGTAGTCGCTGCCCAGTACAAAATAAAACCTTCTGAACTGAGGTCTAAAAACAACTCACCTAAAATTGCGTTCCCGAGGCAAATCGCCATGTATCTGGCCAAAGAACTAACGGATAATTCTCTGCCTGAAATTGGCAAAAAATTCGGGGGTAAACACCATACTACCGTCCTTCACAGCATCAGAAAGATAGAGAAATTAAAACAGGAAGACCCGGAATTCAACAGAGAAATTAACAGGTTGATGAGCTTCTTACAATGATAGCTATCAATAACTTAAAAAAGATTTACACATTTACTTCGGCTATTATTGTATTATCTAGACTGAATTCTTATAATAATTTAATTAATAATATAGCAACTTCATGAAAGGTGGAAAAGATGAAATTTTCAGCTCGTAAAGACAATGTTATTAATGAGTTAGCTCTTCTCCAGGGTATAGTGGAAAAGAGAACCACCATGCCGATCCTATCCAATGTGTTGCTTACTGCCCGGGGAGAAAACGTGGAAATTATGGCAACTGACCTGGAAGTTGGTATGAAATCTATTTTTGAGGCTGAAATAAAGGAAGAAGGGCAGGCGGCGGTCAACGGGAAGAGGTTGTTCGATTTTATCCGTCTACTACCTGAAGATCGGCCAATAGATTTTTTAAAAAAAGATGATTATATGCTGGTCAAGAGCGGAGAGAGTGAAATCAAAATCGTAGCTGCTCCAGAGGAAGATTTCCCCTCCATTCAGGAATGCCCTTTTGATAATCATCTCTCTTTTCCACTCAATGACTTTAAGGAAATGATTGATTGTGTCTTTTATGCTATCACTCAGGAGCAAAGATATTATCTCAGTGGTGCCTTACTATCGGTTAAAAATAAACAGCTGGAGCTGGTCAGTACTGATGGTCACCGCCTGGCTTATACCAGAAGAGAAATTGATGACTTACAGGTTGATAAGGAGATTAATCAGATCATCTCTAAAAAGACACTCAACGAGCTTAAAAAATTTGAAAATAACAAAATCGAGTTTGATTTTGATGACAATAGTTTATTTTTCAGAGTTGGCAATCGAGTTTTAATTTCGAGAATAATAGAGAGTAAGTTCCCGAATTATCAGGCTGTTATACCCAAGAATAATCCCAATTTACTACTGGTAAACCGGGAAGAACTGTCTTCGGCTATTAAAAGAGTGTCGGTTCTGTCAGCAGACAGGTCGAGAGGTATTAAACTGGAAATGAAACCGGGCGAATTGCGACTTTTTTCTTCTAATCCGGAGATGGGAGAAGCCAGAGATAGGTTGCTGGTTGATTATCAAGGTGAAGAGCTGGAAATCGGCTTTAATTCTCAATATTTGCTTGATTTCCTGACTACTCTAAATTCGCCGCAGGTCCGCCTGGAAATCAAAGACGAAAATAGTGCCGTTTTAATGAAACCTGAGCCAGAAGACAAGGGTGAATATTTGTATGTTTTAATGCCTATGAAAATTTGATCAAAAGAGCCTGATTTTTTAAGCCTGGTCTGGCTTTCTGGGGAACAGGTCATCGATACTTTCCACGATCTTTCTGGCTGATAATCTTGTTTTCTGGGTTATGGGATGGCCGAATTCCAGATTAGCCGGCTGGATACTGACCAGATAAATTTTGGCGGCTGAGACTGAGGCTAATTTTTCCAGGAAGTCACTAACCTCAGCCTCTAAATGTTTGCCCGCTTGAGGCCTGACCTTAACCTGACTGATCTTGATACTACCCGGTCTTTTCTTCATATCCATAGCATCAACAATAATAATGTGGGTGGGTCTAATTCTTTTGATTTTTTTTAGATAGATCTCGATCATTTCATAAGCGCGCAGCACTTTGATAGTTTTCCTCTGGAAACGGCTTAAATGACTGTCCAGCAAGCTGGCCACCAGCAGGCCAACGGCATCATCTCCCTTGAGAGCATTACCTGTCCCCAGGATGACTACTTTCTTAGCCCCTTTTAATTCAGCCTGCAAGAAACTTTGCCATTTTTCTTTCATTCCAGGTTCACTGCCCCCGGTCTGACGATCAAGATTAATCAAAATTTATATAAAGGAATGGGAAAAATCAACTCAGACGGATTAGGATTAACTTTTTGTCTCAGCTTTCGGTTTAACTACTGCCCGGACAAAATCCCAGCGTTTTTTCATATTGTGTCGGTCGTAATCAGAAATTTCAAAGAGGTTATCCATCTGCATAGCATCAGTCGGACAGGAATCAACACACTGGGCACAATGAATACACCTGTCATTGTGAATAACCATATTAAACTTTTTTTCGGCTTCATTGGTAACGGTAATCTCAATCGCTTCAGCCGGGCAGTCGCGTTCGCAAGCCCGACAGGCAATACAGAGCTCTGGCCGCAAATAGGGTGAGCCCCTGAATTCAGGGGGAACTGTCAGTTTCTGAAAGGGATAATCAACCGTCGCCGGCTTCTTGAATAGATGCCGCAGGAGTTCAGGGATAAAGACACCTAACTTCATGAGATTAACCCCTTTATGAAAATTATAACCAGAAGTTGAATAACAGCCAGCGGGGCTAAATATCTCCAGGAAAGACTGATGACCTGATCAACTCTGATACGAGAAGTCGTAGCTCTCAGGAGGGATAAAAGGAAAATGACCAATAGAGTTTTGATGATAAAATTAATCAGTCCAGGTAACAGACCGCCAGGAAATCCGCCCAGGAAAACAGTGGCCAGCAGCCCGGCTGCCACTACCAGCTCCACATCCATCATTAAGCGGAACAAAGCCAGTTTCTTACCTGAATATTCAGTAAAGGTGCCACCAACGATTTCTGTTTCAGCATGCGGGATATCAAACGGCGTTCTTTCCAGTTTAGCCTGAACACAAATGAGGGCGATGATAAAAGCCGGGATATTCAGCAAAGCCAGCCCGGGATGATGGCGGTAAAAGGCAGCAATCTCAGCCAGCCGCCAGGAACTAGCCAGAACAGCCGGTGTCAGAACGGTCAGGAAGAGCGGCACTTCATAACCAAACAACATGGTCAGGACCCTGGTCGCGCCTACTGTTGAAAATAAATTGGTTGATGACCAGCCAGCTAAGAAAAAGATAAAAGTTGGCAGACTCAGGATATAAAGCAAAACGACGATATCGCCACTGAAAGAAGTGGCTGAAGGGTTACTTAAGCTATAGTTCCAGACCGGCAGGAGCAGCATGCCGGCAGAGACAATGGCCAGTCCAAAGGCAGGTAAAGCTCTGAACATCCCCCGGTCAGCTCTTTCTGGCACTACATCCTCTTTCGACATCAGTTTGATAAAATCAGCGATTGGCTGAAGAACCCCTGCCCGGCCCGTATGAGTTGGCCCCATTCGGTTCTGCAGTCTGGCATACAGCTTGCGGTCATACCATTCGGCAAAAGTTGAATAAAAAAAGATGAAGAGAAGCCCCGGGTAAAGAATCAGATAGCAAAGAGTCCTCAGAGTGGCCATTCTGCTTCCCTCTTTCTGGTTTGGTGTTTTGCCGTTTTGAGACTTAATTCTCTTAAACTGGACATGGTGACAATTCTTTCCTGTGCCGTCCTGGCGTCAACGATAGCCACGGATCGTTCAGCGCAGCAAATACAGGGATCGATAGCGGCAAAGATCAATGGAACATCGGCAATAAAGCCGTTTTTAAGCATTTTAATGGTGGCAGCGTAATTAGCCAGCGTAGGAGCTCTGACCTTTAGTCTTTCTGGCTTGTCGCTGCCATTGCTTTTAATATAGTGAATATTTTCTCCTCGCGGCGCTTCATAGCGGCTGATAACCTCATTGGGCTTAGCCCGGCGCGGCGCCCGAACAGAGATAGGTCCAGCCGGCAGGTTTTTCAATAGAAATTCGATGATATTATAGCTCTGCAGAAGTTCTTTGATTCTGACCACCGTCCGACCAAGTACGTCACAGGAATCGGCTGTGCAGACCTCAAAGGGGACCTCATCATAAACAGCATAGGGATCATCTTTTCTCACATCCATCGGTACGCCGGAAGCCCGGAGAGTGGGGCCAACAGCACAGAGCTCGATAGCATCTTCTCTGGAGAGATAACCGACGCCCGCTAATCTGGCTACAAAGCTCGGTTCGGTCGTTCCCAGCTTCTGATAATAGGCGCTTCGCTGCCGCAGGACTTCCAGGGAGTCCAGAATATGTTTGATCTGAAGCTCATCCAGATCCCGACGCACTCCACCGATGGCATTAATGGCGTAATGGACACGATTACCGGAAATGGTTTCCAGGATATCCATAACGATTTCGCGGTCGCGCCAGACATACATAAAAAAGCTGTCAAAACCGGCTTCGTGCCCGGCTACTCCCAGCCAGAGCAGATGACTGTGAACCCTTTCCAGCTCGGAGACCAGAATCCGAATGTAGAGCCCGCGTTTGGGCGGCTCGATCTCCATTAATTTCTCCACGCCCTGAACATAGCAGGTGGCATGGGAGTGAGAACAAATCCCGCAGATTCTTTCCATTAAATAAATATTCTGCGTCCAGGTCTTTTGTTCAGCCAGTTTTTCTACTCCACGATGGTTGTAGCCCAGCCGCAGATCTGCCTCGCGAATTATTTCACCATCCACTGTTACCCTGACGCCTATCGGCTCTTTCAAGGCCGGATGCTGCGGGCCTATAGGTATTTGAAAACTCATGATTTGCCTCCTGGGATAACTTCTGGCGGCCGCTCATATTGCCAGTCCTTGCGCAGTGGATAATTTCCGGCCGGCCAATCATCTGGTAAAAGCAGCGGACGGCCGTCAGGAATATTCTGAACAGTTATCCCGAACATGTCCTGCAATTCTCTCTCATATAGAATTGCTCCAGGAATAATTTCACAGATAGAAGGTAAGACAGGTTGCTCACGTGGAATCTCCGTGCGCAGGGTTAAAGCGCAACAATTATTAGCAAAATGGTAGAGAAGTTCGAATGATTGCCCCAGGTCCAGCCCGCTTATGGTGGACAGATGAGTAATCCCCAGCTCGTGTTTTAGCCAGCCGACCACCGTCAGCAGGTTGTCGGCAGTCACCTTCAGGAAGAGCCGCCGTGGAGCCGGGTTGGTGATGGACACAACTTTATCTTTTAATCCTTCGTTGATTTTATCGATTAACACCTGGTCGTTCATCTCGGCCTCATTTTGTTCCTTTTTTGATTTTATCTAAGAGCTTCACCACGCCCTCAATCAGTGCATCCGGTCTGATCGGACAGCCCGGGACATAAACATCGACAGGAATCAGCTGATCAATACCGCCAATGATATTATAAGCCCCGCGGTAGACACAGCCTGACATGGCACAGGCCCCAACCGCCATCACAAACTTCGGATCAGGTGTCTGTTCATAAACCCTGATCAATCGATCTTTCATCTGCCTGGTAGCCGGTCCGGTGCAGATAATCACATCGGCATGCCTGGGCGTTCCTTCGAGCAGAATCCCAAAGCGCTCGACGTCAAAACGCGGGGTCAGCGCTGCTACCACTTCGATATCACAGGCATTGCAGGCACCGGTATTGAGATGGAGTATCCAGGGCGATTTCAAGCGCGACCATTGAGTCAATTTTTGCAGCATGTCAACTCCTTGAAATGAGAGCCAGAATGGCCAGAAAAATAAAAGCCAGATAAATAACGGCTAACAGCGCTATTTTACCAGTTGGAATGGTGGCTACCACCAGCACCGCTACGTGCATGATGGTAAAAAACAGAGCAAAAACATAAAACAACCTGAAGCCAAACTGGACTTTCACCCCGGGCAGATCTTCACCGCAGGCGTAGGTGGTGAGCTTACCCCCGGTTGGATTGAGCTTAGGAGCCATGGCATTACCAGCCGCATATAATAAGTAGGCCACGGCCAGGAAAAAGATAAAAGCGATTGGTGGTGATATTAAAAAAGCTAAGCCTTCCATGATCATCCCTTTAATTTAGATAGAGCCCTGACATCCAGACTCTTATTCTTTTTATATATATTTATAATCAAGGCCAGAGCAGTGGCCACCAGACTGACTTCGACCACGATATAAGTAATGGCCAGACTCTGGGCGAGAAGAAGCGAGTTCTTGACAGCGCCAGTAGCAATTATAACCAGGCTCACACCTTTACTAATGACTTCAACAGCAATAAATAGTTTGATTAAATTCCGCATCGTTAAAAGACAATAAATGCCGGTAAAAATCAGCAAAGCTGAAAAGAAAAGATATAAAAACCATATATTACTCATCTTTGTCTTCTTCCTTTTTTCTAAACAGAGCCAGGACAGCCAGGACACCAGCCAGGATTACTCCCAGCTGGGCCACCAGATCAAAGGTCCTGTTCTTCCACAGAACATCGCCAAATGTTCCGGTCTCTGGCCCGGCAGGCAGAACTGGCACCTGCTGGAGAAGGCTTTTCATAACCAGGCCATCAATGATCAGGAAAATGACAAAAAACAGCGGGAACACCAGTCTGGTCAACCTGGCCTCCTGCACCTCACTATCTTTTCTGGTTAGAGCTACAGTCAGAGCAAATAGAACGGTAATCAGACCGGCCACGACTGAAATCTCAAAAACGCCAGCATAAGATGCGCCTAGCCGGAAAAATATGATTCCGAGGAATAAACTGGCTACGGCCAGAGACAGGGCCGCTTTAAGGAGGTCCTTTAACAGAATGGCCAGGATCGAGAAGAGAACCAGCCCGGACAGTAATAAAATTTGAATTACCATTTTAAATTCCCCACATCAAAACCTGCTGGACACCCCTGGCCAGAGCGTCAGCGGCCGGAGCAATCCAGGTCTTGAAAATCGGACTGAAGAAAATACCGACCAGCAGGCAGAGCAAAGCCAGGATAACATTGGCCGCGCTCATCCAGAAGGGAGCTTCCTTGATGTGTTGCCATCTGTCATTAAGAGGGCCAAAAAAGGCTTTCCTCTGAATCAAAAGATAATACCAGAGAGTTAAAATGCTGGCCAGAATCGCCACCAGAGCATAACCGAAGTGATTGGCCTGAACCAGGGCAATAATAATGATGAGCTTGCTCCAGAACCCCGCCAGAGGTGGCACCCCGGCAATGGAGAGGGCTCCAACTAAATTGGTGCCAGCAGTTACCGGCACTTTTTTACCCAGCCCGCCCAGCTCATTAAGATTTCTTGTCCCGGTTATGTGCTGAATAGAGCCAGAATTCAAGAACAGCAATCCTTTAGCCACGGCATGATTGAACAGGTGAAATAAGCCACCGGCAATACCCAGCGGAGTACCTATAGCCAGAGCTAAAATTATATAGCCCACCTGGCTGATCGAGGAATAAGCCAGCATTCTCTTGATGTCAGCCTGGCCGAGAGCCAGCAGAGCGGCCACCACAATGGAGATGGCTCCCATGGCCATCAGCACCTTGGAAAGGACAGGCGTCATACCAATTACACTGTAGACGATTCTGAACAGAGCGTAAACCCCGGAGACTTTAATCAGCAGGCCGGACAGCATGGCTGAAATCGGAGCCGGGGCCGAAGGGTGAGCATCAGGTAGCCAGGCATGGAATGGCACCAGGGCGGCTTTCAGTCCAAAGCCCATGATAAAAAAGGCCAGACAGACACCGAGAACCAGGCTGGCATTAAGATCCTGCAGCCCTCGGGCTACCGCCTGAAAACTCAGGCTTCCGGTCAGGCCAAAAATCATAGTAATGCTCAGCAGAACAAAAGCTGAAGCTACAACTGATAACATCAGATATTTAAATGAGGCCTCGAGTTCTTCCGGCCCGAGTCCAAACGCCACCAGAGCGTAGGAGGCGACCGCCGCTACTTCCAGAAAAAGATAGATAGAAAAGAGATCAGGTACCAGGACCAGACCGTTCATGCCCGCCACCATGACCAGCAGCAAAGCATAGAAATTAGCCTGGTGACCGTAATGCTTGAGATAATCTATCGAGAACAGCGTAATGCACAGACTGACCAGAGAAATGGTAAATAACATAAACAGATTAAAGCCATCGAGAGCGATTTGCAGATTGACATTTTCACCAAACCAGTTGATGTTCTGGAGGAGTGAACCACGGGAGAAAATCGGTTTGATGAGCAAAATGGAATTTATCAACAGAAAGGCCAGGGTAGCATTGGTTAAAACATCCGGGATTAATTTTTTAGATATTTTGCCAATAAGAGGCAGACAGGCAGCTATCACCAAGGGTAGGAAAATAAATGAGAATACCACCGTTCCTCCTCTATTGTAATAACTTAAGCATAACCCAGAGGACGACTATCAGCCCGCCAATAGTCCAGGCTAAATAGTTGGCATACTGGCCATTATGAGCCTTCTGGAAAAGCCCGGTAAAGAAACGTCCGATACTGACCACCACTTTTTCGTAAATGAAATCGATCGGTCGGTCAATGAACTTAAACAATACTCTGGATAACCAGACCAGGAATTTGATGCCTTGTTCATAGATATCGAAGAATCTGGCTTCAGACAGGTCATACAGCTGTTTCAGGACTGGCAGATGGTGAATCGGTTCAGAAGCCAGATAAGCCTTTTTACCGCCGCGTTTCCAGCCATAAAAATGGAGACCCAGGGCAATGAGCAAGCACAGCATGGAAACGCCAGCCACCGGAGTAAACAGGTTAAGAGCACCAGCCGTAAAATCAAGATGCTCCCCTGGCTCGGCCCGCCCGGCCAGTATCGGCTGGATAAAATTTTCCAGGGGCAGCCGGTTATAGACACCAAATGTGATACAAAGGATAGCCAGGATCAAGATAGGCAATACAATGGGCCACTGGCTGTCTCTCGTTTTGGGCACCTCCGTTGAGCGTGCCCCGAAGAAAACTGAGTGCCCGGCTTTCAGAAAGGAAGCAAAAGTAAAAATAGCTCCCACCCAGGCAGCAATGGCAAAGATGGGATAGCCGGTCTCGAGGGCACCGTGGAAAACCATCTCTTTGGAGACAAAGCCATTCAAAGGCCAGACCCCGGAGATGGCCAGGGCGCAAACACTGAAGCCAAGGGCCGTCCAGGGCATCTCCCTGGCCAGCCCGCCGAGTTTTTTCAGCTCGGTTGTTCCTGTCCGGTGTTCAACTGATCCGGCACTCAGGAAAAGACCGGTCTTATACATAGCGTGATTGATCATATGAAAGATGCCACCAGCAATTCCGATCGGGATGGCCGTGCCAATACCAAGAATCATGTACCCGACCTGGCTGATAGCGTGAAAAGACAATAGTTTTTTTAAGTCTTTTTGAATAAGTGCCATAAAAACGGCCAGAACAATGGTCGCCGCTCCGATGATAAGCAGAACCATCGCCATCGCACTGCCAACCTTAAGTTCAAAGAAATCCAGGCTGATCCTGGCCAGAAGATAAATGCCCAGGAGTTTTTCAAAAGAAGCCGGCATAAAAGCCATAAAAGTGACCGGAGCGTCAAGGGCAGCATCAGGAATCCAGGTATGAAAAGGCATCGCCCCGGCTTTGCCGATCGCTCCGATCATCATCAGAATGAAAGCCGCAGCGGCCAGGCCGTGAGGTTCAAGATGAACCGCATCCATGGTCAGAGTACCACTAGAAGCCCAGACTAAACCGATACCCATGATCATGGAGAAATCACACAGACCACCAATAATCAGAGATTTGACTGCTGTCCGGTGAGAGGTTGGCTTCAAACCCAGGGTGATCAGGGCGTAAGTCGTGATCAGCAGAGCCTCCCAGAAAAAGATAAGGAGAATGAAATTGTTGGCCAGGACAGCTCCATTGGAAAAAGCCGCCGCTAAGAAAATATAGGCATAATACTCTCGGATCCGGGGATGATCCTTCATCTTAATGGTCGAATAAAGCGTAGTTAAAAACAGAAATCCAGATAGGGCCAGTAAAATAAAAGCGGAGAACTGATATAATCGGAAGTCAAAATTAATCCCCATCCCGAGCCAGTCAACATTCAGGGTCAGGTTTTTGAGCGAGAACAAAGAGAAGCCTAAATACAGGATTACTATTGAACTTAAAACTGCCAGGACTTCCCGAATTAACTTTATCCGGGATGGAAGAAGGAAAAGAATCAGAGCCATAACAGCCGGGAAAATAATTGGCCACAGTAAAGTTGTTGCCATCATCTTAGCCACCACGTAATGTGAGTTGTTGCCAGCTGGACCAGCTTCATCGGATAGGAAACGAAAAAGCCAGCCAGAACTGAAAATAAGGCTAACACGGTTACCACCCCGACCATGGAAGGAGTCTTTTCAGGAGCTGGTATTTTCAGGTCACCCAGAAAGACCAGAGCAAAAACTCTCATGAGATAATACATGGTCAGGATAGCGGTGAACAGGGCCAGGGCGGCTACCCAGATCTGGTGAGCCTTAATTGTGCCCATGATGACCAGAAGTTTGGAGAAGAACCCGCCGAGTGGCGGCAGACCGATAACTGAAAAAGCACATATTAAAAAGGATATGGCAGTAATGGGCATAGTCTTGATCAGACCGCCCATCTCTCTTATGTCTCTTTTATTGGTCGAATGGATGACAATTCCGGCGCAGAGGAAGAGCCCAGCTTTGGCCAGGCCATGCATCAGAATGTATAGAAGGCTGCCCGAGACGGCAGTCGGATTGGCGACACTTAAGCCGAGGAAGATATAGCCAATCTGGCTTATGGTGGAATAGGCCAGGATTCTTTTGATATCATTCTCAACAGCAGCGCCGCCGGCTGCTATCAAACTGGAAATCACAGCCAGTATAATTACTGCTTGCTGCCAGGCTTCTGGAATTTTAAAGGTATATAAGAAAAGCCGGGCGTAAGCATAAACCCCGATTTTGACCAGGACAGCAGCATGGAGCAAGGCGGTCACTGTTGTCGGGGCGACGCCGGCATCAGGCAGCCAGGTATGAAGGGGGACTGTCGCTGATTTGGAAAAAAGGCCAAACAGAATCAACAGAACAGCTGAGCCTGGAATGGCTACTCCCCTCATTGCGGTTAGATCGAATGTCCCTGTCTGGGCATAGATAAGAATAAAACCCAGCAGCATGACCACCGCCCCGCCAAAGGTCATCAAGAAAGCCTTATCAGCTTTGAGGACATAATCTTTTTGACGGTAGAAGCCGATTAACCGCCAGCAGGCAATGGCAATTATCTCCCAGAAGAGATAAATAAAAACCAGACTGCCAGAGAACACCAGCCCCATCATCGAGCCGATAAACAGGACGACCATCAGATAGTACTCATTCTGATGTTCTTCGTGATGGATGTAACCGAGCGAGTAGATAATGATCAGGAAGCCGATAAAAGAGGAGACAATTGACATGAAGATCGACAGGGGGTCAATAATTAAGATGAAATCCAGTCCCAGCGCCAGCCTCTGGCTCCAGAGAATCTCACCACCCTTCAAGGCTTGACCGATCAGGGTCAAGGGCAGGAAGGCTGTAATACCACCTAATAAGACCGACCAGAACGATCGTAGTTTCGGTGAGATCGCCCCAGCCAGAGGGACCAGCAGCGAACCTAAAAGAGGAATAAAAATGATTAGTTGGGTTATGGTCTCGACTTTCATGAGAAAGTGAGTATATTAAAACGGGAAAGGAATTGTCAAGATTTGCTGCAGAAAAATCACATTAATATCACAGGGTTTTAACAAAAAATTAAAAGGTTTTCCACACAGTAAAAAAACAATTATAATGTTATCAGCTGGCCAGGGAAAAAGACAACCGGTCAGCCAGGGCGAGGTAATCCGATGGCCACTAATCTGGTAGAAGTCAAAAACAAAAAGCAATTGAGATCTTTTATCTACTTGCCTGAAAAGCTCCATAGAAACCACGAAAACTGGGTTCATCCGATCTATATGGATGAATGGAATTATTTCAACGCGAAAAAAAATAATGCTTTTAACTATTCCGACACGATCATGCTTCTGGCTGAACAGAATGGCCATCTGGTCGGTCGGGTGATGGGCATTATCAATCGCCGCTATAATGAGGTTCGGGGGGAATCCACAGCCCGCTTCGGCTATCTTGAATCAATTGAAGATCAGG
>ERZ795060.888-NODE-888-length-38162-cov-29.214186_pt1 | contig 38162 bp, 31 predicted proteins | sample MGYA00375144_ERZ795060 | MGnify/ENA primary metagenome ERZ795060 (study PRJEB30189, sample SAMN05720157) | activated sludge metagenome | isolation source: anaerobic digester from wastewater treatment plant | place: Japan | collected 2015-05-15 ... | reverse complement strand
AGCCACCTAGAAAGCCGCTGTGGATCAAAATTGCCGGGTCTATAATCAAGGGCAGGCCCTGGTCATAGCCTTCTGCCTTAAAGCCATAAATTACTGACACCAGGCCGGAAGTATCGGTCTTCCTATCATAAATTACATAGTCAATTGGAATCTCAATTTTTTCCCCATTCTTTATTTGATAAGCAACCGGCCGCCGGTCAAGAAAGCTTCCTGCCTCAGTGGTAATTTCAAGTTCACCATTTTTAGTAAGGCTAATATCTGTCGCTCCTGAATATTGCAACCTGATCTGAGAGACGGAACTGCCTGGATCAATAATAAATTCTGATTTCAAATGCGCTTCCTCGGTCCTGAAGGCCAGATCAACACCTGGCCAGACCTGGTGGTATTCAAGGTGAGAGCAGCCTCGAATCCCTGTATTCCAGTTCTCTGATTTTCCTTTAAAGAAAGAATAAATCGGACCGGTCTCAGCTTCAACGCCGCCAGGCTCGGTAGAAATGGCCCCAATAAAATCGAGTCTGATTGTCTGTCGGGTAGCCTGGAACCGACCTATCCGTGGATTAGCCTGATGAAACCTGAACACTGAGATGGTCAGGCCATTATCTGTAAAATAAACATTCTTTTCCTGTCCAGCCAGATAATATTTTACCCGAGCATCTATCTGGCCATGGTTAGGAATAAAATAAGATGGACGATAGCCTTCAAGTCCTGAAAGTCCAGACCCGGCCTGTCCTCCGGACTTCAACTGCTGGGCCGCCAGGTGGCCTGCAGATAAACCGGTTTGCCCATTAAAGTTAATTAACAGGGAAAAACATATCGCAATTAAGATAGTCAGGGCAACTCTGCCCCAGCCAGAGGAATTTCTTTTAAAGTTATTGATTCTCGGGTTCATTTTTTCTCCCCCACCAGAAAAATAAAAGTCAAAAACGACAGCTTTCATCTTTAGCATAACAATTCAGTCTGCTATCCGTCAACTTAATTAATAAAAGGAGAGCTGAAAATATCAAATTGAGTCTTTTTGATTTTTTATTTATATTCCGGCTAACTTATCTTGACAGACCATCTTTACAAGTATAATTTTAAGTCATAAAGAAGCCAGACAAAGTGAAGGAAGAGGCTAAATGACATGACTGCCAGTGACGGAAGCCCAAGTAGTAGCCAGGTAGGTATTTTTGACTTACTGACCTGGGCTCGCCGGAAGGCTAATTGTCCGCCGGTCTTAAGATTTCGACCGTAGACGATTCACCTCCGGCCTGAAGGTCAGAAGAGGCCAGGCAAACGGAGGTGAGTTTTGGTCATCGCGAAAATCCATCCATCCACCAGGTTAAAGAGCCTGATCGATTTTACCTTTCTTTTGCCCCGCCCGGCTTGTTATTCAAAATCAGCAGCAGGAAAATACAGGCTGAGACTTTTTTCTTTTAATTCAGACAGCACCTCTTTCCCCACTCCACAACGGAGGTTGACCACATGCCGCTAGTCAAAAAAGGCCTATGGTCAAAGCTCACCAACAATAAAGATCAATCACAGCCCAGAACTGAACTGATCCGGCAGGTTGATCGCTATGAACAAAGGCTGATTGAGCTATGGTGCCTGCCGCTTAATGAGACCCTGGCTCGCCTTGAAACCTCTTTCCAGGGACTGACCGCCGAACAAACTGACGACCGGCTCAATGAGTTTGGACCGAATGAGCTCAGCAGCAAGAAGAAACTGAATTTCTGGGCAGACATCGGCCGTCGCCTGAAAAGCCCGTTAGTCATTCAACTGCTGGCTATTGCCATTATCTCAGCCATTATCGGCGAGTCTAAATCAACCCTGGTGGTCAGCCTTATGGTTCTGCTCATCGTTGCTCTTTCCTGCCTCCTTGACCGGCAATCATTCCAGGCAGTTAAAGCCCTGGGAAAGAGGGTCCAGTCGAGAACCCTGGTGTTAAGAAACGGGGTGGAGACCGAGATCAAGATTTCAGAGGTTGTTCCCGGCGATCTAGTCATCCTTCAAGCTGGCTCGGCTTTATTTTCTGCCTGCTTTGTCCTGGCCCATCAGGTAAAGGGCTGGTTCTTTAAAAAGTTTGGAGGTGTGTGATGGATACTTTACTCGATGCTCTTCAGGAAGGACGGCTGTTTGAGCTGCCGGAAAGCGACAAAACTCATGCTCTGCAGTTTCTGGCTCATATTATAGAAGCATTTCCAGAAACGCCGGCTGGAACTGATGTGGTTGGACTGGTGTTAAAGCGCGAAGAAATTGCCAACACCGGCCTGGGCCAAGGCTGGGCCTGCCCTCATGCTCGCGTCCGATATGAGGGGGACTTAAGATGTGTCATTGGCTGGAGTCCAGCCGGAATTGATTATGGTGCACCGGATAAAAAGCCTGTTTCTATCATCGTCATGCATGTTGTCCCTGATAACCAGCGCAGCAATTACCTCAAAGAGATTTCCATTCTGGCTAAGGCGTTGACCACCTACCAGGAAGTGGAAAGAGTTTATCAGGCCAAAAACCTGGACGATGTCAGGCTTTACCTTCTCGACATGATTGAGTCAACCAAGAGTTCAGCCACGCCAGATGCCAGAGCCAGAATGATCAGCCTGCAAACCAAACCAGTTGTAGCGGTTCAACCTCTGCCCGAGCTGAACAATTTAATTATCGAACCGGTCACTGTTATTGCCGGACCGGATTTAAAACCGGTTATACTCTCGCAGAATCCTTTCCTGACTGAAATTCTGGAAGGCATACCCAACCTGGTAGAGAAGCTGGAAACCGAAGGAGGCCATCAAAACGAGAACTGGCGTCTGCTGCGGCGTTCAGCCATCACCTACCAAAAAGGGCGGGTTGCTTATGATTGCCTGGCAATTAAAATAATCAACCCGGCTCCGTCCAAACCAGCTTCGTGATTTTTGTATTTGCCCTTTGAGAATGAAGCAGAAAGGTAATAGCATATTATTAAATACCATATTAATTAATCATATTTGCTTACCAATCAATCGATTTACCAAAAAAGAATTGCAGCAGACTCTTCAGATGAATGAAAAACATAGTGAGATATTAAGGCAAGAAGCAACACTATCTCTTAGCTAGCTTAAAATGTTTATTTACATTAAACTTAGTTTTAATTTGCTGATATAATTAATTCAAGGTTTAAATTAAACGGCTGGATAAGAAGGGAGGAGAACATGAATGAAGGGACAAAAAATAGAAGGAAAGCGGGCTTCTGGCCTTTGATTTCCGGGCTTAGCCTGGTTGTATTGATTGCCATCAGCCTGAGCTGCGCGGTAAACCCTGTCACTCAGAAAAGAGAATTCATGCTGCTCAGCCAGCAGGACGAGCTGGCTCTCGGTAAGCAAACGGATGCCGAGATTATTGCCACCTATGGAGCTTATCAGGATGAAGCCTTGAATGGGTATATCTCTTCTGTCGGCCAAAAGCTGGTCCGGGTCAGCCATCAACCAGACCTGCCCTTTACTTTTAAGATTATGGACAGCGCGGTGGTCAACGCCTTTGCTGTTCCTGGAGGCTTTGTTTATGTAACACGAGGAATTCTGGCCTATCTCAACGACGAAGCCGAGCTGGCCGGTACAATGGGTCATGAAATCGGCCACGTCACTGCCCGCCACAGTGCTCAGCTTTACACCCGGGCTCAGGCAGCTCAAATTGGCCTGGCTCTGGGTTCAGCCCTGTCTAAGACTTTTCAAAGATTTGCTGGGTTGGCCGAAGCCGGCCTGAATGTTCTTTTTCTGAGTTTTAGCCGGGAGCATGAAAGACAGGCCGATGATCTCGGAGTACTCTATGCTTCCAAAGCTGGATATGAAGCCAGCCATATGGCCAATATGTTTGTAACGTTGGAAAGGCTAAATCCATCTTCTGGCCGGGATGGATTACCAACCTGGCTGTCAACTCACCCCGACCCGCCCAATAGAATTGAAGCGCTAAGAAAGGTAGCTGCAGACTGGAAAGCGGCCAATCCAGGCACCAAGCTGGCTGTCAACCGGGATGAGTACTTACGAAAACTGGATGGACTGGTTTTCGGTGATGATCCGAGACAGGGCTATGTGGAGGGCCAGGTGTTTTATCATCCCGCACTTAAGTTTCAGTTCGTTGTGCCAACCGATTGGAAACTCAATAACGCCGCTTCCCAGGTTCAGATCATTGCCCCAAAAGAAGATGCAGCCATGATTCTGACCATGGTGGAACAGAAAACACTGGAGGAAGCAGCTAAAGCTTTTGTCGATAGCAATAAGGCCACTATTCTGGGTTCAGAAACAAGAACTTTAAATGGACTGGAAACGAGAAGGCTGAAGTTTATAATTAAAACAGAAGAAGGTAATCTGGCCGGGCTGGCTAATTTTATTAAAAAAGATGGTCAGGTGATGATGTTTATGGGTTATACCGGGGATAGCAGATTTGTGACTTATTCCGACCTGATTTCTGATAGCCTGAACAGTTTCAAACCGCTGACTGATCAGACAAAAATCAATGTCAAACCGGAGAGAATAAAAATTATTAAAGCTGGCAAAACTGATAGCCTGGCCAATATCCTCAAGCCTTATGGCTATAGTGCCGAGAAGCAAAAGCAGATAGCCATTATGAACGCTCTGGAACTCAGTGATAAAGTTGCGGCCGGTACGCTCCTCAAAATCATAACTAAATGACCAGCAGCTAAAGCCGAGTTGAAGTCGAACCTGATTTAAAGTTCAGGAACTCAAGGTCAAAGAGGCTCAGGGGGGGACTGCCCTTCATGTTTTTAACTTAACAGGGTAGAAGGTTATTTTAATCAAGTTTTTACTTTACTGGATGTTTTCGAATAATCACCCTGCCCCCCAAAGTGATAAGCAAAAGTCTGGACGAAATCAAAAAAAGATTGTCTGCTTGAAGCTGCAGAGGGAGTCTCCGGTTCTCTTAATTATATGAAATGTTTATAAGAAAACAAAAATAAAACAATCAAGAACTCTTAGTAAGCATTTATTCCTGGATAGAAAAGCTGAAGTCAAAATTGGCCCCATTTGGACAGGGCCAGCTGCCGGCTCTCCTCAGTCCGGCTTACTTTAACCTTAATGAGCTTCCCCAATGAGCTTAATGAATCTCCTCCCAATGAAATATAATCAGAAAAAATGATAGAATAAAAATTGAAATGGAGATGAGGCCTGGGGGGAGGAGGAAAAATGAAAAGAAGGGATTTTTTAGGTTCAGCTGTGGCGGTCATGCCGCTGTTAGCTGTTGTGAAAATATCTGATCAGGTAGGGTTTGCCGGCCAACTGGAAAATATCGAATTAGAAAAAGGGGAAAAACATATGGAGAACAGGTCTGCGGTCAAGGAATTAAAAGTAATTGATCTGCCTGCTCCAGAAAAGACTGGAGGTAAAACAGTCGTGGAGGCTCTCTGGCTGAGACGGACGGTGAGGGACATCAAACCAGATGCGCTTCCACTTCAGACTCTGTCTAATCTACTCTGGGCGGCTTATGGCCTTAACCGACCGGCAGGTACTATGATGAGAGGCAAAGCCGGGAGAACAGCTGCCTCGGCCAGTAATTCTCAGGAAATAGACCTGTATGTAGCCCGGCCGGACGGGGTCTATTTATATGAACCGGTTAAGCACCAGCTTCAACCAGTGGCGGCTGGCGATTTTAGACCGCTGGCTGGACGCCGCCAGGGTGGAGCTAATGCACCAGTCAGAATTTTCTTCGTAGTTGATTTAAGTCGCTATGTGCTGGAAGGACAGCCCGACCCAAGGATCAAAGACCCTGAAGTTCAGAAATCATACTACTATGTGGCCACGGGCCTCATCACTCAAAACATTTATTTATATGCAGCAGCTAATGGTCTGGCTGCCTGGTTTCATAATTGTGACCGCGATGGCACGGAGAAGGCCTTTAAACTTCGTCCTGAGCAAAAAGTCCTATTTGCTATGACTGCTGGCCAACCGGCAGCAAGCGAGACGGGCCACAGGCCCTGAGATCTAAGCGATAACAGCTGTTCTGGGGTTAGACCTGGTGGCGGAATTGATGATGCTCCAGGAAATAAAAAATCTCGTCGAGGCTGAACTGGACTTTACGCCTGAGGGCTTCGGCCGTGTTGAAGGCGTTGTGGGGAGTGAAGATGACATTGGGATAGGCCAGCAAATCGATAATGATTCTGGCCTTTTCTGATTGGCGAGCCTGATCGGTGCGAAGGGCGGTGGCTATTGCCGGTTCATCATCGAAGACATCCAGAGCCAGGCCACCAAGATGTCCTTCCTGGACGAGGCGAAAGAGGTCATAAAGTGGGGCATGCTCGCCGCGGGCAATGTTAATGAAGATAACGCCGGAGCGAGCTTTTTTAAGAAGGTTATAAGAGAAATAATGGACGTTCTCATCGGTCAGATTCATGGCACAGATGATTATATCGGCCCAGGACAGGCCTACATCGCGCTCTACATAAGAAACAAAGTTATGACGCTTGACAATGTCTACACCTTTAACGTTAAGGCCGAGACCCTGCCCGATTTTGACGATCTCACCCCCGATCCGACCGACGCCGACGACCAGCAGGTTCTTGCCAAGGACCTCGACACCGGTTAAACCATCGCGCTGAAAGTGTTTGAACTGCTGAATCTGCTGGGGAAGACCCCTCATTAAGGCGAGCATAAGAAGAATGGCCTGTTCAGCGACTGCTCGGGTAGCATATTCTTCAAGATAACCAAGGGCCAGCGGCGTTTTGACGGCCTTTTTATAAGCTTTAAGATTATCAAAACCTGTCGTCCTGCTCAGGATGCCATCGAGCTTATCCTGCCAGTCGATTGGAATCATCGACTGGGTTCTGACGCTGATCACCCTGGCCGGAGGAATAACATGGCCGCTTTCCTGAATCGTTTTATCAGTCAGGTCAAACAAAAGCTTTCCACAGAGAAGGGCCTGGATCAGGCTCGCTTCTTCCTCAAAAGCTTCATAAAAGTAGACATCCATATCGCACCCCAACCTATCTTAAGCCAACCCCTCTTTGTTTTCAAGATGGGGACGTGATACTCTGTCCCTCTTTCAAGATGGGGACGTGATACTCTGTCCCGGGGACAGAGTATCACGTCCCCAGAATACGTCCCCAGAATATTTTTCTTGATATTATTTTCCGATTACCTATAAAATCTGTGCAGGTAATAGCCACAAAAGCTGTTATCTAACTAAGGGTTGGGAAAAAACAATTTATGTAGGAAGGAGGAAGAAGAAATGGAAATGCAACCGGGGACTGTACAGACACAAGGGACATCTACTCTCGACACGCCGATCACTGTTGGTGAATGGCTTTTGACCTTGCTCATAGCTTCCATACCTGTGGTAAATATCGTCATGTGGTTCGTATGGGGCTTTGGTTCAAATACCAAACAATGCAAAGCTAACTGGGCCAAAGCCAGCCTCCTCTGGCTTTTGATTATCTGCGCTTTTTACTTTTTCGTTGTTGTCCTCATTCTTGGGGGTATCGGAGTTTTAGCCACCCGTTTCTATTGAACTAGAAGGCACACCCTACCTGCTCAAATTAGCTTGTTGGTCGCCCCCGCAACTGAGGTAATTGAGCTGCAGGCCGGCGGACAGGTTGAAGAGCTGAAGAACAGATTTGCTGCTCTTATCAAACAAGTGAAGCCCGAGGAGATCGCCCGCCTAGAGCAACAGCTCATTGAGGAAGGCCTGCCTGAAGATGGAGTTAGAAGGCTATGCGACCTCCATATAAAAAACTTTGAAGAATCACTTGAGGCCCTGATCGAGCTACAGGCTATCCCCGGTCATCCTGTTCATACTTTGATGTCTGAAAACCGGGCAGCCGAGAAGTGGCTGGAAGAAATCAAGTTGATGATTGCCAGCCTACCATATTTGCCTGGGGACGTGATACTCTGTCCCAGGGACAGAGTATCACGTCCCCTATATTTGTCGCCTACATTTCCTTAATCTGAAAGATGTAGACGGAAGCACCACGCAACTTGTCCACCATAAACAGCCGTTCCCCATAGATAAAAATATGGTCGACAAATATCTTAAGTGGTATCTCTCCGAGCAACACTCCTTCCCCATCAAAAACCTCGAGTTTCAAAGCATCAGTTTCCCTCAGGTCTGTATCGCCCTGAACTTTGTAGCCAATAGTATCGCCGCCAGAAGCCGATCTGCTCATAGTCACTCCCATAGCGATCTGCTCCTCTTTCTTCAGCTGCCTGGCCAGGGTCAAAACCCAGACTCGGCCTTGACTGTCAACAGCCACACTCAAAGACGATCTGTTAATTTTTGGTGCACGGATACTCAGGCCGCTGCCCTTCCGCTCGACACTGCCTTTTTCCTCGACTTCCAGATTATAAGAGAGTTCTCTGTCTGCTCGCCAGACTAATTCACCTTCTGCTGAGTATTTCTCGATTCGGTTCTGATAAGGAAAAACAAGATAGATATTGTCGTGCTCGTCCAGAGTTATGACAGCATTGTTGATGGTATTAGTAAGAAGTTCATTTTTCATGTCAAGTCTCTCACCTATTTCCTTAATAACCTTTCCGGTCGGATCCATGACTTTTATAAGACCTGGCAACTTGTCTGTTTTCTCTTTCTCGTCCCCGCCAAACCTGAAGCTCATCGCCGGCTCTTGCATTAATAAATTGCCATTTGTAGCTACGAAAATATTACCAATTTCTAAATCGCTAAATTTTATCGTTTTTATGTCTTTTCCATCAGGGCCTAAAACCTGAATCCGCTGGTTATGAGGATCGGCCACATAAAGGTTGCCGGCGCTATCAATATCCAGCCAGCTTGGATAGACGAATTCTCCCGGTCCCTGACCAAATCGCCCGAAAGAGGCCAGAAATTTCCCGTCAGGTGAGAACTTCTGGATGCGGTTGTTTCCAGAATCAAGAACATAAATATTCCCTCCTCTATCAATGGCCACAGCCGCCGGCAGGTAAAAGGCCGTATGCTCATCAGGAGAATCTAAATCGCCAAGCTTAATCACAGGCTCAAGCTTGACCGCCGGCCTTTTGCCCCAAACACCCTTTCCTCGATTGTGAACTACCCTCACTCCGTTTATAATCTCAACCTTCTGCCCAGCAAGCTGTGGAGCAATTTTAAACATCAAACCAGTGGCCAGAATTAATCCCACCAGTATGGTCATAAATCTCTGCCTCGGCTTCATTTACGTTCTCCTCTTATTGCATTTATATGCTAAACTCAACAAGCCCCTGCTTTGTTTCATATCTATCTTTTTCTATTTCGAGATAATGTTAGTTATCTTATCATGGCCGTTTTCGGTTTTTGCCTTTGCCTAGGGACGTGATACTCTGTCCCCGGGACAGAGTATCACGTCCCCTTTTCTCACTGTCCCCGGGACAGAGTATCACGTCCCCTTTTTCTGGAAAATAAAAAAGACTTGACATGCTGTGCGTCATATAGTATTGTTTATCATACACTATATGAGGAACCCAATATGATTAAAGTGGCGCTAGATATCGGCACTCTCGAGACAGAGATGAACCGGGGATTCCTCCATCTCCTCGTCCTGGCCATTCTCGAAAATGAGATGTATGGCTATGCTATGGTCAAGCATATCGAGTCACTTGGCTATAAGGTTGAGGAAAATACGCTCTACCCACTTCTGAGGCGGCTTGAGAAAAATGGCTGGATAACTTCCAGATGGGATCTTTCCGAGGACCGCCCACGCAAGTTCTACGCCATTACTACAGAGGGACGCGCCATCCGGGCCTCACTTTTTGGTATCTGGGAAATTCAAAACAGCATTCTGGACAAGGTGACTAAGGAGAATTTACATGCCTAATAAACTCGATGTTTATCTTGAAGAAATTAGTCACTACCTTTCTGGCCGTACCGAACGGGAAGAGATTCTTAACGAGATCCGCAGCCATATCCTGGAAAAAGCAGCTTCCGAGTATGGCGGAACCGGCGATGAAGCCATCGACCAGGCTGTCCTGGCCTTCGGTCCAGCCCGCCGACTCGCTGAGCGATACGCCGAAGAACGTCCCATTATTGCCCCTGGCTACAAACGCTACCTCTTTCGCTATACGACTCTCCTTTTTGCTATTCATCTGGCGCTAACCATCCTGGGAGTTATCTTCAAGGAAAGCTTCATCGTTTTCCCCTTCCTGTTCATCCCCCGGCTAAGTCCGCTCGGCGCCGTTATGTATCTGCCAATGGCCTTTCTGGCTGATCTTGGCCTGGTCGCCCTTGTCCTCTACTTAATTACTCAGAGCGGCAAGGAGGTTAAATTGCCCTGGCCAAGGATTGGTCTTGACCTTGATGAGGTCAATCCGCCCAGGAAACCATTCTGGAGCCTCTTTGGAACAGCTGTGGGAGCAATCATCATGCTGGCTATTACCAGCTTCAGCCTCTATCTCTTTGCCCGGCATCAAACGATTTTCCTCTATTTGACCGATGGGAAAGAACCCAGACCACTGCTAACACCCGAGGCAGGCCGCTACCTTTCCCTGATCATAATTGTTCAGTTTGCAGTCTCTACCTTGACCCTTTTTGTCAAGCTCTTTACCCGGTCTCGCTGGGTAGACATAATCTCAAATGCCATTTCACTGGGCTTGATCGGTCTTATCTTGCGCCAGCCGCTCGATAACCTTTTTGCCATTAATATGTCAGAAAAGCTTTTGAGCTGGATTAAGCCCACGATCTTGATTACCCTTATCATCATTGCTCTTATCATCACCTACGAACTTATCCGGGATATAATCCGCATCAGCCGCCGCCAGCGAGCCCTGTGAGATAAGTTCCTGACCCTTTTCGGGGCTAATCAGCCTGATCGAAGTTTTATTATCAAGATTCTTCTCAATTTCAGGCTTCTTTGCCCCATAAAAAAGACCTGTTGCCTTATCCTTCAGCTTTTCTAACTTTTCCATTTTTTCCTCATTTTCAATTTAAGTTAAGGTTAACAGATCAGTATTAAACAATTGGGTAAGCCGGGTTAAATATCTGTTAAGAAAAAGCAGGCTGATAGCCCCTCCCGGGCCTAACTTGGGTCTGGTCAATTTCTCTCTTGTCCAGTTTAAGTCTTGCCCAATAATCCTCAATCAACAATCCTTAACTTATGGAAAAAATAGTTCATGGACGGATAAAGGTTTTGAGCTTTATAGTGATAATTACGGAAGTCAGAACCTCCAGGAAGTCCAGCAGCTAGAGATAGACTGAGAAGCTTATGAACAATTGAAGTTTCCGGGATATATATCAGGAATGAAGGTTAATGCCACTGACAATAGACTCGATCCTGAGATGATGATCGAAATTGATAAACTGTGCAAGGATTTTGTAAAATTCAAGTTGCCAGACGTCTCAGCAGGCTTTAGTTTATACCTGGAGCTAAACCACAAATATAGGTTGAAAGTTAATCGTGCCGTGGGCACATATTAAGCGGGAGGTGAATCATGACCTTAGGAATAATTCTGATTATTGCCGGTGTGCTTATCGCTCTATTTCCCAGGCTACTCGCCTTTATAGTAGCTTTTATCCTCATCCTGGAAGGGGTATTCATTATTTTCCTGTCCAGAGCTTACAAACGCAGCGCCCAAAGGCTTAATGATCCTTTTGTCGATTTCTTTTTGCACTGGTAGAGTCAAGCTACGCCAGCTTGGTAGAAATCTTTTTACCCGCATAATAAACGCAACAAAAAATAAGGGAAAAGATACAACTGCTCTTCTTTTATGCCCAGCAGCTCCTGCACTCCACTTTGCACACATGCACATTAGACAAAGTTTTTTTCCTGTATCATGTTTTGCTTTATATCAAATTTTCCTAAGATTGTCAGAAGAATAAGGACAAGAGCCATGCTTAGCGATAGCCTCAAGGCAACTTAGGTCCAGGCAGACCCGCCCGCCTACCGGTAGTTGAAAATTACCGGAAAGTACACCGTCATGAACCAGGCCCAAGCAGCAAAGACCGTCAGGTAGGCTGTCCTGCCAGCACTCGAGAGGCCGGAATGCGCTGCGTCCGGTGGGGAAACGAATGTAAAGCACCGCCGACCAGACCAGATTCACCAGCAACAGCAGGTTCAGGACAAGCGCTGCTGTCTTGTTAGCGCTAAAGCCAAATTCTGAGACGCGGGCGGCTATTCCCACAGCGCCAGTACATCCACGATAAGAGCAGAGGCCACGAGCAAAAGTTGGAGTATATCGAACCTGCCTGGAGGCTGCTGGGGGTCGCGGGCAGATATGGAATAAAGGAGCAAGCCCAGGACAAGCACCAGCAGCAGGTCAAACCCAATAAGGACTTCCCTCTCAACCTGAAAACAGGGGACACAAATTTGTGTCCCCTGTTTATCTTCAATTATTCCAGGTATCAGCCAGAAGCTGAGCAGTTTTGGTGAATGATTTTTCACCTACTGTCAGGACTACTTGATAGTCACCAGGTAAAGCCGGCAGATATTCATAATTTACATCCAGGCTTCTGCCCCTTGGAGTATAGCCATATTCAGCATAACGCTTGATCATTTCCTGAACTCTTTTCTTGCTTTCTTCCGACCGTTCCTTCCGGACAGTCCAGTCCCAGAGAACTTTATTTATTCCGGCCTCATTGGTGCCTTTTATCTCGTTAACCAGAACATTCCCTTTATAAATGGAAATTTTCACCTCTTTATCAGCTTTATTTTTCAGGTAGTAGTAGATGGTGGAAGCCAGAGGCTCGCTCTGCCCTTCGAAATTGTTATAAGCATATTCTGGATTAAGCCTTCCCTGCCATTTAATCTTCGGCTCAACCTCAAACAAATGGATGTCTTTCGCCACAACCTGACTGTTCATTTCTCTTAGAGGATAAATATCAGCGATAAATATTCCTCTCCCGTGGGTAGCCACAATCAGATCATTTTCGCGGGGATGAATTTTTAGGTCATGAACGGGCTGGGTGGGCATGTTGTTCTTAAGTTTTGTCCAGTTCCGGCCGCCGTCAAAAGAAACATAAACAGCAAACTCTGTCCCGACAAAAAGAAGGTTGGGATTCTCCGGATGTTCTCTGATGACATTTATTGGCTCATTCGGAAGATTAGAGGCAATGGAAGTCCAGGTTTTCCCATAGTCAGTCGTCTTATAAAGAAATGGTCTGAAATCGTCCTGCCTGAAGCCAGTATAGGAAACATAAGCTATACCTGGCTCATAATAGGAGGCAGCTACCCGGCTTACCCAGTAGCCAGGATTTCCCTTTATATTTTCATTGAGCTTGGTCCAGTTTTTTCCGCCGTCTCTGGTCACCCAGACATTGCCGTCATCTGTTCCAACCCAGAGCAGTCCCTCTACCAGCGGTGATTCATCAATCGTGGTTATGGTGCAGTATTGTATATTGCCATCGCCGCCCTTTCCTGTAGTTAAGAACTTAGGATCATTAGTAGTAAGGTCGGGGCTTATTACCTCCCAGTATTCTCCCCGGAAAGGCGATTTGACCAGTTTATTGCCGCCATGATAAATGACATCGCTGTTGTGCGGGGAAACAAGAACCGGAGCACACCAGTTCCAGCGCATTTTCGGGTCCCGCCGGCTGTAGGCGATTGATTTACGCTCACCTGTTTTAAGGTCGATTCGCTGGAGTGGACCAAATTGCGATTCGTTGTAGAGGTAACGGTTGGTTTTCCAATCAAACTCGTTATACATACCGTCCCCACCTCCAACCATATACCAGTCCTCAAAACGAAATGGACTACCATCGCGTTTGGTACTCGGACCCAGATGAGAGCCATTATCCTGAAGACCGCCGGCTACCCGGTAAGGATAAGAATAGTCAAAGCCGACCGCGTAGAACTGGGAAAGGGGCAGAAAATCGGGATGATACCAGTTTTTGCCTCCATCATACGTGAAACCAATACCATGGTCATAGCCTATGACGATATGATTGGAATCGCGCGGGTCAATCCAGAGGGCATGGTCATCGCCGCCAAAACCCAACGGCTGCCTTTTCCAGGTTTTGCCGCCGTCATAAGTTCCCCAGGAAGCAGCGCTGAGGACATGAACTACCTGATCGTTATTCGGATCAATGATTATTTTGCCGTAGTAATAACCGGGGTCGCCTCCAATGCTCTGGCCATCAGGGCTTACCTTCCGCCAGGTTTTACCAGCATCATCGGAGCGGTAAACCTCTCCTCCGATCATGCCTTCTGAGGATTTATCCTGGAGCAACTCCTGGTAGCGCTCTTCATCAGACATGCCAGGTTTGTTGGCATTCTCGATGGTCGCATAGAGTATATTAGGGTTTTTGGCGTAAACAGCAATACCAATTCGGCCAAGCATTCCCATGGGCAGGCCGCCTTCCAGCTTGGTCCAGGTTTTCCCGGCATCGGTGGTTTTGTAGATCCGGCTTCCAGGCCCACCCAGGTTGAAGGTGTATGGCTTTCTTATTTTGTCGTAGGTAGCAGCATAAAGAATATCGGGGTTGGTTGGGTCCATGACACAATCAACCACACCAATGTGTTTCCCGTTGACTATGACCTCCAGGACTTTATCCCAGGTTTGGCCGCCGTCGGTCGTTTTGTAAAGCCCCCGCTCAGGATTTTCAGAATAAAGATGTCCCAGGGCAGCCACATAAACAATATCCGGATTCTCAGGATGGATTATTATAGCTCCGATATGATGAGATTCATCAAGTCCCATATGGGTCCAGGTTTTACCCGCATCAGTTGATTTGTAGACACCATTCCCCCAGTAGGTGCTCCGGGAATTGTTGGCTTCTCCGGTTCCCACCCAGACAATGGATGGATTCGAGGGTGCCACCTCCACATCACCTAAAGAAAAGACCGATTCATTGGTAAAAAGTGCCTCGAAACTGATGCCGTTATTGGTGGTTTTCCATAAACCGCCCGAGCCTGTGGCACAGTAAAAAGTATTGGGCTCTTTTGCATTCCAGGCAATGTCTACAAACCGGCCGCTCTCCCGCGTTGGCCCTATTTCGCGGTAATTGATATTCTTTAGAATTTCCTTGTCCGCTTTGATCTCGGCAGAGATGGCTGGCAGCACGCCGATGAACGCCAATAAAAGAAAGCAAGTCAAAACACTTTTTAGGTTTTTTTTGGCCATAAAATTAGCCCTCCTTTTTATAAACCCGTTTTTTCGCCTGGATTTTTCATAAATAATCCAGATCTACCTGATTTTTATAAATAACTCTCACGATTGTCTGATTACCCCTAGGCAATCTAAACCTATCCAAACGAACGGGTTAATTTAGCTATTTTTGAATATTCCAGGTTAAAAATCAAGCATAAAATTGTCTGATTACCCCTAGGCAATCTAAATCTATCCTAACGAACGGGTTAACTTGGCTGAACAGTCTGTAAAAAACCGCTCAATCTTTATTGTGACTCAATTGATTGATTATCATCATGTTCTGCTGCTCTCATTTTCTCTTACAAGTCTCTCTTGGCCCAGAAGGTTAAGAAGTAAAGCCAGGTTCAGCTTCTGCCAAATTTATAGGGAGGGACAGAGTATCACGTCCCCTTTTAAAGTCCCATTTGCGGCAGCGGCTGCCGAGCGAGCCGGCCAGCCGTCCGTCCTGATAAATTTGAAGTACCTCACATCTGTTGGCACAATCCCGGCAGACAAAATTGGACACATCAAATCTGGCTCTGGTGACAGCTGGCAATCCCTTAAACTTCGTTTTACCTGGCCTCTCTTCTCTGGCCATCTGAGCTATGCCAATCGCCCCCATCAAAGCACATTCCGGCGGGACAATGACCTCATGCTGGATCTCTTCCTCGAGCGCCCTGACCAGGGCTTTATTCATAGCCGTCGCCCCCTGATAAATATAGGGCGGTTTAAGCCTTCCGCTTTTGCAAATCGTCAGATAATTTCTGATCAGTGCCCGGCAGACGCCCATAAGGATATCGCTTTTATCAGCACCGGTGTTCAATTTGCTCACCACCGCCGACTGGCAGAAAATGCCGCATTTCCCCGGCAAATCCAGCTGATTTCTACTTCTCAAAGCAATCTCGCCAACCTCTTCGATCGCTATGCCCATTCTGCTGGCAATAGCTTCGATCATGGCACCAGTTCCACCAGCACAGATGCTGTTCATGCTGAAGTCAGCCAGAACCCCGTCCTCTACAATCATCAGCTTGCAGTCTTCACCACCGATTTCAAAAATTGTCCGGGCCTCAGGATAAAAAGACAGTGCCGCCACAGTGTGGGCCAGTACTTCTGTTCTGACGATGTCTCCCCCGACCAGTAAATTAGCAAAATTCCGTCCGCTACCCGTGATTCCGCAGGCTGCAATTTTGATTTCCTCACCTGCTGTTGCCGCTCCTGTTGCCCCGCCATCTTCCCCTGTCACCATAGCCAGCCGGCCTAAAGCTTCGACCAGACTCTCGGTTATGCCCTTATTTCTGAGGTAAACCGAGCCAGCAATCTTTCCTTGCTTATCCAGCAAAACACACTTAACGGAAGTGCTCCCGACATCAATGCCAAGGAAGACTTCTTTCACTTTTTTCTCCTTTTTATTAAATCGACAAAAGTCTCAAGACGCGTCTCGAAATTCATTTCGCTTCGGGTCTCGTCAATAGGCAGCCTTAAAAGTGGAATATTATGCTCAAGACAGATTTTGTCCAGGATGGGCTCAACGGTTGTCTCCGGCATGCAGCTCAGCGGCAAAAGATGAATTATCCCATCGATTCCCCGGTCAAGCAGATACATTGTGTTATAAATATTCTCAAACCCATGGCCTCCCAGCTTCCCGTTTAAATAAGTTTTTGCCCGTCTCTTATAGATTCTCTTTTCACCCGCCTCGAGTCGCAGACAGGTTTTGACAAAATCTGAAATCCGAACAGTATTAAAAACATTTGCTCCGAGTTCTTTCAGTCTTTTTTCGATGTCGAGGTTGATGGCTGGCTCGAGAGAGGTAAAGATTTCACCAACAATGCCAATATTGACCCGTCCCTTCTCCAGTTCCGGCCAGGGTCCCTCCACCTGCCTTAACTCTTGCCAGCCACTACCCAGTCTCTTAACGATAGCTGCATAGGACAAGCTCGGATTAAAACTCTTAATCAGCCTCAAAATGTTGGCGAAGTTGACATGATAAAGCTGAAACTTATATCCAAGCCTCCTCAGCGTCAAATCATGTAGCACCCAGTAATGCCTCAACCGGCAGCGGCCCATAGAATCGAACATAATGAGGCTATTGGCACCTGCTTCGATTGCCTCTATGAAGTTTCCCAGAGTTATCTTGAACGGGTAGCACATCATGTCGGCTGAATGCCGCACACCCAATTTTACTGTTTGCTCGGTGATGGGTGGAGGCGGTAGGACCGTAAGTCCTAAACCTTCCAGAAAATGGCAGAAAACGGGAGTGTATTTTCCTATCCTCGGAAAGCAGAAGACTTTCTTTTCCATTGACTTAATTAGTTAAGGCAGAATTAATTTGTACCCCTCTACCACTTTATTTCCTGACTCCCCTGGCTTCGGGCCCAAGCCTGATAATTCCTACCTCGGCCCATTTCGGGACTATATCAATCTGGATGTGAATACTATCTTTATGACCCGGCGGCCACCCTCAATAAGACACAACTAATCAAAATTGGACAATATGGGTAGCCTTCTCGTGCCTCTTTTCCTCATTTTTTATGCTAAAGTCTATTTCCCCGAATGTCAAGCTACTCTATTTCACCTTCAGATGGCCGGTCCATGGTTAGCCAGCCGCCTCATGATAAAGAGCCTCAGGAAAGGCTTCTTTGATTCTCTCTTTATGTGAAGCGCTGCAGTTGATAAGAATGATGCTATTAAAGTCAGCTATTCTCTTTTCTACCAGACTTTCTGGACCGGTCCGCCACCACCTTTTCTGTTTAACCTGATTTTTGAGAGTGTCAGCCGATATAGAAAAACCCCTCGGATCACTGAGACTTACCTCATATCTGCCAATCGGTGCCCATGGTTCAATAAAGCCATATTTCGCACTCAATATGATCCAGATAAAACCTTTCTTTTCTATCTGATTTTCTTCTGCCCAGAGGCGAAAATTGTAGAACCTCTTTCCACGGTAGGCATACCTGGCTGGCACAAAATCGGGAGCAGTCGGATCTATCTGCCAGACTTTTTCCGAGGTGCAGGGTATAATCAGAAGGGTCTTGGTCGGGTCAAATTTTAGAATTTCAGATAGACTGATCGTCGCCCCCTCGATATATTCTGCCTTACCAGTTTCTATCAATCTGGTCTTTATCCGGCTGATGGCCTCACGAGCGCTCTCTCTGTAATCAGGCAGCGGCATCAGCTCTTCAGCTTTCTGATAAAAATCCAGGGCTTCCTCGAGTCGGTCAATTTTTTCATACTCAAGGCCAATATTGAAAGCCACCCAGCCATCATTTGTCTGGCTGAACAGCTCAATCAAACAGCTAATGACTTTTTCTGGCTCTTTTATCCTCTGACATTTTTTCATTCTCTCGATAGTTGTCTTCAAGTCACCCATGCCTTTGCCTCCTTTCAGATTTTAAACTTTTTGGTTGCTAATAATTGGGGGATAAATACATAAGAGCCGAAATTAATTAGACTTGAGGGGTAATATTGAAAAACAACTACCATCAGGTCACCAATCCTTGCCAGGTTGAAGGCTATCTCCCCTTCCCAGACTTCATATTTAAAATTTAGTTCCTGAAAACCAGAAGTCAAGACCTATCGGCTATCTTATCCAGCTAATTTTTGTTCCTTCAGGCGGCTTTTCTAACTCATTATTGACAGCAATAATTTTAGCTTTACTCATCCTGGCGGTTAAAGTGTGAATGAAACAATCCGCCTGGGGAATACACTATCCAGACCTGGTAGCAAAACATCAAACCGAGGAGATTAGCTAATGCCTAAAAAAGTATATTTAATGATGGCTGTGGCCGTAGCCTTAGGATTCATGGGAGGAGCTTTTCTAACAGCAGTGACCATGCCCGGTAGCAACGCCTTTGCTCAGGTTAGTAATACTAAGACTACAAAATTTTTGCATCCAGCGGCTATACAGACTAAACAACCTGAAATTCAGAAAGAGGTGCAGGCTAAAAGCTTCAAACTTTATAACGGGAGCAACAAGCTTATTGCCACGCTGGCCACCTCCAAAGATGGTCTGCCAGAGTTAAACTTTTATGACCCCCGAAGCAATCAGACTCGTTTAAAACTCTATCTTGAAGATTCTTCTCTGAAGACTAAGCCCCAACCTTCAATCCCAATACAACGGATCTTGTTCTCCAGAATGGGAAAGGCCGGCGGCTCATGCAACCGCCTGCTAATCAATCCGTGGTTGGCTACTAAAATTAAGAGTTAGTTTATCCCTGCTGGGGCGGCGAGCAGTTAGTTGCCCGGCTTATTTTCGGCTGAGCCACGCTTTTTCGGCTCTTTTCTCAGCGAGAAATAGATAAACCCGCCAAAATAGATCCCCAGCATCAAGACCATAATGATCACTGCCCCGGTGCTCATCTTACGTTCTTCCTTCTTTTACTCATGTTGCTCACTCTTTTACCTCTTCTCTTTTAGCTCATCTGGCAAATCGATGTCAGTCAACCTGATCTTCTCAGAAAACCATTTATTAAGGAGAACAACCGCAATCATCAGCACGGACCACTGTAGCACCATCGTTCCCGGACTCAGCTTCTCCCAGGGATTCCACCAGGAATCCGGATACCAGGTGATTGCCTGAAAAACCCACCAGCCAAAGATCACAACGAAAATGATCGGAATAGCGATAACACAAACATTGAACCATTTTCCGACATGAATCCAGCTGCTCTCATTGATCATTCCGCGGACATGGTCAATACCATTTTTATAAACCGCATAGGCAAAGAAAACGCCGGAAATCAGAAGTCCGACTCCCCAGACCATGTCCTGGTTTTCCTGAAAAGAGATCTTCCAGGCAGAGGGAACGCCCAGAATAAAGGCCCCGGCGGCCGTGATCAGGGCGGCCTTTCGACGGTTGATTCCAAAGTCACTGAGGTTCAAGACAGCCAGTTCTACCATGGATAGAAGCGAGGCGAGGGCCGAGATGGCCAGGGCCAGAAAGAAGAGTCCGGCCAGAATCGACCCGGCTGGAAGGTTAGGAAAAAATTTTGCTAAATATATAAAGGTCAGACCGGTATCACCTGACTGCAGCGCCTGAAGAGCCATTTCCCGGCTGGGTGAAACGGCAAAAACCAGAGGCAGAATGCCCATGGCCGCCAGGAGAGACGAGCCAGCATCAGCCAGGGCGATAACAAAAGAGTTGGCCCCGATGTCATCGTGCTCTGACATATAGACAGCGTAAGTCAGCATCAGGCCCCAGCCAGCCCCCACAGACCAGGCGGCTTGAGTAAAGGCATTAAGCCAGACTTTAGCTTTGAGGAGACCGGCCAGATTGGGCCGAAAGAGATATTCCAGGCCCTGCACAGCCCCGGGCTTGGTTAGCACCCAGGTCATCAGGATAGCCAGAATGACAATAAGACTCGGAACGATGATTTTGTTAGCCATTTCCAGGCCTTTTTGAACGCCTCCGATAATTATAAAGGCGGCAATGCCAATCGCAATGAAATGGAAAAGAATGGTCTGCTGGGGTGAGCTCGTGAATTGCCTCCAGAGCGCCTCCGAATCAACGCCTTTCCGGATAACACCGGTCACTCCATAGGTCAGATAACGTATTGCCCAACCGGTGACGACCGAATAATAGAACATGATAAATATGCAGCAAAATCCAATCCAGGCCCCCATCCAGGTGGACCGCGGTCCGACAAATTTCCTGAAGGCCCCGATTGTTCCCTGCCTGGTAGTTTTCCCCATGACCATTTCAATCATCAACATGGGAACCGCCCAGACAATGGTGGCGACGAAAAAGGCAATGAGAAATGGCCCTCCATCATTGGCAGCCACAACCCGGGGAAAACGCCAGATATTGCCGGCGCCAAAGGCCATCCCCATCGAAGCCAGAATAAAACCTACTCGACTACTCCAGTTATCATTCTGTCCAGCCATGCTTGAGACTCCTCGTTGACTGCTTATTTACTATGTCTCTATACCGGTGTGAATACCGATTAATGATTAATTGCCTGGCTAAGTTTTTTTGCCGTCAGGGCACATGAAAAGACAGACAGCAGGACCGATGGCAGCCTCTTTGACCTCAGCAGCCCTCCGATCCGGTAGCTGAGCCATCGAGATGCTCTTTTTATTCATCCCGATATTTATAATCAAAATAAAAAATAAAATAAACAGAATTTTTTCGAGCTATATAAATTCGGATAGGCGTTCTGCCGCGTGGAAACGGCCAGAAATGTATTATCTTGCTTACTTCCAGCCCACCGGGAAAAGGTACAACGGTTCTTCTTTTATCCCCAGGACCTTTTTCACTTCAGCATCATTAAATGCCCCCACGGGTACAGTTCCGAGACCGAGGGCTGTGGCTTGAAGCATAATATTTTCACCCACATGGCCTGCTTCCATATGAACATAGCGCTCGGCCCTGGCCCCATATCTGGCCCTGGTTCTCTCAAAAACAGCCACGACTACCAGGGTAGCCGGTGCTTTCAAAATCATGTCCTGGTTCAAAGCCACAGCACATAAGCCCTTCCTCAAATCTCCCTCTTTTATAAGCTCAAGGCTATGTTCTTTATTTCTGTACTTGTAGAGTCCTGGCTTTAATCCTTCCACCTTCCCGGCAACAAGGAAAATTTCAAGAGGATAAGTGGCTCCAGCCGATGGCGCTGCCCTCCTCCCGCTGGCCACGATGCCCTGGGAAGCCCACAGGAGCTGCGAGACTTCCTTAAGAGTTAGAGGAGTATCTTTGTAACTCCTTATAGACATCCTCTCGTTAATAGCTCGTTCAACAGAGAAGTCGCTATGAGTGGCTGGAGCCGGCAATTTAATCATCATATTCTCCCCCACCAAAAGAATACTTAAGATTAAATTTAAGGCCAGATTTAACATAGCTCCTCCTCCTAAGGCTCTTGAGTAGAATAGTTATGACCTTGATCGTCTAATCACAAACAAAGAAGGTATAGACACCAATTCCATCACTACCGCAAAAACCATAATATAGGTTGTAGAAACTTCATACAAAAATCCCATGGCCGCACTGCCTAAAAACAGGGATAATCCATAAAGGGTGTTGAAAATACCATAAGCGCTTCCCCTTCTCTCTATCGGCACGAGGTCGGCGATGGCCGCTCTCATAATCGTCTCATGAATTCCCATGACTGCACCCCACAATACTATTGCCAGTATTATTTGCCAGTAGGTATTTGAAAATCCAAGGAATGGTATGGGCAATGTCAGGGCGGGAATGGTAAACAGGACCATCAAACCCCATTTATCGTAACTCTTGCCGATAATTAAGGCTACGACGGCATCTACTCCCATAGCAATAGCATAAAGGATGGGAATCCGGGCATCAGAGATAATCGCCTGCGCCTTGACATGATAGGCAATGAGTTGAAAACTGGCAAAACCTGTTCCAGCCAGAAGAACGAAGATACCATAAAGCCAGAATACCCGACCCAGTCCGCCTTTAGCACTTGGCTTATCAGTTTCAACCTTAGCTTCAAGTCTTTCCGGTACAGGAGCTTTTCGGTTGGCGATGATTAGAGCTGCCAAACATAACACAACAGGTATCCAGAGAAGATTGAAACCTCGTCGGTATCCCCCGCTGGTTATCAGCGCGAACGATAAAACAAGCGGGCCAATAATTGCTCCGACCTGATCCATCGCTTCATGAATCGCAAATCCCCAGCCTCTGCCGATGTTTTTCCCAGCGTAAGAAATTATGGTATCCCGCGCCGGGCTCCGGATAGCTTTTCCGATTCGTTCCAGGATAAGAAGAAGCGCCGCCAGTTGCCAATTTCCAGCAAAGGCTAACAGAGGGATAGCCCCAATGAGACCGTAGCCTATAAATGTAAGTGTCCAGTAGGCTTTGGTGCGGTCGGCAAGGTATCCTGAAAGCAGCCTTAAGGCATATCCAAGGAACTCGCCAGCACCGGTAACCAAACCAACCACGGCCGCGCTTGCTCCCAGTGTCGCCAGATAAGGACCGCTTATGCTACGCCCTCCTTCATAGGCAATATCACCAAACATACTGACTACGCCAAGAAGCATAATTAACTGGAAGGCTGTCTGGCGATAGTTTCCCGGTTTTGATTGCTCTGGCTTAACCTGACTTTCATCTGGTTTCATAGCTTCTTCCTTTCTCCGGACTGCGATTATTCTATATGAATTTCTGAGGATTTTACAGGTCTGCGAATCAGGTGTTTTTCAATTTTTTCAGGCTCAAAAAGAAAACCTCCCAACTTTCGCCTCGCTCTTTATCTTTTGGAAAGTGGATTATTCTTTTGAAAAGAACTCTATCTCTCAAGGCAAGAAAAAGTGTCTTGCTTTTCGGGGTTCACTACAAATTCATCAGCTGGGCAAGGAAGCCGCCAACGGAATCCCTAGATTGTGTTCCCAAAAGAATCTAATGATGTTCCATTAATTTTATTCTACTAAATTTGCCTCAAGCTCAGATATGAAGTCCTTGTAAGCACCTTTCCTGAGCGCCTCGAAAAACAGGTCAAAGCTCCCAGGAGAGAGGAATTTGAAATGATACCTCTGCTTTTTCTGCAATTCGTTTACCCTCTCGAAATGCTCTTTAGCGTAGCGCAGCTTGGCCCTATTCTCGTCTGATATATCATCATCCATTTTGATTTCGACAACTATGATATTGCTACCAATTTTGATAAAGAAATCAGGGTTGAAACTGCCCTGCTTGGGATGCTCCCCCTTGCGCCAGGAGTATGCAATACTGTAGAAGCCGACATCCAGAGACTTAATCCAGGCATCTATCGCCTTCGCCGTCTCATCGGCAGTCAATCCCTGAATGAACTTGCGCTCAGGTTTGGAGGAACCGAAGACCACATTAAGCGGAGTCTTAAAGTTGTATTTATTCGCAACTTTTATAAGGGCTGACCTCGGAAGGCTTTCATCCTCTTCAAGCTCTTTTAGCAACTTTGCATCTGATAGTTCGCTTCTTCCTATAGAATACTCATCATAAAAGACTGTACTGTCACGGCGAAGAGATCCAATCCCTAATGAGCTTTTGTTGATTTTTGCTGTGTTAATCTGAACCAATTTATCTGCTCTTATCTTTAACCTCAGACTTTTAGTCCCTTTTCGTTTTATCACACCAAATGCTTTAAGTGTGGCAGCTCGATTTGCCTCATTTAGCCTGCCACTTTTATCTTCTATTTGTTCTAAAGACTTTTTAATGATCTGTTCAATCAATTCCTTTGTGAATTTTCTACTGTAATCAGTCCCAGCTTCTTGATCGAAAATATAAAGACGATTATGGATATCATGCACAACTTCTTCGATAGAATACATTTTATGGGTAATAAGATATACTTTCGTTTCCCTTTCTTCAGAAACTGCATTTTCATATATTGTTTTTTCAGCTACCTCTTCTTTTTGGCTCGAGTAGGATATATACCCTTTCTCAAGGAGTTTAAATGGTTCTTCTTGCGGGTACTCAACTGGTTCTTCAATTCGCTTATATTCAATATTATAAAGGTCAAAATTGTAATTCTCGTTCTTTTCAATCGGATATGAATATATGCGTTTTTCAATCTCCAAAACTTCATCTACCAGGTGTTTAATATTCCCTGACCACCTGTCATGATTGAAAACGGTTACGACAGGTTGATTGCCTTTGTAAACCTCAGGTACCCTTAACCCCCTTCCCAGCACCTGGGCAATAAGAAGTTTGGAATTGAAGGCCCGTTCTTCGTGGGGAACGATCTGAAAGACATTTTTTACATCCCAGCCTTCGGAGAGCATACTCACGGAGGTAATCCACTCGATGGGATTATCCTTGTCATCCACCCTTCGCAGGATGGGGATATTGCTCTTGTGCTCGTTGGAAGAGGTGACAATCAAAACCTTCTCCGCCGCTTGCTCCTTGCTGATCTTTTCTTTTTTGGCAAGAAAGGTAATGAGTTTCTCGGTGAGGCGCTTGCAAGCGGCAATGTTCTTGGTGACCAGGATGGTGATCGGCTTGACCATCCGGTATTTAACCGTCTTATTTTCAATGTGGTTATCGTAAATCTTCTGAAACTTCTCGTCCTCGTTCCCAGAGGAGTCCTCCGCCACATAGCGGATGGATTTAACAAACTTCGCCTCAATGGCATCCCTCAAAGAAAAGCGATGGATGACATCGGTGAAATAATCGTCTCCTATGTAGCAAGTACCTGAAACATTCACGATGAACTTGAATCCATATTTAGGATCAAGTAAAAACTCCTTCCATTTTTTAAGCTTCGCATCTGAGGGGCTCATCAGGTGGTGAGCCTCATCATTCAATACCAGTGTCCGCTCGCCTTTCCCTGTAAGGCTGTCCTCGATGGCGGACTTGGTGTTGATATAAGTGGCATGGATGTTCTCAATACAGATGTCCCCCTTTTGAATAGTGTTGGAAGCGTTGATAATGCGGGGGTTAGCAATCTTAGAATCAGCAGGCAGAAGGTCTTTAAGAGTTCTATCGGCGGAGAGGCTCCGAAACTTCTCCGTCAAACCTGCTTCAATGGTGTTAGAGGGACACAGGACTAATACCTGATCCACGGCTCCCTCGGCAAGCATTATGCGGGCAATGCCATACATCACATAGCTTTTACCCGTTGCCGTTGCATGATCCAGGGAGCAGGAGAGTTTATTCGGTAATTGAAGGTATTGGGTAAAATCAATAAAAGAAGAGTATTTCTCTTGAAGTTTATGATTGTTGTGATAGTTTTCCTCAGCCAGTTCTAATAGATTGTTATATTGACCACCCAAAAAATAGCGAATCACTTCACGTATCGCCTCTTTTTGATATTCTCTGTCTATACATAGGGCATCCAGGAAGCCTTCGTACTTATTCGGATCAAACCTCTTCGGGTCATAGTTTGGGGATACATTCAGAACTAAATCTTTATTTTGAAAGGTTTGACGGTCAGACATAATTAGACCTTACTATTATTGTTAATAAGAGATACCTTGTTATCTCTATATTTTGCCCACGATATTGTCGGATTAACCATTGAAATTCTTGGAAATCGCTTACGAAATGAAAGTATTTTCTTAATTGAACTTTCGGATATGCCTATGTCTCGGGCTAATGTTCGATTTTGTTGTATGAGATAAAATCCTATTTCATCAAGTCGCTCAAAAAACCGGAGCATAGTATCACCAATAAGCCAAAACAAACGGGGATCTACCCTCCTTTTTGAAGAAAAACCTAAAAAACTGTGAACAGTTTCTATCAGAACCGCATAATCAACTTCAACAAAGTTTAGTTCTTGCCGGACATTTGTCGTATTGTCGTTAACCTTATTTACCGAAGTGGTTGCTTTAAAAATGTTGTCTATGTTCTTGACTATTTTCAAGGGATGGTGTTCTTTCATATCCTGCTGCCCCATTTTGACAAAAATCGATCTATAAATGCCTGTGCGGATTTTTCCCCTTCCAGATAACCTGACAAAACCCACGCAACCGAGAGAACAATGTGGTAATTTTCAGCGTCGCTATTTATTACCCTTCTGTAAGCAGGATGACCTTTGTTTATCCAAACGGTGCTTTCCATTAACCACCCCAACTCCTGTCTATTTTCATTGTCTTCAAATCCGATCATCAGTCCTGGTCGTTTACGGCTACCTTCATGCTGACGGCCTGCCTCAGTTTTTGGAGGACCTGGTTCAATCCTTTCACCGGGCATGTTTCCTTGCGTAGCTTCAATCCCTGCCCCTTCACCACCACCGCCTTGTGTTCCTGTCATTATATCAAGTCCCTCTGTGATGGTTCCAATTTCAGGAGCATCGGGATCCGCAATTGTCCCGGTGACAGGCTCGCCTTTTCGTTTCCTCCCGAACAGGGGATTCAATTCAGGAAAATCATTAAGCATGTTTTCAAAGACTCGATTAATTTCCTTTTCCAAAGGACGAAGGTCTTTCTCAGGTCTTTCTCTTGTCCCACTTATCTCCCCAAAGTTTCGAAGAATCGGTTCTATCGCTTCCTGGATCGCCTTACGATAGCGATAATATTTTTGAAGGCTTCCCGCATCTTTCAAAAAATCAGCTTTGTTAATAGTTAGGATTTCTGAAAGCTTTGGTATTTCGACTATCCCGGTTAACTTCATAGGATTCCGAGGTGCAATCCCTATCCAATCCCATCCTCGTTTAATTATTTTTCCATAAGTGGCTATCGCTATGCCTCTTTCTTCTTCAGATAGCTCTTCATTGCTCTTTCTAAGAAAACCTATTCCAACCGGCTTTCTTTCCCTTCCAATCTGCACCAAAAAAAGGCTGTTTTGATCGGTCTTTTCGTGTTGAGGCAACTCTATCTTCTGCTCATTCACAAAAAAAGTAACCCCGTCCTTGTAAACAGATTTGAGAATTCTATCCATAAATTCGTGGTCTAAAATCGGATAAAAATGTGTTTGGATCACCCTCTGGACAAAACCAGGATTAAGGAGTTCTGAGTCATTGGACCGGAGAACGATAGAAACAACAGTGCCAGTAGAGGAAAAGACTAATCCGGGAGGGTTGATATATGTCCATGGTGCCCTTTGTGCACTCTCTAATTTCCAACATGTTCCTTTGTGAAAACCCTGGCTTTTCGTCTCTGTAATAACCTCCTCAGCGATAAGCAATGATAACTTCACGCCTAAACCAGCGAAACCTATCCCTTCGCCTCTAATCTTTGTGGATGCCGCAATGTCGTGATACTCCTCTAAGTCTCGGTCCGTCATTCCCTTGCCATTGTCCAATATACTCATAGTCCGACGTTTTTGATCAATTGCGAATCGGATTTGAGAAGCACCAGAGTCCAATGCATTTGCAATAAGCTCTATGATGATTGCTTCTTCCTGGGGAAAAGGATAGGAGTCTCGTATATCTTCCAATAGATGCCTTAAATTAACTCTCGTTTCGCCCATGATTACTTCACCCCACTTTTCTTGAAGTCATGGAGTGTTTTTACCTCCCGCTTCTCGTTGCCAAAGATATCAATGTAAATAATCATGATCTGACCTTTGACTTGATCCGCGGCAAAGCGCACCTCGTAGCCGTTCTTCTTCAACTCCTCGGCGTAAAAGACCTCATCCAAGTCAAAAACCTCTCCGTCAAAGTCGTAGTCCAGCATGACCATGGAAAGGGTCTCCAGCTTGGCAAACTCAAGCGGCTTACGAGAGAGCACCCTGCTCTCAAACCTCTCAATCTTAATCACGCATTCTTTTGTCCCTTCGCCAATCTTAAGTTGTCCCATTTTCTCCTGAATGAAGTATTCGCACTCTACTGTCGGCACCTGAATAAAGTCAAAGCCTACGGCGTCCACCGTGTCGTTGACATCCATCTCGCTTACCGGTTGTTTGAGCTTGGTAAATCCCCGGTTGTGTATCTCCTCAATGATTGAGTAAGGGATGCGGAGGACAAAGTATTTCGTCTTGCCCTTCTCAATGTAATCCTCAAGGAACTGCACCGAGGCGGCCGGGGCTATGATAAAGAATCGCCTGCCGATCTTGTCTCCAAGATACTTGTGAAGGTCGTCAATGAAGTCTCTACCGAGCACTGCATCGGGATGCTTCTGATAATTGAAAACCAGAACGCTGTCCGCCCCCAGGTACCCGTCCAGTTCAATCTTGGAGATTTCGTGTTTCTCATCCCGGCACTGAAAGAGTTTTAGGGCAAAGTCCCGATACTGCTCCCATGGGAGTTCCTTGATCATCTTGTAGTCGTAGAGACCGGCGTTATAGAGGGTGAACGGCTTGCAGGGCTTGCCATATTTCTTCTTGGGATTTTCTAAATCCTTGCTCTCAGCGATGTTCAAGAGCCGTTTTTGCATCGTATAAATTGCTAATTTTCCGCAGTCCACACCGATCCATCGCCTGCCGAGTTTCTCCGCTACTGCAAGGGTAGTGCCTGATCCGGCAAAACAGTCAAGCACAAGATCGCCGGGGTTGCAGGAGGCTTTGATGATACGGTAAAGGAGGGCTTCAGGTTTTTGGGTGGGGTAGCCAAGATATTCTTTTCCTAGCTGTCCGCTAATGTCCTCCCAAATGGAATAGACCAATGATCCCTCTTGCTCATCCAGATACCTTTTCTTATAAATGCGTTTCCCACGTGTTACCAATAAGCCTTTTTCGTCCCATTCCTTCATCGTCTCGATAGGACATCTCCAGCCATTGGGCGGCGGTTCGCTGCCTCTGTAAGTATAAAAATATCCCATGCCTCCTTTAGGCGCTGTAAAGTGATCTAGCCTATAACGCCTCCCAGTTTCGGGCTCTACTTGTGTATAAAAGGAGTTCAGGTATTTCTCGGAGTAATTCTTGTAAACCACATTAAAAACCACAGCTTCGTTCTTTTTATAGAATAAAAGTCTGTCATCTATCACGCCGTAACGGTTTGCATTATTATGAGAATCTGCCCTTTTCCAGATGACCTCGTTCAGAAATCGGTGCTCGCCGAAGATTTCATCAAGTAATGCCTTAATGTAGTGGCTCTTGCGGTAATCCAAATGCACATAAATACTTCCATCCTCGCTCAGCAACTCCCGCAGAAAAATTAATCGTTTCCTCAAAAACTCTAAAAACCTTGCCCCGGCAATTTTGTCCTGATACGCCTTCTGATCCTGGCTTCCCCTGAATTCCTGCCTTGTGGCAAACGGCGGATCAATATAGACCAGCCTCACGCCCGGCGTCCCGTCAGCATTCTTCAGTTTCCCTTCCTGCTTCATTTGCAAGAGTGTCTTCAACACCTGAAGGTTATCCCCAAAGATAAGCATGTTCGTCCAGCCCTTGCCGTTATCGCCGTTGCGAAAGGTCTTGACCGGCTGCAAGGGCACGGCCATAGTATCGGCAAGAATATCCTCTTCCCGCTCCTTGTCGGCATAAACTAGCTCGTATTCTTTCTTGGTATCAAAAAGAATATTCCTAAATTCTTCAGGCAATGGCCTTCCCTCTCTGAGAAGGTTTATAACCATTTCAATTTCCTGTTCGGAAAGTCTGCGCATTAATATCATCCTTATTCAGTAATTTTTATTATCCAGCCTTCCGCCCTATGATATATATAATTTCTTACAACAGATATAATTAAACAAACATAAATCTAAATAGTCAAGAAACTTTTCCTTTAAGATAAAAGACATAGTATACTGGGCTATAGGGATTAAGTATTGTTTAAAAGCGGGCATCGCACCTTAAAGGAGGCATAAGTTATGAAAAAATCCAGTAAAACACTCCATGGATTATCTTTATTGTTTATCTTGCTATTTTTATCCTATAGCTGCTCCAGGCAGGCGGCCAACGTCGTCTGGATTGATGAGCTTGGCCCTCAGTATGCTATCTCTGGCTATGGTGAAACTCACGCCAATAAATCGGTAGATGGCAATCCACTAACCATAGCTGGACAGGTCTATGAGCGTGGCCTCGGCACACATGCTGAAGGTATGTACCGGATAAAACTGGATGGCAAAGCTACCCGCTTCAGTGCCCTGGTTGGCATCGATGACGAGATAAAGGGCAATGAACGGGCTTCGGTTGAATTTATTGTTTCGGCTCGAGATAAAAATAACATCACTCAGACTTTATGGAAAAGCGGTGTCATGAAAGCCGGTCAGCCAGCCAAAGAGGTCAATGTCAGCCTCGACGGCTTCCTTTATCTGGATCTCATTGTTTCTGATGCTGGCGATGGCTCAGGTTATGATCACACCGACTGGTGCGAGGCTAAGATAGAATACCGGGGAACTAAGCCAGAACCTGTTAAACCCTACGCCAGCCAGCCCTACGTCCTAACGCCCCTCCCCGGCCCCGAACCAAGGATCAATGGAGCTAAGGTTTTCGGCGTTCGTCCCGGATCACCTTTTATGTTTACCATTCCAGCCACCGGCTCCCGCCCGATGACTTTCGCTGCCGAAGGCCTTCCAGCCGGACTCAAACTCGATACCTCAACCGGGCACATTACTGGCGTGATAGACAAGGCCGGCACCTACAATGTCAAGCTCACTGCCAAAAACAGCCTGGGCATAGCCGAGCGAACCCTGCGCATTGAGGTCGGCGATAAAATCTGCCTGACTCCCCCGATGGGCTGGAATAGCTGGAATTGCTGGGGATGCTCGGTGACAGATGATAACGTTCGCCAGAGCGCCAGAGCTATGGTGGAAAAAGGCCTGATCAATTATGGCTGGACCTACATAAATATTGATGATTGCTGGCACGGCGAGCGCGACCCCAGGACGGGCGAAATTCGCTCCAACGAAAAATTCCCCGATATGAAAGCTCTGGCTGATTATGTCCATAGCCTCGGCCTGAAAATCGGCCTTTACACTGACTGCGGGCCGAAAACCTGTGCTGGTTATGCTGGCAGCGAAGGCCACGAGGAACAGGATATTATGACCTATGCCAAATGGGGATATGATTACGTCAAGATTGACTGGTGTTATTGTGAAGGCAAGGATCCAAAAGTCGCCTATAAATTATTTGGCGATGCGATAAAAAGAGCTCCTCGGGATATAGTTTTCAGCATCTGCAACTGGGGCCGAAACAATCCCTGGGAATGGGGCGAAAGCGTCGGTGGCAATCTATGGCGGACAACTGGCGATATCACCGATAGCTGGAGCAGCATGTCCCGGATAGGATTTGGTCAAGCTGGGCTGTCAAAATATGCCGGACCCGGTCACTGGAATGACCCGGATATGCTGGTCGTTGGCAATGTCGGCTGGGGACCGGAACTCCACCCGGCACGGTTAACCCCCGATGAGCAATATACTCACATCAGCCTGTGGTGCCTGCTGGCCGCACCGTTACTGATTGGCTGTCCCATCGAGCAGATAGATGATTTTACCATGGGCCTTCTGACCAATGTTGAAGTTCTGGAGGTCAACCAGGACCCACTTGGCCGACAGGCAGATAGAATCGTCGAAGGCGATGGATGGGAGGTCTGGGCCAAGGAGATGGAGGATGGCTCGAAAGCTGTCGGTCTGTTCAATCTTGATGCTTATGATCACAAAACAGTCCGGGTTGATTTGGCGACGCTCGGCCTCGGTGGTGGGTCGCTGCGGGTGCGGGATTTGTGGCGGCAAAAAGACCTGGGGACCTTTGACGGACATTTTGAAGCCGAAGTTGCCCCCCATGGGGTGGTTCTGATAAGAATCTTTCAGAAATAACAGGTCTATTTCTGCCAGACTTCTGGAGAATTGACCTTATCAGATACTTTCCAGCTAAAAAGCCCCAGGCCAATCCTGAAAAATAATATCAGATGCTAACTATATGTCACTTCTGGCACCGAGTTATTTTTGTGCTCATCGATTTGCGCGCCCTTCAGGCGACGAACCCAGTCGTTTAATTAGCCCGTCATGTTCTAAAATTGTCACCTCGGCTGGCCATCTAAAACCGAAGCAATTGTCCCCCACGCTCTATCCCATCTTTTCACTTCTGGTATAATGTAAAGGAATTTAACCAAGTGGTTTTTTGATTGACAGCGGCCACCGGCCCCGGGGGTAAGAATGTTTGTCAATGGCTGCAGGCGGCTGTTACCAGAAGGGTAAAAAAATAAAGCATTCACCGTTAATGCTTCTGACCTGATATAAAAATGAACATTAAACAAAGGAGGTTTTGTATATGAAATATCGTTATTTAGGGAAATCGGGTCTTGTCGTTTCAGAGTTATGTTTTGGCGCCATGAGCTTTGGTTCACAGGGTTTATGGAAGAGCGTCGGTGCTCTCGAGCAGAGTGCTGCTCAGCGCGTGGTGGACATTGCTTATGAAGGCGGGATCAACTTCTTCGATACGGCCGATGTTTATTCTTACGGGCAGTCCGAAGAAATTCTGGGCAAAGCTCTTAAAGGCAAGCGTTCACAGGTGGTTCTGGCCACCAAAGTTCGCGGTCGCATGAGCCCTGAGGTCAACGATGCTGGCTTGAGCCGGCGGCATATCATTCAGAGCGTTGAAAACAGCCTGAGGCGCCTGGGGACAGACTGGATTGACCTCTATATCGTTCACAGCTTTGATTTCAGAACGCCGCTCGAAGAGACGCTTTCCACCTTAAATGACCTGGTTCATCAGGGCAAAGTGCGTTACCTGGGCTGTTCCAACTTTTTTGCCTGGCAGCTGATGAAGGCCCTGGCCATTTCTGAAAAGCATAACTTTGAGAAGTTTGTTTCGCTCCAGGCTTATTATTCACTTATAGCCCGCGATGTGGAGATTGAGCTCGTCCCGCTGTGCGAGGATCAGGGATTGGGATTAACCCCGTGGTCACCACTGTCCGGCGGTTTTCTGACCGGCAAATATCCACGAGGCAGTCGCGGCCCTCAGGATGCCCGGCGCAGCAAAGAAGAACAGAATTTCCTGCAATTCGATGAAGACCGGGCCTACCGCATTCTGGATGAAGTGAAGCGCATTGCTAAAGAACGCGGAGTCAGCGCTGCCCAGGTTTCGCTTAACTACCTGTTGCGGAAACCGGCGGTCAGTTCAGTTCTTATTGGTGCTACCAAGCCAGAACAGGTTGTCGATAATCTCAAAACAGTTGAATGGGAACTTACAGAGGAAGAAATAAAAGCGCTCGACAGCGTCTCCGAGCCGCCGCGCGTCTATCCGAAGTGGATGCTCGATGTAACCAGGCTCGACCGCGAAAACCTGCAGTTTAGACTGTAACAGACATGGCTTAAGAGGCATGATGTCATAAACCAGGCAGCTTATTACGAGCGGCAAAAGACAAAATAAATCTGGAGATCCAGAAAAACAAAAAAATCGCTGGAAAATTAGTAGCATTCTAAAAAGTTTGAATAAGAACAAAATAGGAAGCGAGAGAAAGCAAAACTAAGAGAAGTAAAAAGAGGTAACCAGATAAAAGAATTCGTTTTTTATAACCCAACACGTATTGTCTTTGGCGAAGGCAAGACGTCAGAAATCGGGAAGTATGCGAAGGGGCAAAAATGCCTGTAAATCCATCGAAGAATATTTTCATTTCATTGGCGCTCCAGTTCGGCTGAGCGAAGTTAACATTGATAGAAGTGAAATTCAGAAGATTGCTGAAAACGCCGTCGGCCTGGCTAGAAAATGGGGACTCAATAGCTACACCCAGGAAGTCATCGCCCGAATTCTGGAGTTTGCCACATAAGACTTGTCCTTAGCTATGAGGCCTTAAGAGCGGCTCTCTTGACTTAATGGGACTGGTTATTATAAATAATATTAGAGGGAGGAAAGGAATTCGGTTCAAAGAGGTGTTGTCTGTCTTTTTAAAAATGGCTGGTCATTTAAGCCAAATATATGATCAGGAGGGTATAAATGAATCATTTAAAACTTAGAATTCTGGTTGTCTTTGGTCTTATGTTCTTCGTAGCTTATCTGGGATTTGCCGAAGAAGTGGTCAAATATTTCCCCAAACCGGGCGACCTTAAATTCACGTATGGACCCCACAAGCCCGTCATGAAGATAAAGCCAGGCACGGTCATAATTTCTTCGGCTGAGGATTGCTATGACGGCAAAGTAAAAAAGCCCACCGATAAGCCGTCGGAAGTCATGGAGCTGTGGCATGACAACCCCTTAACCGGTCCCTTTTATATCCAGGGAGCGGAGATGGGCGATATCCTGGCAGTCCATATCAGAAAGATTGAGCCTGCTCGTCCTTATGCCATCAGCAGTTATGGTCCAGGATTTGGCGCTATAACCGGGACTGAATACACAGCCATTCTCGAGTCCCCACTGCCCGAGCTTGTCTGGTGGTATGAGGTTGATAAAGAAAAAGGAACGGTTAGATATAAATCTCTAAAAGGAAATACTGTTATAGACATTCCGATGAATCCCATGATTGGCTGCCTGGGTGTGGCCCCGGCTAAATTTGAATATCGCTGGAGCGTTACTCCGGAAGCCTACGGTGGCAATATGGATTGCCCGGAGGTTAGAGCAGGAAACACTATTTATTTACCGGTCAATGTTCCCGGGGCCTATCTGTTCTTTGGAGACGCACATCTCGTGATGGGAGACGGTGAAATTATTGGCTACGGCGTAGAAGCTGCCGTTAATGTTGAGCTCAAGGTTGACCTCATCAAAGGTAGGAAAATCGGCTGGCCCCGCATTGAAAATGACGAATATCTCATGACCCTGGGGATGTATCGCCCGCTGGAAGATGCTTTCCGGATTGCCACCAAGGATATGGTGCTATGGATTGCTGAGGATTTCGGTCTCGACATGATGGATTCTTACCAGCTGGTTTCCCAGGTGATGAAGGCCGAAGTGTCGCAGCTGGTCGATCCTAACTACACCATTCTGGTCAAATTTCCCAAGAAATATTTACCAGAGAAGAAACCCGTCTTTGGCGGAATGCACGACAAGCTAAAATAAGGGTTTTGCCTGCTGATTCGGGCAGACAGCTCAGGTTTCTACTTTAAATTTATTTAAAACTGATAAGTGTCCAGGGATGAGCAGTTAAGTCTTTCAGTTCGGGTTCAAGATAAGAATATTCTTGGTGTAAGCGGAGGAAGTCGGCCGCTTTGAAATCCACTCCGCAGGGATGTCCGAAGGCGCACCACATTTGCCATTTTTTATTTAAATCACTGCTAACCACTTTGCCATCAACAGCGCCGCAGGGATAATATGGTCCAAATTCCCACGGCTTAACTCCCCTTTCATCCAGCTCAATGTGGCCACAGATAGTGTTAGCCCCCGGTTGTTCTTTGTTGAGAGTAACATCAAAATGATCGCTGATCAGTTTCTTAGCCATCTCATCATCAATCTGGCCATAGTTTTCCTCAAGTAGCTGCTGCCAGCGATTCCATCTTGAAGCCATAGAAGTCTGTGAATCATCATAAGGGAATTTTGTTTCTTTCCGAACTTCTGGATCCTGAGCAATATTACAGGACATCAGGTAGCCGTCTTTTTTTCGCCAGACCTGGTGGCTTTTCAGGCCAAGTTCCAAGCAGGCAATTTCATTCGTTTTGGCATCACCAATAAGCCAGTCATTAGAATATTCACCATTAGCACCCTCAATCATTATATTGAGCCACTCGTCAATGTTACTGGCATATTGCATGGCTCTTCTTAGCCTGATGGTTTCGGGGATACCTTCAGGATCAAAGCCAAAAAATCCAGCTATTGTAGTCTCAGCCACCATGAGGCCGCTGCTGTTCATGCACCAATCAGGTCCACTGTGTATAAAGCCAGGGCAAGTTTGAGTCATTATTCGGTTGCCTTTCTCCGGTTTCAGATCAAGAATCAAATTCCAGTGAACTCCATAGACATAGTCTATCCAGGTATTGTGGGCCATTACGATCGAGCCATCTTTGGTAGCTGTGCCGGTAGCTATAAAGGCACTGCAGGCTCCATGAGGCAGATCCGCCAGCCTGGCTCTGGCTATTTCCTGGGCTTTACTCCAGGGCAAATAGCTCCAGGCAATCTGGAGCCAGTTATTTAATACAGCAATATCGATGGCATCTATGCCTTTTATTCCCTTAGCAGCCAGTCCATCAACAATCCCTTCTATCTCCTGCTGGTATTCTTCTGGCGTTTTGACCCAGTGAATTTTTTTAACTACTTCTCGAAAAGTATCCCAGTCGCTGCTCAAGACGTTTTTAATATAAAACTTAACATTCGGTATTACCTTATTAGCTATTTCATCAGCCAGCAGGTAACCGTGCTGATAGCCAAGCTGATGGGGATTCCCCTCGACATGAACTATTATCCAGCCATCAGCTTCTTTTCTGAAAGAACCCGCTAATAAATCGTCTTTTTTTGAGCAAGAATAAAAGGACAGAACGGATATAAAAACAAAAATCACAGCCAGAATCGATACCAGACTCAAATTTTTTTTGCCTTTCATCTTAAACCTCCTTGTTTCCAGAGACTGATCTATTTCATTTCTGGAGCTAACTCCAGAAAGAAGCCTGTAACCCTCCGTACAGTCCCGGCCAATAAATCAGAATCCAAACAGCCTATAGGGAATATCTCAAGATTATGGTAACATTCCAGTTCCAACCAGGATCCGGCAGTGTTTCATTCTTATACATGATCCATTCTATCCAGGTATAGGTGCTGACTGACTTAAACTGCAAGCTGACCGTGTTCTGATAAATGTCTCTCCCATCCTTGGATTTAACAGCACTAAAATTGTTAGCCAGCGAAACTGATTGCAAAAACTTATAATTCAAAGGTCTGGTGTAAATTCCGTCCACCCAGAAAACGTCAGCTTCCAGTGGAGTGGCAAAATAATCAGGCATACCAAAACCCGACATTGGCATCCAGAAGCTACCATCAGAGGGGACTGCACTGAATTTGAAGTGGATGTACTCGGCACTGAAAGTCAGACCAATAGGCAGCGATAGCGTTATATCAGCATCAAACATGTTTCTGTTTCCTGCACTCCAGGCCGTTTCGTTGATGACATTTTCCTCGGTGCGGCCATGATATCCGGCTAGACCTATTTCCAGCTTAGTTGATTCCCCTAATTTAAAAGGATAAGTAATTCTGCCGACGATTATATCTTTTTCACCAGTTCCAGGAGCGGGATCATAAGCAGCTGGCTGTTGATAAGTTCCCTCTTTTTCCCTGAAATAAGAGAGGTAAAAATTTAGAGGCGTTTTCTGACCGTGATATTCAATACCTAATCCGGTATCATACGGTTCCTCCAAGCCAAGGGGCCACTGCAGGGCCATCCACCAGGTACTGTCAAATTTGAGACCAAAATTAAGGTCAAACAGGCCTGCCTTAATTAGCCAGTTCTCACTTGGCTTCCAGTAGAAAAATATTTTGTGCCAGAAATGTGAGTATTGAGCCAGGCTGCCCGAAGACCAGGGCTTATAGATATAATAGCTGGCTTCTATTCCCACATCTTTGTATTCACTGTAGAGGCCGAGATAGGCTCTGTCGGGGAACCTGAGCGGGCTCTTGGGGGCCCTATTCCAATCCTTGTAAAAGCTGAAAAGGCCATCTATATCAGCCCTTAAAGCCAGTGAAAATCCTTCTATCCCGGTCTTGATATCAATTGCCCGGGCATAAGTGGCGACAAAAAATAAAACCAGAAGGCAAAAGGTGATCAATCTTTTTTTCATAGCTTAACACCTCCAATCTAATATAACTTTCCTCGCCTGATTACTTCACCTTCAGGAACTGGTTGCTTGAATATCGGTTGACCACAATGCAAGCTGAATAATTACCAGGGTCATTTTATTTCTTTTTCGATTCAAACGTTGTCCAGGGATAAGAGATGATGTCTTTAAGATAGGGTTCTTGCCATTTATATTCAGGATGCTTCTCCAGGAATTCTTTGGCGATAAAGTCAT
>ERZ795060.885-NODE-885-length-38242-cov-6.160604_pt1 | contig 38242 bp, 31 predicted proteins | sample MGYA00375144_ERZ795060 | MGnify/ENA primary metagenome ERZ795060 (study PRJEB30189, sample SAMN05720157) | activated sludge metagenome | isolation source: anaerobic digester from wastewater treatment plant | place: Japan | collected 2015-05-15 ... | reverse complement strand
GCCAGCCTACACGCGCGCCTAACCGGATATGGCGGGGACCTGGGAGGGGGAGCCCCGAAGGGGCTTTGCTGAGAGGCAGCGCGGAGCTTCCAGCTCCGCGCGCGGGAGCTCACCATCCGTGTCCGTCCTTCCTTGTCTCGGAATCCCAAGGGTAGGAGCAGTATCGAGATGCGAGACGTCAACGCCGCCAGCCGGGCGAAGCGGGTTCGGGGCCACAGGAGCGTGGCGCTTCTTGGAATGCGGGAGCTTCTCGCGGCGTGCGCCACCGTGCTCTGTGCGGTTCTCTTCTTGCCCCATGGCGTGGCGGCCCAGGAGCCGGCGCGCCCGCGGATCGCCTTCGTCGATCTCGCGCTGCCGGACGAGGGCAAACCGCGCGAGAGCGGCGCGCTGGCGTTTGCGCGGCGCCAGGGCGAGGTGATCCGGGTGAAGCCGCTCGCAACCGGCGGGTGGCAGGACGATTCGGGCCGGCTGCGCGCTCCCGAGGAGGCGGATCTCGTTTGGTATCACAGCGGCGGGGTGGATGCCGCCGCGCGGTTTGGCCGGGCCGGCGCCGCGGACCTCCTCGCCTACCTGGAAGCCGGTGGGAGCGTGCTTCTCACCGGCACTGCCGGGTCTCTTCTCAACGCGATGGGGATCGAAACGGCGCCCCTGCGCGTCTCCACTCAGAAAGCCCGTCAGGGCAGCCTGCGCGTGGTCGAGAAACACCGCGCGCACCCCGTTTTCGCGGGCCTGCCTACCAGCACGCCCATCGTGCTCCCCACCCGGCCCGGGAGCGCCGTGGCCGGTCTCGACGTGCCATCCGGATCGGCGGGCGAGCTCCTGGCGGATGCCATGCCGGGGAGCGGCGAGGGTCTGATCGTGGAGTACACCGCCGGCGCGGGCCGCGTGATCTTCGTCGGAGGGGCCGTGCCTGATTTCACGGCAGCCCCCGCTTCCCACCAGGAGAGCCTTTTCAGCAACGTCCTACGCTACCTGGCGGCGCGGAGCACCAACCACGCGCGCCTCGTGACGCCGCCGGGCGCGCACCGCTACGAGCGCCTCTTTGGCGTGCCGTTTCTTGTGGCCGAGAAGCCGGTCATGCTGACCGCGCCCGCGAATGGCGCGCGCTACGCGGCCCTCCTCACCGACGACCGTATCGGCGGCGGCTTCCGCTCTGGCCGGTTCACGGTGCGCGAGACCCCCGTTCGCGCGGAGGTCCTCAGCGCGCAGGCGCTGGGGCTCACGCTGGTCACGCGTGAGAAGCCCGTGTCGGGCCACTTCGCGGCGCAGCGCGAGCAGCAGAAAGCGTTTGAACGCCGCGACCACGAGATGACACGCGGGTTGCGCGTCATCCGGCCCACCGTGACGCTGGCGCCGGCGCCGCTCAAGCCGCTGGTGACGCCCGAGGCGGATCGGAGCGTGCTCCTGGGCCGCTCTCCATACAAGGCGCCCGGCCGGGGTAGGGGCGCCGTCGCGCCGCTCTACGAGCCGGTGGAAGAGGGTGGCTTCCGCGTGGTGGGGGGTACTCGGCGATTCAACCGGCCCATCGTTCACGGCCTGAACCGCGTCTGCACCGGCGACGTGCCGCTCTTCCGGATGGAGACAGTGGCCGGGAAGCCCGGCGACGCGCCGGGGGAGGGCCTCTTCCCGCTCTGGCCGCGGCCAGATGCGGGGCAGGGGGCCGCGAATCCCTGCCTGGGCACCCTGCGCCTGGGCGTGCCTGGAGCGGGGGAGGATGTCCGGTGGCTCGATACGCTGCCGGGAATCGTCACCACCTTCTGGCCTGGCTATACCGAGTATCGCGTCACGCACCCGGACGCGGGCTGGACCGCGACGGTCACGGTGGCCCCCCTCCTGGAGACGAACGGCCTGATCTGCCGCGTCGAGTTCGACCGCGAAATGCCCCTCGCCTGGCAATACGGCGGCATCTGGTGGGCCGACACGGAGGCAAACCGCAACCAGGTTACCCTGGAGGGCGCCACGGCCCGGATCACGGAGGCCAACCTGCAGAATGGGCAGGTCTTCGTCGGCTGGGATGGTGAGGGAGAGGGCCAGAAGCGGCAAGCCGCTTACGGCGAGCAGGTGGAGTTTGTCGCGGAGCAGGCGCGGCGCGCCTATCACATCGTGGCGACGTGGGGCGTGACCGAATATGACGCGGCGCGCGCGGAGAAGCTGATGGCCCGGCTCGACACGCCGGCGGCCGCCGGGTGGACGTGGGCGCGCGACATCCTCAAGCGGCGCTGGTTCGACTGCTACATCGGGCGCGCGCTGAAGCCGGAGCTGCGCCTGCGCGCTGCTCTCCTGGCGCCCGAGGCCGAGCTGCGCCGGATCCGCGAGCTCTGGGACGCGCGCCGGACGGAGTTCCAGGTGAAAACGCCGGATGCCCATCTGAACGCGCTCGTGAACTGGGCGCGGGGCGCCAGCGAGTACCATCGCCAGGGCCCGGGGCTCGCCGATAGCGCGCTCGGCGCGCCGGAGTACGCCTCTCTTTCCACCGGGTGGCAGGGGAAGGCATGGGCGGGGGATCACCAGGCGCTTGAAGAGTGCCTCCGCCTCTATGCCGCGTTTCAGGATGAGGATGGCTTCATCCCCTGGGTGACGCCCTCGCTGGTGCCCTGGCGCGTTGGGAACAACACGCCCTACTGGGTGATCCAGGTGTGGGAACAGTATGCCTGGACGGGCGACCGGCAGTTCGTGCGCGAGCTGTGGCCCCAGGTGCGCAAGGCGGTCGCGTGGCAGTGCCGGCAGAATGACCCCGATGGCGACGGCCTCTTCCGCGAGGCACACGACTACTGGAACCTGGCGCCGGGTTGGAAGGGGTCGCCGGTGGTGGCGAGTGTCGTCTCGTGGGCGATGCTGGATCGCGCGGCGCGGCTGGCCGGCGTGGTGGGCGACGCCGTCGCGGAGGCGGAGTATCGCGGCCTGGCGGAGCTCTCGCGCCAAGCGATCCTCGGCCTGCTGTGGCGGGAGGACGCCGGCCGGCTGGGCGCGCTCGGCGCCGATGGCTTATGGCACGGCCACCCTCAAACCCGGGACGAGTTCCTGGCAGTCAACCTGGGTCTCCTGGACGTGGCGCAGGGCCGGCGCGCGATGCGCTGGCTGGAGGCGCACTACGGCTTCGAGCCGGTGTCCGGGGTGCGCCTCCTCGCTACGAGTGACTGGTGGCCGCTGCGCTGGGTTGCGCAGTGGGTGCCCAACGGCGAGACGTGCCTGGCCGCCCTGGCCGGCCTGCGGTGTGGCGACGCCGATCTCTGGTGGCCCTACGTGAAAACCGCCGTCCTCTCCTCCCTCAGGAGCGAGTTCCCCGGCATCCACTCCGGGATCACCGACGCGGGCGCCGGGAGTGGAGACCGAGAGCGCGCGAGTGACATTGACCCGCTCGTGCATATGGCCGCTCGCGGCTTCTTCGGGATCGAGCCCGCGGTGCACGAGGGTTGGGTGGCGATCTGCCCGGCTTTCCCAAGCGACTGGACCGAAGCCAGCATCCGCACGCCGGTCGTGAGCTATGAATACCGGCGTGAAGGGAGCCAGGCCGTCTTCCATATCCGGTCGCCGAAGCCGCTGGTGAAGCGCGTGCGCGCCTATCCGGGCGGGCGCGAGGTGGTCACCCCGGCGGAGACGGAATCGGTGGTCACGGTGCCCCTGGCGGCGGTGCCCCCCTTGCCGGCTGCGGGACCGCGCCCGCAGCTTCTGGTGGAGCACCCGGGTGCGCTAGACGGAGAGGAGCCCGCTGCCGGACCGAAGGTGGCCGCCGCGCTGGCCCCCTCGCAGGTGCCGCTGACCGAAGCCGAGCGCGCGCGCCAGATCCTGTTTGATCTCTCCGGCGCCGCCAACGTCACCCTCGAAGAGATGACCGCAATGCGCTTCCAGTTTGAGGGCGGCGAGGGGCTCGCATCCCTCTCCAGCGGCTGGGGAAACCCACCGCTCGCGATGCGCCCGTCGCCGCGCGTCCTGGAGGTGAGCAACGGCGTGCGTTTCCTGACCGGGGGCCGAATCCCGCGCTCGCTGGGCTACACGCCGAAGAACCTCCTGGCGCTCTCCAGCTGGGCGCCCTACCCGCTGCCAGCTGGGGCCACGATTCAGGTGATGCGCCGGTGCGAGCGTCTCTGGCTGCTGCTGCAGAGCTACGTTCACCCGACGAAGAACTACGTGCCGAACGGCGAGGTGGTCCTCCGCTACGCGGATGGTACGCGGAAGATCCTCTCGCTCGTGCCGCCCTACAACCTGGACTGCTATTTCCAGCACTTCAGCCTGGATGGGATGCCTGTGCCCTTCGGGTATCTGGGAGCAGAGCCGGCTGGCTGGACGCCCCTCTATCCGGAGAGGACGCGCGCCCACGCCGACGTGCTTGCAATCGAGAGCGATCCCACGCGCCTCCTGGAGGCGGTGGAGCTGCGCGCGACGTGCTCCGAGGGGATCCTCGGCCTGGCGGGCATGACCGCCCTGGCCGCGGAGGATGAGCCTTCTGCCGGTCTTGCCGCCGGACAGTCGCCCTCGCGATGAGCGTGCGCTAAACGACAGAACGGTGGCAAGAGGGCCTCTGGCATCGGGACAGAGGCCCTCTTGCGAGGAGAGCCTGACTATGAGATACTTCCTCCTCATCGGCTTGTTGATGATCGGCGGTGCCGCCAGAAGCGCGCCGCTCACCCTGTTGCCCAATCAGGACTTTGAGGATGCCCAGCTCGGTTGGAGCCTCTGGCCCACCGAGTCCCAATCGCGCCTGGAGATCGACCGGGAAGTGGTGCGCAACGGCCGGCAGTCGCTTCGCGTGACCGCCGTGCGCAGTAGCGACCGCGCCTTCGCCGTCATCGCCACCCCCAACTTTGAACACGAGGTCGTCTATCGGATCTCGGTGGCGATCCGCAAGGACGCCAGCGTGCCCGACTCTGCCATCAGCTACGCGATCAACTACCGGGGTGGAGACAACAACGCCATCCTGCAGCGCGCCCGGCCGACGCAGCTCCGGCGCGTGCCCGAGGGAGAGTGGGTCCGCTGGTCGGGCCTCTTCATGACGCCCAAGGGGGTCCGCGAGTGGCAGTTCCTCCTCGGGGTGGAGTACGCCGTGGGCCGCGTGTGGTTCGATGACATTCGCATCGAACGCCTGGGCCCGGCGAGCGAGCTGAACCCGGACGTCTGGACCAACCTGACGGTGGGCGTGGAGATCGGCTCCGGGCCGCTCCAGCGCTTCACGAAGCATAAAGAGGAGAACAACACCATCTACCGCATGTCAAAGCGGTACAACGATCTCCTCCTCCGGTCGGCGTTTGCCGAGGCGGAGCTGCGCGAGCTGGAGCGCTGCCTCCACTACGCGGGGAAGCCGGGCCCGGCGCGGGCGCGCCGTCTATTCGAGGCGACTGAGGCGCGCCTGAACGAGGCATTCCTGGCGTATGGAACGGCGTTCCGCTCTGGCAAGGAAGGGGAGTGGGCGGCTTTCGAGAAGAGCGCTGCCGCCCTGGAGAAGGCGCTGGCTGACCTGGAAGCCGGCGTCGCGCGCGAGAAGGCCGAGGTTCGCCCGGCGAAGCCGCCCGCGCTGCCGAAATGGCTGGGTCGACAATCGCGCGACATCGCCCCAATTCGCCCGGATGGGCGGATGAACCGCCTCCTCTTCGGCGTTTGGAGCCCCACCGCGTTCGCGGAGTACGAGCGCCCGTTCGACCTGGAGTTTCACTCCAGCGCCCCGGGCGCGCCCAAGGTGCACACCGAGACGGAGATCGACTTTAGCAACATCACCGCCGCGTGCGATTCGCTCGAGGCACAGGGCTACCCCAGCACCTTCAGCTATCTGATGTTCGGCATCCACGAGTACCTCTACGCCCCGAAGTGGCTGGTGGAGAAGTATCGCGACGAGCCGGACTTCTTCAAGGTCTCGTGGGATGGTCTCAAGGGTGGCAGCCGGGGCAACGAGCACTCGCTCAACTGGTTCCACCCGGCGGTCCGCGAGTATATCCGCGACTACCTGACGCGGTATGCCACCTTCTGCAAGAACGAGCCGCGCATCCTCTTCCATGAGGTGGCGCAGGAGGCCTATCCCGACTTCACCACCAGCAAGGGCCGGCGCGAAACCGGCTATGGCCCCCACGCGGTGCAGGCGTTCCGCGCCTATCTGAAAGCGCGCTATCCGAGCATCGAGGCACTCAACCGGGCGTGGGGGACAAAGTACGCCGGGTTCGACTCCATCGAGCCGCCGCCCGATGCCTACGCGCAGCGCGGGCGGGAGGCTACGCCCCTGGTGGCTGAGTTCGAGGCGTTCCGCGACGACGCCTACATCGACTACCTGAAGCTGATCTACGACTCGCTCAAGGCGGGCGATCCCAACAAGCCGGTGGTGGCCCGGCATAGCGGGCTGCTCAGCGCGATCAACGGGGCGCGGATCTTCGAGACGTGCGACGTCCTTTCGTACCATCGCGGCGCGCCCCAGATGCAGCTGATGAACCTCTACCTCAATTCGCTCAACCGGTATCACCGGCGCGGGCTGGGCTACATGGAGGACTTCTGGGGGCTGCAGGACCCGCGCGCCGATGACGAGGTGGTCCAGCGCCGCAGCCTGGAGCGGCACATCGCCGAGGAGTGCATCTGGGGGCGCTCTCTCCAGATGAAGTGGTACTCCTACACTACGGGCGCCTATATCTTCACCTACAACGGCAACTGGATGAACCCGCGCTACGACGTGACCACGATGCGCTACTGCGCGCCAGCGCTCGCCGTGGCCAAGCAGAAGATGGAGAAGCTCGACTGGGCGCTCACGCACAGCGAGATTCCCCCGCAGCGCGTCCTGGTGCTCCAGCCTTCGGCCAGCATGCGCAACGAGCGCCCGGAGCAGGGCGTCTTCGCCGAGATTCTAGGTATCCACCGCCTCCTCTACGGGAACGGAATCCTCTACGAGCTGCTTCCGGAGGAGTACTTCCTGAATGGCCGGGCGCGCCTGGCGGAGTTCGACGTGGTGATTCTCCCGAAAGCGCGCTATCTCGCCGCCGACCTCCAGCAGGCCCTGGCGAAATACGTCCGGGATGGTGGCCTCCTCATCGCCTGTGGCGAGCCGGGCACTCACGATGAACTGGCCCGGCCCTCGGGCACCCTCGTCCGTGCCGTGCGCGAGGCATCTCAGCAGGCCGATTGGGCGAAAGTGGAAGCGGCCTGGCAGGCTGCCGGCCCCGCGGCTCCGGAAACACCGATGGCCATCGCCCGCTGCGGCCAGGGTGAGTGGGTGGCCTGCGCGTCGATGGCGGGCGTCGCCGTGGAGAACGGTGGGAAGGCGCTCCTGGAGCGGATCACCCGCCGGACGAAGCGCGAGGCGTGGCCGGTGGCCGGCCGGCTGATCGTGGTGCCCCGTGTGACGGAAGACGGCGGGCGGACGCTCTTCCTGCTCAATCCGGACCTCGATGCCCCGGTTGAGGAGCAGGTCCGTATTGCCCGGGCGGCGAGCCGCGCCGTCGATCTGACGGTCGACGGTGGCTATCCGATCGCCTTGAAGCGTGACGGCGAGGGAGTCTCCTTCACGGTGCGCCTGGGCCCGGGCGAGAGCACCGCGGTCTGGCTGGAATAGAGAGAGGGGGCGAGGGCCCGTTCCGGGCGACCCTCGCCCCTTCCCGAACTGGCCTCCAAAGCATCAATGCCGGCGCGCAACCCGGCGCACGGTGGTTAACCTTCGCCCGGGCTGGGCTAGCCTGAACCCGCGGCTAACCGGGGGTGGCAGTGGGTTGGGAGGATGAGCCCCGAAGGGGCTTTGCCGGGCAGGAGCGCGGAGCTTCCATCTCCGCGCTCCTTCTGGCGCTATCTCAAAACTCGGGCGGGAGTTTGTCTAGCTCGGCGGCGCTGAAGACAGGACCGTCCTTGCAGACGTAGCACCCGCCGATGTTGCACCGGCCGCACTGCCCGATCCCGCACTTCATTCGGTTCTCAAGGGTGGTGTAAACCTGCTCCTTGGTGAACCCGAGCTTCTCCAGCGATTGCAGCGCGAACTTGATCAGGATCGGCGGCCCGCAGACGAGGGCGAGGGCATCCTTGCTGGACGGGGCCACCTCCTCGAGCACCTTGGGGATCAGCCCGACCTTCCCATCCCAATCCGGCGTCTCGCCTCCCGGGTCCACCGTCTTGACGCAGGTGATGTCCGGACGGGCGATCCATTCCTCCATCTGCGGCTTGTAAACCATGTCGGCGACGCTGCGCGCGCCGTTGAGGAGCAGGATATCGCCGAACTCGGCGCGCTGGTCGAGGCATGTCTCGAAGATGGAGCGGATGGGCGCCATGCCGATGCCGCCACCGATGAAGACGAGGTTCTTCCCCTTCATCCGGTCGATGGGGAACCAGTTGCCATAGGGGCCGCGGAAGCCGACCGTGTCACCCACGCCCAGCTTGCTCAGCGCCGTGGTCACCTTGCCGCCCCACCGGTAGCTGAAGCTGCACTCCACGTAGCCGGGGCGCGTATCCGGACTGGCAATGCAGAAGACGCACTCACCCTGTCCAAAGACGGAGTAGAGCGCGAACTGCCCCGCCTTGAACCGGAACGACTCGCGCGCCGCCTCATCCTGAAACTCCAGGCGGAAGCTCTTTACATCCGGGGTCTCGTCGCGGACCTCGGCAATCGTCATCAAGTAAGGGAGATAGATGTTAGCCATGATTGCTCACAGGCGCGTTTCGCGCTCGTCCTCGACAGCCCTTGCCACTTCGTAGATATCCATGTTCACTGGGCAGGTGAGGGCACAACGCCCGCAGCCAACGCACCCATGCACGCCGAACCGCTCCGGGATGTAGCGCAGCTTATGGAGCAGGCGATTGCGGTAGCGCGAGGGCTGGTTCGGGCGCGGGTTGTGCCCGGAGGTATGCATGGTGAAGCACGCCTGCCCGCAGGAGTCCCAGAACTTGCAGCGGCTGCCGCTCACCGCGTTGCCCTCATCGGCGATGTCGAAGCAGTGGCAGGTGGGGCAGATGAACGCGCACGCCCCGCACCCCAGGCAGGCACGCGCCATCTCCTCCAGGCGGGCGCTCTTGAACAGCTCCGGCAACGGCGCGTCTAGATCGATGCGCACTGGATCGGTGCGCCGGATCTTCGCCTCGGCGGCAGCGGTCACTTCCGACTTCGTTGCCTCGGTCTCCGTCAGGAACTGGGCGTACTGCTCCAGGAAGCGCTCGCCCTTCTCCGTGGACGCTTCCACCAGGTACTCCTCGCCCACACGCGTGAGGAGCACGTCGCTTCCCAGGGTGCCGGTGGGGGAGAGACCAACCGCGGTGCAGAAACACGCCGGGCCCGGCTCGGCACACGAGACACCGATGATCGTCGTCTGCGCGCGCCGCCGCGGGTAGAACGGGTCATCTGGCTCCACCCGGCCGTCGGGCATCTTCCGCCCGCCGGGGGCGAAGACGGCATCGAGCAGCGCCACGCTCGCCGCGTCGCACGGGCGCGCCCCGAAGATGACCGTCTCTCCCTCGGACAGCGCCGGCTCGGCCAGCTCAACGCCCGCGCTCTTCAGACGATAGTGGAAGAGCGTCTCTGTCCGCGGGAAGAGGAACTCCTTGAAGGACCAGGCGGTGTTTCCCTCCTCGAAGGTGATCGCCTCGACCGTCTCGACTGGACGGAAGAGGCGCTTCCCGGCCTCCTCAACCGGCGCCACCACGCGAGCGGCGTCGCTTTGGACGGCCTCGAGCAAGGGCCGCAATGATTGTGCCTTGAGTGCTTTTCGGCTCAACGGATGAACTCCTGTTTGTCGTCCTCGCGATAGGTGGTGAGCGGCGGCGCCGCCTCAGGATCGCGTCCCGGCTCGTAGTCAAACGCCTCTTTGACCACCTGTGCTATCTTCAGGTTGAGGAGGTAGAGCGGGATGCCCGCGGGGCACGCCTCCATGCACGCGCCGCATCCTACGCATCGGCCCGCGAGGTGCCAGGCGCGCACGGCGCTCCACGACAGGTTACCCGGCCCATCCGCCTGCGGTGGAATCCAACGGGGTTGAGTCTTCTCCACGATACACCGGTCGCACGAGCAGAGCGGACAGGCCGCGCGGCAGGCATAGCATTTCAGGCAGTGCTGGATCTGCGTCTGCCAGAAATTCCAGCGCTCGGCAGGCGCGAGCGCGTCGAGCTGGGCCACCACTTCTGCCGCGGGATTGGTCCCGGCAGGTGCCGGGGTCGCCTCGCCGATCACCTCGCTGGCGAAGGATGGCGTGCGCACCGTGCATGCGGCGCACCGGATCTGCACCGCGCCGTAGGCGTCGGCCATGCCGTGGCACCCCATCCCGATTAGGACCACGTCCTCGGCGGCAAACCGGTTCTCCTGGATCAGGCCGACGATGCTCAGCTCGTCGCATCCCTTGACCACGAGCGCGACCTTGCCGGGGTGCGCAGCGATCTCGCGGGCGGCATAGACGCTCAGATTGTGGTGGCAGTGCTCGTTCCAGATCAGGCGCTCCACATCCTCTGGGCGCTTGATAAAGACGGGGCGGACGCTGCCGGGCAGCGTGCCCTCGCCATAGCCGATCACCACTTCCACCCGGCCGGATTCCAGCAGCTCGCGCGCCTTCTCGCGCAGCGCCTCGGTTTGCGCCGCGAACTTCTCTGACGGCGCCTCATAGCGAATCGGCGCGGGCGGCTTCAGCGCGGGCACGGCGACCGAACCATCCGCGCCGATGATCGGCTCGCCCCACGCCGCCGGGCGCGGCCCGAGCCGGCGCACGGTCGCCGTCACCTCATTCACGAGATCCGCCCACTTCTTCCCCTCGGCGGCGGAGACCCACGAGAAGGTGATCCGCTCTGGCTCAATGCCGAGGAAGTGGAGCAGCTCGCGGAAGACGGTGTACTTGCGCCGGGCATGGTAGTTGCCGGCGGTATAGTGGCAATCGCCCGGGTGGCACCCGGAGACGATCACGCCGTCGGCGCCCTGCTCGAACGCTTTCAGGATGAAGAGCGGGCTGATGCGCCCGGTGCACGGGAGCCGGATAATCCGCACATTGGATGCGTAGGGCAGCCGGCTGGTGCCTGCCAGGTCTGCCCCGGTGTAGGTGCACCAGTTGCACACGAACGCCGCTATCCTCGGTTCAAACGTATCACCCATCATGTACCTTTATGCACCTTTGCCTTCTGGCTGCCGCCACTCAACCGACTCCCAAAGCCGCGATTTGGGCCATGACCTGCTCGTCGCTGAAGCCGGCCAGATCGGCGCTGCCGCTGCGGCAGGTGGTAACGCACGCCCCGCAACCGGCGCAGACGCCCGGGTTGACGTGCGAGACGAGCTTCACCAGATTGCCCTGGCGGTCGCGAATCTCCTTGCGCTCGATGGCGCCGAACGGGCAGACGCGCTCGCAATCGAAACACCCGATGCAGGTGCGCTCGTTGATCCTCGAAACGGTCGGCTCGCGCTCCATCTCTTCTACGGAGAAGAGGCCGAGGACCTTGCCTGCGGCGGCACTCGCCTGGGCCACCGTCTCCGGAATATCCTTCGGCGCCTGGCACGCGCCGGCCAGATAGACGCCGGAAGAGTTGGTCTCTACCGGGCGCAGTTTCGGGTGCGCCTCGCTGAGGAAGCAATAGCCGTCGTAGGGCACCTTCAGCATCTGCGCCAGCGCCTCGGCGCCATCGCGCGGCTGCACCGCGGTCGCGAGCACCACCAGGTCGGCCTCGATCTCGACGGGAGAGCCGCTGAGCGTATCCGCGCCCTTGACAATCAGCTTGCCGTCCTTCTCATAGATGCGCGAGACGCGGCCGCGGAGGTAGACGGCACCCTCCTCCTCGATGGCGCGGCGCACGAACTCGTCGTAATTTTTGCCGCCCGCGCGAATATCCATGTAGAAGACGTAGGCCTGGCCGTGATGCACCTTGTGCTTATAGAGCATCGCGTGCTTGGCCGTATACATGCAGCAGATCTTCGAGCAGTAGCCCACCCCATGCGCCGGGTCGCGCGAGCCGGCGCAGGCGACGAAGACGACTGTCTCCGGCACCTTGCCGTCGGAGGGGCGGCGCGGCTCGCCGCCGGTCGGGCCCGAGGCGCTAAGCAGGCGCTCGAACTGGAGGCCGTCGATCACGTCGGCGTAGCGGCCGCCGCCATACTCGCCGTAGTGGGAAGCCGGCATCACGTCATAGCCTGTAGCCACGATGATGGCGCCCACGGTCTCTGTGATGACCTGATCCTCCTGCTCGAAGTCCACGGCGCCCGCGGGGCAGACCTTCTTGCAGACGCCGCACTTGCCATCCTCGAAATAGCGGCAGTGCGCGCGGTCGATGACCGGCACGTTCGGCACCGCCTGCGGGAACGGCACAAAGATGGCTGGCCGCCGGCTGAGGCCCATGTCAAACTCGTTGGGGATCTGGGTGGTTTTCGACTTGCCCTGGGGGCACTTCGTCTGGCACTCGCCGCAGCCGGTGCACAGGTTCTCGTCCACCGAGCGCGCCTTCTTGCGGATCTTCACCTCGAAGTTGCCGATGTAGCCATCGACTGACTCCACCTCGGAGTAGGTGTAGAGCGTGATCCGCGGGTGGTTCTTCACCTCCACCATGCGCGGCGTCATGATACATTGCGAGCAGTCGAGGGTGGGGAAGGTCTCCGAGAGCTGCGCCATGTGCCCGCCGATAGACGGCTCCTTCTCGACGAGGATCACCTCGCGCCCGCCGTTGGCGATATCGAGCGCGGCCTGGATCCCGGCGATGCCGCCACCGATCACAAGCGCCTTGCGGGTCATTGGCACCCGAATCGGTTCCAGGGGCTGGTTCCACTTCACCTTCTCCACCATGAGGTGGACCAGTTCACACGCCTTCTCCGTGGCCTCCTCGCGGTCCTGATGCACCCAGGAGCACTGCTCGCGGATGTTGGCCATCTCGCAGAGGAAGGGATTGAGCCCGGCGCGTTGCACGGCCCGCCGGAAGGTAACCTCGTGCATGTGCGGGCTGCACGACGCGACGACTACGCCGGTGAGGTTCTTCTCCCGGATCGCCTCCTGGATCAGCCGCTGGCCCGGATCGGAGCACATGTAGCGGTAGTCCACGGCATGCACGACCCCGGGGAGCCGCGAGGCGAACTCCGCCACCTTCGCGCAATCCACCGTGCGCGCGATATTCTCACCACAATGGCAGACAAAGACACCGATGCGAGCCATCGAGAACTCGTTTCCTTTTCCCGCGTTTCGAGAGCCGCGTGAACGCGGCTCTCAAATGCCGGTCGCGCGTTGCCCGCCGGCTATGCCGCCGCCTGCAGCTTCTGCAGGACGGGCTTCGGGCTGATGATCAGCCGGTTTAGCCCAAGCGACTTCTCCGGCAGGCCAAGGGCGATGCCGAGAAGCTGCGTGAAGTAGATGGCCGGGATGTTGTAGCGCGTGCCGTACGCCTTGGCCACATCCAACTGACGCACGTCCAGGTTCGTCTGGCACAGGGGACAGGCCGTGGCAATCAGATCTGCGCCGGCATCGCGCGCCTCGCGCAGGATGTCGTTGACCAGCTTGCACACCGTATCCGGGCGCGCGAGACTGAGGCTGGCGCCGCAACACTCCGTCTTGTAGGCCCACTCCACGCACTCTGCGCCCGCCGCTGTGAGGAGGTCCTCCATGATCTGCGGATGGTTCGGGTCATCGAAGGCGACCACCTTGGGCGGGCGGAGCAGCAGGCAGCCATAGTAGCACGCCACCTTCAATCCGGACAGGGGGCGAGTGACTGAGTTGCGGATCGCCTCGGTACCCAGGTCGTTGCGCAGGATATCGAGCAGGTGGCGCACCTCCACCGTGCCGGCGAGCTTCACCTGGGCCGCCTCTTCCACATCAGCGCGGAGCGCGGCGTCTTCCTTCACCTCATGGCTGGCGATGCGCAAGCGGTTGTAGCAAGAGGCGCACGCAGCCACCATCGTTGCCGGGCCGCCCGATTGCGTGGCTTGTTCGACGGCCGCTAGGGTTACTGCCGGCAGTGCCACGGAGAGGAGGTGGCTGGTGGCGTGCGCAGGCGTGGCGCCACAGCAAACCCAATCTGGGATCTCCTCCAGGGTGATCCCAAGTTGGTCGCACACCGCGCGCGCGGAGCGATCAAACTCGGCGGCCATGCCCTGCAGCGAGCATCCGGGGAAGTAGGCGTACTTCATTCGTTGCCTCCTGCCGCGGGGGCGTGCTCCTCGGGCGCCGACTTTTGCGCGCTGGCGGCGCGCTGCGCCTCGATCCGCTCCACGTTCTCAAAAAGCCGGCGCACCTGATCGGCGCGGCCGGAGCGATGGGCGAATGGGGAGATCTTCCCCTTCAACATCATGGTGGGGCCTTTTTCCGCATCGCGGAAGGGATGGAGGGTGCGCAGGTTCTGGAGCATCACCATCATCGTCTCGTGAACACGCCCGCGCCCGCGGACACTGCTGAGGAGACCCTGGTTGGCATAGGCGATCCCCTTCTCCGCCTGGGTGAAGCCGGCCTCGCGGGCCAGGATGCGGAGGGCATCCATGACGCGCGCCGTATCGACCTCTTGCGGGCAGCGCGTGGTGCACGTTTCGCACGAGGCGCAGAGCCAGATGGTGTGGCTCTGCAACACCTGGTCGCGCTGGCCCAGTTGCACCAGGCGCATCACGCGCGCCGGGTCCAGATCCATGGCAAAGGTCATCGGGCACCCCGCAGTACACTTCCCGCACTGATAGCAGCGCGCAGGGTTGATCCCGGAACGTGCCTCCACCTCCTCCTGGAAGGTGAGGCGGCCTCTCTTCTGAGAACCTAGCTTCATCTTGCCAACCTTTGAGAGCGTAATCCGAAACCGGCGAACCGGAGCCGGCATCGGGACCCGACGGCGGGCTACGTGTTACGCATTCTGGCCGGGTGCGCGCCAGGGTCGCTCGCACGCGCTACGCATGGCGAGCCACGGCAACGAGCCCCATCTGAAACCCGCGCTGCGGGCATACTCCAGGACCGTGTCGTTATGGATGTGGTTCCAAAGCGTACTCGCACGCGGCGGTGGTCTGTGACCAAGCGCTTCCTTCCGCGGGTCTCCGACTTCCGCGGGGAAGCGGGAGCGCGCGGGCTGCGGGATGCATCCGCCGGCTATTCACGCGGCGTGGCGGCGCGCGGGATGGGGCGGCGGGGACAATCTCTGCCACGTCGTCCGCTCACACTATAGCAGAGAGGGCGCTGGCTCGTCAAGGGCCGGGGACGGCGAAAGGAGTAAGGGCTTGGAGGGCGAAAACGGGAAAGATTACGGCTGCCTGAGAGGGGGATCGGCTGTATGGCCGAGCTGGCGAGGGTTGATGTCGCGAATGGAGTGTATTGGGTAGAGGCACCCAGGGCAGACCTCTACGTGTTGTGTGGGGCGCCAGCGGATAGCGTGAAACACCTGATGAAGCGGGGGCTGATCGCTCCGCGTGAGGCGAACGGTGTCCATTTCGAGACGGGGCCGAATGCCATCCTCCTTTCCGATGTGTTGGTGCAGAATGGCAGCTTCTCCAACCTGGCAGAGTTCCCGGTGCTCCATATGCTCTATCGCCAGGGGATGTTGCTCCCCAACCATCCGAACAACACCGGCGCGAAGCCACTCTTGATCGGGTCGCGCGAGCAGGTGCGGTCGCAGCTGGAGTACATCTACCGGGGCAACTACGGTCTGGTCTCCGAAGAGGAGCTGATGGCCTGCGGGATCTCGGCGGCGGAGGCGCGGCGGATGATGCAGCTGAAGCTGGCCTTCGCTTTCGGGCGCATCCGCCCGTCGCACGAGCTGGTTGACACCGTGGTGGTGGGAAGTGACCCGGTGGAGCTCCGGAATGGTGTCTTCCTGCGTCGGCGCGCCCTCAACGTCTTCGAGTTTCTCTATCGCGGTGAGTCGCTCACCGTGGATCTGAACCTCCAGCCCTATCAGCAGTATGAGGCCCCATACCCTCTGGGCCACTACCGTGTTGACCGCGGCTACTTCTCCATCGTCCACTCGGGGGAGGGCGACGGGTGGGATCCGAACCGGCCGGCGATGGCGAGCGTCCTCATCTTCCAGGGGAAACCCTACCTGATAGACGCGGGCCCCAACATTCTCCACAGCATCAAGAGCCTGGGCATCGGGATCACGGAGGTCGAGGGGATCTTCCAGACGCACGCCCATGACGACCACTTCTGCGGGCTTCCCACGCTGATGCGCTCCGACCGGCGCATCCGCTACTTCGCCACGCCGATGGTGCGCGCTTCGGTGGAGAAGAAGCTTGCCGCCCTCCTCGGCATGGATGAGAGCCATTTTCAGGATTTCTTCGAGCCGCATGACCTGAAGCAGGAAGCATGGAACGAGGTGGATGGCCTGGAGGTGCGCCCGTGCCATTCGCCCCACCCCGTAGAGACCACGGTTTTCGTCTTCCGGGCATTGGGGCCAAGCGGTTATGCCACGTATGCCCATCTGGCCGATATCGTCGATCTGCAGGGGTTGGAGCAGGCGGTGCAACGCGCCGGAATGGCGAATGGCGCCGCCGTGGTCGAGCGCGCCCGGCGTCTCTACTCCATCAAGGTGGACCTCAAGAAGGTCGATGTCGGCGGCGGCCTGATCCACGGCAACGCGCGCGATTTTAGGGGAGACGCCTCCGGCAAGCTGGTACTCTCGCACACATCGTTCGAGCTGACGCCAGAGCTCAAGGAGATTGGATGCGGCTCTACCTTTGGCGCCGTGGATGAGCTCATTCCGGCCTGCCAGGATTATGTGCGCGACCGCGCGCGCCACTGCCTTGCCAGCTACTATCCCGGAGTGCCGGCCCACGAGATCGAGATGCTGCTCAACGCGCCGATCGTCACCTTCAACGCGGAGAGCTTCTTGATGCGCGCGGATGAGCCTTGCCGCGATGTCTACCTGGTGCTGACCGGCGAGGTGGAGTTGCTCCGCGGCGGTGATCGCGGGCGGCGCACCCTCTCTGCGGGTGGCCTCCTCGGCGAGGGCGCGGCAATCCTGCGTAAGCCGGTCGCGCACACTTATCGCGCCACCTCCTTCGTGCAGGCGCTGAGGATTCCCGCGAATGTCTATCTGGCGTTCGTCCAGCGCAACGGTCTCCTGCCGCGGATCGCGGATGTGCGCGAGCGGCGCGAGTTCCTGGACCGCACGTGGCTTTTTGGCGATTCTATCGCCTACCCGACACAGGTCACTCTGGCCCGAGAGATGGTGCCGCATTGCCTAATACCCGGCCATCCTACCTCGCTGAACGGCGATCCGGCCGTGTGCCTCATCCGGGAGGGCGAGGTGCAGCTCCTCCTGGGCGAGAATGTGCTCGAGACGCTCGGGCCAGGCGAGTTCTACGGCGAGTCCACCGTCCTGCATGGCACCCCGGGGTTCTTCACCATCCGGGCGACGATGCCAACCGAGCTTTACCGCATTCCGGGCGGTGTTCTGCGGCATAACCCGGTCGTGCGCTGGAAGCTCCTTGAGGTCTACGAGCGGCGCATGCAACATATCCTCAACCCGACGCTGGTCGCGGGCCCCGTCTTTCGCTGGCGTCCGGAGTACTCGACGGGCATTTCCGAGATCGACGAGGGCCACCAGCAGCTTTTCGACGCGGCCAATCGGTTCCATCAAAGCGTCGCCGCCGGAGAGGGCGCGCAGGTACTTCCGTGGATACTCAGTTTCCTGGAGGAGTTCGCCCGGATGCACTTCGCCCGCGAAGAGGAACTGCTGCGCGAGCACGCTTATCCCGGGTACGCGCGTCACCATCGCCTGCACGAGCGTCTCTTGGAAGCACTGGAAGAGTGGAAGCAGGTTTTCCGGGAGAGCGCGGCGACGCCCTATCACGAGCTGGTCCAATTCTTCAGCAACTGGATCCTCGAGCACATCCTGACCGAAGACCACAAGTACGGGCGCTACCTCAACGAGCGTGGCGTCACCTAGAACGACGCCTCTCCCGGCGCGCGGGCCTAGCAGCCCGCGCCCCGTCCGATTTCCAGGCAAAGCTGGCCCCCGGTTGACAGGCCTGCGCCCACCTCCTATAATCAGCGCAAACAGATGCCGAGGGAGGAAGCAATGCAGCCGATTGGTGTGGGGATTGTGGGCGCGGGGTTCTCCGCGAATCAGCATGCGGGCGCATACCACTGCGTGACCGGGGTGCCCGTGAAGCGAGTTGGGGTCGTCTCGCGAACGCCCGAGAAAGCCGCCGCGTTCGCGAAGAAGCACGGCTTTGAGTTCGCGACCACGAACCTGCAAGAGCTTCTGAGCCGGCCGGACGTGCATGTGATCGATATCTGCGCGCCCAACTTCGCGCATGAGGAGATCGCGATTGCAGCGGCGCGCGCGGGGAAGCATATCATTTGTGAGAAGCCACTCACCGCCTACTTTGGCGACCCGTCGGATCCCGCGCGCATGCGCGAGGAAGCGATGGCATCGGTCGAGAGAGTCCTGGATGCGGTGCGTAGCGCCGGGGTGCTCTTCATGTACGCGGAGAACTGGATCTACGCGCCGGCCATTCAGAAGGCGCTCCGTCTGGCCGAGGCCGCCGGGGGCACGATCTTTGACATTCGCGCCGAGGAGGCGCACAGCGGGTCGCACTCCCCCTATGCCCGCGAGTGGCGCACTTCCGGGGGCGGCTCCCTCCTGCGTCTCGGCTCCCATCCGCTCGCGGCCGCGCTCTATTTCAAGCGCGTGGAGGGCGAGCGGCGTGATGGCAAGCCGATCCGGGTGGCCTCCGTCTCGTGCGAGACGACCAACGTCACCCGCATTCCCAGCTTCGAGCGCGAGGAGCGGAAGTGGGTTGCCTCTGGATGGAAGGATGTGGAGGATTGGGCCACGCTCATCCTCAACTTCGAGGATGGCGCGCGGGCGACCATCAGCGCCTCGGATATCGTCCTGGGCGGCATCCGCAACCGGATGGAGCTCTACCTCTCTAACGCCCGGATTGACTGCAACCTCAATCCCAACACCACGTGCATCGCCTACGCGCCCGCGCCCGAGGTGTTCGCGGACGAGTACATCGCCGAGAAGATCGATACCAAGGCGGGGTGGAGCTTCCCCAGCATCAATGAGGACTGGTTCCAGGGCTACCCCCAGGAGGTTCAGGACTTCCTGGAGTGCATCGCGACGGGCAGGCAGCCCCTCTCCGATGCACAACTTGCCGCGGATGTCGTGGCGGTCACCTATGCCGCCTATCAGTCGGCGTGCGAAGGTCGACGCATCCGCTTGTAGCCCGAGGGAATACCGCCAGAGGGTGCCGAGCCTCCTCCGTTTGGACTCCAGATTGCCTGGGTATGGTCACATCAGACCGGAAGCGCCCTATGCCATGGGAAACGGCATGCGCGCAGCTCTTGGGTCCGGCATGTCCCTGGAACAGGCAGACGTGACTACCATCCGACGCCCAGTAGCGAGCGGCATTGTGACGCCCGGACCGCCCGCTAGCGTTTCGCCTGGGTCATGCCTGAAAGGAGAGAGGAGCAGAATGGCGCTGACACGATGGTCTCCCTTCACAGAGATGAGCCGATTGCGCGATGAGATGGAGCGCATGATGGATCGCTTCTTCGAACTCCCGGAGCGGCGTGCGGAGTTCGGGGCGACGATGTGGGTGCCGAGCATCGATGTCTATGACAGGGATGGGAATGTGGTCGTCGAGGCGGAGCTTCCCGGCATGAAGCGCGAAGAGGTGGAAGTGACGCTTGAGGACAGCACTCTGACCATCAGCGGCGAGATGAAGCGCGAGGCGGAGAAGAAGGAAGAGGGCTATTATCGCAGCGAGCGCCGCTATGGGCGGTTCATGCGGAGTATCCCTCTGCCCACCCCAGTCAAGGCCAACGAGGTAAAGGCGAAGTTTGAGGATGGTGTGCTGAAGGTCACTCTCCCGAAGGCCGAGGAAGCGGCGCACGGCAAGCGGGTGCCCGTAGAGTAGCACGCCGCGATCACGGTTGCGACTTTGGGCCGAGGGCGCCAGGACCGGGCGCTGGCGCTTTCGGCCGGCCCGCCCGCTTAGATTCCGAGATAAGGAATCCGAAGCAACGGAGGCAGCGCGCAAGCCGGCGCGCGGCGATAAATCACCGCGCTGCTTGCGAGCGAAGCCCTGCCGGGCTGGGTTGGGGATACTCCCAGATGTCTCAAAACGGCGCTGGCTGGGAGGAGAAGCCCGAAGGGGCTTTGCCGGAAAGCAGCGCGGAGCTTCGAGCTCCGCGCGTGCGGGCGCCCTTCTCCCTATGTCGGAATCCCAGGCCCGCCCGACGCATGGTTGACGCGCGTCCGGGAATGGGCTACAATGCACACATGCAAGGCGATGTCGGGGCAGCGGGTGGCCGCCAATCAGGTCTGGCTGCCATGGATGCGGACCAGCTCCTCCAGCGTTTCACGCGCTGCCTTGTCCACAACATGAGCAATCCGCTCGCCGCCATTCTTGGCTGCGGGCAACTCCTCGAACGCATGCTGCAGGACGGCGAGCCCGTCGATGCCGGCCAGTGCCGGGCGTATGTGAGCATGATTCTCTCGGAAACAGAGAAATGCGCTCGTGCCCTGGAACGGCTGGCGCTGCTTGCGCGCCCGCCCGAATTGCGGCCGATTCCCACCGATCTCCATGAGCTCATTCAGCGGGCGCTCGATGCTTTCGAGGTTCCAGATGGGATCTCTTTTGCCTTGGAGCGGGAAGCGTGGGATCCCACGGTGATCGCCGATCCGGAACTGACGTGCCATGTGCTGGTCAACCTCCTCCAGAACGCCGCCGAGGCGATGCCGGAGGGCGGCACGATCACGGTCCGGACCGAGAACTGCCACGAGGGCGAGAAGTGGGTGCGCCTGGTGGTGGCCGATGAAGGCCCAGGCATTGCCCCGGATCTGCTCCCGCGGATCACTGATCCGTTCTTCACAACCCGCCAGCGCCATAACGGAATCGGACTGACCCTCTGCGCGCAGTTCATCTCACGCCAGAACGGCCGCCTCCGGATCGAGAATGGATCCCCCACTGGGGTACGCGCGATCGTTGTTCTCCCGCAGGAGGATTGAACGCCTCGAAAAACGCGGCACGGAGATTGCAGTAGGTAGCTAATGGGGCCAGGATGCCGCCGGGCCGATTGTTCGGCCTGCATCATTCGCTCGCGTCAAGAGCTGGCGCTGTGGTGGCAATCCCCAGCGTCGCGATTCCTGTGACCCTGAACCGGCCTTCTGCTCGCTGTGGGCATACTGCACGGGTGGCCTGATATGGCTTGAGGAGCCGCCACCTCGAACCATCCTGAGAGGTCCTCAACGGCCTCCGTGTCATCGTTCGGCTGGCTTCGCCCGGCGCTTAAGCGCCGCCAACATTCATCTGAGAAGGCACATCTGCCGCCTCAGTAACGAGGCCACCCCCCCACACGAATGGAGCGGGACCAGAGACAGACACTATTATGACGACGCGAGTAACGTGGGAGTTCCGTGGTGGATCAAACGCTCAGCCTCCGGCAAGAGATGTCTGTCCGGATGATCCCGGAGCAAATCGTTGCGAGCATGATTCTCCGCATGAACGCGGAGGAGCTCCGCAACCATCTGGAAGAGGAGCTAGAGAATAACCCGGCTTTGGATCTGCGCGAGACCGTTGCCGACACGACGACACCCTTCACGTGCCCTTTTCCTACCACCCCCGTGCTGGAAACGCCATCCCGGTGGAGGGAGCGGGCGTCTGATGATGAGGAGTCCGATTTAACCGCAGATCTGCCGGCCCATGAAACGCTGCGCGACCATCTCTGGCGTCAGTTCGTTACCGTCAGCTTGCCCGAAGAGCGCGCTGTGGGGCGCTATCTGATCGAGTGCATCGACGACAACGGCTATCTGAGCGTGCCTCTCCTCGAGGTGGCCGAGGAACTGGGCAAGAGCCTGGATGCGGTCGAGGCAGTGCTGCATATCATTCAGGCGTTGGACCCGCCCGGGGTCGGAGCACGCGACCTGCGCGAGTGCCTGCTGCTTCAGCTGCGCGCTGGTAATTGGACGGAGCACCGGGATGCCGCCCTCGCCGGCGAGATCCTCGAGCGCGGTTGGGACCTCTTGGTCCGCCAGGATTTCGAGGCGATGTCGCGCCATTTGGGCTATAGCGAGCAGAGAATACAGGAAGGCTATGCCTTCATCCGCCGGTACTTGGTGCCCTACCCGGGGCGGGGGGTGCGGCCGCCCTGGGAGATGAACGCCCAAGAAGCCCCGCTGATCCCGGATGTGTGCGTGCGGCGCACGAGCGCAGGCTACCGGGTGGAAGTGACCGATATCGACCTGCAGGCCTCCTCTCTGTGCATCAACCGCGAGTATCAGAATATCTGCCGGGCAATGCAGCGCGGGAAGGGCACGTTCAGCGAGGACGAGCGAAGCCATGTGCAAGAGGCGCTCGAGCGCGCACGATTCCTGCTCAAGGGGTTGGCGCGGCGCGCGCGCACGCTGCAACGGGTGACGGAGTACGTGATCGCCCAGCAGCGCGCCTTTGTTGAAGGTGATGCGCAGGCCCTCCGCCCTCTCACCCGACGCGACGTCGCGCTCCAGATGGGCCTGAGCGAGTCCACTGTCTGTCGTGCGACCATCGGCAAGTGCGTCGAGCTCCCCTCGGGTAGCATTGTGCCGTTCGAGGTCTTCTTCGATGTGGCCGGCGCCATCAAGCGGCGGATTGAGGCGCTGCTGCGCGCCGAGGATCCTGCCGCGCCGCTCCGGGACGATGATATCGCGGACCGGTTGCGAGCCGATGGCATTGACATCGCCCGGCGTACGGTGAGCAAGTACCGCGAGGAGCTGGGTGTTCCCGCCTACGCCGAGCGCCGGCGCCGTTATCGCGCCTCCCGCTGAACCCTGGCGCAAAAAACCGCAGCGGATGCCTTGAGGATGTCCCGATTCTCCCCAAAGCCATGCTACTCCATGCGAGTCCTTGTCTGGCATCTGGCGCGCTCGGGCTTTCCCACCTTGGGCCAGTCGACCGTCCGCGAGACGAAACACCCCACACCCGAAGGGGAGTGCCGCCTCCGTCTCAGCGAACGTTGGCGCTCTTTGCAGCCACTCGGACTGCAGTAGAGGCGGTATTCCTGGCGTTCTGGCCCCGGAGATCGATTCGCGGCATCCTGCTTGCGGAATACCTTTGCGGGTCCATCGCCCCCTTGGGGGCCAGCTAACGTTGGATGGAGGTGCCCATGGGATTCCTGCAGGATGCAACCTGGGGCGCGCTGGAGCGGTCGCTCGATGCGGCGGCTGTCCGGCAGCGGGCCATCGCCCAAAACATGGCCAACATCGACACGCCTGGCTACAAGCGTTCAGTGGTCCGTTTCGAAGAAGCCCTGGCGCGCGCCCTCGACACGCCGGGCAATCCAGATGAGCGCGCGCGTAAGGTGTCATCGGTGATGCCAAGGGTGGAGCGGATCGGGACATCACTGCGCGCCGATGGCAACAACGTGGATATTGACCTGGAGGGCGCGATGATGGCCGAGAACGCCCTCCACTACGAGGCGGTGTCGCGCATGACATCGGCTCGGGTGCGCCTCTTGCGCACCGCGATCATGGAAGGGAGGCGTTAGCGTGCGTCTGTTTACCGCATTTGAGATCAGCGGCTCGGCTCTCTCTGCCCAGCGCGTCCGCATGGATACGATCGCGACGAACCTGGCGAACGCGGAGAGCACGCGCACTCCCGAGGGCGGTCCCTACCAGCGCAAGATGGTGACCTTCCGCGAAGTGCTCAATGAGGGGGTGGCGGTGGCTGGGGTCGTCACGGATCCCACCCCGGGGCCACGCGTGTATGAGCCGGCGCATCCCGACGCCGACGCGCAGGGCTATGTTCAGCTGCCCAATGTCCAGGTGGCGATCGAGATGGTCGACATGATCTCGGCGACACGTGCCTATGAGGCAAACGTTTCCGCTTTGACCGCCGCCAAGCGCATGGCGCTGAAGGCGCTGGAGATTGGCCAATGAGAATCGCGTTTCCTGGCGACTCCCTGATCCGGGTGCCGGTACCAGACCCGGTGGAGCGCGTGCAGCCGGGATTGCCGCTCGGTGAAGCAGCACGGCCTGGCGCTGCTGACGAGACGCGCTCCTTCAGCGAGATGATGAGGGATTCCCTCAACGAGGTAAACCGGCTCCAGCTGGAGGTAGACGACCTCTCGGAGAAGGTGAGCACGGGCAGTGTGGAGGATCTGCACACCGCCATGATCGCGGTGCAGAAAGCAAGCCTTGCCCTGGAGCTCACGCTCCAGGTGAGGAACAAGGCGATCGAGTCGTACCAGGAGATCATGCGCATGCAGCTCTAAGCGCCGAGGGCGGTGCGGGCGAGTAGGCTCAGGCAGGATCAGGGTCTAACGCCGTCGGCAGGGGAAAGTCTTCATCAACAGCCATGTCGGATGCCTTCAAAGAGAACGCAAGCCGCTTGAGAGAGCGGTGGGATCAGCTTCCGGGCCAACGGCAGAAGACCCTGGTTCTGCTGGCGCTCATTAGCGTGGTTACGGCCCTTGGGATCCTCGCGTGGGCGTTTCAACCACGCTACAGCCGCCTCTATAGCCAACTCAGCGTCGAGGATGCCGGCGCGATTGTCGAACGCCTGAAATCCGAGAAGATCCCATACCGTATTAGCGATGGGGGCAGCGCCATCGAGGTGCCCTCCGAGCAGGTCCACGAGCTGAAGATGAAGATGGCAACCGAGGGCCTGCCACGGAGCAGCGGGCCTGGGTGGGAGCTTTTCGACAAGAGCCCCTTCGGGATGACAGAGTTCACGCAGAAACTGAACTTCCAGCGTGCGCTTCAGGCGGAGCTCGCCAAGACGATCATGCAGCTCTCCCAGGTAGAGCAGGCGCGCGTCCACCTGACCATCCCGGAGCCATCTCTCTACCAGGAGGATGCCGAGGAGCCAACGGCCTCGGTGGTGCTCCACCTTTCGGGAACGAAGCCCCTGGCGAAGAACGAGATCAAGGGGATTGTTCACCTCGTCTCCAGCGCCGTTGTCGGGTTGAAGCCAGAGAACGTGACTCTCATCGACGCGCGCGGCAACATCCTCTCCACCGAGGAAGTCATGGCGGACGAGGATCCGGACGCCACCCCGGATCAGACCGAGACGCAGCTCAAGCTCCAGGCGCAGATCGAGCGCAAGGTTCAGAGGGAGATCCAGAGCATGCTGGATAAGGCCCTCGGCCCAGAGCAGGCCGTGGTGCGCGTGCGCGCTCAGATGGACTTCACGCGCAGGGAGAGCAACACGGAGACCTACACGCCCGCGGTACAAGGCCAGGATGCAAAAGGGGTGCTCAACGAGCAGCACACCGTTGAGGAGAACTACTCCGGCCGCCGGAACGCGGGCCAGGTGCCAGGAGCCGCTTCGAACATCCAGGGGATGCTTCCCGGAATGGTCGGCTATCGGGCCGAGGACACATCCCCTGGCGCCGGCTACGTCCGAAGAGAGACGACGGCACGCTATCACGTTTCGAAGAAAGTGGAGCGTCTCGTCAGCCATCCGGGCGAGACGATACGGATGTCCGTGGCGATTCTGGTCAACGGACCGATCGATGAAGCGAAGCGCGAAGCATTGCGAGACGCGGCGACCGCGGCGGCCGGATTGGATATCGCTCGGGGCGATCAGATCTCGGTCGTGGGAATCGCGTTTGATACGAAGGCGGCAGAAGAGGAGAAGAAGCAGTTGGCCGCCATGGAGCGCAAACAGATGATTGGCACCATCCTGCGCTATGTCGCCCTGTTTGGCTTGATGATCTTCGCGCTTTTGGTGGTGCGTATGGCGACACGCAAGCCTTCCCCCGTCTCGGTGACGGGTATGTTGCCGGCCCCATCGGAAGAGCCGCCTGCGCTGGAGAGCGCGCCAACCGTTGGCCAGCTCCTGGATCAGGTGGAGGAATCCCCCGCCACGCCGGAGGAAGCGGTCGAGCCAGAGCCAGAGCCCGAGGCGGAGCCCGAGGAGCCAGAGGAAACCGAGCGCCCGCCAGAGATACTGCCGACGATCTCCCCGACGGAAGAGCGGCTGCGCCGCTTGGCGGCCGAAGATCCGGAGTTCGTGGCGCGGCTCCTCAGAAGCTGGCTTATCAACCAGGGGAAGCGCTGACGTATAGAGCGCCTGTGTGAGGGGCATCTGGAGTTGGGCCTGAATGGACTCGAGAGTGCCCCTCCTTTGGAGAGGCGCGAAGAAAGGGATCTGCCGTGGATCCGGTGATCGGAATGGAAGAGCGCCCGGTGCCGGTGGCACAGCTGCCGGCTGTGCGCAAGGCGTCGATTGTGCTGATCTCGCTGGGGCAAGAGCTTTCCGCCAACGTCTTGAAGCACCTCAACCGCGATGAGATCGAGATGCTGACGCTGGAGATCGCGCGCATCAAGCACGTCTCTCCCGATCTGCGCGACGCGGTGCTCGCCGAGTTCTCCCAGATGATCGTCGCCCAGGAATGCATCATCGAGGGCGGCATTGAGTATGCCCAGGGTGTTCTGCAGCAGGCACTCGGCAAAGAGACGGCCAGTGAGATCATTTCGCGCCTGGTGACGATGCTCCAGGTGCAGCCCTTCGACTCGGTCAAGAGCGTCGACCCGACGCAATTGCTTCAGCTGCTCCAGAACGAGCACCCGCAGACGATCGCGCTGGTGCTGGCACACCTGCCACCGGAGACATCGGCTATGGTCCTCTCCGGACTGCCCCAGAAGCTGCAGGCCCAGGTCGCCATCCGGATCGTGGGTATGGATCGCGCCTCGCCGGAGGTGGTGCGCGAAGTAGAGGGCATCCTGCAGGCTCGCATCACCGCGACGGGGACGCAGGACTTCGATAAGGCGGGTGGGCCCTCCGCGCTGGCAGATATCCTCAACCGCGCCGACCGCTCGACGGAGCGCGCGATCCTGGACGACCTGATGGAGAACAGCCCCGAGATCGCCGAGGAAGTGAAGAAGCGCCTCTTCGTCTTCGAGGACATCATCACCCTGGGTCGGCGCGATATCCAGCTCGTGTTGCGCGAAGTGGACGGCAAGGACCTGGCGTTGGCCCTCAAGGGCGCTCCGGAGAACGTGCGCAACGTGATCTACGAGAATATGTCGGAACGCGCTGCGCAATCGCTGCGTGAAGAGATGGAGTTCATGGGAGCCGTGCGCCTGCGTGACGTGGAAGCGGCCCAACAGAAGATCGTCTCGGTGATCCGTGCCCTCGAAGAGGCCGGCGAGGTCGTGATCTCGCGGGGTGAGGAGAATGAGACCATTATCTAGAGTGCTCAAAGCCCCCTACCGGGATCACGCGCCGCATGTGATCAGCGCTCCCGTCTTTCCCTCCTTCGATACCGAGTTGCTGGTGCCCGACGAGGATGAGGCGGCGGAGCCCGAGCTCTTGTGCGAGGAAGAGGCCCCCATCGAAGAGCCGCCGGAGCCGGAGCCGGAGCCGCCCCCGGAGCCCACGGCAGAGGTGGATGAAGAGGAAGAGGAAGAGGAGCCGGCGGGCCCGAGCCCCGAAGAAGAGGCGGCCGCAATCCGTGCCGAGGCGGAGCAGATGCTGGCCGAGGCGAGGTCGCAGGTTGCAGAGTTTCTGCGCGAGGCCCAGCAGCAGGCACAGGCGATGGAGGCGGAGGCGCGCGAGCGCGGCTTTCGTGAGGGGATGGAGGCCGCTCAGGATGCTCAGCGCCGGCTCCTCGCGGATCTGGAGGCGCTGCGCGCGGCGGTGCAGGCCGAGCGAGACCTCTTCTTCGAGAACCTGGAGCCCGAGGTGGTCCGTCTCGCCCTGGCCATTGCGGAGAAGATCATCCGCCAGGAGGTGGATCTGCATCCGGAGATTGTCGTAGGGGTGGCGCGCGCCGCCCTCCTTCAGCTGAAAGATGCTCAAACCGCGAGAGTGAGCGCGCACCCCTCCAGCGTGGACGCGTTGCGCCAGCACCTTGCCAGCAGCCTCCCCGGCGGTCCATCCGAGATCTCTATCCATGCCACTCCCCTGGTCAGCCCCGGCGGATGCATGATCGATTCTGATCGGGGGAGCGTCGATGCGCGCCTGGAGACGCAGATGGAGCGGATCGCCACAGCGCTTCAGGAGGGAGACACCGGATGATCGCCGATGGCCGGCCGATGCTTGAGACCCCCGGATTCCTGGGGGATGAGGGTCGCGAGGGAGAGGCCGGGCCAGGGTACACCCCTCACGGATCAGCCCTCGAGGCTCGTTGTCCAAAAATCGATCTATCGCCCTATATGAGCCGGCTGGGTGAGGTCGCCTCTTTCCTGCTCAGCGGGCGCGTGGTGCGGGTGGTGGGCACCGTCATCGAGTCCATCGGCCCCCCCTGCGCCATCGGAGAGGTCTGTCGCATCCACACGGCGGATGGCAAGGAGATCTATGCCGAGGTCGTCGGCTTCAAGGACGAGCGGCTGATCCTGATGCCGATGGATGAGGTGGGCAACCTGGAGCCCGGGAGCACGGTGGTGACCACCGGAGCTCCGCTGCGCGTGCCCGTGGGCGAGAGCTGCCTGGGGCGGATCTTCGATGGCCTTGGCCGGCCCATCGACAACGGCGGCCCGCTCCTTGGCACCACGCTCCGTGCGGTCCACGCCTCTCCGCCGGATCCTTTGACTCGCGAGCGCGTGAATCAGCCCCTGGTGACAGGGATCCGCGCCATTGATGGCCTGCTCACGTGCGGGCGCGGCCAGCGCATCGGCATCTTCGCTGGAAGCGGCGTGGGGAAGAGTACCTTGCTGGGATGCATCGCCCGGCATTCAACGGCGGATGTCAACGTTATCGGCCTGATCGGAGAGCGTGGCCGGGAAGTGCGCGAGTTCCTGGAGCGCGACCTGCGCGAAGAGGGCCTGCGGCGCTCCGTGGTGGTGGTGGCGACTTCGGACCAATCGCCTCTTCAGCGCCTGCGCGGCGCCGCGGTGGCCACAACATTTGCCGAGTATTTCCGGGATCAGGGCCTGGATGTGGTTCTGATGATGGATTCGCTGACCCGCTTTGCCTGGGCGCAGCGCGAGATTGGCCTGGCCGCCGGGGAGCCGCCGGCGACACGTGGCTACACCCCTTCAGTGTTCGGCGCGCTTCCGAGGCTCCTCGAGCGCGCCGGCACGGCATCGCGCGGCTCGATCACCGGATTTTACTCCGTCCTCGTGGATGCCGATGATATGAATGATCCGATCGCGGATACTGTGCGCGGAATTCTGGACGGTCACATCGTCCTCTCGCGGGATCTCGCGCGGCAGGGACACTATCCGGCGATCGATGTGCTCTCCAGCGTGAGCCGCATCATGAGTGAGGTGACCGAGGAAGACCACCGACAGGCTGCCACGCGGATGCGCGATCTCCTCGCTGTTTACCGCGAGGCAGAGGACCTGATCAACATCGGCGCCTATGTGGCTGGAAGCAACCCGCGGATCGATGCTGCCATCGCGCACATCGACGCGATCCGCCAGTTCCTGCGGCAGGATGCTCAGGCGATCTCCCCCTATGAGGAAACGTTGCGGCTGCTGGCGAGTTGCGTGGGGCAGAATGGAGCAGAGTAGGGTGAAACCTTTTGTCTTCAACCTGCAGACAGTTTTGGAGGTGCGTCGCATTCGGGAAGAGCAAGCCCGGGCAGATCTGGCGGCCCTTCGCTATCGGGAGAAGCAGGAGGAGGAGCGAATCGCGCGCCTGTGCCAGCAGCGGCAGGATGTACACCGGCGCCTCGTCGATGGCAACGCTCCCTTGAGTGGCTCCCAAGTCCTCGCCGCGGCCAGCACGGAGCGCTCGCTGGATCTGGCCATCCACGATTCCCAGCGGCAGAAGGAAGAGATCACCCGCCAGCGCGAGGTGAAGCTGGAACAGACGCGGATGGTGATCACGCAGCGCAAGACCGTCGAGCTTCTTCGTGAGAAGGCCTGGGGACGGCACCTGTATGAGGCCGCGGTTGCGGCAGAACGCCAGGTGGATGAGTTGTGCTCCCGCAGGGTGGAAGAGCGCGCCGGGTAGAGAGCGGGAGGAGCAGAATGCTGGAGAATCTGCAACGTGTCGAGGCGCGGATCGCCGTGTTGGAGCAGCGGCTCTCGGCGATCTCGGCTCCGCCCGCGGAGGCAGGCGCCTCGCCGGCGTCGAGCTTCGCGCAGGCGCTCGCGGCGGCATCGCGCAGTGGGGAAAGCGGAACGCTTCCCCCAGCCCCGGTGGCGCCGATGGCGGCAGCGCCGCTCCGGGACGCGCCGGCGAATCTGCCCCCGCCGCCGCGCTGGGTGGGCCATGCGCCGGATGCGGATGACGCGGAGGAGGCGGTTCGCCGCGCGGCGCGCCGGCACGGGGTGGATCCAAGCCTCGCCGTTGCCGTGGCACGGGCGGAATCCGGGTTCAACCCGCTTGCCGTCAGCTCTTCCGGAGCGCTTGGCCTGATGCAACTGATGCCCGGCACGGCCCGCTCCCTCGGAGTGAGCGACCCGTTTGATGTGGAGCAGAACGCCGATGGCGGGGTGCGGTATCTGGCCGAGCAGCTGCGCCGCTTCGGCGATGTGCGCCTGGCGCTTGCGGCCTACAACGCTGGTCCGAACCGTGTCGCCCGCTATGGCGAGGTGCCCCCGATCCCGGAGACACAGCGGTATGTCGAGCGCGTGCTGGAGTATCAACAGCAGTATCGCGCGAGCGGCACTCCGTGATGCGCTATCCAGGGGCAAGCTGAGAGCAAGAGGCTGTTGACCGATAGGAGAGAGACGATGCGTATCGATGGCACGAGGAGCACCGCGAGCGGCGGTGGAAGCGAGGTATCCGCGAACGCGGCCAAGGCGCTGAGCAAAGATTTCATGCACCTCCTGGTCACGCAGCTGCAACACCAGGATCCGTTGCAGCCGATGCAGGACCGCGAGTTGATCGCCCAGTTGGCCCAGCTCTCCTCGCTGGAGTCGCTGCAAAGGATCGAGGAGCTCACCGCGCGAGATCACTCGCTGAATCAACTCTCGCAGGCCGCGGGACTCATCGGGAAGGTGATCACGGCCACGACTGCGGATGGGGCGGTCTCCGGCAAGGTGAGCGCCGCGATGGTGGGTGCGGATGACCAGGTCTACCTGGCCGTGGGCGAGGAGATGGTTCTCCTGAGCGATGTCGCGCTGGTGACCGCCTGAGACCGCCTGCTGCAGGGGCCGCAGCCTTCACCGGCACGCATGCCGCTGTGGCTACGCTGGCGCGCGCCTCCTGTTTCATCCTTCTCCCGGCCGTGGTTTGACCTGATTCAGCCCGGCCCTGCCGGGGATCTGGCGAGGCACCCAGACCGCGGGATCCTGAGGAATCTGGAGTCTGTCCAGGCACGGGCCGAGACCAGGAAGACCGTATTCCGCGGCAAGGTCGCCCACATCCGTGGGTGCCCCGCCAGGATGCAGGATCTCCACCCCGAGCCCTTCTCCCGGCTGGAGGATGCCAACCCCTAGCGCATACCAGGCGTGGAGAGCTAGGTTAACGGTATCTCTCCTGAGTAGGCGCTTCCTCCCCATGACGGTGAGCCCTCCCGGCGCCTGCTTCTGGGATGCCTGGCGTCATTCCCCTGCGCAGGCGATGATCCAGAGAGGGCCGGCCGCGGGCGGGAGCCTCCGGCGTGTCATGGGGATGGGCGCACATGCCAGCCCCGGGGAGCGGAAGGGGAGGGGAGTTGAGAGAGTGCGCGGAGACGGCAAATGCCTACGAGGAGAATCCGGCGCGGGGGGAGAAGATTTGCTATGAGGGTCTGGGGCCGACGGCCGGTGCAAAGGCGCCGGTACTGGCTCACCTGGGCCGAGCGGAGGATGCACTGCCATCCTGGCGTTGGCGAGTTGGCCGCGCTGGCAGGTGGCTGCATGCGCCCCGAAGCGGGGAACCGCTTTACCCAGGAGCGCGGCAGCGTCGGGTGGGGCCCCGATGGGCGTCCGTCTGATAATTCAGACGGACGGCGCTTCTCCCGAAGGCGCGTCACCCAATATTGCCGGATGGTCGGGGCACGAGTGGGCGTTCTGCCTTGCCCCAGGCGTGATTCGGTCCGGCACACGGAAGAAACGAGAGTCTATGGCCAAGATCCTAGTGGTGGATGACGAACCGAATATCGTAAAGCTTACCTCTTTTCACCTGCGCCGGCATGGCCATGAGGTGGTCTCTGCGGATAACGGGGCCGCGGCGCTGGTGACGGCGAACCAGGAGCGTCCTGACCTCATCATCCTGGATGTGATGATGCCGGTCATGGACGGCTTCGAGACGCTCCGCTCGCTGCGCGCCGCGGAGGAGACCCGCGAGATCCCGATCATCATGCTGACGTGTCGCAACCTGGATCACGACATCGCGCACGGCCTGATGGAGGGCGCGGATCTTTATATCACCAAGCCTTTTGAGATGGACAAGCTGATGCTCGCGGTTCGCCGGCTGTTGGCGGTCGCCGGGGATGCGGCAGGCACAACCGATTGACAGGGGAGCACGTCTTTGTTATAGTATGGATGGGCGGGCACGCCGGCGGCGTGGCCGGCTGGCCCCCTGGCGCCTATCGCAACCTGGAGAGAAGGCACTCATGATATCGTGGCGCAACCTCCGCTCTGTGTGTGCCGTGACGGCATTGCTTCTGACGCTTCCCCTTCTCGGTGCCGGCTGCAGTGGCTCGGGCGAGGAAGAAACGTCCTCTCCGAACCCCGACGCCGCGGGCATGGGCGGGCCGCCTGCTGGCATGGAGGGCCCTCCAGGAGGGCCGGGACCGGGTGATCCCGCGATGGCAGGACCGGGAGACCCCGGAATGGATGCTCCAGGGGCAGCGGAGCCCGCTGGTGGAGGAGCGGCTTCGGAAGAGGCCATCTCCTTCACGCAGATGCCGTTCGTCACCCGGCCCAAGCGGGTGATGGTCCGCCAGCCGGGCGGAAAGCTGGTGGAGCATGTGGAGTTCCGCTACCATGCCAAAGGCGACCCCGAGGCACTGCTTGCATTCCTGAATCCGTCGCCCAGCGCAGCGCCCGATGAGGGCTCCGTCTGGTTCGTGCGCATGCCCCATGCCGCCACGGCGGGTAAGAAGACCCCGGGGGAGTGGGAGAACCTCTTCTGCACCTACGTGGTGCCAGATAACGAGTCGATCGAACGCTCTCGCCGCGCGCTTCAGGCGCGGCTGACGCAACTGCGGAACCAGGTGTACCGGCAGAAGATTTATACGGTCGACCTCCTGGCGGGAGATCGGCTGCCGCAGACGGCGCAGGTCAACGCGATGGATACGGCGGCCTCCTACGTGCCCGATCCGAGTGCTCGCCTGAGCCTCTATATCGACCTGACGCAGCGCGCTCTGGATGCACGCCGGGTGGACCAGGCGAAGCTGTACCTGGCCGCGGCGGGCGCCGCGTTTGCTGACCTTTCGTATGAGAACGGCCGGCATGGGGACGCCCTCTGGATGTATCAGGAGATGCCCCGACGCGCCAAGTAGCCGCGTCCGGCACCTCTCCAAAGCCACGCGGTGATGGAACCTTGAGGGCGGGATTGGTGGCGGCACGCCGCCGCGATCGACGAGGAGCGTGAGTCATGCTTCAGGCCGGCGCGTCCTTCCTTTCCCCCGAGCCGCAAGTCGTTCTGATCGACGCTTTCCGGCGCCCATTCGATACGGCTGTCGCGGCGGCGCGCACCTGCTATTCCGCGCGTGGCATCATCCGCCCGGAGGAGGTAGCCGGTGATGACGCCCCTGATGACGAGGCGCGGGAGCGTGCGCGCGCGCGGCGCGATGCCCTGGCGGCTTCGATTTTCCGGGCAGGCCACCATACCGTTTTCCAACACGCCCACCTTCAATTTGCCCTCAGCAACGTCTCGCGCCACTTTGTCTGGTCGTTCCTGCACGCGCATCCGTTCTACAATTCGGAGCAGGTCAGCCAGCGCTATGTGGCCGTGAAGCCGGGCAACTACGCGATTCCGCCACTCGCGGGCGAGGCTCTGGCGGTCTATGAGGCCACCATCGCGGCGCAGTTTGCTGCGTATGAGGAGCTGGGCCGGATGCTCCTGCCAGCGACGGAAGCCGCCTATTTCCGGCGTTTTCCCGGCCGCCGGCACCAGGCACCTCGGTGGCAGGGCGAGATTGAGAAGCGTGCGCTGGAGGTGGCTCGCTATATCCTCCCCATCGCTACCTTCACCGCCCTCTACCACACCATCTCGGCGCTCACACTCCTGCGCTATCACCGCGTCAGCCAGCTCTTCGACGTGCCCCTGGAGCAGCGGATCGTCGTGGGCAAAATGGTCGATTGCCTGTTGGCGGCGGCGCCTGAGTTCGCCCCCCTGCTGGGAGAGCCGGTCGCGCCCGAGGAGACCGCCGAATACTCCATCCTCGCGGAGCCCGGTGGCGACCCGCGCGCGTTTCGTGACGAATTTGACACGTCGCTGGAGGGGCATCGGTCGCGCCTGGTCGACTGGAAGGCGGGGAACGAGGCCATCCTGGCACAATCGGTCCGCGAGGTACTGGGCTTGCCGCGCACGCGTCTCTCGGACGAGGAAGCGATCCGCATGGCGCTGGATTCAGGGCGCAACCCGATGCTGGCGCAGACGCTCAACCTAACCATGCATGGGAAGCTCACCCGTTGCCTGGTTCACCCCTCCTATACCTTCCGCAAGCGGCTTAGCCACACCGCGGATTCCCAGGACCAGCGCCACCGGCTGACGCCGGCGTCGCGCCCGGTGCTCCAGGCCCACGTGGATGGGCAGCCGGATGTGATCGTGCCGGATTTGATCGCGTCGGATCCCGCCTGCGCGCGCCGTTACGCGGACGCAGTGGAGCGGAGCTGGGAGGGCGTGGCGCGCCTGCGGTCGCTGGGAGTTGCACCGGAGTTCGCGCTTTACCTGCTGCCGAACGGCGTGGCCGTACGCTTCACCGAGTCCGCGGACCTGCTCGGCCTGCGGCACAAGCTCGCGATGCGCCTCTGCTACAATGCGCAGGAGGAGATCTGGCGGGTGGCGCTCGATGAAGCGCGCCAGATCCGCGAGGTGAACCCGGTGATTGGCAGCTACCTCTTCCCGCCCTGCCGGCTGCGCGAGATGGCCGGGATCACACCCCCCTGCCCGGAGGGAAAGCGCTTCTGCGGCGCGCGCGTGTGGAAGCTCGACCTGGACGCGTATCAGCGCGACATCTGAGAGAGGCCGGGCGGTCTGCTCCCGCCAGGAGATGGGGCGCGAACGTCGAAAGCAGGCAGCGAGGCATGCAGTGATGAATGAGGAGTCCGCGCCAGTACCAGCCGCTCACCGCCAGGTCCTGACCTTTCGCATCGCCAACGAGTGGTATGCGCTCGACGTGGCCCAGGTGCGCCGGGTGGAGAAGGCCCCTACGATTGTGGCCGTGCCCAGCGCTCCGCCGGCGCTGCCGGGCGTCTTTATCTCTCAGGGCCAATTGATCCCGGCCGTCGATCCCAGAGTCATCCTGGAGCTGCCCCCCGCCACGGAGGAATCCCCGGAGTTCGTGGTGATCGCCTGTCACGAGGAGTACGTGGGCGGGATCCTGGTCGATTGGGTCGATGAGGTCACCCGCGTGGACGCGGCAGCAATCGAGCCGCCTCCGGTCGGCGCCGGCGCCCTCTATGCCAGCGGCCAGACCCTCCTTCAGGGGAGACTGGTCTCGTTGCTCCGCCTGGAGGCACTTTTCCAGGCGGCCACGGGAGAGCTGTAGATGCCGGCGGAACGCTGGCTGCTGTTGCGCGCGGGGTCGCGCCGGATAGCGGCGCCCCTGGAGCAGGTGGCGGGACTCGCGGAGGCCGGCGATGGCGGGGATGCCAGTGTCTCCGATGCGGAGATCGCCCTCTCGGAGCGCCTCTGGGGAGAGCAGGAGAGCGTCCCCGGGGTTAGCCTTCGGGTGCATTCCGATCCGGGCGCGCGGGTGCGTGTCGCTGCTGCCGAGGAGATCTCGGAGGAGTGCGAGCTGCTCTCGCTCCCGCCGCTTCTGGGCCGCGCCCTGGGTGAGGAGTCGGCGGTGGCCGGCGCCATCCTGTGGCGGGGCCAGCTGGTGCCCGTGGTGGATCTGGTGCGGCTGGCGAGCGGGTCTGGTGCCTCCACCCCCAGCCCGAAGAGGTAAACCATGGGCTTTGATTGGACCGGCTACATCCAGACGGCGAAGACCGAGATCCGGGAGCGCCTCCAGGCGCTGAACGAGGGTCTGCTCCGCCTGGAGAGCGAGCCGGGCGAGACCGCGCTCATCGACGAGCTGTTTCGGCATGCCCACAGCATCAAGGGCTCGGCGCAGATGGTCGGCCTCGATCTGGTCAGCCGCGTGGCGCACGGCCTGGAGGATGCCCTGGGCGCCGTGCGCTCGGGCAAGCTATCCGTCTCTCCCCCTCTCCTCGACGTGAGCTTCCAGACTCTGGACCTTCTGGAGCGCCTCCTGGAGGATCCGCCGGACCAGGCCGCGCTGTCGCAGGCAGAGGGGCTTGCCGAGCACCTGGCGGCCATCGGCGCGGGGGGCCCGGTCTCCCGCTACGACGCGGCCGCTTTGATGACCGCAGATGCAGGGGGAGAGGAGGGGGTGCCGGATGGCCCGGCGACTCCGGCACTGCCCGCAGAGGGCGAGACGGAGTGGCCAGAGGCCAGGGAGCAGGCGGCCCCGGAGAGGCCGGCCGCGACCGCGGCGCCGGCGGCCGCCGGGCGCATGGCCGACGTGATGCGCGTGCCGATCGAGCGCGTGGATCACCTGCTTCAGCTCGTCGGCGAGCTCGCCAGCCTGGAGCAGCAGGGGAGAGCCCTCGCGGAAGCGCTGAACGCCCATCAGGCACAGCTGCGGCGGTTTCGCGGATCCGCTGGCAGTCCGGAAGCGGGGCTCACGGGCGAGCAGTTGGAGAAGCTTGAGCAGGCGTGCGCGCGGGCGAGCCGGCTGGTTCGAACCGCGCGCCGGCTGGTGACCGCCCAGGCGATCCTCGGGCGCGAGATTCGAGACGCGGCGATGGACCTCCGCCTCTTGCCGGTCGCCACGCTCTTTGAACGTTTCCCGCGCCCGGTGCGCGACCTGGCGCGGGCGGCAGGCAAGGAAGTCCGTCTGGTGATCGAGGGCGAGGAGACGCGCCTGGACAAGCGGATCCTGGATGAGCTGTACGATCCGATTCTGCATCTCCTCCGGAACGCGGTGGATCATGGCATCGAGCCTCCCGCGGAGCGGGTGGAAGCGGGGAAGCCCGAGCAGGGCACCATCCTCCTGCGCGCCATGCCGCGCGGGCGCACGGTCTGCATCGAGGTGAGCGACGATGGCCGAGGCATCTCCATCGAAAAGGTGCGCCAGGCCGCGTGCGACCGGGCGCTCATCACGCCGGGCGAGGCGGCGGGGCTTACCGAGGATCAGGTGTTGCAGCTGCTCTTCCGCCCGGGCTTCAGCACGGCGACGCAGGTGACCTCCGTTTCCGGCCGGGGTGTTGGCCTCGATGTGGTCTACAGCAACGTACATGATTTGAAGGGGGTGGTGCGCCTGGAGAATCGCCCGGGAGAGGGCGCCACCTTCTCGCTGGAGATCCCGCTGACGCTGGCAACGACGCGCGTGCTCCTGCTGGAGTGTGGCGGCGTGGCCTATGCGCTTCCGGGGGCGCTGGTGCAGGGCGTGATGGAAGTGGACGCCGCCGCGGCGCGGGCGGCATGTGGCCAACAGGTGATCTCCTGGAAAGGACGCACGGTGCCTCTCTGGCCCCTGGATGCCGTTCTGGGCCGCTCGCAACGCCCTCCTGCTGGAAACCGCCTGGCCGTCCTGGTGACGAATGCCGGGAGTACCGTTGGCCTGATGGTAGACCGCCTCCTGGATGAGGAGGAGGTGGTGTTGAAGCCGGTCGGGGCGCTGTTGGAGAGTGCGCGCCTAGTGACGGCCGGCGCGGTGCTGGGGGATGGCCGAATCGCGCTGCTCCTCGACGTGGATGCCGTGGTGAAGGCGGCCTCGCACGTACGGGCAGGGGCGACCGGCACCACAGAAAGCGAGAGCGCCCGGCGATACTCCATCCTGCTCGCGGATGACGCGCTGACGACGCGGGAAGTGGAGCGCGCGATCCTGGAGGCAGCCGGGTATGAGGTGACCGCCGTGGCAGATGGTCAGGCGGCGTGGGAGCAGCTGGCGCGGCGCTCTTTCGATCTGGTGGTGACGGATGTGGAGATGCCCCGCATGGATGGGATCGCGCTCACCCAGCAAATCACCTCGGATCCACGCACCGCGCGCATCCCTGTGATTATCATCTCGTCGCTTGCGAAGGAAGAGGACCGGCGCCGGGGCCTGGAGGCGGGCGCTGCCGCGTATATCGTGAAGAGTGCCTTTGATCAGGAGAACTTGCTTGACCTGATCGAGCGGCTGATCCGCTGAACCGGAAAGAGAGTGTGTGAGCAATGAGCATCGCGAAACGTGTGCTCAGAGATGTGGGAGTGCTCATGTTGTTGCTGGCTGGGCTGGGATTCGGCGGCCTGGTCAGCGCTTGGGTCGCGCAGGCGCAGGCGCGCGCGAGCGACCCGCTCTTCGGCGCGCTCTTCGCGGTGATGGTGGTGCTCCTCCTTGCCGCCGCGAGCATCGGAAGAGCGTCGTGTAGGGAAAGAGTGTATTGAGCCGTGTAGATCTCGGTG
>ERZ795060.873-NODE-873-length-38744-cov-5.178655_pt1 | contig 38744 bp, 31 predicted proteins | sample MGYA00375144_ERZ795060 | MGnify/ENA primary metagenome ERZ795060 (study PRJEB30189, sample SAMN05720157) | activated sludge metagenome | isolation source: anaerobic digester from wastewater treatment plant | place: Japan | collected 2015-05-15 ... | reverse complement strand
ATTTACGGTATAAATTTGACTCAGCCTTTGTTGAAAAAGCTGGCCCTTCCATATTAAGGTAAATTCCACCGAGATTAACACTGGGCCTATTTTTCCCATTAGCGGATTCGGATACAGCCTCGAGAGCTGAACGATACGAAAGGTGCATTAGTTCTGGACATACGGGGTCTGCAAATGCGATATGAGCGGCAATTCCATTGCCGAAAAAACTATGTTCGAGGCCTCTTTTCGTTCTATCAACATATTGATCTACAATTACTATATCTCTTGGACGGAGTTCTTCTTTCAAGCTTCCCACAGCTGAAATACTTGCTATATGTGTTACACCCAACTTTTTAAGTGCCCATATATTTGCTCTGTGATTTATTTCTGATGGAAGAAGCGTATGTCCTTTTCCATGTCGTGGTAGGAAATAAACCTCTGTAGTTCCTATTATTCCATGTCCAATTTCATCAGAAGGATTTCCAAAAGGCGTATTTATTTTTAACATTTCAATTTTTGAAATGTGTTCTAATTCATAGAGCCCACTACCGCCAATTACTCCTAATTTCATAAAATTCTCCTTTTACTTACTGCAAAGCAATGGTATTTTATAATAAAAAAAGCGGAGTTCAAATGCAAAGCGCAAAAAGTAATGAAAATATTGAAAAGTTAAAATCTGAAATAGCATATTTTATGCGAAGGTTATACAGACAATTTCTAACAACTACATCAGGGGGAAATATCTCCGCAATTACAGATGAAAAAACAATATTAATAACAGCATCTGCCACCGATAAAGCCAGAATAAAAGCATCTGAAATAATTGCCATAGACTTAAATGGAAATACTTTCTCACAAAATAAAACATTGCAGGTCAGCATTGAGAAATGGATGCATATCGAAATCTATAAAAATCGCCCTGATGTGAAAGCAATTGTCCATGCGCATCCCCTCAATGCAAGTGCGCTTTCGGCATCATCAATAAAAATTCGAGATAATCTAATCGCTGAAACAAGGGCGGTTCTCGGGAAAATAACATATGCAGAATATAATCTGATGGGGTCTGTTGAACTGGCAAAAATAGTGGCAAAATCTGCACTAAATTCTGATTGTATCGTAATGCAAAATCACGGAATTATAGCGCTCGGAAAAAATTTATTACAGGCTTTTGACCGCATTGAAGTTTTAGAGGCAGCTGCTAAAATGACAATTCTACATGAAGGAGTTCTTAAAGGCTCTACTTTATCTCTTTCTGATGAACAAATTTTAGAATTAGACAGAATGATGGGAAGAAAGTAAAGAAGTTGTGAAAAAAGAATTTTCAATTATTATCCCTACTTATAATGAAGCCGAAAATATAGTCCCTTTACTTAAGGATATAACGAAAATTCTGGGTTCCCAATCGCAAAATTATGAAATTATAGTTTCTGATGATAATTCCCCCGATTTAACCTGGCAAATTGTTGAAAATTTTGCAATAGAATCTAAATCCCCAAATATTAAAATTTTCAGGAGACTTGGCAAGGAAAAAGGATTAAGTCGTAGTGTAGTTGATGCCTTCAATGTGGCCAGTGGAGATATTCTGATTGTAATGGATGGAGACAGACAGCACGAGGAAACTTGTCTTCTGGAACTAATCAAAATTGCGGATAATTTTGATATGGTGATTGGTAGTAGATTCACAAAAGGAGCCAAAATTGCAGCTAAATGGCCTTTTTACCGCAAAATTGCAAGTAAAATTGCGATTTTCGCAACAAATTTTATTTTAGGAACAACAATAAGCGACCCAATGTCAGGATTCTTTTCTATCAAAAATGAGAAATATCAAAGACTTTCTCCCTATATCAAAGCAGAAGGATTTAAAATAATGCTTGAAATATTGTATTTTTTAAAAAAGAACGATAAAAATGCAAAAATAACTGAAATTCCAATAAAATTTAGAAACCGTGAAAAAGGAGAAAGTAAACTCGGCATTTTAGTCATTCTTGATTTATTTAAAATGATATTAAGGTTAAAATTTCACCGATGATAAGGAATAAAATTATTACTTTCATTAAAATAAGAATAGATTTTTTTGCGATTTTCGCAGTTTTTTTATCCTCTTTTACATTTTATATTCCGGCAATTGAAGGAGATTTTGTTTTTGATGATATTCCTCTTATAAGTTCAGATCCATTTTATCATGCTGATACACAAAGTTCTTATTTTGATTGTTTTACTCGCACATGGTGGAGGAAAGATTTTTCACAAGGTTTATATAGGCCTATTACGTTGTGCACGTATTTATTTAATGTGAAAATTGGGGGTTTAGAGTCTCCGGGGTTTCGTTTTACAAATATATTGATAAATTCTATTCTTTGCGCCTTACTCTATTTACTTTTTTACAGGTTTTCTTCTGACCGTTTAATTGCTTTTTTTTCAGCGATTTTATTTGCAATTCATCCTCTTTACTCAGAGGCTATAATACCGGCTTCTGGCAGGGCTGATTTGTTAGCAGCATTATTTCTTGTTTGTGGGATTTTAATTCACGTAAGCAATTGGAGATTTCGTTATTTATTTACTTTTATTTGTGGGCTTTTAGCAATATTATCAAAAGAAACTGGCATATTATTATTGCCTCTCATATTATTATACGATTTATTTTTTATTTGCGATTTTCGCAAAAAGATGTTTGGACTTAGTAAATCAATATATTCATATGTAGCAGTGTTTCTTTCTGTTCTAGTATATTTTCTTATGCGAATATATCTTGTAAGTTATTTATTTCCAAGATTTTCAGATGCACAGTACTGGTCGGATAATCATCTTGGTCTTATGAAATTCTGGGATAGACTTCCAACTGCATTATGGCTTCAGGTTTTTGCAGTCTGGAAATTTATTTTTCCGAAACATCTATCACATGATTATTCCTATGCTGCAATAGTTCCAATAAACAGCTTCTACGATTTGCGAATTTCGCAAATAATTCTCTTTTTTATAATTCTAATTTCAATGATAATATTTCTTTATAATAAAAATTTAAGAACTTTACTTTTTTATCTGACAGCATATTTTATTTCTGTCCTGCCGACGGCGAATATATTGACTCCTATAGGAACGATTTTTGGGGAACGTCTTTATTATTTTCCAGGAGTATTTTTATGTATATTCTCTATTTCCATTGTTATTTTTTATATGCAAAATAAGAAACTTTCAAAAAAGATGGTTGCGATTTTCGCAATTACTATTTTCTTTTCATTTCTTGTTCGCCTATCGCTTAGAATATCTGATTGGAGAGATCAATATTCGTTAGCTTGTGCAGGAGTAAAAACTTCTCCCGGAAGCTTTAAAGTCTGGAATAACTATGGATTGCAATTGTATGATAAAAATTTAATTGAAGAAGCAGACAAAGCATTTACAAAATCAATAGAAATCAATCCTTCTAACCTTCCTGCATGGAGAAACAGAGGGAACTGTCGTTTAAAACTTGGGAAAAATAAAGAAGCATTATCAGACTTTTTAGAATGTATAAATATTGGAACAAAGGATGTGAGTGTCTACAATAAAGCTGGAGCCCTCATGGCAATTGAAGGAAATAAGGCAGAGGCGATAAGATTTTGGAAAAAGTCTCTTACAATCAATCCAAATCAATCTGAAATCAGCAAATTCCTTTCTGAGCTTCTGAAGGACGGTGAGTGAGAGAGAATGCGTTTCATATCTTCCGGCAAAGGACACTCAAACTCTAATTTTTCTTTTGTGTATGGATGAGAGAAAGTGATTTTCCAGGAATGAAGCATTTGTCTTGGAATGTTAATGTCCTGTTTACCTCCATAAATTTTATCTCCTAAAATTGGAGTATGTATATAAGCCATATGAACTCTTATCTGATGGGTTCTGCCAGTTTTTATTTTTATTTTTAGTAAGGCGCATTTTATAGAATCAAGATAGAATTCATCTAATACTTTATATTCAGTAATGGCTTTTCGATTTGATTTTGCCAGTACTGCCATTTTGTTTCTGACGACTGGATGCCTGCCAAAATAGGTATCTATAACAGCTATTTTTTCCTTTGGATGCCCATAAGTAATGCCTAAATATTCTTTATGGACCTCATGTTTTGAAAATTGATTTGATAAAAGTTGTCTGGTCTTTTCATCTTTTGCTATAAGAAGACAGCCGCTTGTTTCCATATCTAATCTATGAACTATGCCGGGACGTATATTATCAGAAAACTTTTCTAAAAAATTATCATATCTTGCGATAAGTGCGTTTACTATTGTCCCGTGACTCAATCCTGCTCCTGGATGAACAGCCATTCCAGTGGCTTTATTCAGAACAAGGATATATTTATCTTCAAATATTATGTTTAAACTGATATTTTCAGGGGTTAATTTAGTTGAATCTTCTTTTTCGCATTCTAATTCTATAAAGGATTCTCCATGTAGCTTTGTTTTTGGTTCATATACGGTAATACCATTAATTTTAAGTTTGCCATTTTTTATAAAATTCTGAATTTTTGCTCTTGAGAAATCCGGGATTTTTTCGGTTAAAAACAGGTCAATTCTTTTATTTGTGTCACTGTATTCGCTCTTTAAAGAAAATTTCATTTTTTTATATTTTTTTCTGTCAATTTTAGCATTTTTACGTTGAAAATCAATATTTATGAATTTTGAATTTATTTTTTTCTGGATTAAACTAAATTAAGACTATTTTTAATGGAGTAATAGGATGTTAAGCTTTTTCAAGGGAAAATGGTCTGCATTTATATCAGGTTTTACGGCGGCATTTCTGTTTATATTTTCCCTTTATGTATTGAATACCCCGGTAGGAATGTCGGACGCATATTTAAAGATATCAGAGTATTGTCGTGAGTCAATTCATATGCGGAAAGTTTCTGAGTATTTCCCATTTGATTGGCAGACAGCTTTTTTAATAGGGATAGCGATAGGAGGATTTATAGCTTCCTTATCAAGTGGGACTTTTCAGCTTAGAATCATCCCTGAAGATGTCAAAGGCAGTGGACCTGTGGGAGCTTTCGGAATAACCGTAATACAGAATCTTATTGGAGGCTTTCTTGTTATGACTGGCTTGCAATTTGCTGGAGATTCTTTTTTAGGGCAATGGGCATCGGCAATACAGCTTTCAACAGGGGCATGGATTTTTCTTTTATCATTCATAATTTGGGGTGTGGTTTTTTCTGGTTTTGCAAGAGCAGCTGTGGCTGGTAATTTTTCGGAAAAGAAGAAAAAAAGGAATTAAATTAATGTCACCTTTATCTCTTGAAGGAACATATCGTTTATTAGCTGGATTATTGTTAGGAACAGCATTTGGTTTTTTTCTCATTCAATCAGAAATGGGTTGGAGAAAAACATTAATAGACCAACTTTCTATGAAAAATGGGAAATTTTTCAAAGTGCTTTTTTCATCAATTGCATTTGGGGTATTAATTTTTTATTTTGCCAAAAATTATGGTTTAGTATCAATTCAGACACGTCCTTCTTTCTTCTGGGGAGCTCTCATCGGGGGCATGCTCTTTGCGGCAGGGGTGGTATTATGTGGGCAATTTCCTTCTTCTGCAGTAGCGAGTCTTGCGACGGGTAAGTTTTACTCTATATGGACACTTATGGGGATTTTGCTTGCTCTTCCTTCCATTCATTTTCTTTCAAAATGGATCTCAAATACTATTCAAAAATGGCCAGCACCGGCATTTTATTCCGATAGGCTCGAAAAAATGTTTAGTGGAATGCAAAATATTTACTTTTACGTTGCAATTTTTTCGGGGGTTATGTTTTTATTCTTCCAATTCATTCAAGGAGGAAGCATCGACAATAGCTCAGAAGAAGATGAAAGTGAAAAATAAAATTATTAAAAGAGGTGTTTATAATGAAAAAATTGAACTATGAATTTAACGTGGATTTACCACTTATTGCAGAGGCCGATGTCATCGTTATTGGAGGCGGTCCAGGAGGTATTGGGGCTGCAGTAATGAGCGCAAGAGAAGGAGCAAATACCATTCTTATTGAAAGATATGGAGTGCTGGGAGGAATGGCATCAATCGGCGAAGTTCAACCTTTTATGCCAAATCATTTTACCGACAATACCATGGATAAACCTGTTTATTTTGACTGGGTACGCAGAATGAAAGAATATTATCCTGATTCATCTCCATTTAAAAAACTTAAATCAGAGGGGTTAGCACGAGAAGACCTTAGGATTCAGAAAGACATCGCAGCTTTAGCAGCTGAAGATATCTGCCTTGAGGCAGGAGTAAAAATAATTTATCATCATTGGCTTGCTGACTTAAAAAAGAAGGATAGAAAGATAGACTTCATAGTTTTGCTATCTAAATCAGGATATTCGGCAGCACGGGCAAAAAATTATATAGATTGTACAGGAGATGGAGACCTCGCAGCAAAAGCAGGTTGCGAATTTGAAATAGGTGGACCGTCTGGATATTGTCAACCAATGACCACATGTTTTAAAATGTCTAATGTTGACATAAAAAGAATGCCAACTCGTGAAAAAATCACTGAACTTTACAATAAAGCGAAAGAAAGCGGAGAAATTATTTGTCCACGAGAAGATGTATTATTCTTCATGTGTATAGATGAAAATACAGTTCATTTTAATTCGACAAGAGTTATAAAGAAAAATGGAATAAATGGGATTGAATTGTCCGAAGCGGAACTTGAAGGACATAGACAGGTGAGACAATTAGTGAAGTTCCTCAGGAAATATGTGGCAGGTTTTGAAAATGCATCAATATCTTCTATGGCTCATCATATTGGAGTACGCGAGACTCGTCGAATAAAAGGCTTAAATTATATAACATCTGATGTTTTTAAAAACAGACAAAAATTCCCTGACGCCATATGCAGAGTAAATTATCCTATAGATATTCATAATCCTAATGGCACTGGTACTGAATTATTACATATGCCGAGAACAGAATGGTACGAAATACCTTATGGCTGTATAGTTCCAAAAGACTGTGATAATCTTTTGATAGGCGGTAGACCTATATCAGCAGATCACGCAATCCATAGCAGTTTCCGAGTAATGCCTTCAGCATGTTCAATTGGGCAAGCAGCGGGAATGGCTGCAGCTACTTCAGTAAAAACAGGTAAGCCGGTAAATCTACTTGATGGTTGCGAAATTCGCAAAAAATTAATTGAAAAAGGTGCTTTCCTTGATTTAATTTAGAGTATTATACAAGCTCTTTTTTTTTAAAAATACAAAAAAGAAATGGAGGAAAAAAAATATGAAAAAAACAAGATGCATCATAGTTGGAGTTGGCGGTTTTGCGCGCCATCATATTAATGCAATATTACTGAAAATGAAAAATTCAACAAAGATAGTTGCCCTTATAGAACCAAATCAATTTTCCAGAGAAAAAGCAGTTGAATTATTCAATGAGCACAAAGTAAAATGTCCTCCTTTCTATGAAAATATTTCAGATTTTATAAAATCACAGGGAAGTGCTGATGCTGCGCTCATTTGTTCTCCGCATAAGTATCATTTTGAAAATGCGAAAGATTGTATGGAGGCAGGGATGGATGTTTGCATTGAAAAACCCATGGTAATGAATACGTCTGAGGCAAAAAAGATTATTTCATTGAGAGATCGTCTTAAACGTCTTGTTGTTGTTGCTTTTCCTGGAAGTCTATCGCCAGCCATTAAAAAGGCAAAAGAAATTATCGGACGTGGAGAGATTGGAAGGGTCTCAGCGATATCCGCATACGTATATCAAAAATGGAAAAGTGGAACAAAAGGTACGTGGAGACAAAATCCTGAAATTTCAGGAGGAGGTTTCCTTTTTGATACCGGCTCACATATGCTAAATACTGTAGTTGATATTTTAGGAGAAGATATAAAAAAAGTAAGCGCTATTTTTGATAATTGCGGAGCTCCTGTCGAAATAAATTCATCCATAACCGCGATTTCTGTTAGTGGTATTATGATTTCTATGCTTGCAGCAGGAGATTCAGTACATTGTAGTTCAGAAGTTATAATATGCGGTGACAAAGGCGTGATAATGACAGGAATTTGGGGTGAAAGATTACTTATAAAAAAAGATAAGGATAGTGATTTTCGACAGGTAAAATATGAAAAGTCTAAAGGAGTTTGGGAACAATTCCTCAAAGTCAGAGAAGGAAAGATAAATAATCCATGTCCAGCTGAAGTAGGACTTCGTTTTGCAAGATTAATGGATATGATAAAAGAATCCGCTAAGTAGTTTTTATTTCCTTGTATTGTTAGTTTTTTTGTTCAGGGAAGAAAAGAGTGTAATCCTTTTTTCAAGGTCAGCAATTTTTTTTTCATCAACCATTGAAACACAGGCTCTAATTCCAGTGTTGCTCTGACTTCCCGTGATTTTAAGTGATATTGCACTGATACCGTATCTAAGTAACTCCTGAAGGAGTTCTTCACTATTCATTCCGGGGTATTCTAAGGTAAAATAAAACCCATCAGCCAATTCTTCACCGGCATCATTATCATAAACAAGCTTAAAGGAATTTCTAAGAAAAATTTCCTTCATTTTTTTTGCCCGCCTTCCATATTCTTTGACTGGAGTAATAAAATCTTCGCCTTTGTTAGCTGATTCGAGCATGGCACTTAGTGCATATTGAGCAGAATGGCTTGTGCCTGAGGAAAGAGTATAAAGAGCCCCATATATTAGAGCATGTTCTAAATTTTCTGTTCCAAAAAATTTGATAAGTTCTGGAAAATTCCTCGAAGCAAGAGCAGGTGATATTATCATTGCCGATATTCTCTCCCCTGCATAACTGAAAACTTTTGAACTTGAAAGAAGAATCAAGTAATTGTCAGTATATTTTGAGATGCTTGGGTGGAAATGACCTGGTTTTGAGTAGTCTTTTCTAAAGTCCATTGCAAAGTACGCAAAATCTTCAACTGCGACAACATCGTATTTCTGACAAAGTTTACCTATAATTTTAAGTTCATCTTCGGTAAAAACTATCCAGGATGGATTATTTGGAGAGGAATAAACTATCGTAGAAATATCTGCATTTTCCAGGTATGATTTAAGTTTATTTTCAAGTTTTTCACCCCTGTAATCGTAAATATCAAAGCTTTCATATTTCAACCCCAAAACTCTGTGCTGCTGTTTCTGAACTGGAAAGCCCGGGTCAATAAATAAAGTCTTCCTGTTAGCTTCTCTCCGACACAATGTCATAAAGGCGGCAAATCCTCCTTGCATTGAACCTACAGTAGGATAACAATGTTCTGGGGAAATATCGAGATTCATAAATAATTTTGCGAATTTCGCAATAGCCTCTTTTAGTTCAGGAATACCCTCAATATGGGGATATTTCGCGGCAATTCCCTTTTTAAGGGCTTTTATCTGAGCTTTTACTCCAATTGGATTCGGTGGTAAACCAGGAACGCCCATTTCCATATGGATAAATCTAAGCCCACTTTTATTTTCAATATTGTGAGCGAGTTTTACAATTTCCCTGATACTTGCTGTAGAAAGAGACTTTATATGCAGATTATTGACTTCATTCTCAACGAAATCTTTATCCAATGGAATTGATGGAGATAATTTTGGCATATCTATTAACTTTCAACTCTTAGCTTTACACTTAACTTATGAGCGTCAAGTCCTTCTAATTCAGCTATTTTCATGATAGCATTCGACTCTTTCTTAAGGGCATCCTTTGAATATTTTATTATGCTGCTTCTGCGAAAAAAATGTTCAGTAGACAAACCATTAAAAAATTTTGCTGTTCCTCCCGTTGGCAATACATGACTCGGACCTGCTACATAGTCACCTACAGCCTCAGGTGTCCAACATCCTATAAAAATTGCCCCAGCAGCTGAAATTTTATTTGCAACTCGTTCTGGATTTTCGCATAATATTTCAAGGTGTTCTGGTGCATATTCAGACGCGATTTTCGCAGCTTCTTCTAAATTTCTAACTAAAACGAGAAATAATCCGTTTTCAATTACTTTTTTTAAAGGTTTTGACTTTTTTATTATATCATTTGACAATTTTTCTATTTCGTGAGCAGTTTTCTCGATGAGTTTTTTATCATTTGTAAGCAGGACAGATTGTTCAAATCCGCTTCCATGTTCAGCCTGAGATAATAAATCCGCAGCAATGAATTTTGATTTTGCGGAAGAATCAGCGATTATCATAATTTCGGAGGGGCCTGCGACCATGTCTATCCCGGTTTTTCCATAAATCATTTTCTTTGCCGCGGTCACATATGCATTACCGGGGCCAACAATCTTTTCAACTTTTTTAATACTTTCAGTGCCGTAAGCTAAAGCAGCAATTCCATATACTCCGCCAAGTCTGTAAGCCTCAGTTATTCCAGCATTTTTCATTGCAAAAAGTATGGCATCTGGAATCTTTCCTTTCTCTCCTGGGGGTGTTGTAGCTACTATTTCTTTAACACCTGCAATTTTTGCAATAGCGATAGTGTGTATTGCGGTAGAAACAAGAGGTGCCGTCCCTCCGGGAATATAAACAGCAACTCTGTTGAGAGGTGTGAATTTTTCCCCTAAAATAACACCTTTCCGCGGAGAAAATCTATAACTTTTAGGAATTTGTCTCTTCGCAAAATCTTGAATATTATTAATTGCAAACAGTATGCTTTTTTTCACTTCATCATTAAGATTTTTTTCCGCTTCTTTAAATTCATCTTCCTTTATCCTGAACATATCCTTTTGTAATTCTATACCATCGAATTTCCTTGCGAACTTCGCAACTGCTTTATCCCCTTTTTGCGCTACTTCCTCAAGAATCAGAGAAAGCTCTTTTTCTATTTGCTTTGGATAAGCGTCTCTATTAAAAAGAGCAAAAAGGCTGTTCAAATCGTTTTTATTTTTTGTATCTAAAATCTTCATTAATCGCTTTCCATGATAAGTTCAAAATGCTATAATCTATCATCAGTAAATATATATTCAAAAATACTTTTAAAATTATGAGATGTGTCTCAGGATTGGAATCAAAGTAAGTGAGTAGCTGGGGGCATTATTACCCAGAAATGGGAAGAATTTTATTTTTTCTCATTTGAAGAAATTCCATCTTAATTCCTATTTACACGATATGAGCAATTCAGTATTAATTCATATTTTTGCGTTTTCTGAGTCTGATGTGTAGGATGAGAGGGGAAGGACTTAAATTTTTCGTTTCTTGTCCTACTCTTTGTAAGAAATTGCAGCAGGCTCATCAGTTACTAATGAGGTCATCATATTGTTTACATTCTCTGGTAGGGATGGCTCTCCGAGCCGTCCGCAGCGGTTTCGGCGAAACCGGCCATTAGCCGGATTCGTAAACTATTCAATTGATATCGCTGGCATCGTGGAGGACGGTTAGTTCCTTGGATAGATTCATCGGCTTGAGTTCCTTGGCATAGGACGCATGGCCATCGGCAAAGATGATGTTCGTCCCCCTGAAATGCCGTTTCTCGTAGTTGTAGTTGCTGTTCATTGCATTCTCGCTGGTATTCCAATCGAGTCCTGTTATTCCCGGCAACTGACCGAAGTATGTACAACTGCGCTCGATGAGGCCGTCGAGAAAGGCGACGGTTAGGCTCGGCCTGGCAATCTTATACCAACTTCTGACAGTTGCGTAGAACTGGGTGGAGCCCAATTGCTGGTTACATGCTATTGCTCCTCTGTTGTAGGCGTAATCCCCTTTCCATTTTGTGTAAGAGGGACAAAATTCAACGCTTGATGCCGATGGGACGAGATTCCCTTTCCTCCAATATTCGGCGATTCTGGAGACATGGTTTTGATTCCAGCGAGACGATGCACCCTCTCCGAGGTAGGGCATGTATCCACTCCAGTCGTCGGCATAGTTTTGAAATCCATAATACAATTGTTTCATGTTGCTCTTGCATAGCGACATCTTCGCTGTGTCCTTCGCGCTCTTGAGCGATGGCAGTAACAACGCTGCGAGAATCGCAATTATCGCAATCACAACCAACAATTCAATCAAAGTGAACTTACTACTCATTTTTTCTCTCACCATTTTCCACCTCCTATATTATTCTTTTGCCTTTTGAATTAACTAGATATGGTATTGAAAGTTCAATAATGGATTTTCCCTCTCCCTCGAAAAGTTTCCTAAGAACTGAAACCGCCTTTTTGGCTATATCAGCACAGTCAATTTTCATGCTGAGGCATCCTTCCAAAGGAATATTCGCATCACAACCAATTATTAAAACATCTTCCGGAATGCGATATCCCATCGATGCAAGAATAGAATATAGCTTTGCAGCGATGACATCGTTCTCGCAAAAAACAGCGTCCACTTTATTTTTTCTTGACCTTGACAGAAAATCAGCGAGCTCGGCCTCGTTTCTAAACGATGGCACGTTCCGAGGCGAAACAAGTTTTAAACCAGAGTCAGCAAGCGTTTCCGGAACTTTTCCGAATTTCAAAAGCGGCTTGCCCAATTCCACACATTCCGTATAGTAATCAGATAAAATGGCCACTCTCGTCCTGCCTGTAGAAATAACGTAATTAGTTGCATCAATGTAACCCGAGTCAAAGTCACATATCACATTACCTGCATTGTGAATTGAATATTCCGGAGCATTGATTGTAACAACCTTCTGAGAGTTTGCCAAAGACCTTACCATCGTTTCATCAACCGCATAACAAAATATGCACGCACAAGAGTGTAGTGTTTTGTTTATCTCAATCAAACGAGAGGGCTGAGTGCAGAGAAGTGGCTCGAACCCGGCAGAAACAAGACAATCCGAAATGTTAATAGCGAGAGAGCCAAAATAAGCCTCATTCATCTTTATCACAGATATTGGAACAAGATTCAAGCTCTTTACGCGTAAACCTCGCGCCAATATGTTTGGCGTGTAAGAAAGCTTTTTCGCAGATCTTATAACACGATCTCTTATGTAGTGTCTGACACTGGAATCACCTTGCAATGCTTTTCGCGCAGTGTTTAAAGCAACACCAGCATCCTCAGCAACATCTTTTAATGTCATAACAGACCTCAAATAATTTTAATATCGATATTATAATTGATATCGACATCAATTTCAAGTTTTTTTTTGTTTTTTACCTAAATTTTCCATTGAACCTTAAAAAATATCCTGAGAAATCTTTAGTTAAAAGGTATAACAGCAATAGATTTGGCAGGCTATTTTCCAATTTTTTTTGGAAAATGTACTCCATATTACCTGAGGCATCCAAATACTTTTATTAAATGATTGAATGAAATATTTGCTTCCTTTTATCGATAGAACTACAAAATTAATAAGATTTAAAATAATTTCTAAATTAAAGGGCTAATAATTATCGTTCACGGAAGATTAAGAAAAAAACTTGAATTTCATTTTTCTTGCCTTATAATAACTAATGAAAAGCACTCACGAGTTATATGTTAAAAAAAAAGCAAAGATTAAAGAAGAAAATTTCTATCAATGATGTAGCAACGGCCCTTGGAATCTCACGAGGCACGGTGTCCAGGGCCTTCAATGATAATCGTAAAGATATAAATCCTGAAACACGTCAACGCATTCTTGAAGCAGCCAAAAGAATGGGATATTATCCAGATATGAGTGCCAGAAGGTTAGTAAAAGGAAAAACAGAGTGCATAGGAATAATTGTGCCAGATTTAAGAAATCCATTTTTATGTGAAATGGTAACAGAAATAGAAAAGTATACAATATCAAAAGGATATTCTGCCTTATTATCTCTGGTCGATAATAACATTGAAAATCAGGAGAAAATTCTCACACGAATGAAATCCGGACAAGTTGATGGGATAATAATCACCCCTTGTGAACATAGAAAAACTGTACAAATGTTAAACAAAGTGGCGTCTCAAAAACCTCTCGTTTCCTTAAAGAAGATTTTTGGACTTAAATGTGATATTGTAAGTTTCGACGATTCTTTAGGAGTTCAAATGATGACAGAATACTTAATATCAAAAGGACATAAAAAAATCGTCTATTTATGTCCGGAAGAACCAGAATTAACAGTACAGGTCAGATTTACGGCATACAAGATGAGTATGGAAAACGCCTCTTTAGAAAGTAAGGTTGTTAATTTATGCACTGAAGATAGGGATTCAGATCAGTATATTGAGATGATAGAAGGAATTTTTAACTCTCCGTATTCTCCGACTGCGATTTTCGCATACGACGATATGATTGCTATTAATCTTATAAAAACCCTTAAAAATATGGGTGTAAAAGTGCCGGATGATATCTCAATTGTTGGTTTTGATAATATTTCTTTTGGTGAAATGATAGACCCTCCGTTAACTACCGTAGCAATAGATGGAGCAGCACTCGGTAAAAATGCTGTTGAGACAATATTCTCAAAAATAGAAAATCAACAAGGTTTTGAAAGTATTCACGAATTAAAGTTGATACCTAAGTTAATAGAAAGAGCCTCTGTGTCGCAAGCAAGGTAAAACAGTGCCCCCTGTAATTTATTGAAAAATTCCTAATTATATCGCGTTTTGCGATAAATCTACCTCCTCATTGCTTTCCCCCTGTGCTTAGTTCCAAATTCAATGAGACCTGGCATTTCTAACTGTTTGTATATGTTTAATGCACAAGAAACTCTACCTATTATCCTGTGACACTCATATACAAACATAAATAAACGAATTTTATCCTAAGAAATAGGAGAATTAAGTGAAATAGTGTCATAGTGTCTCATATGTGAGACAGGTTTTAGCAAAAAACCTGAATATTGATTTACCTTTTTCTTATTCATTTATTTATAATTCATTTATCTTTAATATGTTATAATTTTTTAAAAATATATGGCATATTTATTGCTAATGAAGTTAGGCAAAAAAAAATGGAGTAAGATTATGGGTAAAATTCTTGGAATAGATTTGGGGACAACCAACAGCTGTATGGCTGTAATGGATCATGGTGAAATAAAAGTTATTCCTAATAGAGAAGGAATGAGAACTACTCCTTCTGTTGTGGCTTTTACAAAAAGTGGTGAAAGATTAGTGGGACAGACAGCAAAACGCCAGGCTGTTACAAATCCTAAAAACACCATCTTTTCGATAAAACGCTTTATGGGTAGAAAATATAGTGAAGTAAAAAGAGAATTGGAATTAGTTCCGTATGAAGTTGTCGAAGCTAAAAATGGCGATGCTCATGTAAAAATTGGTGATAAAATTTATTCTCCGCCTGAAATTTCCGCAATGATACTACAAAAACTTAAATCGGATGCTGAAGCCTACTTAGGAGAAGAAATAAAAGAAGCTGTAATCACTGTTCCTGCTTATTTTAATGACAGTCAAAGACAGGCAACAAAAGACGCTGGAAAGATAGCAGGACTCGATGTAAAAAGAATTATAAATGAACCTACTGCCGCTGCTCTTGCGTACGGCCTCGATAAGAAAAAAGATGAAGCCGTAGCTGTTTATGACCTTGGCGGTGGAACATTCGATATATCCATTCTTGAAATTGGTGATGGTGTTTTTGAAGTTAAAGCAACGAATGGAGATACTCACCTTGGAGGAGATGATTTTGATCAAGCTATAATAAACTGGATTGTTGCCGAATTCAAGAAAGAAAATGGGATAGATTTAACAAAAGATCCTCAAGCTCTTCAAAGGTTAAAAGAAGCTGCTGAAAAAGCAAAATGCGAACTCTCTACGAACATGACAACAGAGATAAACCTTCCTTTTATTACAGCAGATGCTTCTGGGCCTAAACATCTTACAATGACACTTACGAGAGCAAAACTTGAAGAACTTGTTGACCACCTGGTTGAAAAAACAATAAAGCCTGTTGAAAATTGTATGAAAGATTCCGGCTTAAAAACTTCAGATATTAAAGAAGTTATACTTGTCGGAGGACAAACCAGAATGCCTAGGGTTATTGAAACTGCAAAGAAATTCTTTGGTAAAGAACCTCATAAGGGCGTTAATCCGGATGAAGTTGTCGCTATCGGAGCAGCTATTCAAGGAGGAGTACTTGGAGGACAGGTTCAAGATGTCGTTTTACTCGATGTCACACCGCTTTCTTTAGGAATTGAAACCCTTGGAGGTGTGATGACCAGACTTATAGAAAGAAATACTACTATTCCAACAAGAAAGAGTGAAATTTTTAGCACGGCTTCCGATAATCAACCTTCTGTTGATATACATGTATTGCAGGGAGAAAGGCCAATGGCAAAAGATAATAAAAGTATTGGCCGATTCAGACTTGATGGAATACCACCAGCCCCAAGAGGTGTTCCTCAAATAGAAGTAACTTTTGACATAGATGCAAATGGGATACTACACGTAACAGCAAAAGATCTCGGAACAGGAAAAGAACAAAAAATAACGATAACCGCAAGTTCAGGTCTGAGTCAAGAAGATATTGAAAAAATGGTAAAAGAAGCTGAAAAATACTCTCAACAAGATAAACTTGAAAAAGAAAAAGTTGAACTCAGAAATAGAACAGACTCTACAATTTATCAGACCGAAAAACAAATGAAGGAATTTGAAGATAAATTGCCAGAAAATGTCAAAAAACCAATAAAAGATAAGATAGAACAACTAAAGAAAGCAAAAGATAAAGACGATACCGATGAAATGAAAAAAGCCCTCGGTGAACTCGAATCACTTCTCCAAAAAATGGGAGAAGAAATATATAAAAATGCAGGAGGCGCAGGGAAAACTCCAGACCCGTCTTCTTTCACAAACTCAAACAAGGAAAAAAAAGAAGAAAAAAATAAACAAAACACAAAAAGCGATGAAAAAGTCGTTGACGCAGAAGTAATTGACGATGAAAATTAACAAATAAAACACTCAACCAAAAAAACAAAAAAAAAGGAGAAAAAAATGAGCAAAGTCAACATCAAACCACTCGGAGACCGTATCCTTGTTGAACCGGTTGAAGAGAAAGAACAAGTTAAAGGCGGAATTGTAATTCCTGATTCCGCAAAAGAAAAACCTATGGAAGGAAAAGTAATAGCATTGGGAACTGGCAAACTTGATGAAAAAGGAAATAAAATCCCATTCGATGTAAAAGTAGGTGACACCATACTGATGAGTAAATATGGTGGAACCGAAGTAAAATACAATGATAAAGAGTATAAAATCCTTAGTCAAAGCGATATTCTTGCAATAGTTGAATAAATTTAAGTAAAAGATAAAATAAAGGAGAAAAAAAATGGCAGGAAAACAATTACTTTTCGGTGAAGACGCCCGTAAAAAAATTCTAAAGGGCGTTGAACAATTAAGCAAGGCTGTAACAGCCACACTCGGACCTAAAGGAAGAAATGTCGTGCTCGACAAAAAATTTGGCTCTCCAACTGTAACAAAAGATGGTGTAACAGTAGCAAAAGAAATCGAACTTCAAGAACCATTTGAAAATATGGGAGCCCAAATGGTGCGTGAAGTAGCCAGCAAAACCTCTGATGTTGCTGGAGATGGAACAACAACAGCTACTTGCCTTGCGGAAGCAATATTCAGAGAAGGGCTTAAAAATGTAACTTCAGGCGCAAACCCTATGGCTCTAAAGCGTGGCATTGATAAGGCCGTTGCTGAGATTGTTGAACAACTCAAAAAACTTAGTAAAAAAGTCAGTGATAGAGAACAGGTTGCACAAGTCGCAACTATCTCCGCAAATGGAGATAAGGCAATTGGCGATATTATCGCTGAAGCGATGGACAAAGTCGGCAAAGATGGAACAATAACAGTAGAAGAAGCCAAGTCTATTGAAACTACTCTTGATGTAGTAGAAGGTATGCAGTTTGATAAAGGTTATCTCTCTCCATACTTTGTAACAAACGCAGAAAGTATGGAATGCGTCCTTGAAGACTGCTTAATCCTGATTCATGAAAAGAAAATCAGTAATCTTCAGGACTTACTCCCACTTCTCCAAACTGTCGCAAAACAGGAAAAACCTTTACTTATCATAGCTGAAGAGGTTGAAGGAGAAGCCCTTGCTACTCTTGTAGTAAATAAACTTCGTGGAACTCTTAATTGCTGCGCCGTAAAAGCTCCTGGTTTCGGTGATCGCAGAAAGGCAATGCTCGAAGATATCGCAATACTCACTGGTGGAACTTGCATCTCTGAAGACCTTGGAATAAAACTCGAAAGTGTAACTGTAAATCAACTTGGAAAAGCAAAAAGAGTTACTGTCGATAAAGAAAATACCACAATCGTTGAAGGAGCAGGTAAACAGTCAGCCATACTCGGAAGAGTAAACCAAATTAAGAAACAAATTGAAGAAACTACTTCCGATTATGACAGGGAAAAACTCCAGGAAAGACTTGCTAAATTAGCAGGAGGCGTGGCTGTAATTAACGTTGGCGCAGCGACTGAAACAGAAATGAAAGAAAAGAAAGCAAGAGTAGAAGATGCTCTTCACGCAACAAGAGCAGCAGTAGAAGAAGGTATAGTTCCTGGAGGTGGAGTTGCTCTCATACGCGCAGCAAAAGCAGTAAAAGATCTGAAACTTTCAGGAGATGAAGCTATCGGCGCAAATATCGTAATGAAGGCAATTGAAGAACCTCTCAAAAAACTTGCAGCAAATGGCGGTTATGAAGGAGCAATCATAGTTCGTGAAGTAAGTGAAAGAAAACAAAATGAAGGTTTTAATGTAGAAACAGGTGAATTCGTTGATATGCTCAAAGCTGGTATCATTGACCCAACAAAAGTAACAAGATCAGCTCTACAAAATGCTGCATCTATTGCAGGACTCCTTCTAACTACCGAATGCATGGTAACAGAAATTCCAGAGAAAGAGAAAGCTCCAGCTCCAGCAGGAGCCCCAGGAATGGGAGGAATGGATTACTAATTAAATTCCTCAGAAAAGGCGCGCCTTGCGCGCCTTTTTTTTTTATACCTTGCCAGAAGCTGAATTTCACTCACACTGCCATTTTACAAAAAACAGTCGTAGATATATTAAGCGTTAAAACGACATTGTTTAAAAACTACTGCAAGTTGCATATAAAGGTGGGACACAATGTTTTTACCTTCGAGTTTAAATGCGAAAAAATAAAATATCGAAAAATGTGATTTTTTTAATGTAGATATTAAGGACACATACATCAAATTTCGGAATCAAAGAGAAATCAAAGAATAATTTTTTTGAGAATTTCTTTGCAGTTTTAGTTTTACTTAGAAAGAATTAAAAAATGGTGGGCGATGAGGGACTCGAACCCCCGACATCATGGGTGTAAACCATGTGCTCTAACCAACTGAGCTAACCGCCCATTTATGAAGTAAAGAATTTCCAAAATATACAATATAATTTTTGAAAAGCAATCTAAAAATCGATATTGAATAAGCTTTTTGCCCAAATATTAATTTTTTCTTTTAGTTCCTCTACGTCCCATTTTAAATATCTAGCTATTTCGTGGTACAGTGGGATTACTCCATATTTTTCTTCATCACTTTCAAGAAAAAAAATTTTATCCTTTAATTCAGAAATAACATTCATTTTATTTTGATCTTTTAAAATTTTATATCCAAAAGATAATATAAAACCAGCTTCAGTTAATTGTTCTGCGAGTTTTATTGATCCTCTGAAACCATGAATTACAAAGGGAAGTCTTAATTTATTATACTGTTTTTTTAATGACAACATCTCGCCGTAAGCTCTTACACAATGTATAATTATTGGTTTGCGAAATTCGCAAGCTATTTCTATCTGCAAATTTAATATCTTTATCTGTCTTTCAATAGAGGACTTAGAAGTTCTATCCAGTCCACATTCCCCTATGGCTAAAAATTTTTTTGTCTCCATTCGTTTTTTTAAAATATGAATGTATTGACTTAAAACATTGCAATCTTCTGGTATGAAATTAGGATGTATTCCGCAGGAAAAGTAGACATCATTACGATTTTCCCATGAGCATTCATTTGGAAAAATTGATACAATTGCAGTCTCTTTTGCAGAAAAATTCCTGAAATGGCTGTGAAAATCCAAAAACTTCATAATTTGTTTTTTTGAGATTATAGTTTTTGAATATACATTAATCCATTTAGTAAAATATAAAATAAAAAATGAAGAACTATAGGATTTATTTTCCCCACTATAAAAAGGAAATTTATGCTTTGGAGGACTCCTCTTTGCTCGAATGTATAATGAGAGCTGGCATTTTGATAAAAAATCCTTGCGCAGGACAGGGTATATGTGGAAAATGCAAAATAAGAGTAATATCTGGTGAATCTACTCCAGATGAACAGTGCAAAAAGTTTTTTTCTCAAGAAGAACTTGAAAATGGTTGGAGACTTGCGTGCAGACTAAAAATAAAAGATAATCTCGAAATTGATGTACCGTCTGAAACTATTTTTGAAAATGAATTGCTTATTTTAACCCAGGACGATAAGCCATTTTTATTAGAAAATTCCCCACTTGTGCGAAAGAAATTTTTTTCTCTTATTCCACCTTCTCTCGAAAATCAAAAAGCAGATTTTGAGGCACTTCGTGAGGATCTTTCTGTTCAGGATATATCTTTAGAGACGCTAAGAACTATTCCGATGTTTTTAAGAGAAAATTCCTTCAAAGGGACAGCGGTACTAAGTGATAATAAAATTATTTGTCTGGATAAGGGAAATACAGAATCCATTAATTTTGCAGTTGCTGTTGATATTGGGACAACAACGATAGTTGTTTCCTTGATAGATATTGTAAAAGGAAAAACTATTGATAGTAAAGGATCATTAAACCCACAAACAAAATTTGGAGATGATCTTATTTCAAGAATAATGGCAGAAAAAAAGTCTGCTGAAAATCTTGAACAGCTTCAGAGTCTTGTTATTCAGGCTGTTAATAATTTGATTCGACAACTTTGTCAGGATAATGGTATTAAACAAAAAAATATCTACTCTGCAGCGGTAGCAGGAAACACAGTAATGGAATGTTTCTTTTGCGGTATAACAGCGAAAAACTTAGGAGAGATTCCATTTGTCCCACCATTTAAAAAACCTCTTTTATTCGAAGCCAATGATTTGGGTATTGATATAAATCCAGAAGCACCAGTATATATATTCCCCCTGATAGGGGGATTTGTTGGTGGGGATATAACCGCAGGAATAAGTGCTTGCAGACTTGATGAAAGGGAAAAACCCACACTTTTCATTGATATAGGAACAAATGGAGAAATTGTCTTAGCTAATGGAGGGAATTTATTTGCTGCTTCTGCTGCAGCAGGCCCAGCATTTGAAGGAGCAAGGATTGAATACGGAATGAGAGCTTCAAAAGGAGCAATAGAAAAAGTTATTATTAACAGAGAAGGAGTTCATTTAAATGTCATAGGCAATACAGCGCCTTTAGGAATTTGCGGAAGTGCTGTTATAGATTCAACTGCAGAGTTACTGAAAATTGGCATTCTTGAGTCTTCAGGTAGAATTTTATCACCTGATGAATTATCATCTCTACCAAAAATTTTAAAAGATAGGCTCATATCTCGAGATGATGGCCAGACATGGGATTTTCTTCTCCAGGCAGATAACAAAAAAAAGATTTTTATCTCTCAAAGAGATATCAGGGAAATTCAACTTGCTACAGGAGCTATAAGGGCAACTATAAATATCTTGTTACAAAAAATTGGAATAACTCCAGAAGAGCTTGATACAGTATTAGTAGCAGGTGGTTTTGGAAATTTCATTCGTAGAAATAATGCTGTGCGTATTGGTTTACTTCCAAATATTCCAGATTATAAAATAAGATATGTTGGCAATACTTCTTCAGAAGGAGCAAAAGAAGCTCTGCTTTCTGGAGAAAGAAGAAGAAAAGCTGAGGAGCTTGCAGAAAAAACTAATTATATTGAGATATCTCTGGACCCAGAATTTCAGATGATTTTTTCAGAGGCTATGATCTTTCCTTAATTTACCGTTTTCACGTGGTCATATTTGATGGCATTTCTATCCTCTCGTAAACGCGATTAATCAATATTAAAAAATGTACCTTACTCTCAATAAAAACTTATTCTTAAATTCAAAAAATTTATGAAATTAGCCTATATCTTGCGTTTTGCCAGTATGGCATAGTTGCGAGGAATCAAGGCGATTCCTTGCAAGTTCTATCAGCATAGCACAAAAGGATAATTTCGTGAACAGCAATGCAGTTCACACCACATTTATTATCCTAAAAAAGCAATTGAAAATTGTTTTTATTTTTATGTATATGAAAATAGGGTTTTTATAGATTATGCTCCATCAAACTTTTAGGTTGACGATTTTTTTACAATTTTTTAACTCGCGCGGGCTTGTCCGCATTTATCGTATCTACTTCTTTAATTTCGATTTTAGTTACTACAGCGTTGTCTCGCTACCTGGTATCTACGGCAAATGCGTCCAACTGCTTAATTTAGGAAAAACTCTTGCTGGCTGATTGAGGTGCAAAATTTGGGTAAACAGACAAAGGTTTTAATAAAGTTTTTTTTCAGAAGTAGAAAATTCAAACATATGATTTATTTTTCCTTAAATGCATTTGTTCTTGTGTTTAATTTTTTTTAACCTATATTTTGCTTTTAGTCAGTATGAGAATGGAGAAAGGACGCTGGTATAGAAGATCTTTCTCCGTAATCAGTGCTTCACACAATGGCCTGGCTGGAACCTTGTGGGAATTTAGCCAAAAATTTGAAGAAAAAATAAACCATTGGATATCTATAATATCTTTATATTTAGGTATTTATAATCTATTAGATAATAGAATTTGAAAATTTAGGTGAAGTGCTCGGTAATTTTGTATTGATGTAAGAAGTAAAAAAATGAGGATATAAGTTTATGGACTCATATTTAAACAGAAAAAATAAAATACTTAATAGGGCTAAAAATCTACTTGAGAATTGGATTAGTGCGATGAACTGTTACTGGTATGAGGCTAATCATAATGCACCATCTGGATGTTTTGGGCCAGGATATCTGCATTGGGGAGTCCAGTCTAATTGGAATTATCTTGCTGCAGTTTCAACTTTATCTTCTCTTACTCTAGATCCGAATAAAAAGTCTGCACTAGAAAAACGTGCAATAGCTTCTCTTCGCTTTGCGCTAAATACTCATATAACTGGAAGAGAAGTAGGAAATGATGGAAAAAAATGGGGCAATAGTTGGATTAGTATACTCGGAATAGAACGTGCATTTCATGGATTAAAGTATATAAAATCATTGTTATCTAATGACGAGCTTTCCTCATTACACTGTTTATTAATAAATGAAGCTGATTGGATTTTATATCATGGAAGGCGAGCCAATCATAAAGGAGTATGTGCTGCTAAATGGAATAGTAGTGGCTGTAATAATCCAGAGTCAAATATATGGAATGGTTGCTTTTTACATAGAATCGCCCATTTATACCCTCATGAAAAAAATAGAAATGCCTGGTTAAAACTTGCTGATAAGTATCTTGTTAATGGTATTTCAGTTGAAGCAGATGCTGATGATCAAACTATCATTTCTGGTATTCCAGTTAAAGATTGGCATGTTGGGGCAAATTTTTTCCCCTCATATGCGTTGGACCATCATGGATATTTAAACGTAGGATATATGGTAATATGTATAAGTAATGCTGCCATACTCCATTTTGATTTTAAAAGTTTGGGAATAAGACCTCCTGAAAGTTTGTATCATCATCAGCTTGATCTTTGGAATGTGCTTTCCAGAATGATATTTGAAGATGGGAGATTGGCACGAATTGGTGGAGATACACGGGTGCGTTATGCGTATTGTCAGGAATATCTTCTTCCATCATTACTTTTTGCTATGGATTTTTTTAATGATTCTAACGCATTTCAACTTGTGGAATCCCAGCTTGACTTGATGGAAAGAGAAGCTGTAGAAAACGAGGATGGGTCTTTTTATAGCAAAAGGTTGGAGAATTTACGCCTTACAAATCCTCATTATTATACAAGAATTGAGTCAGACCGCGCATGTGTTCTCTCAATGCTTTTGAATTATTTACCTTTGATAAAAGCAAATAGTTCCATTCCAAAAAAAGATTTAAATGAATCGAGTTCTGTACTCTGGATTGAGGAGGAACACGGAGCAGTTCTGCATCGTTCACCTACGCGTTTTAGCTCTTTTTCGTGGAGGGCCGATGGTTTGGCCCAGGCGTTATGCCTTCCGCCACAAAAAGGAGACCTTGCTGAATGGTCTTTAAATATGTGTCCTGTTGTTCGATTTATTGGGGATGATGGTTTATTCCCTTCAAGGCATCGTCGATTATTAACAGGAAAGGTAGAAGCCATTGATGGAGGTTTTATTGCATATGGTTCTATAATGGAAGGAGTAGACGTTGTAGTGGATGAAGGCGGTTATTGTACGGATCAGGCAATTTCATATATAGCCTTTTCAGCATTGCCTGATAATAAAACATGCATTTGTCTTCAGTATGTCATAGCATCTCCAAATCGTGTGGGATATATTATTGAATTAAAAGCTTTGCATCTTAATATTCCTAATGATCTCTTTAATAATTATAAAAGGGTTACTATTTCCGCTGAAGGTAGTTATGAATTGTCATCTCCACCTTCAAACGACTATTTGATGCAAATTAATAGCAAGTGGCTAAATATAGATGAAATTCTTGGCATATCACTTATTTATGGAGCTGATTGTTTGCAGATTAGTCGTTCTAAAAACCGACGCGGTGGTCGTTATAAAACTCTCTTTATAGACGAAATTTGTACGAATGCCAATTCTAATTTGAAACGATGTGTTTCAGATGAGATTTTGGTAGATATTGGATTTCTTGTTTTTTCTAATGCTTCGCCTGAAGAGACAAAAAAGATTCAATGTGGTCAGATTCATTCTAATAATAGAGTAAAAGCTGTTTGGGTTCGAGGCTTTGATCAAAAGAAATATATTTTTCTTGCGAATTTCAGTGATACATTTGCCACAATGCAGTCAGAAATTGGGGTAGTAGATATTGCTCCAAATTCTGCAAAACTACTAACGATAGTATGATTGTTTTTATCACCCTCCAGAATAATAATTAAGAAATCATACAAAAGTATGTAAAATTATAAACATTTAAGTCAAATTTTTTTTTAAATAAACTTAGAAAATGCAGGAAAATCCTGAATATATTTCTTCCTTCTGGTTGGAACTTTTCACTTTTTGTTCTAATTTACGCAAAAAAAAGGTTGGTAAAATTATGAAAATGTCAAAATTAGTTGGTAGAAGGATAAAAGAAGCTCCAAAAGATGCGAAAACTCCAAGTCATATATTCTTAATAAGGGGGGGGTATATTAGACCTGTTTCTACTGGAATTTATTCACTTTTACCGCTTGGGCACAAAATTTGTGCGAAGATTGAAAATATAATCAGAGAAGAAATGAATAAAATTGGCGGGCAAGAGGTAACAATGCCCGTTGTGCTTCCTAGCGAACTATGGGAAGAATCTGGGAGGTATCACAGTGTCGGAGAAGAATTGTTGAGATTCAAGGACAGAAATAAAAAGGATATGCTATTGGCAATGACTCATGAAGAAGCTGTAGTGCACCTTACGAGAACAGAAGTAAATAGTTATAAACAATTGCCGATAATGTTATATCAAATACAAACAAAGTATAGAGATGAAGCCAGACCTCGTGCAGGACTCATAAGAGTAAGAGAATTTAAAATGAAAGACGCTTATTCATTTCACGCTACCCAGGAATGCCTTGATGAATTTTATACACAGACCTTGCATGCCTATGAAAAAATTTTTAGACGTTGTGGCTTTAAAGATTTTTTATGTATTGAGTCAAATCCAGGAATGATGGGAGGAAACATTTCACACGAATTTATGGCAGTAGCGGATTGTGGAGAGGATACTATTTTTATGTCGCCAGATGGTTCATATAAAGCCAATAAAGAAGTTGCATATTCTGCATTGAAATTTTCAAAATCTCCTCCTTTGGCACTTGAAAAAGTTCCAACACCGGGAAAGAAAACTATTGAAGAAGTTGCAGAGTTTTTAGGACAGAATATATCGGAAACAGGAAAAGCAGTTTTTTACAAGACCAAAGAAGATCAACTTATATTTGCCATGATAAGGGGAGATTTTGAGGTAAATGAAAGCAAGGTCAGAAGGATTCTTCAGATAGACGATATTTCATTTGCAAATGATGATTTAATAAGGAGTTGTGGAGCTGAGCCTGGTTATGCATCTCCCCTGAATCTTAATCCTGAAAAAGTAAAAATAATAGTAGATCGCTCAATTGCCGAATCATCAAATCTAACTGTTGGCGCTAATGAACCTGATTTTCACATAAAGAACTTCAATTTTAATAGAGATATGCCTGAAGGTGCTATCGTAGCCGATATTGCTTGCGTTAGAGAAGGTGATCCATGTCCAGTAACAGGTCAGCCGCTCCTGATGAAGCGCGGAATAGAAATAGGTAATATATTTAAGCTTGGGACAAAATATTCTTCTTCTATGAAATGTGAATTTCTTGATGCGAATGGGAAAAAACATCCTATGATTATGGGGTGTTATGGTATTGGAATAGGTAGAACAATGGCAGCAGTTATAGAGCAAAATTATGATCAGTATGGTCCCATTTGGCCTATAAGTATTTCTCCTTTTGATGTTCATCTTTGCGTGTTAAATCTGAATCAAAATAATATTTGCTCAAAGGCAGAAGAAATTTATAATTCTTTACTTTCTGCAGGAATAGATGTTTTATATGATGATCGTGGGGAAAAAGCCGGGTTTATGTTTAATGATGCAGATCTTATAGGAGTTCCTTTTAGAATTGTAATTTCCCCAAAAACCATATCTGAAAATAAAGTTGAGTTTAAACGGCGCGGAGATAAGGAGTCGCACATGTTTGATATAACAGGACTTACAGAAAAAATCTTAAATATTCTAAAAACAGAGAGGGAAAAATTCTTGTAATCACTGGTTATTTTCAAAATTACCTTGTTGAAGAGCAATAAATACAATTTTTATAGCAGTTCTTATGAACCTGATCAAATTTTTAATGGATCTTATTTTCAGTATTTGTCTGTATAAAATTTGTGGTCTTAAGTAAAAATCTTTAAAAAATTCTTTTTGTTTTTTTAATAATATTTCCTTATTTAGATTTTTTGGTATGAATATTGGTTTCCAGTAATTTAGTTCTGATGGTTTAACATTTTCAAAGTACCCAAATTTTCCTGAAATAGCCATATTATAGAATTCAGAGCCTTTTATTGGAGTTGCAATTGTATATGTTATATCGGTTAATGGAATGGAAAGGGCAAATTTTTTTGTCTTTTCAATACTTTTCATGTCTTCTCCTGGATGTCCTATCATAAAGAATCCTTTTACAAAGATATTTAATTTATGCGCAAATGTTACAATTCTTCTGATTTGTTCAGTATTGGTCTTTTTTTTGATTTTTTTGAGGATTTCGTCGTCTCCACTTTCTATACCTATGGCAATTTGCCAGCATCCCGCTTTTTTCATTAACATAATGATATCTTCATTAAGATCATTCGCATTTGACATACACGACCATCTGATTTTGAAGTTCTTACGGATAATACTTTCAAGAATTTCTATGAATCTTTTTCTATTACATGGAAAAGTATCATCCACAAAAGCAAGTTCCCTCGCTTTGTACTTTCTTATTATCATTTCTATTTCTGAAATTACATATTCAGAAGAAAAAAATCTTATTTTATTTCCAAATACAGACTTATCACAAAATATACATTGATATGGACAACCTCTTGAAGTTATAATAGACACAACAGGTTCTCTCAAATAACAGCCTATTGGTGGACGATAAAGTTCTATATCAGTGAGGGCATCTCGATCTGGAAAAGGCAGGATATCTAAATTCTCAATATACTGAATTCTCTCATTTCGAACAACTTCTTCTCCACGCCGCCATATAAGATTTGGAACTTCTGAAAAATCGTTCGAATTTTCTTGTATCTTTTCTGCTAAATTTGCAAGAGAGAGCTCTCCTTCCCCAATTATTCCAAAATCAAACTCATTAAGTTTTGAGATATCATCGGGATTTGAGCTGATATGCGGTCCACCTATAACAGTTCTCACATTTAACTCTGACTTCAAATTCTTAGCCAGTATCTTCGAATTTTGCAAAGCAACAGAAGTTGAAGAGATTCCAACCAGTTTTGCGTCGTGTTTTATTATTCTTCTTATTATTTCATTGTTATCGAGGTTTTCTGCAGCAGCATCAATTACAATTACATTATGAGATTTTTTTTTCAAAAATGAAGAAAGATAAAGGACGCCGAGTGGTGCCTGGCGTCCTCCTATTTCCCCTATATCAGCGCCGTATCGTTCTCTTATTGATATATCAGGATATACGAGCGCTATGTTCACTACTTATCAAATTGTCCATCAAACTTTATTGCGGATGGTTTGAAATCAATTTTCTTTACGAATTTACACGCTTCGGCTGCTCCGTGCTCACGATCCATACCACTGTCTTCCCATTCCACAGATAAAGGACCATTATAACCAATTCTATTTAGGGCGCGTATCACTTCTTCAAATTTTATTTTTCCCCTTCCAAGTGAGCGAAAATCCCAAAATCTGCGTTTATCACCAAAATCAATATGTCCACCAAAAACTCCGACTTCAACTGGAACATCCGACCAATAAACATCCTTCATGTGACAGTGAAAGATTTTTTTTGCGAATTTATATATAAACTGTATATAATCTACCCCTTGATATCCGAAGTGGCTTGGATCAAAGTTAAAACCAAAAGCAGGGTGATTTTTCAAGGCGGAAATTGCACGTTCTGCAGATGCTATATCAAAGGCTATCTCAGTTGGATGAACTTCAAGAGCAAATTTAACTCCACAATTTTTAAATTCATCGAGTATTGGAATCCATCTTGCTGCAAAATCTTTATATCCATTGTCTATCATTTCTGGACTTACAGGAGGAAATGAATACAGAAGATGCCATATTGAACTGCCGGTGAAACCATTTACCACTTTTACACCGAGCATTTTTGCGGCTTTCGCAGTCTTTATCATCTCTTTTGCAGCACGTTTGCGAACGCCCTCAGGATCTCCATCCCCCCATACGTAATCAGGTAAAATACTTTTATGGCGAATATCTATGTTATCGCAAATAGCCTGTCCTACGAGGTGAGATGAAATAGCAAAAACTTTCAAGCCATAATCTGCAAGTAATTCTTTTTTTTCTTTGCAATATTTTTCGTTTACTTTATCTACTTCAAAATGATCTCCCCAACATGCAAGTTCGAGTCCATCATATCCCCATTCTTTGGCTTTTTTTGCGAGTGATTCAAGTTTTAAGTCAGCCCATTGTCCTGTAAATAAAGTTACTGGCCTCATTTTTTCTCTCCTGTTTTGCTTTTTTTAACTTTTATAAAATTTTATTTTTTCAAAAATAAATCAAAAAAAATAACATAATCACAATGAAAAATAATAATCTTTCAAAAAAAAAAGTCAATTAGAAAATTACGAATTTTAACCTCTTCATTTTATGATTTTTTTAAAACACAAAATAAGCTTCTAATATACTTCAACTATGATTTTATAGAGGAAAAATGCGATGATTTGTAACTTGCAAGTCAAAACTATATTTGCATCTGTAAGAAAAGTTATTTCAGTTTTTTTTTAATAAAGCAATACTTTCAAAATGCTGTGTTCTTGGAAAGAGATCGCATAGAAAAAGTTTTAAAATTTTGTATTTTTCAGATAATAATTTTATATCTCGTGATAACGTATCAGGTGAACATGATATATACAGTATTTGAGTAGGAGATACTTCAAGAATACCTTCGATAACTTTTTTTGAAAGTCCAGATCGTGGGGGGTCAAGGATAACAAGCAAATTATTTGAGGTATATTTTTTTAATATTTTCAGAGAGGCTTTTTCGGATGTTTGGTGAAGAAATTCAACTTTTTCGGCAACACCAAGGTTTGCGGCATTAATTTTAGCACATTCAATAGATTTCTTATCATTCTCTATGCCAATTGCGAATTTCGCAGAGTTTTTTATTGCACAAAGTGCGAAAATACCTGATCCGCAATAGAAATCTATCACTATCTCAGGTTGTAACTCAGATATGATATCAAAAACTTTTTTGAAAAGCATATCGGATGCAAAAGTTGAAACCTGAAAAAATGATGATGCAGGATAACTTATCTTACCGATTATCGTATTTTCTGTTAAAATCTTATTTGGTTGTGGTCCAGGGTTTATCCATTCTACAAGTCCATCATTTTCTGTCCAACGCCAGAATATCTGATCACCAACTTTGTAATTATCAAGAACTTTATCACTTAAAATTTCTTTTATCCTTTTATTTATTGCTTTAACGGCTAAAAAACATTCATTAATTTCTACGATAGTTTTATTGTCAAGTCCAATATAACCGAGATGTTTTCTACCATCTTTATTGACTCCTATAGTCATAGATATTTTTCTTCTATAGAATAATGGCGAGGGCGAAGCTATCTTTTCAATTTCAGGGATATCATTAATTTTAGCGATTTTCCTTAGTAAAGATTCTAATTGTTGTTTTTTTAATTCTATTTCATAGTCATAGGAAATATGCTGATATGAACAATTTGAACAGTACAAAAAAGGATTTTCTCCAATTCTTAATGAATGTGGACACTCAGGATAAATCCTATGAGAAGACTTTTTTAAAATTTTTTTGCAAAAAGCAAAATCAAAATTCTTTTTTCTCTGATAAATTTCTGCTTCGAGTTTTTCTCCGTCAATTACTGATGGAATAAATGTTATTTTTCCGTCATTTTTTCCAATTCCATTTCCCCCAAAAACAATTTTATCAATGGTTATTTCGGGTATTTCTATTGATATTTTTTGGAAAATGTTTTTTGACATTATTTTGACGGAAAAAGAGAGTAGTTTTTGACGCTATATTTACGAGAGAATTACTTCTTTTAGTTTAGGTATAGAGTTAGAGGCTCCTTTTTTTTGGACGCATATTGCGGAAGCTTTTACTGCTATTTTGACAGCTTCCAGAGAGTTTTTTCCCTGCATTTTTTGGGCGATGAAGAAGCCGACAAAAGTATCGCCTGCTGCTGTTGTATCTACAGTTTTTACTTTCACGGCTGGTTCAAAATGCAAGTTGTTTTGTTCACAAATTACTGCGCCTTTTGCTCCGAGGGTTAAAATTATTGTTTCAAAATTGAATTTTTTTCTAATATCAATAAGTTTTTTGAAATTTTGTATTTTTCCAAAAAGTTTTTCTAATTCGCTTTCATTCAGGATCAGGATATCGACCATATCAAGAGGGTATTTCTTGATATCTTTTGTTATGGGTGCCGGATTAAATACAATTTTCATTTTCTTTTTTTTCGCTATATTGAATGCTTCCGAGATTAAATTAGTTTCATTTTGAGTTAGAAAGAAGTCTCCTTCTGCGAAATTCGCAAAAGCCATTTTTAATAATTTGATATTTATTGTTTTATTTGTACCACCGTGGATTATAATACAATTTTCGCCTTTTTTATTGACCTGAATAATGGCATGTCCACTTTCATCATTTGAAAGTTCTATAAAGGAGCAATTTACGGAGGATTTTTTTAGAGTATTTATAAGGAATTTGGCTTCTTTCCCTGTTTTTCCGACGTGAAAGACTTTTGCGCCGGCATTTGCAAGGGCAATAGATTGATTTAATCCTTTTCCTCCAGCAAATTTGGACAAGGTAATGCTTGACATTGTCTCACCTGGTTTAACGAAATTATCAACGAAATATACGTAGTCAATATTTAGCGAGCCTAAATTAAGTATTTTAGTCATATTTTTAAATTAAGTCCTTGTTTTCAAATTTAACAGAAGCAATAAAGAGAAAACAAAGAGATAATGAGATAGCATATAATATCATTGAGATGAATATGACGCCTGGTATTTTAGAAGGAAGCAGGAAAAAGAATAGATTTGGAAATAAATAATATATCAAATTCAGCCAGATATCTATACCAGCACTTTTTGGAATAAGAGTTAGTGCAATTGGGATTAAGGAGGCTGCAAGTGAAAAGAGTAAGTATATTGCTGAAATAATAATAGCACTTAGGTCATTAAAAAAACATGAGAAGGTTATGTTGAGTGCTGTTAGTGGAAATATCAAGAGAATTAATAATAATTGACGCAAAATCAGGTTTATAGCCAAAAACTGACCAGTTTTGAAAAAGTGTCCAACAACAAGAGCAATAGATGAAAGGAAATAAAAAAGCAACGATATACAGACAATTCCCAGGTATTTACCAAGGAGAAATTCAGTTCTTGAAATTGGTTTTCCAAGCAGAAGCATTGTTATTCCAGACTCTATTTCTCTAGGGACATCTGTTGCCCCATAAAAAGTGGAAAGTAAAAGAGTAAGCATAATTAGGACAACAAATCCTCCAAGGAGTGGTAATGCCTGTTCTGATTGAGATGAAAAAGCTTCTATTTGTAAGTATTCTTTTCCTAAATTAAAAACTTCCATTTCCGAAACAAAATAACCACATATTACGCCAAACGCCAGAAGAATAATAAATGCAGGTTCTTCTACTTTTCTGATAGTAAATTCAGCAATTGCAAATACTTTTTTCATTTTGAAGACATTTTTTCTTTTTCAATTCTTTCCGTTTCTTCAAAGATGGTTGGCAATTCCTCACATATAATAGACAATTCGTCTGCTTTTTTTGCAGTTTCTTTATCATCCAATCTCACAGCAAGTTCATATATAGTCCTATAAAGTTGTTTATAATCGTAAAAGTCTGGTTTTATGGAAAGCAAAGGCATAAGATATTTTAACTGAATGTCTCTTTCTTTTTTTTTATCTTTAAGTTCCTGTAAGCCAATTGACCATAATGAATAACGGTTTAACGTAGGACAATTAAATATAAAATTGTGATATTCTTCAATTGAAATTTTATGTTTTGAAATATCTTTTTCGAGGAAAAATATCATTGCAGGATATGATTGAACCATTCTGGGGAGTTTTAATATTTCTAAATACAATTTTTCTTTTTCATCCTCGTCCTTGATATAAGCAGCAAGAGCAGAGAGGGCATTAATTTTTTCCTGATCAGTTTTGGCCTGTGTTACAGCATCTCTTAACTGCATCATTTCAATGCGTGATTTAATTCTTCCTCTTAAAAAAGAGGGAACTGAAGCAAGAATACTATCGAGATCTTTTTCCTTAGTTTTGAGAGAAGCAACTGAAGCTTCTCTAAGTATAGCTTCAGAAAGAAATAAAATCAAAAGGGCTCCGATCATTAGACCGAAAGCCCTTTTGTTAATTTTTATATTTAATTTACTCAGCTCCACAATTGCTGCAATATTTACCTTTTTTCACTGCACCACATTTACTACAAGTTCCATAAACTTCTACTTTTGCACCACATGATGAACAGTATTTTTCTCCAGGACCATATGGGGTAAGGCATTGTTCACAAATATGTGAATTTTTGAAAACCAACTCTTTCATTTTATCTATAGTTGCTGTTACATTTTGATTATCTTTTTCTTCTTCTTTTAAAGATTGAGCAACAGATAGAATTTTCTCGATAATAGTCATTTTCCCAAATGAAGTTATATTAAATGAAGATGCATAAGCTCCTTCTGGTCGGATTGTATTTTCAAGATGAGTATCAATGAGTGCACACAGAAATGCTTGTCTGTCGCTTGTAACCTGAATTCCTCTCCATTTTTTACCGATTAGTTTTTGGGCTTTTGCTCGCATATATGAAGAAATTACATGTGGCTCTGGGGGAGATGATCTCTGAGCTGCAAGGCTAAAGAAATATTCAGCTAAATCCTCTTTCTTTACTTTACCTTCAATTTTTTTATCTTTCATATGATGGGATACTATGAAACCAGCTAAAAATGGCAACTTCCAATTTCTATTTAGCCTTGGATTATCACAAGCTCTCTTTAAAATCTCAACAGCTTTTTCTGGTGTTTCAACAGACAACATTAGACTCCCAATTTCATACGCCTGTTCAAAATCAGGATTATTCTGTATTATACTCATTACTTTTTTATAAATGATTGGGGCATTCTCCGCATTAACGCTGTTAATTGTTCCGCAGTAATTTACAAACAGCATCCACTGAACATCTGCAGCAAATCTATTTACACCAAAAAAGTTTCTATTATTTTCGAATGGTTTTGATATACATATTTTACCTTGCTCATTAACGAGAGTTGAAGCTATTTTTCCGCCTACCACTACACTTACAATTATTAGAACGATATGTATTATTAAAGACTTTTTTTTCATTTCATCCCCCCTTATTTAAGGTCCTTATAACCGAATATTAAACTTGCAAGAGTAGAAGCAAATACACAAAAAACTATTCCCCATACAATAGTGAGTAGCATATAGGTAACGCTAATATTTGCTCCCCAAACTGCTTCTCCCCTCAGATCAAACAAATTTAAATCTGGAATAATTCCGCCATATATATACTTAATAGCGCTTAACTTAGTGGCGGAAAAAGATAGAGCAATAATTATTGCTGCCACTATCGCAGCAATTGATTCCGGTAGAAGCACTGAAAAAAGTAAGGCTATCGCACACATCGGCAATAAAGAGGCAATTATCATAATGTGTCCTTGAATCATTGAAATTGGCGTTTTTTCAAAGAATGTATTAAATACAAATGAAAAGCCAACAGTAATTAATGCGCAAATGATAACACCTGTAATTATTGTGCCAACAAGTTTTCCTATTAAATACTGAGTTCTGCCCAGAGGTTTTGAAAGTAAAGTCGAAGCGACTCCGCTTTTTATATCTTTGGGTAACTCAAATGTTAATGAAATTGCAACGATTACTGCCGCGATAGTATTGAGAAAGAGAGATACGTTCATCATTAGTTCTTTATGTCTCCCAATAGAGAGCACATCGTAGTTATAAGCGCATGCAATCAAAATGATAGTGCAGAGTATCAGGAAATACACTGACTTCATTCTGAGAATGCGACGCCAGGTACTACTGGCAATTGCCATAATTTCACTCATTTTTTCCTCCATAGATTTATATATGTAAATAAAAACTTTATAATTTATATTATGTTTTTGGAATTTTCAATCTTTCGGAAGAAAAAATCTTCAAGTTTTTCTCTAGAAGGGGTAATTGTTAAAGAAGAAGGGTATTTATTTTGAAAATCTTCAAGTTTCTTTTTTATCTCTGGTTTTGCAGGAAAAACAAAGTCCCAACTGCCATCAGGCAGTTTAACGCTTCCGGTAGCATCATCCATCAGCATATGTGCAATCTCGTTTTCTCCATGTTTTACATGGACTCTTGCCCCAGATTCTGATAAAAGAGACTCTATGGGGCCTGAACATAACAGTTCACCTTCATTTAGAATTCCAATATAATCGCAGATTTTTTCAACATCGTAAAGAATATGGCTTGAAAAGAAAACATTGATACCCTTTTTCTTCTGTTCAGAAATAATCTGCATCAATTCTTGCCTCCCGTGAGGATCAAGTCCGGTAAGAGGTTCATCAAGAATTAAAAGGCTTGGTTTATTCAAGATAGCCTGTGCAATGCCAATTCTCTGCAACATACCTCTTGAAAAACCTCCAAGTTTTGTATCGGCATGTTTTGTCATTTTCACAATATCAAGAACCTCTTCAATCCTTGTAGAGCGTTCTAAAGGCGGAATCTGGAGTAATTTAGCACAGATGCTAAGGAATTCTCTGGCTGTCAAATAAGTGCTGAAAGCCGGGTAATCTGGAAGAAAGCCGAGTTGTTTTTTCAATTCTGTGTCTGAAGGTTCTTTACCAAAAATAAGTACTTTGCCTTCAGTTGGCCTTATTAAGTCCATAATTAACTTTATGGTAGTTGTCTTGCCAGCCCCATTGGGTCCGAGAAAACCATAAATAATACCTTTGGGAATTTGTAAATTTAACTTATTTAATGCAGGTTTCTTTTGTTTCCAGAAAAAAGAGCCATATGTTTTACTTAAATTTTCTGCTTCAATTACAAATTCCATCGCAATAGCCTCATAAATAAAATAACATTCGGGAATATATCTCTCTTTTCTATAATTTCAAGGACTCAATACTAATTTGTGGACGCCCTTTTTGTAAATATTTGCTTCAATATAAAGTTTCTCATTAATTTTGATAATGTTAAATTTTACAGGTTTTCCGTTAACGAATAAATTTTTATGTTTTTTATTAGTTAAAGGTAGTCTTATAAGTGATTTTTCTGCAGATGTAGTAAAAATTAATTTCTCTTCGTCTAAGTTTTTTTCCCATAGATATGTTACATAACCATTCGAAGCTGGGTATGTTACAGATACTTTGACTTTTTTTTCTTCAAAAAATCCCCATCTTGGGGATATTTCGACATTATCAAAGGCTATTCCTTTATCTGTAACTCCGGAAAGCCCTTCAATCAACGAATAAACTATAGCTGCAGCGCCCCATGCATCTGGAATGCCAAAAGAAAGTTCACTTTGTTGAAACCAGACGGGTTTATCTGATAAAGTAATTCCTGATACAAGATAAGCTGTATTATTTTTCATAATGCTAAAAGAGATTTTAGATACTTCTTTCTCAGGGTGAGGGTTATCTAATCCCCATATATAAATACCAACATTATCAAATTTTCCACTTGAACCTCTCCAGGCAATCTGATATTCAGGCCAACCCTTTTCCAATTTGGGCTCATGACACATATGTGCAATTTCCTCCGAATCTGGCATAAACCAATTTCCTATATTTTTTTTATTCTGAATGTAAACAGATTCCGAGGTATTATCACTATAGTATAACGTTAATTCGGCTATTATTGTCCCATGTCCTGAAAACGTATGTAAGAGGTATAGAGAAGAAAATTTTTTTTCTAAAGGTAATGATATTTCTTTATGGTAACCAGAACGAAATTCAGATAATCCTATTCCTTTTTCTCTGAGAAGAAAAGGAATTTCTAAAAAAGTTTTTCTACCGGTGGGTAAATTAGATAAATCATTGCCTTTTTCACCCCAACCTGCTTCTTTACGCCATTTTGTGCTTACGTTCGCGAAATCCGCAAGGTCTAAGCAGTCAAAATTCCTGTCAGGAGCTTTTTTTTGAGGGTTACCATTAAAACAAACATGCAGATGCCCATTATATTTGTCGGCTAGATTTAAAATTCTATTCATTATATCGATAGCATATTCTTCTTCTCCGCACAGAAATGCTCCTCTTGCAAGTTCTCCTGCAACAATAGTTGAAACTCCTCCATTCATATATTGCCATATTGAATTGTGTTCTCCAAATCCTTTTTCAAATGGAGGATAACAGTTGTAAAATTCACCAGGGCTATTCTTTGGCATATTTTTTCTTATGTTTTTGTATGTATTGATAATCGCAATGCTTTTATCAAGTCCAATATCTCTATTTATTGAATACGCATTTGACAAAGTAACCTGTTCATTTTCATTTGTATTTCCAACGTCTCTCTTAAAGGAAGGATCCTCACTGACGTGATGTTTGTAGAACTTCCCATTCCATGAAATTTTTTCGAGATTTGCAAGGAGTTTTTTAGATAAATTTTTATATTTTTTAGCTTCTTTTTTTCTCCCTACATATTCTAACATTTCTGAAAGATATTTGCATGACATTGCCATTCCTGTATTATCCCCAAACATTATTCCAAAGACAGTCCTGTTTTTGTCAAAACAGTTGTCTCCAAGAGTATATTTTCCGTCATCACTATGTATAAAATCCCAGGTATCAATAGTATATGCACGTTTCAATAGTCCATATTTTTTACTCCATCGGAATTTGTTTGTTGTAGAATAATGCACCGCTTTTATACAATGGTCGAGATATTTGCTCATCCATAAGGTGTCTCCTGTAGCTTTCCAGGTATAGTAAAGGCATTCTATAAAAAGATATTCTACATCATTTTCTACTGGAATTCTCTGAAGCGTATATGGGATACCTGTCTTATTGTCATTAGAGTAAACAGTCTTTATAAAGTTCCCTTCTTTGAATGTGTAATCTCTCCATCCCTGAACATCTTTTTTTTTGGGAGCTATCCGTTCAAATAGCATGCCATCTTTTCTTTGAGTATCAGCATAAATTTCTAATCCTTGTTTTATCAAAGGGTAAAAATACTTCATTCCTTTTAGAGTATGGGTATGATCTCTTAACCAGCGGATGAAATAATTATAAATTTTTCCATTGACCTGTATAAACTGGGCACCATCTCCTCCACATGATCTACACATAGTTAAAAATAAATTGTCTAATAATCGTGAAAACTTTTTTTTGCTATCAATGATTTCCGTTTTAACTATTACCCTTATTTTTATTCTTTTTAGCAATATCTCATTATCATAGATTAAAATCGTTTGTATGCCAGCGGTAGCTCCACAGAAAAAATCAACTTCATTTGATGACAATTTTTCAAACCTGATGTATTCATCTCCATTCCCATCTAAAACAATTAATTTCAAACCTTTTATTCCACTAATTTTTACTTTTTCCAGAGGAGAATATGAATATTGGGTTGGAGTTAGAATAATATTTTGTTTTTTCATAGAGATCTCCCTCATTTAATGTTACAAAAATAATATAACTGTAGATTATCAAAATAAATCAATTTTTTATTTTTTTCTTTTTGGAACAGTCTAATATTTCCTGAGCTTCTATGTATTTCTTAGAGAGAATGTATTATGTAATAACCTTGTAGGATATGAAGATGTTAAGCTATTCAATATATTTTAGGAAGCCAGGATATCATAGCAGTGAGGGACTGAGATGCGATAGGAGTAACTACTGCAAGTTGATAACGAAGCTGGGACACAATACTTTTCCCATAGGGAAAATGTGAAAAAATGAAATGTCACAAATTGCGTATAAAAAATCATCCTCTAAAAAAGATATCAGTGTTTTTTAGTGCTTTTCAGATTTTTTTATGAAAAA
>ERZ795060.867-NODE-867-length-38869-cov-6.629695_pt1 | contig 38869 bp, 30 predicted proteins | sample MGYA00375144_ERZ795060 | MGnify/ENA primary metagenome ERZ795060 (study PRJEB30189, sample SAMN05720157) | activated sludge metagenome | isolation source: anaerobic digester from wastewater treatment plant | place: Japan | collected 2015-05-15 ... | reverse complement strand
TTCAACCCCGCCGCCCGGCAACAGCCAATATCTCCGGCCGTATTTTTCATGTTGAACCAATAACACTTTGCCGTCCTCGATCAACAGGACGGCTACGCGGTTGCGGATAGCGGATGCGTTTCCCATCGGGCCGTATTCCTTTATCTTCGCTTTCCAATTTCTACCCAGCTGGCTTGATTTCAGCCGGCGGGGGAGGGACATGATCCGCGTCGGCGGCGATTTTGCGGGGTTGGAGTTGCCGGCCGAACACCAATCCTGCCAGCCTTTTCATCACCGCTAACTTGGTTTTGTACCAATAAAACGCGGGCGTGCGCTCCACCAGGAACTCGGCATCGGTAGGCTGCACCACCAGGCTGACCTCGATGTTGGGAGCCAGGCCGATGGGAATGCTGTATTTCATGCAGCATTCATATACCCGGCGGAACACCACCACCATGTCCTCGAAAGACGGCGATGGCCAGTCTTCCATGGCCGAGCCTTGCACCGGGCGGAAAATGCACACCGTGGGAAACGCGCCGATGCGGGTGATGTATTCGATGGCCTCGAGCGTGTCCTCGATGGGTTCGATCCCGGCGATGATTTCCCCGGACACGCGGCCCTTGCCGAGCAATTGGCTGCTGTACTCCATGGCCCGGAAAAAGGTTTCCTGGCCGATGTGCTTGAACTTGCCGGGCAGATACTGCTTAAAATACTCTGGATTCTGCAATTCGTAACAAAAGCAGAGATGATCACAGCCCAACTCGGCGATCCAGTCGTATTTCCACAGATCCCGGGAGGGGATGGCCTGCACGCCCACCAGCGCGCCAACCTCTTCCTTGATGGCCTTGACAAACGGGGCGCAGATATCGAGTCCGCGCCCTTGCTGATACCCGGTATTGAAATGAACGAAAGTGATGCCCGATTCCTCCTTGGCGGCCTTGGCCACCTCGAGGACTTCCTCTACGGTTTTTTCGGCCTTGTCGCCGCCGGGGCTGCCAACGTTCAAGCCCGTAATGCAGAACTTGCAATTTTCGCGGGGATTGGAATTCCAAAACGCGCAGGCTTTGCCCAGGTAGATTCCCAAATAGGTACCCTGCAGCACGCCGATTTCCCGCATCAACACCCCGCTGGAGGTATACCGCGAATACCACGCGGGGGCCGGGGGCAAGACGACATCGTACCGGATTTGATCCACCGTATGCAGAACCTGGTAGCGGCCCTCCTCGAGGCGTAATTCATACGGACTGCGCGCCGCGAATTTCTCCTTGACTGGCGCGTTCAGCCAAATCGGGTGTTTGCCGGGGATGACCAGCTCCAACCCGCTGCCCAACCCGGCACGGGCGCGGGCGAAGACGCGGGCGTCTTTTTCTAAGTCACAAGATTCGTGAATGCGGATGCCTTTGCAAAACAGGTCGATTTCGAGTTCGGCGGGATTCAAGCGCCGGCCATGGGGCGCGTGTTCATTCGGGGCGGACGGCTTCATGAATGATCAATCTCCTCGGATACCATCGTGGTCTGCTTTCCCGGCTTTCTTTTCGTATGTCTCAGTGTATCACATCCCCTCCCCCCGCGACAGAAGGACGGGAGAACTCAGGGAGAGTCGGTTGCGGAGCCAGTGTTAAGATACCATTTCCCCCCATATTCCCGTCTTCTGAACGAATTTCATCTGGAAGAATTGTGTATCTTTCCGGTTGACATTAAAATAAAGTAAAGTCTATATCCAAGGTAGGAGATTTTCCCATGTCGTTTGAGGACGTCAAGCGCGATAGCCGCCGGCTGCGGGGCGCCCTGGCCCAGGATTTGCAGACCGATTCGTCTCACTTCCAGGAGGAAAATGTCCAACTGCTGAAATTCCACGGCTCTTATCAACAGGATGACCGGGATCAGCGGGTGGAACGCCGCAAACAGAAACAAGACAAGGCGTATATCTTCATGGTGCGCAGCAAAATCCCCGGAGGCATGCTCACTGCGGAGCAATACCTCACGCATGACCGGGTGGCGGGAACATACGGAAACGGCACGCTCCGCATCACCTCCCGGCAGGACCTCCAGACTCATTTTGTCCTCAAGGGCGATCTCAAGGAGTGCATCGCCACGATCAACCGCTCCGGGATCACCACCTGGGGAGCCTGCGGCGATGTGGTGCGCAACGTGGTGGCGTCCCCGATTCCCATCGATTCACCCGTCCGCCGGGATATCTGGCGGCTGGCGCGCGAGTTAAAAGACGTGTTCACGGCGCGCAGCCGGGCTTATAGCGAAATTTGGCTGGACGGCGAGAAAATCGGCACCGGCGGGGAACTCGAGGAAGAGCCTATCTACGGGGATGCGTATCTCCCCCGCAAGTTCAAATTCGGCATCGCCGTGCCGCCCCGCAATGACATCGATGTGTACGCCAACGATTGCGGCCTTGTGCCCTTCGCGAAAAACGGCGAGGTGGAAGGATATACATTCCTCGTGGGGGGCGGCTTCGGCATGTCGCACGGGAACCGGAAAACCTATCCCGCCTTAGCCAAGCCACTGTTTTATGTCAAAAGGCCGTATGTGATCGAGGCCTGTAAGGCCATCGTCCTGGCGCAACGCGATCACGGTGACCGGTCCGACCGCAAACACGCGCGGCTGAAATACCTCATTTACGAGCGCGGCGTCGATTGGTTCCGCCAGGAAGTCCTGACGCGGATGGATCCCCGCGCCGAGGTCAGCGAAGCCAAACCCCTACTGTGGACCACTGTGTCGGACATGATGGGCTGGAACGAGCAAGGCGATGGGCGGCTGTTCCTCTGTGTCTGGGTGCCCGACGGCCGGATCAAGGACGCCGAATCCGTCCAATACCGCGCCGCGTTCCGCATCCTGGCCGAGAAATACGGATTCCCCATCCGGTTGACTTCCAATTGCAACATCATCTTTCATGACATCCCGCCCGCGCTCAAGGATGAAGTGGATCAGGTTTTGCGCGATCACCGCGTCCCCGATTCGACTCACATGACCGAAGCCCGCCGCCTGGGCATGGCCTGCGTCGCCCTGCCGACCTGCGGCCTCGCGTTGGCCGAAAGTGAACGGGTTTTTCAGGAAATCCTGGATCAAATCGATGTTCATCTCCGCGAACTGAGATTGGAAAACGAACCGCTTCTCATCCGCATGACCGGCTGTCCCAATGGATGCGCCCGCCCCTATAACGCCGATATCGCCTTCGTGGGCAAGTCCCATGGCAAGTATGTCATCTTCGTGGGCGGCTCGCACCGGGGCGACCGCATGGCCGCCGTGGATCAGAAAATGGTGCTTCTGGACGATATTCCCCGGGTGGTGCGCGGATACCTGGAAGAATTTGCCCAGCACCGGCAGCCTGGCGAATCGTTCACCGATTACTGGGGCCGTACCCGCCACCGCTCCAGTGATGCCCGCCCGGAACAATTCCACGCGGTGATCGAGGAAAGCGCCGTGAGTTGATTTCTGAAACGGCGGAGATGTAAAAAGCAAAATAACACCATTGATCCAAATTGGTGATCCATATGTGTGGGGCAGATATCCAGTCCGCAAATAGGTCTGCTAATATTTGCGTAGACATGGTTTTATCTATATGTTATTACGGTACTTTTTCTAACTCCCTTAATCTCTTAGAGATAATTAACTGAAATTTTCTCTTCTAAGAGAATCCCCTCCAAAATCCCATATCTCTCTGAAAGGGCCCCTAAAAATCCATTTCCCTCTGGGAGAGGAGAGGGGAATGGAGATGGGATCTTCTGCTACGCACCTTCCCCTATGTCTCATTCTTCCCCATGGATCAGTTTGGCAAAGTGTTTGCGAGTTAAAAGTGTTGGCAAGTTAATTCACAAGACACCCTGGCTATCAGCACACAATGAAATGACTCATTTTTGAGCAATTGTTTAATATTTTATTTACTAATATTTTATTTAAAAAGGGTAGAGGACCGTTATTTTGTTGTCGTTCAGGAGATCCTGTCATATATTGAGGCGGTAAGGGGTGTTAATCCCCAAATGATCTGAATTCAGTCTTCTGGGACTGTTGAGGGATGGCTTATCATGAACCTTTTTCCTCGGGAGGGATCCTCCATTGCGGAACCGCGGTGGATCGGCATCTCCGGATCAGCCAGCCGGTTTCTTATAGGGGTGGCACTATGGCTCGCCGCCACGGCGCCCCTTGCCGCGCAAAACATTAACATACCTGCCTATTTTCCAGATGCGCAGTTTCGCGCGTATGTTGAACAATACATGGGAGTTGGACCGGGCGGCGCATTCACGCCGGAAGACACGGCGTTGAGAACCGAACCCTTTCGTTGCGCGGACCGGAACATCGCCACCCTGAAAGGCATTGAATTTTTCCCGAATATCACGGGACTGGATTGCAGCAGCAATCCGATCGCCACACTCAACCTCTCCAAAAATAGCGCCCTGCGCTTCCTGAACTGCCGGGCCAACCGGTTGACAATCTTGAATGTTTCCCCATTGTTCTATCTCGAGGAACTGAATGTCGCGGACAACGAATTGGTTTCTTTGAATGTAAGCAACAATCTCCTGTTAACCAAACTGGATTGCTACGGCAACAATCTGACCAGCCTCGATTTATCGAACAATTCCTCATTGACGGTCCTGGATTGCGGCGGCAACCAACTGACCGAACTGAATGTTTCCCGATGTCTGGATCTGGATACCCTCCATTGCGTCAACAACCGTTTGTCGAGCCTGAATCTGGAGAATCAACGCCGTTTGCGCGTGCTGATCTGCAGCGAAAATCAATTGAGCACCCTTTCTCTGCCACGCCAAGGCGAGTTACTCACCTTGCTGGCGCAAAAGAACCGCCTGGCGGATATTTTCCCCTGGCTCGAAATCATCCATCCCTTCGAACGGGTGGACATTCGCTATAACGATTTTGACTGTGATGACCGGGAAGCAATCTTGACATTCCGGAAGAACCGGGGCTTGGGCGATCCAATCATCATCGGCAATGATGTCCACAAAGGACTGGCCTATGCCGAACAGAATCAGGGCATTAATTTGAATGATTGTCTTTCGCCCAGTCCTACTCCAACACCCGCACAGATAACCCCCACACCGGTCCCCACGCTGAAACCGGGGATAACCCCCACCCCTACGATTCGACCCCCCCAATTATCCGTGACGCCCAATTTTCTCCAGATTCCTAATGATTTGGTGGTGGGACAATCCACGGATTACACCTTTACGGTTAAAAACACCGGCGGCGGCATAATTCAGGTGAATGTAGCGGTGACAGGCCCCCTGCGCTTGCTCACGTACGAAACGTTTTTGCTGGCGGAAGGCAGCACAACCCCCGTCACGGTCCGGCTTACGCCTGTGGACTCCGGATACGGATTTGGCCGACTGATCTTCACGGGGGGATTCCCTACGGTGACCGTGGAAATTCAATTCCGGGCCTTGGCCCCTGCGCCTACGCCCACGAACACTCCCACGCGCACCTCTACACCCACCCGCACACCGACCCGGACACCAACTTTCACTCCCACGGCTACCGCCACGCCGGCGCCTACCTTTACACCCACCTCCACATGGACTCCAACCCTCACCCCGACTTATACCCCTACTCCAAGCCATACCCCCACACCGACGCTGACCAGCACTCCGTCCTACACGCCGACTCGGACGCCTTCTCCCACCCGTACACCGGTAACCACACCGACGTTCACGCCGACTTCTACCACCTTGCCCAGTCCAACTCCCACGCCATCCGCCACCGCCACCCGGACTCCAACGGCCACGCCATCGCCCTCGCCCACCCATACCGCCACAGCGGCACCCACTCCATCTCCCACGTTCACGGCGGTTCCCAGTCCCACGCGGACGCCTACCTTCACGCCCACTCCTTCCCCCACGGCTACTTTCACGCCGGCTCCGTCCGCGACATCCACATGGACGCCGTCCCCCACACCCACCACCCGGAACACGCCCACCCCAGCGTCCAGCCCCACCGCCACGCCCACGCCTCTCATTCAGTTTCTATGCACGAACAATTTTGTGTTGCAACAATACCGCACGATTTCGTTTCCTAGCCGCCCGGCGGATTTGATCGTCCGCGATTTCACCGGCGATGACCTGCCCGACTTTATCACTGCTGTCTCCGCGGAGCGGGAAATCTGGTTATTTGAAGCCACGGGAAGCCTGGACAATCCCTTTACCATCCAAAAGCTTCCTGTCCCCATCGAACCGGAATATCTAGCCGGCGGCGACATCAACGGGGACGGATTCGTGGATATTTGCGCCTTGTCTTACCTGGATGAGCGGCTGGTGGTGCTGATGGGAGATCCGGATCATCATTTCACCCGGACGATTGAGATCCCCGTCCCGTATTACGATCTCACCAGAAACTTGACCTATGGCCGGAACCAACCTCTGGCCTGCGCCGACACCGACCAAGACTCCCGGCACGAAATCTATATTCTCCACGAAGATGACCAGGGCTGGCCCGCTATTTACCAATACGCAATTCAATCCGTGACTGCAGGTCCGCCCGTGACCACTTCGCGGAAATTGCATTTGCAGGGCACCGCCCCGCGGGAAATTCAGGCCATGGCCTTCAACGATATCAACCAGGATGGAATTCCCGAATTGCAGATTTTCACCATCAGCAATGCCTCGCTGGTGGTTTATGATCGGATTTCCGCCACGGAATATCAGGAGAGTATCCGGTTCTCATTGGAAAATACGATGTTTGGCAACACCGTCTCCGGTTTCACCCTGAGCGATGCCACCGGCGACGGTTTTCCTGATATCGTGGTGGTACCCTTTGATGGCACGATCCGGTTGTTCTCGTATCAGGATGGCCGTTTGCGTCATGGGACCATTGGGGATTTGGGTGAATTCGCCAAACATGAAGACGTCCTGATCGCGGACCTTGATCAGGACGAGAAGATGGATTTGCTGGTGGTCAGCCATTCCAAAAGCGGCATGGCGCCCTACCAGCAAATCAGTGTGGTCTGCGGCGAAAAGCCGGGTGAGTTCAAGGAAGCAGTCACCTTCCCGGCCAACCGCCTCAGCACCTTCTTCCCCCTGCGGCTGGGTGCTATCGACTTTGACCAGGACGGCCTGCAGGACATTTTTTTCCTGGATATAGCCGCCCGCGAAGCCATTTTGTTTCTCAACCGGTCCGATGCCTCCACCGCCATTCCTGATTGGCGGTTTTGGTAGCCCTCGGCCGTTCACCCGGGTATACAATCCCTGGAGGAACGACAACCGCAGGCTGGGGCGGTTTCAGGCCTTCCGGTATTTTCCCCGCTCGGCTTTTTGAACCGTTCCTTTTTCCACCTGCTTGCTCAGTTCGATATACAAAATCCGGCGGGGATCTTTTGACTTGCTCTTGTATCCATTCTGGACCAACTTTTCCAGAATCTCGTCAACCCCCAGCGGTTCATCACTCAACACATTCTGGAGCAGATTGCCAAGGGACACGCGCTGGGAAGGCCGCTTGCCTCCCGCGGCAAGCGACAGGGCAGGCGTCTGGGGTTTCTCCTCGGGAAGTTCGTGTTCCTGGACAACAGACGCCGGTCCCCTCAGCGAGCCAAGGATGGAACTCATGGATTGTTTCAATCCTTCGAATTCCGCCGCGATGTTCCGTTGGACTTTCTCTTTCACCAGCGCCAGAAGTTCATCGAGCGTATAGGTTTCGATAATGGTATTTTCACTCGGCCGCAGAGTCATGAGTTACCTCACTTGGACAATTGATGTTATCATCCGTGAAACGGCATCGGCTGTACTGCTGTAACAGGATGGTTCTCAACGGATGTCAGCGCCAATCGGCAATATAAGAAACGACATTCAAAGACTACAACAAAAATGCACATAAGTAAGTCCTATAGACCGAATCTTAACATTGTTCATTCTTCTTCCAAGGTGTTTTTTGATGTTACAACCGGTAAATGGGTTCTTTTGCCACGAGGGATGACCGGTATTCCTGTTAAACCATCGTGAAAGCACTACCTCCTATTTTCTCTCCTGGAACAAGCGATGATTTTAATAAGATTGAGCACCGGCCCGGATTGATTCCGGCCGGTATTTTGGAATATGGGACGCCTTAGCCGGGATGAATCGGAAAGAGGATTGTTCCAGCGGGATGTACCCCAAAAAATCGCCAGGCGGGTTGACAATTTCACGTTTCAGGGCACAATTTCCCCACTGTTGTTCTTTTTAGTTCGTTTCAGCGTGTCTCCATCGTCTAGGGGCCTAGGACACCGCCCTTTCACGGCGGTAACGGGGGTTCGAATCCCCCTGGAGACGTTTTTTCCCCGCCTTCCGCTGAATACTATGCCCTCCCGGCCGCTTGAATTGAATGCCACAACCTTGAGCCACAGAAAAAAGCGGATAAAAATAGAAGCAGGAGTATCGATCCTTTCACCTGGCTGCTTCATCTCTTCGGCGTTGAATACTCAACCACCCCTGGGAGCGGAAATTATGTTGACACTGGAATGGATTCTCTTTTCCATCATGGGCCTGGCCGGCGTCCTCTATGCTTTAAAATCCCACGATGTGAAATTCACCCTGACTGACCATTTATGGGGCTTTCTCCAAAACCGCAAGGCGTTGTTCTTTATTGGATTAGCGATCGTCTTTTTGGGATTCGCCCTTGCCTACGTTATCCGGGAGCATCACGGTTTCATAACCCTCATCGGTTCCTGGCTCATGCTGGCGGGTTCCGCGCCCTGGTTCAACAAGCGCATCGTCAGGAGGTTCTTCGATCCGGCGGAATGGCGCGTGATCCGGACCACCATCTACGCCGGCTTGCTGCTCACCCTGCTCAGCACCGGCTTTTTCTATTTTCCTCCCCTGTTCTCTCCCGGCACCTTCTTGATGGGCATTGCCATCACCATTCTGGCCGGCCGCCTCTGGTGGAATCAGGACATCGAAGCCCAGAACCGCACCATGGTCTTCAGCAAAAGAGATTACTCGTAAGGTCCCCCAACCCGGCGGATTCGGCTTCCCGGACCCGCGCGATCAATTGCAGAACCTTTTCTGGATCCTTGATCCCCGGCACCGATTCCACGCCGGAGGACAGGTCCAGACCATCCGGAATCACCTGGCGCGCCGCTTCGGCTGCGTTGCCTGGATGAATACCCCCGGCCAGAAAGAGAGAGCAGTCGGCGCGTTCCCGGATTTTCCGGGCCGCCGCCCAATCTACCGTTCTCCCTGTCCCCCCCATCTGGCGTGTCCCCTCCCGGATCACGGTGGCGTCCAGCAAAAACCGGTCCACACCGGCCTGTTTATACTGCCTGATGCGGTTCAGGGTTTCATTCACGTCTACTTGTCCCCCGCACTCCGCGGCCGGCAAGTGCAGGACTTTCCAAATTTCGCAGGAGACGGCCTTACGCAACCGGCGCACGATGGCCGCCGGCTCGGAGCCGTGAAGCTGCAAGGCCGCAGGTTTCAATTCCCGCTCGAATTGGACCAGGCGCTCGACCGGCTGATCGAGCGTGACGGCCACCATCGGCAAGGGGGGATCGTCGAAGAGATCTCGGGCGATGGCCAATGGCAGCCCGCGGGGAGAATCGATTTCCACCAGCACGCCGCCGTAATCCGCTCCATGGCTGGCAATCAACGCCCGGTCGCCCAATTGGGTTATGCCGCAGATTTTGATATGAAAGCGCATCGCGTGAATCCTTGATCGATATCAAAATATATTATTTTTCAGGCTCATCCGGAAAAGGCTTACATTTCATAAACTATTTTTCATACTAAACTATTTTTCAGGCTAACGGCTCGCGTCTCTTCGAAAGGGTCGAGGAGAACTACCCCTCTCCATTCCCTTTTCCACTGGGAAAGAGATCCAGGAAAAGGGCCCATAACAATCTCCTCTCCCTCTGGAAGAGGGTTAGGGTGAGGATACAACCTGCCATCGTTGATTCACTTCTCTGATTTCCCTCATGCATTTCACAGCGCCCCTTTCAAGGGGCCGCCGTCCAGCAGCCCAGGGTTTTAACCCTGGGCTGCGGTTTCAATCCCAAGGAATTGGTCGACCAACTGGATGCCCTTAGCAGCCCAGGGTTTTAACCCTGGGCTGCGGTCAATCCTGGGCTGCGATAAACCCTGGGCGTCGCCGTGGCGGTCGACAAGCGCGACATCGTGGATCAGGTTTTGACCCTGGGCTGCGGTTTCATCCCTGGGCGTATCTTTTCCCTCCCTGGACGAATCTTTATTCTACCCTTACGGCGCGCTGATATAACCCAGATACCGCCCCATCCAATAAGGCATGAGCCAGAACACTCCGCTGCTTTCAAGGCGGCCCTGCTCGTCGCTGAAATCGCCGGAAACCGCTTCCCAGGGATTTTTATCCCAACGCATGATCCCCCGCTCGCTAGGGGGAAGCATCCTGTCCAACTGCAATGGTTCGAGCATAGGAAAACGGATGAGCCGCACATCCTCCCGCGTGGAGTTGTCGACGCGCCATTGGACCAAGTCCAGGGGTTGATCGCGTAAGAACTGGATGCTCTCCTCCAGGTGAAAATTCTCTCCCCCCAAGAATCCATACATGAAGTTGAAGAACGGATTCTGGTCATTCTCCACGGTGCGGTACGCCCAGGTGAACGCTTCTTTGTAGATGGAGAGCAACCGCGGATCGTCTTCGTACAGCAACAGGGCGGGCGCGGCGAACATCAGCAGTTCGTCGTCGATATGCGTCCGCTGGGCGCGTTCGTAATTCTTGGGGCGGCGGACGTTGTCCGCGTAGCCGTGTTTTTCGATCAGGTTCATGTACTCTCCTTGATACTTGGTATTCCCGGTGATGTGATACGCGGCCTTGAGATAGGAGAGGATCTCGAACGAGTTGATGGGCGCTTCCACCCGCCAGTCGGGGTCGTGGTTCAGCTTTTCGGGCGACCAGACTCCCCAGCGGGTGGGCTGCCCGTCGATGTCCCGCAGGACGTAACCGCCCTCGATGATGTAATCCATGATCCGGGACACCAGGTTCCGGACCCGCGCCTTGTGGGCGTCATCGGCGGCGAGGTCGTAGTAAAAGAGATACCCGAACATATGGCCGGTGATTTCATCCGAGCTGGTGTCGCCCTTCCACAGCCATTGTTTATCGGACGAGAGCCGCCAGCGTTGCTCGACCGGCTTGAATCGGGGATTGCGCACGCGGGATTCGACGCGTTCCTGGGGCGTGTAGGTCTGGTTGGGATCGGCCATTTCAGTCCAATCGGCGGGAATGATGGTGCGCGCCACGAATCCCGCAGTGCCGGTGATCGTCTGCAGAAGTTCCAGGGCGGCGAAGGCCTGGTCGGCGTTGGCCTTGGCTTGAGGATCCTTCGTCACGGCGTAACGGAAACATTCCATCACCAGGTAGAAACTGGTGTAGCTCCCGTCGTTGTCATCGTCGCGGGGAACGAAGACGCTTTGGTCGGCCGGATTGGGGAAAAAGCATTTCTCCACGAAGCCCGGTTCGCGGACATGGCGTTTCAGGCAGATGTCCAGATAATGTTCCGCCTTGTCTTGCAGGGTCATTTTCTGGTTTTTGATGGCGCTGACCCCAGCGGCGGTGGCGATCCAGGCCGTACCCTCCGAGTCGAACGTGATGTCCCGGACCTCGTCGCTCAGCAGCCAGCGGCGGCTGTGGCGCAAAGACCAGTTCCCGTCCTGGTAGCGGGCCGCGCCCAAGCCCGTCCCGATCCACATCCGGCCGCCGGGCGCGTACGCCAAGGCGCGGACGTCGTAATAGGGCAGGCCGTCTTCAGCAGTGAGGGTATCGATCCGGACGCCGTTTTCAATGATGTCAATGCCGCCCAGTTCGCCCACCCACAAGCGGCCGCTTGAGTCGAAAGCCAGGGCGTTCACCTCGCTGGAATAGAGTTCCTCATCCCGGCAATAAAGACGCAGACCGGTTGGATCCTGGCGGTAGAGGCCCATACCGGTGGCGATCCAGAACGTGGCTCGGTTCTCCACCAGCACATCCCGGATATTGCCGGACCATCGCCGCGGAATGCCTTGCCATCGCGCGTCCACACATTCCCAGGCGCCGTCCGGACCGAGCGCGATAAGGATACCATCCTTGCCATGAACGGCGGATACCGTGTCCGTCACTTCGGGAACATGGACAGCCCGGCCGTTTTCGATCCGGTACAAGCCATCCCACGCGCCCGCCCAGACGATCCCGGATTCATCCCCGTACAGCGCGTACGCCGGGCCGGGGGAGAATCCATCAACCGGCTTCCAGGCCTTCTGGCTCAATCCATACACACCTCCCTGGGTGGCGGCCCAGACACGATTGGTTTTATCCACGGCGATGGCCCGCACGTCATCCCCCGGCCCGCCTGGCTGGATGGGGTACGCCTCGTGGTATTCCTGCGGGAAGGGATCATCCGGCAGGACCGGCCTCGGTCCCGCCGCGAAAGTACCCACCGCGCCCAGCAGGACGATGATCATTAAGGCATTGCGTTTCGTGTTCATGGAATCCATGGTCTCCCGGATAATGGATCGATACTCTGGAATACCATCCCCTTTTCTGATTCCTCAGACAAGTGGATATCCAACTTCATGATTGGGCAAAAGAATCCATGGAACTACTGATCCGCATGCAGAACTTTTTCTCTGCTTGCTTCGTGGCAGGACGGCTAATGGAAACGCGAAACGATTCCCTCGCCCTCGGAGAGGCGGCCCTTAAACATCCCCTCTGCCTCTTGGAAAGGACCACGGTGAGGATTTTAAACAGGAACGGACCTTGGTATCCGCTCGTCATTCGGTAGCACTTCCCGGATGATCCACAATTAAGAATCTTGGCAATCACTTTCCTATTGAATCCAAATCAGGGATGATGGGATTATATATTCTATCGAATCACATCAATGAACCAAGAAAGGATCGAGGATGGACGGAATAAAATTATTGCGATTCGCCTTCCTGGCCGGTTGGATGGGCCTGGCGGCCGTGGGAATTTGCACGGCGGAGGAACCACGGGCGGAGGAAATCGGAGTGGAACTGCGCGACACGTTCCCGGTGCAATTTCCCGCGCCCACGGATTGCAACAGCCCCGCCCATTGGGATGATGAAACGTTTTATCTGTTCAATTCGGCCGGCCATCCCTCGCGCTCTTCCGGCCCGGACCTGTTTGGCCTGGGAAAAGCCACACCGGCGCACTACAACAACACGATGGATGGCGGACGGTGGATCGAGGCCACGCACCGGGATAACAACGGAACGCTGTACGGCTGGTATCACAACGAACCCACCGCCGGGTATCCGCAGAATAAAGAGAACCAAGCCCGCTTGACCGCTCCCCGCATCGGCGCGCTGCGATCCCTGGACAACGGCATGACTTGGGAAGATCTGGGCATTATCCTGCAGGCGCCGGCCGATTCGCAAAACCGGGAAACAGAGAATTTCTACTTCACAGGCGGCAACGGCGACTTTTCGGTGCTGCCGGATAGGGATGGGCTTTTTGTGTACTTCTTCATCAGTACGTACAACAAAGATATCGCGGAACAAGGCGTCGCGGTGGCCCGCATGCGGTACGCGGATCGGGACAATCCAGTGGGTAAAGTCTGGAAATGGCACAAGGGAGCATGGAACGAACCGGGCCTTGGAGGGCATGTCACCCCTATTTTCCACGCCTTCACCGACTGGCACCGGAAGGACGCGGATGCTTTCTGGGGGCCGTCGATTCACTGGAATACCTTCCTGGAGCAGTATGTGATTTTGCTGAACCGGGCCAAGGATTGGAAATGGTCGCAAGAAGGCATTTATATTACCTTCAATCCCGATTTGTCCGATCCGGAAGGCTGGAGTCCGCCCCGCAAAATAATGGACGGCGGAAAATGGTACCCGCAGGTGATAGGCATCGATACGCGTCAAAAAGAGACCGACAAACAGGCCGGTCAAACCGCCCGGTTTTTCATGGCGGGCGAATCCCGCTGGGAAATCGTTTTCACCAAACCGGGTACATAACCGCCACCGCCGGGATGGGCCGCGGCCCGCGCCGCTAAACCAACCTGATCCCAAACACGCGAACCGGTAAGAAAACCGCCTGGGCACTACTCAATACTGGGTTGTACGGGGTGAAACAACCGGGGGTTTTGTCTTTTCTCCGCGCAATCCGTGTATCCCCTCCGTGTTATCCGTGGCGCATTCCGAGGAAAAAATAAACTTTCCTTCCGGGACCCTCTCCCTCGAGGAGAGTGAAAGGATGAGGGCCGTCCTGAAAAGGCGAAAAAATTCTGCTTTTTCAATCGAGGATACGACGGTAAAAAATGAAACATAGTTTCGCGGGAAAGATATTATGAAACGAACCACTATTTCAGGAGGTCAGGATTGCATGAAAAGGCATCGAATAATCATTTTCAGCTTGTGGTTTACCAGTCTTGCGGCAGCCGCGCCGGCTTCCGAGTTGAGTGTTACCCTCCGGATCCCGGAAAATCAACAAGCGGTGGGCGTGTTCCAAGAATTCCGGACACTGCGGGACGAGTATGAACTCCTCTCGATGGTGCAGTTTGAGAGCGGCGATCACATCATCCCCATCGTCACGGGAGAACACGTGTCGTCCCACCTGATCGAACGCTTCGAATTCGGTCCCCAACGGACCCTGGCGGAACCGCAAAGCCCCGGAGAATTCTTCGTGGATACCACGCCATGGGATCCCAACGCCCGGATTCTCAAATTCGAACAGCCTTTCAAGGCACTGGATCAAACCATCACGCTGAAGTTCGAACTCTACCTGGTTATCCAGGACAATGGCGCCCTGCAACGGGATTTGTTTGTGCTCGATGACGATTACCTCGACTCTAGCTGGGTTTTGGAAGGATTGGTCCAAACCGGAACCGAGACCCGGAACCTCCGCTTCGGAAGCGTGAAATACGAATCGCTTCCCTTGTGGCGGATCGATGTGCAACTTGAGGGGGAGCAATTTCTCAAGTTGTATCAGCGCTACCAGGTCCCCATGGCCGGTTCGGGACCCGCCAAACTGGTGTACGCGGAAGGCGGGATCGACGAAGGCCCGATCCGCCAATCGAGTTACTGGCGGCTGATATACTCCGCCGGCCATCACAATTGGGATGAGAAATTCTGGGTACTCTTCGATGAACCGTTGGGAGAGGCCTACGGGATCGCGGTAATCACCGAGGAATTTCCTTTCACGGTGACCGTGTACACCCTGGACTCGAATCTAAATCCCTTGCGGACGATCGAAGTGGTGAAATATACCAAGGCGGAAACGTCCGACCTGATCCCCGATCCCACCACCCCCGTGCCGGATTGGGGATGGCACAAGTGACAGCAGATCGGTGTGGTCCCTATTTACCGGAGGGCCATCCTATGTTGGAACGCCAATGGTGCGGCATGCGTATAACTCAAGGCATTATCTCTGGAAGGGATAAAATCAGAGTATTGAATTCCCTCTCCCCCTGGGGGAGAAGGTCAGGGTGAGGTTAATTTGGTAAAAGGTGGACCTGGATGTCTACCCTCATCCCAGTACCAAAATTAGTTTGTCTGGGAGTAACTTATACATCTTGAAATTCGTTTAATTCTTCTGGGTTTCCATATATCAATATGAACCGGGAGGAATCCACGATGCGGCGGTTTGGGGTAATCATCCTGCTAATATGGATTTCATGGGGACCGGTGACCTTCGAATCGGCCTCCACCGTTGGGCAAAATCAAGCGCGGCTAATCGCCCCTCTGCATCCCTGGTCTGTCCTGGGATTGCCGTTAGGTGATCTGGTGCAGCGGAAAGGGGAGGGAACCGTCGTGTTTGAGGAAAACACGCAAGAAAAAATCCTCTCGCGCGTGGATTATACCGAAACCTGGTTCGGCTTGGATCAACCGGTGAAAGCGCATTATTTGGGCTCAACCACCGACCCGAAAACCGTCCAGCAAATTACGCTGAATTTTCCCGCCGGAGTCACCCGCCAGGAATTGATTGAGCAAATCTCAGGTTTTCTTGGTGAGGCGGAACAGGGGAAAAGCGATCCCTCCGCCCCCGCGAAATATTTCGCGCGTTGGCTCCAGAAAGGAGTCCGGTATGAACTGCAGGATTTTGGTGAATATATGGAAATGTACATCCTCCCGGCTTGGTTTTCCGGCGCGGAGAATTATTCCTTGCCCGGGAAAACGTACCTCATGCAAAAAGCTGCGGCGGACGTAACCGGCGATGGAAAGAACGAACAGGTTCTGCTGCTCGCGGAACGGTTTGAAGACACCGCCCTGTTCCTGAGACATATTTTTCTAGTGATCGAAGACCCCCAATCCGGAAAAGGAATCTGCCAACGCCTGCCCGAAGAAACCGATGGCGGCTATGACCCGCAAATGCAATTCCACGACTTCAACGGCGATGGAATCGTGGATGTCTTCCTTGCGGCGGCGACCGGCGGCAGCGGCGGATTGAGCTACTATCATATTTACACCTTCGCGGACGGGAAAACGGTACTCCTGTTCAGCACAGCAATGAAACCCTGGATCAGCGTGAAAGGCAAATTTTTGGACGGCTACAAGGCGGAATTCACAATCCAGGAAACCAATCAGACCCATACGATCGACCTGCAAAACCGCCGCTCCACCTATGAAGAGATCAAGGTATACCGTAATGGCAAACTCTTGGAACCCCGGGAATTGCTCTGGCTGGGCGGATATAGCCTGATCACGCCGGTGGATCCGGATGGCGACAATATTTTTGATTTGCGGGTCATCCAGGTGTTGAAGGGCGTGGCGAATTACGATTCCATTGCGGAAATTATCTCCCTCCTCCACTATCAAGACGGCCAATGGATTTTGGCTAAGGTCGAAGTCAATCCCGCCGGAGAGTAAGGACTAATTTTCGCGGGAAGAAGGGTAGGGTGAGGGAAGTCCTGAACGGGTGGAATTCAGCCTTTCTACGCCGGCGAGAAACCAGTTCCATTCGGCCGGGGAGTAGAGAATTTTTCGATCCGTTCTATAACATTTTCCGCCGGAACAAATCGAGAAACAGAAAAAAAGCCACCCCGATTAACAGCACAATGGTCAGCGTGTCGCTCGGCAAATGCAAAACATCCAGATCGGATACTTGCATAATAGGAAATCCTCATCCATTTTGTATTACAATTTTATCAAGGGAAATAAAATTATCAATAAAAATCACATTATGATGCAGAAATTTGAATTATTTGTATAAGTTTATTTGCATAAGTTCTATACAAAAAATTTTTTTGTGCCGGCACTGGATCACCCCCTCTGCCACTCGTTTCCGGCTGCGTCTCATGATCCCTTAAACTTTATCACGTTCCGTTCAGAATACTACCAACAAAAGGGAATCGGGATACCGGGAGGCAAGGCATGGCGGATCCGATCGTTACCGCTTGGCAAACCCATTGCCGGCTGAGCTCGAAGTTTTGGGATGCGATCCCGGCCGCGTCGTTGGAGTGCAAACCAACGGCTCCGGGACGTTCGATCGGGCAAATGCTGGCCCATATCCACAACAACCGCATGAATTGGCTGGAACCCTTGGCGCCGGATCTGGCGCGGAGTGTTCCTAAGATTCCAAAAGAGTGGCCGCGCGAACCAAACCGGCTTGCGGATGCGTTGCGGGCTTCGGGGGAAGCGGTGGAAAAATTCCTGGCGCGAAGCGTGGACGCCGGAGGTGCGATGAAGGGTTTCCGGGGACATGCGGCGAATTTTCTGGGATACCTGATTTCGCACGAGTCGTATCACAATGGCCAAATCGCCATTGTGTTGAAGCAGGCGGGAACGCCGGCCGGCAAGCAAACCGCCTACGCGCTGTGGGATTGGCGCACCCCGAAGTGATGGATGAAATCGGGGGCGGCGGGTTTGAAGAGGTACAGGGAATGGACTAGGCTCCGCTGACTCTTCCTCCGACCGCAACGTTTGTGCCATCCCATCTTACTCGTAATACGCGGCAATCTCAATCGGTTCTTCGCCGGGAGTGACGCGTACCCATTCTTTTTCCGGATCGAAATCCTCATGCGGTTCCCCATTGACAGTGCACCGGACCATCCGCTTGCCTTCGGGATGCCGGAAACGGGCGTACATCTCCCGAGGCGGATTACGCCGCGGAGGATCGATCGTCATGAGGATATATCCCTCATCGGCATGCGATTCCATCCGCATTGACAGAACACCGAAATACGTGACAGAGCGCTCGATTCCGATTTTCTGCCCGTCCGCCAGCCAGTAGCGGGGAATGGCCGCGCCCAGCCACAACTGATCGCCTTGCTCCATGGCGAACATCAGCCGCAGCCAGTAGGTGGAATTGGCTTCGTCGGAAGTTTTATAATGATCGCCGCGCCAATCGCCGATCGCCGGCAGGGCGTGCTCGGTCATCATGCGCGTGTCCGGAAAATAACTGGCGGCAAAGGCGTTGAAATACGCGCGCAAGAAATGCCGTGGCTCATCCCGTTGCAGGTAGGGAATCGGATTGCACAGCAGGTTGGCCTGCATGGATATCCCGCCGTGACTAAACCAGAACCGCTCGAACGCACGGCCCGTCAGGTTGTAGCCGAATTGTTCGGATAAATACAAATTGTCCTCGAAATCCTTGATGATCCAGGTAGAACGGCGGTCCCACGGCTCCAACACGCCACAGCGGACCAGGTGAATGGCCCCCTCCAGGGTTTCCGTAATCCAGCCGAACGACCGCCCGCGGCGGTGGACTTCCGACGGAATATGGGGAATCCAACTGCCGTCGCGCAACCGCACCACCGGACTGCGCCGCATGGCCTCGGTGAACGCGTCCAGAATCGCCTGGTGATATTCGTCCGCCTCCGCTTGCAGCCGTCCCGCCTCGGGGTGCTGGACATCGGCGAGCGCGTCCGCCGCGTTCTTCATGCCCCACCAACTATACACATTGGTGGAAAGCCACACGCGCCAGTCCCCGATGTCCTCCAAACTTCCCGGAGGCAGCAAGCCCTGTTCGATCGTGCGCAGCGGCAGTTGGGCGGCTGCCACTTCATTCCGCCGCCGCTGCCCGGTGATCCAATCACAGGCCTTCACGATGTTCGGCGCCACCCGGTTGAGCCATTCGGCGTCCCGGGTATACCAGTAATGCTCGCCCAGGCACCACAACACCCAGCCGTGATGTTGATTGTACCCCCCGGCCTCGTATCCCCCCGCGCCGTAGAACACCCCCTCGGCGGTGGAATAGTCGCCCGGCAGCGCCACCGTCCCCTGGTAGTGAATCCAGGTTTCGAGGGCCTGGCGCGCGCGTTCGGAATAGCCGCGGCGGTCGAGGTCGCTGATCATCATGCACGATTCATTGCTGTATACCCCGTAATGGAAGGTGCCCACCTTGGCCATGTACCGGTCACTGAGGCCCACTTCGCGCTCCGTGTTGATGAGCAAATGCGCGGCATGGGCGCGGTAAAACTCGTTGATCATCGGCTCAGGAGTGTAAATCCCGGTTCCCGCGTCGATCCGTCCGCGCCAGTACTGGCTGACACTCTGGTAGGCGTCATCCCAACGCAACGCGGCCAATTGCTTCCATTCGTTTTCCGACGTCAACGTGATGTAGGGGATCGCGATCTCCAAAGTTTGACTGGATAAGGGAGGAAGATAACCGTGATATTCGAGGGATTTCTCGATTTCCTTCCATTCGAATTCATCGGTCTTGGCCAGACTCCGGACGAGAAAGCGGGGCAGCGGTCCATCCTTGGTCTGCGCGATCGCCTGATCGCCGGTCAGCACCAGTTTTTGCTCGCCCTCCGCGTCGGCAACACGGAACGGCAAAACCACCTCTCGATCTTCACTGGTGGGATTCTCCAACTCCAGGCGTATCATCAGAACCAGGGTGTCATCGGCCCATACGCGCCCCCCGGCGTTGGGAATCCCCAATAGCGGAATGGCAAACGCGGTCTGCGTGGCGCGGATGCCGTTGAGTTCCCACCGGGAGAAGATGACCGGCATGTCCCCGTCCAGCAATTCCCGCTCGCTGGGCTGGCCTCCGGGCAGTCCCAGCCGGTACGTGATACTCCCCCCGTTCCACAGGCAACGGTCCGTGTCCTTCCCCCGGATCCGGGCGATCCAACTGCCGTTGACGCAGGTCACGTTGCCGTTTTCATCCAACCGGAAATGCTGGCGGCTGCCTTCGAAACTGAGAGGTATGTAATGCGCGGCCTTGGCCGGCATGTCGTTCCACGCCTGGGTGAAGGTTTGCTCGGGGACTTGGAATACGCGCGCGTAAAGATCACGGTTCTTCTCCTGCGTCCATCGTTCCCGCGCGGACGCGTACGTTTCCGTTTCCCCCGCCAGGCGGACCAGCACGCCATAATCGGAAATGAAAATGGTTTTCCAGCGGATCAGATCGGACATCGCGAAGGAGAAAGTTTCCTGCTGGGCGCGCACCGTGACGATGGATTCATCGAACGAGTTGTACCCCTGGGGCTTCGCGTACAGGATCCGGGCGCGGATGCCGTCCGTCTGGTCTTGCGTGGTCGATTGCCAGGACCAATCACTGGAGACCATGACCCGGCTGGCGCTCGAATAGGGTTCCACGTGGAGCACATGGGCGTTGAAGGCTTCCAACCGGCCGCTCCAATCCTGTTCCGCCTCGGCGGTCCCGCCCCATTCAATCTCTACAACCTGCTCTTGCCAAACGGAGTCGGTAAAGGCTTGCAACGAAACGATCTTAGGCAACGGCTGGTCCGAAATAATCCGCAGCTTCAGCGTGGAACGGTACGGGGCGTCGAAATCTCCCACATCCTTGAACTCCCGGGTATTGACGGGATTGAACGTGTATTCATACGTATTGCCATGGATCGTCAGGTTCACATCGCCATCCTGCCACCGCCCTTGATACCAATCCCCGATGTCCAGCCAGCCTGAACTGCCCGCCCCGGAGGGTTCTTCGCGGGGAATGCGGCGTTGCGGCCAGGTGGCTTTCCAGTATTGCAGCCGGATGGAGTCCGGACTGGGGAGCGTGGCGCCGGCGTCGAAGGTGACAGACACCTTGACGATATCCCGGGAGTCTTCCCACATTACCCCGTAATCGAGGCCGTTTTCTTCCCAGTGCGTTATACCGCCGAAGGGAACCACATCGACCGCTTCGCCAACCCGCGGGTGGCTCGATTCCGCCGGCATGGCTCCGGGGACGAGGACTGCCACGGCCAGCATGAATCCAAGATTTGCGAGGAATCGGGATTTACGCGCGCTGCGTGATGATTGGATGCGATGATTGTTAGGCTGGATTGTCGGCATAACCGTTCTCCCCATGTTCCAACGTGTTTCGGTTCCGCTTTTTTCCTCTCAAGCATTGGAAGCCTGTTGTTGTGATGACATCCCGCTGGTCACTGTCCCGCCGGCCACTATATTTTGGGCTCATCCGGCAAGTCCGTTCTTTTTTTGGATTCCCAGTTCTCTACTGTTGATATGATCCATGAAAGACCAATCCCCGACGTCCCTCTCCCTCTGGCAGAGGGTCAGGGTGAGGGTAAGAGTCAGTCGGTTTCACCACGTCCGGACTTGCCGGATGTGATCCCGGCTGCATTCCACCATCCGCTTCCATTATAGAAATCCGTTTACCGCTTTTCAAAGTTGTAAAGCCGTGCCGATTCCTCCCTCGTGCCTCTTCCCGGCAGAACCCCGCTTCATTAATTCTCTTTTTCTGCGCCCCTCTCTCTATTTATAGAGACACCCTGCTTCTCAAGGCATCTTGACGGTTGCCTGATCAATCCGGCTCGCGAGGATCAGCCATGGCTACGTCCACTCTGCCCTTCGAAATCCAGATCGCCCAGGATCTCGCCAACCTCATCGAAAAAGTCAGCCAGGAACTGCGAAAACAAAAAGACCTGCTCGATCCCAAGGTTGTTTCCCTGTTCCGGATCTATTTATCCGCCATCCGCCAGTACCAATCTTTAAGTAAACACCTCACGATGGCTGAAAAGCCGAAACCGGCCGCCCCCGCCAAACCGGCCGGCTCACCCCGTCCCCGCTTGGGTGGCCAATCTCTTTCGCCCCTGAATTGGACGAAACCTGTGCCCACCGAACCGTTCCCCGCTCCCGGATTGCTGAGAAATCCCTCCGATCCGGTCTCGGCCATCCAGATCCGCGCGGATCTCGCCCCGCTTCCCCGGGAACGGAAAGAAGCCGCTACCCGGTTGAAATAAAAAAATCGGAAGAAAAGGCAGGCTTCTGTTCCAGCGGATCAGGACAGATTCACGATCAGTTGGACTTCGCTTTTGGTGATCCGCAATGCTTCCGCGATTTTTTCGCAAGGCCAGCCTTTTTTGTAGAGTTCTATGATTTTGTCTTTCTGGGAATGGTGAGTGAATCCCGGATGGGCTGATAGCGGAACGACACGGGCGCTGTTTTTTTCGCTGGGCGGTTCGGGGGCGGGTTCTTCTACAGTGTGCAACTTGTTCTCCATCCGCTCACACAACGAATGCAAAACCTGGGTTTGAGCCCTCATCTTCTGCAACTGCAACTCTGTGTATTGCTCCACGTCTTCCACCAATTCCGCCAGCGAGGTTCGGAGGGCGTGCAGATCGCGTTCGGTAAAACCGGACGCAGGCGCTACGGGAACCGGGGGGTGCATTTTTTTCGAAATTTTGCGGATTTCCATCTTCAAATGGATAACCCATAGAACCAATCCGATATCAATGCCCAGAAAAGCGATTTCGATGATCGACATGGTTCCACCCTCTCTGACATACGATTGAATATCAACAGAAACAAGCAGCCATTTATAAAAAAATTATGCTTCTGTGTCAAGCAATTGGCCCCGGATTCCATCCTGCGCCTTTGGGCTGCAAGGAGGGGCCGGTTTCGATTCCGGCGGCCGGATGGACGCGGGTTGGGCAGGCGGCCGGCGGGAATTGTTGCGCCGCTCCCGGGCGGTCTCCTTTTCCCGGATGCGCTGGTTCTCTTTTTGCTCTTCAGATTCCGGCACCGTGGTCAACTGGCGCCGCACTTCGGATTCCCTGGTTTTCGCCTGCGCCACCGGCGCCGCTTGCGCCTGCTGCTGGTGGGATACTTGCAACTGCTGGATGTGCGGCATGTTCGCGATCGGATTTTGGAGATCAGCCACTCCCATGGTTCCACCTCGGTTTGGAGCGCCGTCCATTTGAGGGAACGCCGCCTACACCACCAAGTCTTCTTTCCAGGCCGCCAGTTTGCCGCGCAGACGCAACATCGCCTTGGTATGCAACTGGCAAACCCGGGATTCCGTTACCCCCAGCACTTCCCCGATTTCCCGCAAGGTGAGCTCGTCGTTATAGTACAGGATCACCACTAGGCGTTCTTTCTCCGGCAAATTTTCGATGGCCTGCGTGAGCAGCTCCACGATTTCTTCCTGATGAATGGAATCCCGGGGATCCTCGGTTTTGCGGGCAGGAGTCAGTTCGCCACGGGTGGTGGCGCTATCCTCGGAAATGCGGACCATTTCATCCAGCGACAAAAGGGAGGCGCGGCTGGCATGGTTTAGCAAGGTCTGCAAATCGTCACTGGAGATCCCCAGCTTTTCGGAGAGCTCCAGGTCATTGGCCGGCCGCATCAGTTCTCCCTCCAACTCGGAAAAAGCGCTTTGCAGGCGGTTGACCTGTTGCCGGAGAGAACGGGGAATCCAATCGACCGAGCGCAGCTCGTCGATGATCGATCCCTTGATGCGGGGGATGGCATAGGTGATGAATTTCACCTCCCGCGTAATATCAAAGCCGTCGATGGCCGCGAGCAGGCCGATCACTCCGCAAGAATACAGATCGTCATAATCCAGGATCTCGCTTTCAATATGCGAAACCGTCAACATGCGGTTGATAACGTACTTGACGAGATGGATATATTTTTCCGCTAATTTTTCACGCGCTTCCAGCGAACGGGTTTGTGCGTACTCCAACCAGAGCCGCTTCTCTTCCTCCGGAGATATCTTTTCTTTGTACCCGTTGTAATACCGCATGAATGTGAACCTTTGCCGGATCCGCTTTGGCTGCCTTGCGCGGTGCGCCCGGCCCGCTCCCGCTACTCAAGCCGTCTCTTCCGGAAACCGGTCAAGTGTCGACGGCATGATTCTCGTCTTCTTCCCGATCCGGGTGATCCGGACGCTGGGCTTCGATTTTCACGGCGGGAATGTTGTTTTCCTTCAAGGTTTGGATCAAATGTTCGGTCAGCACCGTGCCTTGCCGCACGAGCAGCGCCCCTTCCTTGCTGTAAACCGCGTCTACCACCTTGATTCCCGGAGTCAGCTCGGAAACACTCACAGTCATCGTCAGGCGCGGATTTCCTAGGGCGCGCAGCTCCTCCACCCGCTGTTGCGCTTCCTGCCGGTACGACTCCACTAAGGGATGCTCCACGGTGCGCGCGTAGATTTCGCCCCACAAATATCCCAACACCCCGAAGACCAAAATCGCCACGGAGGAATTCCGGAATATCATGTAAAAATCGAATCCCTGGCCTGCCAGGGTAGCCAGGCTCACCACCACAAAACCAGCGAACGCCGTCAACGCGGCCAATTGTTTACGAATGCGGGCAATATCGCGAAATAATTTTCGCTTGTCCATCAGTACAGCCCATGCTGAATTTCGGATTCCAGTATATCACACCTGCCGGATGAATACAATAAGCCAATTCCATGACTGCAGTTAGATGATGTAGATTGAAATCATGCCCATACGGATTTTCAGGCGGGCGGGGCGCCGGTGGTGTCCAGGGGGATGATGTCCTGTATCCGGCCCTGATGGAGCGCGATCAGGCGCTCCGCCTTCTCCCGGCTCGCCCGCAGAAAATGCATCACCAACGCCGTTTTGACCCGCCTCCCGGCTTGTTGGATTAATTCGCCGGCTTCCTCGTAACTCAGGCCGGTCAGTTGGGTGACGATCCGCCGGGAACGGTCCTCGAGCTTGCTGCAAGTGACCGTCAAATCGACCATCAGGTTTTGAAACACCTTGCCGATGCGGATCATGGCGGTGGTGGTCAACATGTTGAGGACCATTTTGGTGGCGGTCCCCGCTTTCATACGGGTGGATCCGGTGATCACTTCCGGCCCTACCAGCAAGGTGATGATGACATCGGCTTCCGGAATCGTGTCCGGATTGGGGTTGCAGGTGATGAACACCGTCTTGGCCCCGCGGGCGTGGGCCTCCCTCAACGCGCCCACCACGAAGGGAGTCGTGCTGGAGGCGGCGATCCCTGTGACCACGTCTTTTTCACACACCCCCCGCTGGCCAATCTCTTTCGCCCCTTCTTCGGGATAATCCTCGGCTTGGTCGACCGGCATGCGCAAGGCGTCCCATCCGCCGGAGATGATGCCTTGCACCATCTCCGGATCGGCGCCGAACGTCGGAGGGCATTCCGACGCGTCTAACACCCCGAGACGCCCGCTGGTCCCCGCCCCCACATAGATCAACCGCCCCCCTTGCTGAAAAGCTTGCACGATCAGTTCCACCGCCTCTTCAATGTGTCCCAACTCGGAATCGATGGCTCGGTAGGCTTGGAGATCCTCGGAATGGATCAATTCGAGAATCTCCCGCGTGGACATCCGGTCCACACCCATGGAGCGGGGATTCCGTTGTTCCGTCAGCAGCGAGGCCATTTTGGCCGGATTGAGTTTCATCCCAGTTCCTCAACAATTTGTTCAAAATGAAGTTCCGCGCTGGGCAGGATTTTGAATTTGGCGTTATACCGCTCTTCCAACACCTGGACCCGGGTCATGTGGTCCTGGGTGATCTTCTCCGCCAGGCGGGGATGAACCCGCAGTACCACCGTCTTCGCCCCCTCCTCCCGGCAAATTTCCTCGAACGTCCGGAAAATCTTGATGATCATGGTGTCCACGGAAAGAATATGGCCTTCCCGCTTGCAATACGGGCAAGGCTGGGTGATGGATTTCATGAAACTCTTCCGCACCCGTTTGCGGGTCATCTGCAACAGTCCCAACTCGGTCAGCGGATACAGATGGATGCGGGAACGGTCTTTTTTGAGCTGCTCATGAAAATGCCGGATCATCTCCTCCTGGTGTTCCTTGGACCGCATATCGATAAAGTCAATGAGGATGATCCCCCCGATATCGCGCAGCCGGATCTGGCGGGCGATTTCCGTCGCCGCCTCCAGGTTGGTTTTGAATACCGTCTCTTCCAGGTTGTACTTCCCGATATAGCGGCCGGTGTTCACATCGATGACCGTCATGGCTTCGGTCTCGTCGATCACGATGTACCCGCCGGAATGCAACCAGATCTTCCGGGTGCGCAGGTTGTTGATGAAGGTCTCCATCCCATAGGCGCGGAAAATGGACGCCGGATCGTCATACAGGGTGATCTGGTGGACTGACTTGGGAAACTGGACCTTCACGAATTCCACAATTTCCGAATAGAGGGAGGGATCGTCCACCACGATTTCCTCGATCCCGTCGCTGATCAGGTCCTGGATCAGCAAAAAGACCATGCTGGGATTTTCGTACAACAAGGCCGGCGCGGGACTGGTCTCCCGCTTCGCTTTGATCCGTTCCCATTCGTGTTGGAGATGAGCCAGATCTTCGCGGAAGGCCTCCTCGCCCAGGTCTTTGCCCGCGGTGCGGATGATTGCGCCCATGTGGTCCGGCAGCAACCGGGTCACGATCTGTTTCAGGCGCTCCCGCTCGGCTTCCTCGACGATGCGCCGGGATACCCCCACGTGCCGGGTGCAGGGCAACAGCACCACGTAGCGGCCGGGTAGGGAAATGTTGGTGGTGACCCGGCTGCCTTTCGCCCCGATTGGTTCCTTATAAAGTTGGATAAGGATCTGCTGCCCTTCCTTGAGCAGGTCGCGGATGGAAACGGGCGGCAATTCCATGGATTTGACGGCCGGCGCCTCGCCATTCTCCTCCGTGTCGTTCACTTCATCCTCGAGGAAATCGTAGTCCTGAATATCGGGCAACAGATCATTGACATAAAGAAACGCGTTCCGCGGCAAGCCGATATCGATGAACGCGGCATCGATCCCCGGCGTGATGGACGTGACGATGCCTTTGTAAATATTGCCGATGATCCGCTCTTCGTTTCGCCGCTCAAAAAAATATTCCGCCAGTTTGGAGTTCTCGATGACGGCTATGCGGATTTCGTAATCATCCGCGCTGACTAGAATTCGGCGTTGCATGGGAGGCCCGGTTTCGACCAAGAAGAATTTGAAATCAGGGGAACCAGCACGTCATTATCCCCCGCTGAGAATATGCCCAAACGAATGATTTTGTCAATTTGGATCGGATGTCCCAACATCGTTTCCAGTTTTTGAATAAGCGTTTCCGCTTTGGTGTACCGGCCGCCTTCCACCACCCGGCAGACGTATTCCAGCCGGAATGAACCGCCGGAGACGGACCGCACTTCCGCGGCCCGCAGGCCGAGCTCCTCCCGCATTTCCGGATGCGCCAGGATTTCCGCCATGGGCCGGACCGCGGCCTCGGCCAAACCGCTCAGGGTACACACCACCGCGTACCGGAACGCGTGAACCAATGCGGTGATCTTCTTCGCTCCCGCTTCCACAATCCCGGCTTCCTCGAACCGGAGACCGTCCGGGCAGAACGCCCGCAAGTGGCTGACCAGCGCTGCCGGTTCGTATTCTCTCTGGAGCACGGCGTCCAGATATTCGGACTCGCCCGCCACCCCGACCGGCAAGGGGGCCGCAAAAGTGAACTTGGGCAGGGGATGAAATCCCTCCGTAAACACCAACGGCACCCCGGCCCGGCGGAAAATCGATTCCATCATCATCAAGAGATCGTGGTGAGAAGCGAAAATCATAGACCCGGTTTTGCTAAACCGGAAGCGGTAGCGGCAACCGGTTGACGAAATGTCCTCCTTCGCCGGATGCGCGGCATGAAAGATTCCGCCCGCGATCTCGTGCTCCATGTTGTACTTGGACCGGGGCGGAGCCGTGGCCTCCACCGCGTGCACCGTGACCAACTCCTCCCCATCACACACCTTGCAGACCCGGCACATCTCGTTGCCGCAATGGCGGCTTTCCTTTTGGCGGAAGGTTTTCTCCCATTCCCGCCACAAGTACCGCTTCGAAACCCGGATGGAGATGGCGTCCCACGGGAGAATATCTTCTTGTTCATACGTCTTGGCCGCGTAATCCCGCAGCGGCACGCCACACGCGGAAAACGCGGCTTCCCAGCGGGAATACGAAAAATGCTCCTGCCATTCGTCAAACCGCGCCCCGTTTTCCCAGGCATGCCGGATCACCGCGCCCACCCGCGCGTCAGCCCGGGAAAGCGCGGCTTCCACCAGGCTTTTCTCGGGATCGTGCCAGTTGACCTTGATCCCCGCCGGTTTCAAGCGGGAGGCGATGAAATGGATCCGCCGGGTGATTTCGTTCAGAGAAATTTGACCGTACCACTGGCAGGCGGTGTGCGGCTTAGGCACAAAGGGCGAGATGCCCACATGGATTTTCGCCCGGCGCTTGCCCGATTCCCGCAGGATGGTTTTGATGTTCAACACCAGGTCGACGATGCCGTGCAGATCTTCCTCGGTTTCCGTGGGCAGACCTACCATGAAATAGAACTTCACCGTGTCCTGGTTCGTTGAAATGGATTCCCGCACCTTGGCGTAAATCTCGGCGTCCGTAATCAACTTATTGATGGCCCAGCGGAGCCGCTCCGTGCCCGCCTCGGGCGCGAAGGTGAGGCCGGTCGGCCGCACCTTGCCGATCTCCTGCGTAACCCGCGAAGGAAAACTGTCGATCCGCAGCGAGGGCAACGACACGGCCACCCGTTGGGGAAAATAGTCCTGGATCAATCCCGCGCACAGCCCCGGCAACTGGGTGTAATCGGCGGTGGAAAGCGATAACAAGCCGATTTCGTTAAAGCCTGTTTGCTTCAGCCCTTCCTCCGCGTCCCGCATCAACCGTTGCGGCGATCGTTCCCGCACCGGCCGGTCGGTATACCCCGCCTGGCAAAAACGGCAGCCGCCCGGACATCCGCGCATCACCTCCAAGGCCAGCCGGTGATGCACAATCGGGGTGTTGGGCACGATCTGGCGCGTGGGGTAATACGAATGTTCGAAATCGGCGATGACGCGCTTCTCCACGACATCCGGCACGCCTTCCACCTTGGATTGGCAGGGGAAACATTCTCCGAGGCGGTTCGTCTGATTTTCATAGAGTGAGGGAACAAACACACCCGGGATTTTCCCCAATTCTTCCAGCAGAACCGGCCGCCCCACACCTTCCTGCTTCAACGCCCGGACACGTTCACACAGCTCCAGGACCACCTCTTCGCCCTCGCCGATGACGAAGGCGTCGATAAAATCCACCATGGGCATGGGATTGTACGCGCACGGCCCACCCGCGATTACCAGGGGATGCGCGTCCGTTCGGTCTTTCACCGCGAGAGGGAGGCCCCCCAGATCCAGCATGGTCAATACGTTGGTATACAACATCTCATGCTGAAGCGAGAATCCGAGAATGTCCAACTGATTCAGGGGGGTGCCGCTTTCCACGGTTCCCAGGAGGGATGACTCCCGACGCAGGGCCGCTTCCAGGTCGGTCCAGGGCGCGAAGCAGCGCTCGCACCAAATCCAAGGCCGTTCGTTGAGCAGGCCGTACAGAATCTGGATGCCCAAGTACGACATGCCCACTTCGTACACATCCGGGTAGGCGATGGCGAAACGCAACGTGGCCTCCGGCTTGGACAGCACGGCGTTCCATTCGCCGCCAATATAACGGACCGGTTTTTCAACCGAGTTCAGGTCAATTGCCATCATGAATTCCTAATCGCGTACGGGCTTTCCATCAAGAAGAAAGAACATGGCGGTTTTGTTTACTAATATACTCGACAATTGCGTTCCTTGAAAGCGGATGCTCCTCTTGGTCTTGTGAAATGCATTGGATTGAAGCACTATCCGCAAGCGATCATGCACACCCGGGGCCAATCCCCCCCGTGTGGAGAAGAGTGTTTTGGAAAGCCAAAAGGGCACGGCGCTTGAACTCCACCGTGCCCTTCATCCTTGTTTCCAGATAATTGATTCCTTATAGATTGGTGTTTTCTGATTCCGTCGTATTGGGGACGGTTGCCTCCGCCGGCGGTGTGCTTTCCGAAGCAGAATCGGGCGTCTCCGGGGAGGATGGATCTACCATTTCCTTGTCCGAAGTATCCGGCGGCGAGGCCGGTTCCGGTGGAGTTTCCTCTGCCGGAACCACCGCTTCCGTCTGGCTATCCGGAGCGGTCGTTTCTGCCTCCGGTGGGCTTTCCGGAGTTGGGGAAACCGCATCGGGTGTCGCGGGCGCCGGTGTTCCAGCATTCGTCTCAGCGGACGGTTGGGATTCAGGAATCGATGGCACGGCCGCTTCCTCCGGAGCCGGTGCCACCGGTTCTTCGGCCGCGGGAGAGTCATCCGGTTCCTGCGGGCCAGGCGCCGCCGCTTCTTCCACGGCAGGAACCGAGGCCTCGGACGTTACCGGTTGAATCTCCGGTTCCGTGGCGCTGGGCTTTTCAGGAGCAGTGGCGGGCGTGATTTCGCCTTCCAGCGTGACGGCATTCACCTTGCGCACCAGTTCATCGATCTTGGCTTTTTCGATCCGGTAAATCTCCAGCGGATCGGGACGCGCTCCGTAATAAAATTCCTCCCCCGCCGGTTGATTCGGCGGGAAGGCCAGCGTAAGGATCTCCCGGACCACCCCCGTGGGTTCCTCCGCGGATCCGGCCGCCAGGCTGTCTGTGTGTTTGACCAATTCGATAACGAGGTCCGGGGAAGCCAAACCATATTCTTCCGTGGTTCCCAGGACAAAACCGGCGGCCTCGAGGTCAGCGATGGCGCGGGCCGCGTCGGAGACCGAATTGTAATTCGCCGTGCCCTGCTTCGGCTGAAGCATCGTCCAATTGCCGCCTGACTTGCTGGCCTCGAGGATGGTCTGCCCGGCGGATACCACTTTCAATTGATCCACTTCCCAATACCGCATCGGGCAGATTTTCTTCAAACGCAGGTCCTCGATGCGCGCGGGCACGTTGTTGAAATCCTGGGGGCTGACGGTAAAGACGTTCTTTTGCCCTTCCCGCATGGCGTAGATCCGGTCCGTGACGCTGGTCGCCCCCAGCAGCAAAGCCCGGGACGCCCAACTGGATTCATTGCCGGCTTGCCCGGTCCAGAAAACCAGCTTGGTAGCCGAATCCACCAGACCGTAGGGAATCAGCGATTCGGGATTTTCCTCCACAAATGTCTTGATTTCCCCGTTGCGGATCTTGTTGATCATGTCACGGATTTTGGTGTCATCGGCGCGGGCGCGGAACGGCTGACTGATGAGCCACTGATCCGTGCCCCGCTTGTCCAGGGTCACATTCATCTCGCCATGCGCGATCTGTACCCGCTGGACTTCATCCGTTTGCATGTCGAGGATGGTTTTGTCGCGCAGGTCATGCAGGTTCTTGTTGACGGGGAAATACAAACTGCTCATGACCGTGACCACTTCGCTGGAGCCACGCACCATGGCGTAATACTTGCCGGTGGTCGGGGTTTCGGATCCGATCAAAATATCGGTCCGGGTCGCGCCGCCAATTCCCGCCAGGCTCACCTGGATGGCCGGTTGATCCAAACCATAGGGTGCCAAACTTTCGGGATTGTCCACGATCACCCGCTGGTGCTTGCCCGAGGCATAGTTGGTCGCGATCGAATCCCAGGCGCTCTTGTCGCCCGAGGTTTCGAGAGGCTGCACCAGGTTCCACCGGTCGCCTTGTTTGACCGCCTTGAACGTATCCTCCCCCTTGACGATGGTGATTTCGTGAATCTCCTCCTTGGTCAGGGTGAGCAATTCCTTCTCTTTTTCTTCCCGTTCTTCTTTCGCGGCTTGCTGTTGCTTGTCCCAGAAATAAACCGCCGCGATCAGGGCCAGGATGAGGAAAAGTATGAGATTTTTCTTCATGGTCACTCCCCCGGGGATGGCTTAGCCCCGCAATCTCTTGCGCACGCAAATCACGGTGCCCATCAAGGCCACGAAAGCGGGCAGCACCACCAGCGACGTGTAGAAAACGAAGCGGGCTTGCACTTGCGTGATGGTGACCGGTTTGCCCGAGTCATCCTTGGGGCGGATGGAGATCAAATCTTCCTGCTTGGCCAGCCAGTTGATGGTGTTCATAAACAGGTCGATGCTCTGCATCCATTGCTTGTTGGTGATGAAGTCGGCGTCGCCGTACACGGCCAGGCGCAGTTCGGGTTGTTCTTTTTCCCCGCCGTCTTCGGATTCAGCGGCGGAAGCGGCCTTTTCCTCTTTATTGGCTTCTTCCGTGGCCTCTTGGATTTTTTCCTCCGCCGCCTTGGACACAGCCACGGCGATGGGGATGGGGCCGAGTTGATCGGTCCCCTGGTCATAGGAGGCCTTGCCCGTTTGCCGCAGGCCTTGGATATCCGTTTCGGCCCAGCTGTTGCTGCTGGTCTTGATGAATTCCGTGCCCGTCACGCCCGCGGGCGCGGGTTGGGCCAGGCGGACACTCTGCACAATGGGGAACATGACCGCCTGCGCCTGCCGCCCGAACGCCTCCACGATGGGATGCGGTTCCAGCACGCTCATGATGGGCGCGACCGGACTGCCGCCGAAAATCTGCATCAGCGGATTTTGCTCAACGATCCAATTGTTGCCCAACTGGATCCCGTAATTCTGCTCGAGGAACGATTCCAGGCCGGTTTCCGTCTCCGGTTCCAGGAAGGCGGCGAGCCGGCCTCCGTATTTCAAGTAGTTTTCGAGAATTTGGATTTCGGTTTCGAAAAACGGCTTCTGCGGGCCGGCGATGACCACCGCCAAGGCGTCCGCGGGGACTTCCTCTAGATTAAACAGCTGCAGATCTTTGACTTGGTAACCCTCCTCTTCAAGGATGCCTTTCATTTTGCCCAGGCCGTCCCGTGTCGTGGTGTCCTCGACGGAATGCTCGCCATGCCCGGTGGTGAAGTAAATCACCCGGCCGCCGCCCTTCGTCAGTTTCAAGATGGCGTTGGTCAGATTGTTTTCATCGACCGGCGAAACTTTTTCATGCTCCGTCCCCCCTTCGCCTTTCCGGACATAAATGGCGTTGAGCGTCACGGCAGTCAGGCCTTGCACCTTCTGGGGGTCCTTTTCGGGATCGATGATCTCGGTTTTGACCTTGTCCGAGTAGAAAGTGTACAGCTCCATCAAGTCCTTTGCCTTCTGCGTTTCCGCCGGCGTGGAGGGATTCACCAGGTATTGGAGCAGGATCGGCTCCTTCAAGGTTTTGACGGCCTGGATGGATTGGGAGGCCAAGGTGAACTTTTTCGCTTCGGTCAGGTCGAACCGGTAACTGTGCCGCGTCAGGATCATCTCCAGAAAGATCAAAATCGCCAGCACGATCACCACGCCCAACACGAGATTGGCGCCTTCCACCGCGTTGCGCCGGGACAGTTTGGCGCTCAAAAAGCCGATATTCAGAAACACATACGCCAACAGCAACACGCCGCCCAGAATCAAGGGCGTAACCGAATAGGGGGTCAGCACGGTCTGGATCGCCCAGACCAAGAGGCCGGCCGCGAGAACGATAAGACCCAGGATTCCAAGTGCTGTTTGTTTCGATTGCATCTTTATCCTCTCCATCGGTTGGATTCCAACACCCGCAAACTGAAGAACAGGAAAAACAAGGTGAACAGGACGTAATAGGCGAGGTGCCCGGTGTCAATGACCCCCTTGCCGAACTGGTCGAAATGCGCGAACACCGAAATTTCCTTGCAAATGTCTCCCAGCAAACCGGGCCGGATTTCACTGACAAATCCGATCATCCACAGCACCAGCAGCGTGGCGAACGTCACCAATCCGGCGACGATCTGGTTTTCCGTGAGGGACGAGGCGAACACCCCGAACGACAGAAACGCGGTACCCATCAGAAAGACGCCCAGATACGACGCCAACACCGGCGGAACATAGGTCTGGTCGGGAACCACCCGGTAGGAAAGCAGGGTGTACACAAAAGTGAACAGCAGCATGCCCGCGAAGACAGTGAGGGCAGCCAGGAACTTGCCGGCCAGGACCTCGATATCGCGGATGGGATAGGTGAAGAGCAGTTCAATAGTGCCCATTTTTTTCTCTTCCGCGAAGAGGCGCATGGAGAGCATGGGAATCACGAATAGCAGCACGAACGCCATGACTTGGGTGATGCCCTGCAACACGAGTTCCGTGTAGTTGGGCAGCGGCCGGGCGCCGAATCCCTGCTGCATGCTCATCATCATCATGTATTCCTGGCTCCATTGAATGTAGGCCGAAAAATACATGTTGAAAAACACGGCACACACGATCAGAAAGAACACGTACAAGACATAGGCCAGGGGCGAAAAAAAGTAGGCCCGCAATTCCCGCTTGTAGACGGCCCAGACGTTTTTCATGCTTCCACCTCCTTCTTTTCGCCGGCGACGATTTCGATGAAGATGTCTTCCAGCGTCGGGTCCATGGAGCGGATTTCATAGAGATCCCAGCCCCGCCCCACCAAGCGGCTGGCCAGCGCGGGGCGCAGATCCTGATTGGGATCGGTGGCCAGCGACACTTGGCACAAGCCATCGCTTCCGGACAGATTCAGGCACTCGGCTTTGAGGATGCCCTGCATTTCCTTCAACGCGGACTGGACTTCGTCCGCCGGGGCCTTGACGGTTAACCGGATTTCGCGGCTTTTGGCCATCCGCCGGGAGAGTTCCCCCACCGCGTCGGCGGCCACAATGCGGCCTTCATGAATGATCAGCACCCGGTCGCAGATCATGCTTACTTCGGGCAGAATGTGGGTGGACAGGATGACCGTCCGTTTCCCCAGCATGTTCTTGATCAATTCCCGGATCTCGCGGATCTGGTTGGGATCGAGCCCGACTGTCGGTTCGTCCAGAATGAGGACCTTGGGATCGCCGAGCAGCGCCTGGGCCAGCCCCACCCGTTGCCGGTAGCCTTTCGAGAGTTTCCCGATCGTCCGTTGCGCCACGTCCGTGATGCCGGTCTCTTCCATGGCTTCCTGGATCCGGCGCGCCCGGTCGCCTGGGGAAATCCCTTTGATTTCCGACACGAAGCCCAAAAAATTGATGACTTCCATTTCCGGATAGAGCGGGGTGTTTTCCGGCAAGTACCCAATATTTTGACGGACCTGCAAGGACGACTCCATCACATCATACCCCGCCACCGTGGCCCGTCCGGAAGTGGGGGGAGAATATCCGGTGAGGATCCGCATGGTGGTCGTTTTCCCGGCGCCATTGGGACCCAGAAAACCGAGGATTTCTCCCTCGGCGACTTCGAAGGATACATCCTCGATCGCCGTGACACGGTTGTAGGTCTTTTTTAGGTTTTCCGCAACGATCATGGCTCTCCTCGTTCCACTGCAAAATAAGGATACATATAAAAAAACACTCGGGCCAAGCGCGACGCCTGGCGCCCATCCGGCACACGGGTTTGAAACGAAAGAGAGGGGATCGGGTAACGGTCTCCAACCCTCTCCAACTCAACTTTTCGTTTCCTGAATCCCCGGGCCTATTGCCAACGATTGGAAATGAACCTGGAACCCAGGTCATGATTTGAAGAACCAGCCTGTATAGTGGCTTGAAATGGATTTTCACGCAAGATCGGCGGATATGCTCTCCCGGGGTTCCGGACTCACCGGTTTTTCCAGGGTTCGCCGTCCAGCGAGGCCCCCGGACGGATTTTGACCATGGTGATCCGGTTGCCTTTTTCGTTGAAATCCACGTGGCTCATGAACGCCCGGATCAAAAACAATCCCCGCCCGTGATTGGCGAGCATTTTGATATGATCCAGCGAATCGGGCAGGCTTCTCCAATCGAAACCGTTTCCTTCGTCTTCGATCGTAAAAGCAACAAAATCCGGCGTGAGGTGCCGGGTGACCTGAATCTTGCGGTCGCGGAACGGGGAAAGCTGGCTGCGCTCGCGCACCATTTGATTGAAGGCCATCATTTCGTCCAAGGAGGAACCTTTGGCCCGGGAGGGAATTTCCAGGTTACCGTGCACGATGGCGTTCACCAGGGCTTCATCCAGCGCGATGCGGATGTTGGTCAATTCCGGCTCATCACAGATGCTGACGCGGGTGATCTTTTCAGAAAGCAAGTCGATCAAGGGCAGGGTGTATTGCAGGTCGGTAGGAATGCAATAGGTTTGATATTCTTCGTTGAAAAAATCGAAAATCTGCTGTTCGAGCTTTTTCCGATGCCGCATCCGCAGAATTTTGCCTGCGACCGTGGCCACCAACTCCACTTCCTGCGGTTTCAAGAGAAAGTTGGACGCGCCCAGCCGCAACGCTTCGATGACATCCTCACGGCGGCCGAATCCCGTTAAAATGACGATGGGGGTTTCGGGTTTTTGCCGCCGCATTTCAGCCAGGAGTTCCATCCCCCCCATTACCGGCATCTTGAGGTCTGTAAAGACAAGATCCACATCCTCGCTTTTGCAGATCGCGAGCGCGTCCCGGCCGTTTTCGGCTTCCAACGTCCGGTACTGGCCCGATTCCTGCAGCATCGCGATCAGCAGGTCCCGGATCATCTTTTCGTCATCCACGATGAGGATGGTTCCGTCTTTCATCTCCTCCGCCCTGTGCTGCCGTTTCCTGGCTGTGGCAAGACTTCGGATGTCATCCTTATCCGGTGGTTGCCCTGTACCTGGGGATTATGGCATGAACTCCTCAACTGGATCAAGTTGTAGCTAAATTCCATAATAATTCTATAACAACTTGAAGCGGATTGACCCGAAATGTGAAATGAAAAATGACCGGACGTTAAAAACCGGATGAGCAGAAACGGGCTGCCATCCCAAGGGGGTCACGAAAGCCCGCTGGTTAGCGGGAGGCCGCTTCCGCCGCCCGGATTCGTTTTACCCGTTGGGCGGCGGATCGCGCCAATCCCTTGATCAGGTGGGTGAGGGAAAAACCGATGGGAGCGATTTCAGGAAGTTGAAACGCTTCCACCCGTGCTTCCGCCGGTGTCAATCCTGGGAAATGAAGGGATTCCAGTTCCGCCGCGGGAAATCCCCGCTGCCGGGCGGCGCGGATCACATAATGGTCCCGCCAATTCAAGGGGAGGATATCCGTGACCGCCCGGTCCACCGCCAACGCGTCACCGCCGGCCAAAATCAGGCCGATGGGTTTGGGTGTTCCGCTTCCCGGCCCCATCCCTTCCATGCCAATGACCGCGTCCACGATGGTCAGTTCGGAAGCAATCCGTTCGTAGAGGGCGAGCAACATCTCGGCGAATAAGTCCGGCCCATGGCGCAATTTGAAATGCCAATACGCTTTCCGGCGGCCTTTGACACAGCCGAACAGGTTCTTGACACCGCAGGTTAAAAACATCTGTTGATGGGCCTTCAACTTGGGGACATTGATCACCACGTCCGCCTCCAAAACGGTCCGGTCCAGGGAAGGGGAGGCGGCCGAGGCGGTGCGGGCGGGAGGGCGGCGGTGCCCCGGCGCGGGACGGTTCAAATCGACCACTGTGAGGTTCCACCGGCGGGCCACATCCGCGATCCCGGCCATTTCCGCAACCCGCTTCGCGCTAGCCAGGGGCGGACTGTCGCCGATCACGACCCGGCCTCCACAATCCAGGGCCAGGCGGGCCACGGCTTCCACCACAGCGGGGTGCGTGGTCACCGCCGCTTCCGGCGGCCGGGCGAACAGCAGATTGGGCTTGATCAGCACGAGGCCGCCTGGCTTGACAAAAGCCCTCATCCCGCCCAGAAGGTTCACGGCCTGTTCGACCGCCGCCTGCACGGCATCCGCCTGGTAGGTGGTACAGCGCTGGATCGCGACCGAAAACGTATTGCTCATCGCGTTACTCCCAAGTGGACCCTTCCACTCCATTTCTCACACGCTGGTTGGGGGAAAAACCGGAATCCGGTTCGATCAAGCGGGTGGAGAGAAGGGATTGCATCTCCCGCTTTCTTCTCTTGGGATCCCCAACTGCATGGTTTTTATTTTTCGGGACCGCATTCCGGCATTCTCCATATGGCAGAACAATAGCCTTTCTTTTCTGTTCAGGCCATGGAAAGCCCGCGGGAAGGAGAGAATAATCTAGGCTTTTTGCCCGAATTCACGGGTCCAGGCGATGGCTTTGGCGATACCTTCCTCCAGGGAAGTGCGGGGATTGTACCCTAGCAGTTTCCGGGCCTTGGTGATGTCGGCGATATAGCGGGTCACTTCACCCGGCTGGGAGGGAGTAAAGGTGATGATGGGTTCCCGGCCGGTATGTTGGCCGATCAGGCGGGCGAGCTGTTCCAGGCTGTTTCCCTCCCCGCAGGCCAGGTTGATGGTCTGGTTGCGGACCTCATTGGCCAGCAATTTCTCGATGCCCAAGCAAATCCCGTCCACGCAATCATCGATGTAGGTGAAGTCCAGGATTTTCTCCCGGCCGTGGATGACGATCGGCAGCCCTTGGGAAATCCGCTTGATAAAGAGCGGGGTGACCCGCTCCATCCGTTCCAGATCATTGTCGTAGCGGCCGTATACATTGCTGAAGCGGAACACGATGTAGGGGAGGCCGTAGCACTGGGCATACGAATAAATGAACGCCTCGCCCGCGATTTTGCTGGCCGAGTAGGGACTTTCCGCGACGACAAAATCCGCGCAGGATTCGTCCGTGACGTGCCGGTGGATGTCGCCGTACACTTCCCGTGAACTGCCGAAGATGATGGGGATCTGGGCCAAGCGGGCGCTTTCCGCCGTCTTGAAAGTCATGTTGACGTTCTCCAAAGCCCGCGATGGTTCCCGGACCAGTTCGAAGACTTTGGCGTGCGCGGCCAGATGGACCAGGAGCTGGATGCCGAATCCCCGGATCAATTCCAGCAACCGCCCCACGCAATCGGTGGTGAGGTCCACGAGGCGCGTGGGGATTTCATTCGTCCAGGTATTGGGCCGGATATCCACTCCCAACACCCCGTGGCCTTCGCTCAGCAGCCGCAAGGCCAGGTTGGTGCCGATTTGTCCGCTGGATCCCGTGATGAGTACATTCAAAGTCATTTGGCTCCTATGAAAGTGGAATCAATCTCCGCGCGGGGGCGGGAGGGGCATTGTGGGGAATCATGGTATCTCCTCT